>JADMIO011432770.1_pt1 | contig 47113 bp, 85 predicted proteins | sample 8958161 | NCBI WGS metagenome assembly JADMIO01 (sample SAMN16585339, study PRJNA669376) | soil metagenome | isolation source: Crop rotation soil | place: USA: Cullars Rotation, Alabama | collected 2011
CGCGACAACTTGTCCACGTGGAATTCTAAGCTTAGGATCCCAATGTGCTGGAAAGACCAATATGTGGTAATCCAGATTCAGGATCTATCTTCCTACCAGGATCAAACTGTTCAGCCTCAAAGAGTTCAGCAAGGTGTCTTTGCATACTCTCTAAGCACTGAAGCTTATTAAGTCCTGCACCCTCTCTCCAATTGTGGGCTGCGTACTTCTTGAGTCCATACTCAAGTACTTGTACCATAGGTTCTAAGGCCTCAAACTGGACCAATCCCCATTGTCTTTTTCCAGAGTTAAAACGAGCAGCTTGCCCCTTCCCGAGCATCTTCTCCTGCTCCTCTGATTTTTTAAATTCATTCATAACCTAATGCTTTTGATATTATTGGTAATTGTTGAATGAAAATCTTCTTGATCTCCTTGGCTATTAGTTGAGCTTCCTTCTGAGCATGAGCATCATCCCTGACATCCATTAAATGGATCCAGCTTCTAATACTTCCAGTCATATACAGAGTAGTCTGCATTGCCATTGGTAGTATCATACTAGCACACTCTCTTGCTATACCTTGTTCAAGTAGCTGATTGTAAAGCTCATATGTCTTCTTAAGATGAGCTGCAACCTCTACAAATAAAGGATTATTTGGGTGAGCTACGTCATCAGGATAATACTCTCCTATTACAGGTATTGCTCTAAAATCCTCTGTTATCCATCCAAGTGCATCTCCTATACTAGCCTGCCTGTTCTTATCTGCCTGTAGCCTGAACTCAATAGTTTCCATACCTCCTACTACAGCATATCTTCTACTAAAATCCTGGAATCGGAAGCTTACATGCCTCATGTATTGAAGAGCTATAACCTTAGAGGTTACAATCTCAAATGTCATGTGACCATGCTCAAATGGAGACCAATGCTTATTTCTGATGAGGTAATTGATGAGACCCTCAGGTTTCTCACTTTTATCTACTCTGCTAGAGGAAACTCTAGCAATCTCTACAATATTTACTTCAGCATCAGGAGTTATCGTCTTTAATGATACTTTCATAGTTCACGTTTTTAACTGGCCCTTTTGATTTCAGCGTATTGTCGAGCTCGTTTGTTTAAGCTTCTCCTCTAATGTCTGAAATGTGTCCATAAAGCCTTTCTGCTCAGCTTCACTCCTTGTAGGAGCAGTATATGAATGCCTCTCTTGATTATTCCAAACCAGAAATGTATCTTGGTCCTTTTTATCTAAAGAAATACTAATAATGATTCCCTGAGCATCAAAGAAGTCATATAGCTGCCTGGGAGAGTGGGTTAATACCACTTGGGCGAAATCATGGGCCCATTTTTCAGACCCCTTTTCTTCCAATACAGGTACACCCATCTCCTTTGCAGCTTCTTGATCTCTCCTTAAATTCTCCAGTATCCAATTCCCGAGTAGGGAAACGGAGAGAGGAAACCTCTCGTTAATTTCACTAGCTTCAATTTTAACCATGTTACTTCATTAAAATTTTACCAATATTGAGTGTTTCCTTCTCAATCATAAACGGATCCCAGAGCTCTGTATCCTCGCTCAGCTGTACATCTAGTTCGTCTTCCCTTTTCTTCCTTAATTCCTCGTGCTTGGAGAGAACGAGATAAGTTATAGTTGGTAGTCCACCAGTATCCATCTGTGGAAATATGCCTTTAAACTCTTTACTGGTTCTTGAATACTTTCCATTTATTACCAACTGATAATCTCTCTCATACTCATCTGGAAACTTATAAAGGAGTACTACATATCCCTCAGGATAATCATAATCCTCTACCAGGAGTCCAGTTTCCTTCTCGTCTTGGACGAAATTCTCAAAATCAAGCAGATTCTTGGGTTTGAAGAGCACAAATACAGGAAATTTGACGTTCGTAGGATGATCAACATCCTTTAAATACGCATTGATTAGGTTATATTTCCTTTTTGCATGACAATCATGAATTACCTCTGATTTAGAGATAAACCCAAGAGGTCGAAGAAGGAATATAGTTGTATATGTAGCATCTTGCCATTGTTCCATATGTTACGGTTTTAATCTTAAATATCCACCTACCTCAGCATTCTGCCTGGAGATTCTCCACACATTATGCTCCTTTGCCCATAGTAAATCCTTAATAATTTCACCAACTCCCTTATAATCTGTATACTTATAAGTAAACCCGTTATAAGCATCACTTATATCCTGTGTTGAACAACGATAAACAAGAGGAGCATAGTAATTCAAGGAATCACATACAATGAAATTCATTGAGAGAATGGTATAATCACTCAGGCCATTTTCTGCTGCCCAAACTTTTACAGCCTCATGATATATACGAGCTTGTATATAGGCCTTCCGGTAGAGATAATACTCCTTAAAGAAATTCTCTACAGCCCACACACACTTGAGATCATAAGGTTGGATGGCTTTTATGTCATGATCTACGATGAGCTTATCAATCATACTTTTCATCTCCAGTCCATCAAAAGTGAATTTCTCCACTTTAACCTGGTTATAAACATCGTAATTATCATCACTCTGTTGATTGATAATATGAGCAGTAGTTGAGGAAGATTTTAAATCCTCAATAATCTTCTCTGCAGTCTCCATCTCTGCTGCTGTTACTACAGTTTTACCAGTTGGACGTACTTTCCTGATCTCATCATAATACGCTTCTCCTTCCTCGGGAAATCTCTCTCCAATAACCTTCTGGAAAGAGTCCTTTTTGAAAGCTACTACTTGTCCTGTTCCATCGAACTTCACATCATTATAAGCATCCTGAGCAATAGCCATGAACTCACGGGTAATCTCTCCATTCTCTGCAGCACACTCACGGGTTCTTTTGTAGAGGCATTCTACAAACTGGAGCATGAGCCCAGTAGGGATGCGTGGAGCTTGAGAGAGATGATATTTCTTATCGTAATTTTGCCTATCCAGCAAAAGACAGTCAACTAATTGACCCATCTTAACTGATTGATTCTCATCTTCTTCCACCTGCTCTCCCATAAGATATTTCCTGAAGTATTTCTTCCTGTCCTCAGAAAACACCTTAAGGCTGCTATAACTATCCAACTCTATTTGACGGTATTGGGCTTCTGTAATTGGTTCTCGTCTACTTCCTGTTACCATATTATACCTCCATTGAGTTTTTCATTTCAATAAATTCATCCCTGCTCATCAATATTTCCATAGTGCTTATAACAGGGATGGTGTACTTCTTCCTGTAGTTTGCATTACAATAAGCAAAGAATGCTGAGCGTGGTTTCATCTCTCCAGAGAAGATAACATCATCCCTATATGGATGAATAAGATCTTCATTAATAGTGACATTATCAGAGCTACGAAGAGAAGAGAGAGCCTGTCTTCCGAAAGATCTATTAAACTGATCCTTTCTTGTACAGGTTACTACTGTAACTTCAAGTACATTCCCTGACTTAACCTCACCACTAATAGATAACCGTCTTCCCTGGTCATCATAATACTGGTAAGTAGTCCAATATGTTTGTTTTGTATTTTCCATTATTAACGATTTGATAAATAATCAAATAATGTTCTTGTTTTCCATCTGACTACCCTTGGTTTCCCAGTTGAGGTATTCAGGTATTCCTTGGGAGTAAATGTCTGCTCAAATAACTCATCCTTTTTTACAAGATTGATATAAAGCTGGTGTACAGCCCAGCAGAACTTCTGGTTTACTTTGAAGAGTCTTCCCATTCCATGAAAGTCAAAGGAAGGCTTACACTCAATATACGTTACCACTATCTCAGGATCCTCAGTCTTATGAGCGACAAATATTTTGTCATATTTGGTAGAGTCTCCCAATCTCCATAAGAATTTATCCCTGGCCTTCTTCCAGTACCACTCCACAATGAACTCTGCTGTATAGCTGTGAGGTTGAAGGATGGTTTGAGTAGCATTATTACTCTTTGTTTTTAACTGGATAACATAACTATTCACAAGGGCATCTGAGAGTAACAGGCTGTCCGCTCTCCGGATAGATTTCACAATTCCTTGGTTCTTGAGCTCAAAGAGCCACATGAGCAGTGCCTGCTCCTCCCAGGATTCATAGGGAATCTCTTTATATGTACCTGTCTTACTTTTCTTAGGTTCCTTTTTTGGCTTTACGTTGAATTTTGCCTTAGATGAGGTATCTGACCTTCCTTGCTTCCTTCTTTTAGCTTTAACAGCTCTTCTTTTGGACATAATTATAGGATTGTAGCTTTTCCATCTGCAATGATGACCCTTTCTGCAAACCCTCGCATTACAAGTCTGGGTTGTCTTTTATTCCACTTCGTAGCACATGGTACTAAGCAGATTACGTCATTTACAGGGGTGCATGTTCCTCTGAAATGCACACTCATCTTTCCTATCTGCTTGTGATAGTGGTAGAAAAATCTGTATTTTTTCATAAAGAACTTTAAACAAATATAAAAATAAAAGGGTAGAAATACCAAAATTTCTACCCAATTATTTAAAAAGAAAGAAAAAGGTTTACGTCCATCTTGATATCGGTCCAACTTTTCTTCTTTTTGCAGGCTCCTCTTCTTTCTTAGTATTAATCTCCTTAAGTACCTCATCCATAGATCCCTCAACCATTGCTGCTTGATAATCCCTTCTTTCCCGGATACTTGAGAATCTCGGGTAGGAGAAGTGATGACCTATTACAGTGGATACATCTTTTACAATACATATATCACCTGTAAATGAGCTTATTAGACCTTGAAACATTGTTTTTATGGCCTTATAAGCCTCATTAGTGAGCACCTCTTTGTGGATATAAAGTGTTACATCCTGCATGGATGAGGGCTGTCTTTTTCCATTAATGGTAGCTACATAAAGAATTTTATGGCGACCACCATGAGGATCATAGTCTGCAAGGAAGCCTTTTCCTGCAAGATATTGTCTACCTGCAGTCTTCACTCTTATGGGAACAGGACATCCATCCATTATCTCCTTTAGTTTTCTTACTACTATGGCTCTACCACCAAGTTGGTAGTAATAGTCAGAGTAGATAAGATAACCTTCCTTCTGCTGTGTTGCGAGAGACAGGACAGGAGTATTTGGATCATCCTCACCCCAGAAGATAGGCATCTTGGAGAGGTTATTAGTGAGTTGATAACTATTTGCCCTGTTAAAGGTGTTCATTACCAACCCTGTTTGAAAATCAAATGTTGTCATACTCTTTCATTTGTAGTGAGATTTAAGGGAATTGCATACTCAAAGAAGAATGGAACATCCCTGAATCCCTGTGAAGTTTGTATCTTGGAGACCCAATTAGTAAGGAAGGCAACCATATGAGAGGCTATCATAGCTGCAGAGTGGGAAGTTTGCTTGAAAGTACAATCTTGCTCCTCTACCACTGCATCACTAAACAGATACTCCTTTTTATACTCTGCAATTGCCTTCTCGTCATCTCCACCAATATTAAATATCTGGAGCTGCTCAGCATTCAGACGACCATCCTGGAAGAAGGAGAACCTCCTCTTCTCTACAGGGAGAGAATTAACCAGTTTTACCCAGTTATCAAAGGCTATTTCCCTAGCTCGCATATTGTCAAATCCACAGATCATAATGTCATTGGCTTCACTGGTAAGTTTATACTCACCGAAAAGCTCAATTTGTGATCCAGGAGCGAACTCTTCAATTACCTTTTTAGAGACCTCATTCTTCATCTTACCAATATCGGACTTACCGACTAATTGACCAGTCATATTATGATCCTCATACCTGTCCATATCATAAAGGAAGAGGTTACATCCTACTCTGGCTAGTAGTAACGAGACCCAACTACCAATTCCTCCTTGGCCCAAGACCATTACATCCCTCTTATAGAGGAAAGGGAACCATTCGGCTCCCTTCACTCTATTGAATTGAGGTTTGACTTCAAGGGTGGGAGGTTTAATCCCAGTCGGAATAGTCGTTATATTGTTTATTACTGCTTCCAGGTCCGTTATGGGTACTTGTTGTATTACCTTGTCCTGTTGTAGATTGACTGCTGTTGGATTTGTTGTTATCATAACTTATTTCAATATTAAAAGCTTCAGATAATTCAGCTACTAATTCTGGATACTCATCATCGTACATGTCTAATACTGTAGTAGCTTGTGTCATTACAGCATTAAAACCCTCTAAATCAGGATCCTCAGGGAAACAGCTGGAGTAATACTCAACAGCGGTATCCAATATACGTTGTTTGAACCTATCCCATGCTGCTGGTGTATCATTAGCATGTTCATCATGCAGCTTCTTCAGTACTGAGCTAATAGGAGCTTCAGTGATATGATCCTGTGAGATTAGTTTTACTACAAACTCATACAATTCTTTCCCACTAGCGACGCTTTTCTTACCACCATAAGTCTTAGGTTCCTTATCAAAACCTATCTTACTGGTTCTTATAGTATCATCACCATCGAAGAGATCACCTTGAGGAAGCTGTTTATATGCTCCATTATGACCATTACCACCGTAGGGATTTTTATATCCACTACCGTAACCACCAGGGTTATAACCACCAGGATTGTAGCCAGTATTACCATAGTTATTATCATGTTTACCATTCTCCCAAGCCTGGTTAATATTATAACCCCCATAAGCTTTGGAGCGATTTCTAGCCTCAAGCTCACGAGCTTCTTTCTCTGCTACAATAGAGTTGTATCTCTCAGTAAATCCTTCACCTAAGGTAGCCTCAGCAGGTTTGGTTATCTCACAACCCATGATGTATACAACCTCTGTGGTTTCCGGTGTAGGGAAATCACGATTGACTACCTGGCCGTTTGATCCTCTAAATTCAACAGATACCTGTGCTGTACGCTTAGCTCTGAAGGCTATCTTGGCCGTCATCTCGTTCTTATTATTAACAATAAGAGAGAGATAATAGTTATAGTGAACGGAGTTATCATGTAGCTCAGAGTTGTCTGTAGAACTGAAGAATACTCCCATCTTATTATGGGAGTGGATATGACCTCTCTCCATATTGAGTAAAGATGGGTTATTCATCATAAAATTCACCATATCTTCACCAAACTCATACTCAGTATAAGCAGCAGTACCAATGTCCTGAAGATATATATACTCACCCCTGATTTTGAATTCACTATTACCAAACTGACCCTCAGTAGTATAGAAGAGGGTACCTGACCACTCTACATCATGCACCTGCAGGCACAACCACTGGATCTGACGTTGTAATAACGGGGTTATCTCTAACGGGACTGGAGGCACTACCAGCTCCCTCATTTCTAATTGCGCTTTTGGTGCATGAGAAGGTGAGGAATTCGCAGAGCTCTTTTGTAAAGGAGGGGTTTGCGTAGTATTCCCTTGTTTGTTCTTTTTCATTTTCTTTTTCATTTGAAATAATATTGAAGTGTATTTCTTGACCTTTGAACACAAGTAGTGTTTCTTTTGTAAACCTTGGGTTATCAGAAGCATTTCTTCTTACCCTACTGGCATTGTAATAAACACCCTCTGGAGTCTTATAAACAATCCATCTCTGCTGCTCTGCAGTTGGAACGTCATAACGAATTGATTTATAATACTCTATTAGAATCCTAGCCATTGTCTTCTCCAGCTCATCTGTAGGATCAAACTGGATAACATTAGGTTTGACAGAGATATTAAAGAGACCTCTTCTCCCCTCTTTATTATTGAGAATAGTATTTGTAAGGTAATTTAGGGCTGCTTCTCCCATAGAACCAGAAATTTCGATTGGACCTCCTCCTTGGCTAATAACACCCTCAAGATAAGTATGTGGTCTCCCCTCGATACTCTCGTACTCAACGTAAGTACCAAGATTCAAGCAAAATAACCTGAAACTAACCTCATCAAACTTATCCCTGAGAACTAGTATAATCTCCTGGAGTGGACCAGTACCAAGGCAAAAGGGTCTAAATCTTATGTTCATCGGATCAAAAACGGGCAAATGAGAGTGAAAATAGCGAGCATCAAATTGCTCTCTGGTAACTGAAGATCTGAGTCCTTCAATTGTATCTAAGAATTTACCTTGTAGATTAACAACAAACTTTACATATAAATCAGTCAAGTCCAAACTCTGCTTTCTTGCATTAGTAATCTTGACTTTTGGAAAGTGGATGTATACTGTATATCTACCTTTTTTATTTCCCTCAAGGTGTGTTTTAGCACTCCTTAAAACATCCTCTCTCATGAAGTGGCTCCTGTAACTTTCGTTAGTGTCATCTTCAGGTCTTATCTGCCATCCTGCGAGAGCAAGGAGACTCCAAAAGTCCTCCTCTTTGTTAGCACTGGGAGGAACTATTTGATTTCTCTCCTCCCCAAAAGATTCATTTAGAATCTGTTTCATAACCTTTAAGGTCTTCAGCTCTTCATCTGTAGGTTTCAGATCTTTAGTCTCATCCAGAACACTCTGGATATACAGACCAAGCTTAGTCTCCTTAATAGTTGCTGGTATTCCTGCCATATCTTCTTGTTTTAATTCAAATTCTCCGGAATAATATGGTGGATCATATGGTATAGTAACAAAAGTGGTACTTGGTGTAGCTGATATTGCTATTGTACCTGAAGTTGTTACCATATTATATAACATAGTATTTCCTAGAGGTGTTGCTGATGGTCTTGCGCTCATAACATTAAATTTAAGGTAGGAGAGTTCTCACTCCCCTACCCTGTTAAAAGTGAGAGAAATCAATCAAAAATATTGAACTCTCGCTTAATGCTATCTGCTTGTTCCGCAAGCTTTCTAACATCCGGAGCTAATGCTCCATAATTAGTGGTTTTGACAGCAGCTGAGACTTCTTGCAGAAGCGAGATAGCTTCTGCAAGTTTAGCCTGGATTTTTTCCTGCTCTGTCATCTCCCAGAAATCCTCATTGGCAGTCTCAAAGAAGCTCACGCCACTTTTTACCTTTGTAGGAAGGAGGAATAGAGTGAAATTACCTTGAGGAAGTTGGGCTTCACCACTCTCAAGAGTATTTCTAGTCTCACCTACAACCGACTTCATTTGGGAATATGGGATACCTGCCATGTCCAGATCCCTTTGGAGCTGGTTCCATGTGTCTGCAGATGAAGTAACTTCCCTTTTTGCTTGGCCTACGGAGTTGTAAACTGTAACTGTACGTGGAGTACTCATACTTATTGTTTTAAATTATGAAAAGATGTTTTCTTCAGGCTTCTTGGGAGCAATAGGCTCCGGTGCCTCTTTAATAATAGCAGATTGTTCATGAATAACTCCTGCTGGAGTATCTTCTGTATCATCCACAATCTCAATGGTCCTGGCCTTAGCTCTTATACCTTTGATTTTGGGATGACTAAATACTTCCTTACACTCATTCCATGTAAGTCCATATTTACTTTCGATACTTTTACCTGGTTCACGCTCATCCATTTTCCAACGAGTGTAACCTTGTTTTAGAAGTGCTAAGACTTCTGAGATTTTTACTTTTTTCATTACTGTGTTCCTCCTCCTGTTTTTCTAAGTGTATAAATGAACATTCCAGAATCATTATCCATGACCCTCTCAAACCGGTTACCATGATTAGTGGTATATTGACCGAGAATTGAGGAGACACTAGAGAGTAATCTCTTCATGTGTCTTGGTTTAATATCTGGATTACCATGCCTGAGAATTTCAGCTACCTCAGTACTATTCAACGGGCGTTGAGCTTCTGTGAGGATCCTGGTAACCTTGTCAATAGGAGCTAGTGGGGTTATTGATTTTCCCCAATCACCCTTCTTTTTGTTCTTCTTTTTAGGGGACTTTTTAACCTTAATCACTACTGGTTTAGTAGTGTTATTAGTATTCTTTGTAGGAGTGGGGATATCAATACCTTTAATTGTAGCTATAGTAGCCTCAAGCCTAGTTTTACTTTGAGTTATTGTCTCTAACTCCTTCTCCAGATTGTTTAGTAGAATGGTTGCGAATGACTCTGGAATAGGGATCATTCGCTCTGTTTTAGTGGTACTCATTATTAATGGTTTAAATTTAAGAATCTCCCTTCTCTTCACGGTTGTCTTTATTGTTTATGTCAAGTGAGAGTTGGGACCATTTTCTTAAGATGGGTGGTTTCTCAAACTCCTCTATCAGATTATCAATAGTTTTTAGAGCATCAATAGCATCCTTATAGAGAAGTCCTTCCTTGAATCTTGGATGATGCACATCTACTAGTGCTATAAAAGCCCTGAGTGGATCTTCTGCACTCCTTATCAAGGATTTAACCATAGCTTCAAGTTCGTGCTTTGACATATGCAAAGATTGCAGTAAAAAAATAGCCCATAAAGATACAATCTTCATGGGCTTAAACACTAGAGCATATGAGAAAAAAGTTATCTAGTTCTCCAAATCCTTACCTCACAAGTGTTATCACTTAATGTAGAGGTAGTTACTCTATATTCTCCTGTTAAATTCTTCTCCTTTACTAATCGGTCTACGCTAGTTTTTACTGAGGTATAGACAGATGGCCTCTTAGAGAGTACACATTCATCTACCTTAATACTGTCATTAGGTTCCATTACTTCCAATGGAAAACTAGTGTATCTCCTTCTGGGTCCTCGGGTTGGCAGGCGCAGCCCTTTCTCAACCTTGAACCTCACGCTCCTAACTGGTGTGCTTGCGTTCATATATTAATTATTATTTGTTACAAATACAAATATAACAATAATAATACCGGTCCCAAGCGGTCAGCAGCTAAAAAGGTGCATCTTGTAACATCCAGGTGACCTCTCTCTTCTTGTTATCCTTTAGTATCACATTGATTTTCTTGAAGATATCATTGTGATACCACTCTCTATTTTTTCTTGCAGCAAATGCTGGATGTTCAAGTTTGAAGATGTAGTGCTGGAGAGGATTGATGAATTTCTCGTAATATTGGGAAGCTTTTCCACATAATATAAATATTAATCCATTATTATATTGAGAAAATACTTCCTCAAATAAGAAAATCGTAAATGGCTTCCACACTTCATTATGAGACATTGGTTTATCCATCTCCACTGTAAGGGCAGTATTGAGCATCATAGAGCCCTGATTACATAGATAAGCTAGATTAGGATCCCTTTCGAAGTCCAATTTCAGCCCATTAGCAAGACTATCTTCCATAGCATTATAAAAAGCCTCAAGACTTGGTTGGAGAATTCCTGTATTACCACAGCTCATGGCTATACCATCTGCTACAAAGCTGAGCTGATCATTCTTTATCTTTACCCAAGGATATGGATCCTGTAGTAGCCATACACATTTGAGATCATTGTAGGGAGTCTCAGAGAATGCTCGAAAGGTATTTTCCTTATGAGGACATATAATCTTACCTCTATTACTCTCATACTTCAAGAATCCATAGATCTTGTTACATGCCTCGCTCTCAATAAAAGGCTTGAGTTTCTCTCCCCACTCACCTAAGTATGGTTGAAATTTACTATAATTCATAGGCCTTTCATTCTAAAGTAATCAATAACTGTTTGTATACCTCTCTCTTTAGCAAGATCAGCAAAATCTTTGATGCCTTGCTCAACATAGAAATCAGGTACATTTATGTGTTTAAATCCATAGGCTTTTGTGAACTTCATGGAGTTGTCTTTACCTGGTTTGTCACCATCAAAGTTAATGTATACCTGGTTATCTGTACCACGTAGGAGAGCGAGGTTCTCTTCATTGATAGCCTCAATACTCTCACCTTGCACACCACAGATATATGAAGAGACCTTCTTTAGGACCATGTAATCCTTCACAGATTTGGTAACTATTATCTTGCTACCTTTCTCAGGAGGGATATTACACAGGCCGTACATGAGCCTGTATGGAGTACTGGTAAACCATTTGTGATCTCCTTTAGCTCTCTCAGGTCTGTAAATCTTCCAATACAGGTGGTTAAACAGGTAACCAAAGCATAGCTCTGTCTCTCTTAGTGACACTTTCCTTTTATCTACCCACAATTTCTTAATAGCGTAGATCTCTACACTCTCATGACTGTTCCTTAAATCAAGTAGATCCTTGTGAGTGACTGCATATTTCTCCCAATAGGCAAGGTCAGCAGTATCAAACTTCCTGGTTATTGCTTGTATCAACGTAGGTGCCTTAGCATCTTCCTCCTCCTTCTCAGTTGGTCTCCTGTAATGCTCAATGATTTTCTGATAGCCATTTTCCCCAGGATTAGTAATCCCAAGCTTCATATCCCTATCTATCCTACGCAGTGTATCATTGAAATCAAGGGAGTATAGCTGAGCTACAAGATCAGTAACAGTACCTTTAAAGAAGGTATCTGCCCAATCAGTATGATAAAGAACTCCCTGCCTAGTCCTAAAGATGGACATTGAGGGATTTCTATCACTCCTAAAAGGATTACAAAATGGTACACCTAACTTGAAATCCATCCCAAGGTAGTATCTGTAGATATCATATTCTGAGACCCTACTAAGGATGGCTGGTAGGGTAAGGTTGACCTTAACAGTTCCATTAATCATAGGTTACAAATATATGAAAATTAAAGAAACAATAAAATAAAAAGCCCGATGTAGAAACACCGGGCATAAGGTATAAAACCTTTGGCTTATGATCGAACGGTAGTTTAATAGCTGCTGTCGTCTTGATCAATCACTTTGTCTGAACTCACTAAATTCTCTTCTGGATTGTAATCTCTTAATGGTTCCAACACAAAGAAATTCTTACTTCCATACTCTTCATCAGTGATATCTACGACAAACTTCTCCCAATTCTTCAGCCCATACTTCTTCCAATCCTTGGTGTCACGAGCTTTCTTGTCCCTGTCACGCAGTGCTTTAAGCACTTCGGGAGTGAACTTTTTAGTTCTGAAGGTCTTCATTGTATATCCAGGTAGGAAAGCCCTGTTATATACACTTTGAACTTCTCTATCATCTTCTCCATCCTTTTTAATGGTCTTAATTTCTGCCATCAATACAACTGTAGCAGGCTCTTCCAAACCTGTTTTTTCGTTGAGGAACTTGGAGTACTGACTTTTGAGAAGATCATTGAATTCCTTCACACTACCATTCATAACCTTCTTCCAATCAAATCCGATTGTGTAAGGTTTAGTCCAATCAACCTGTAACCACGACATCAAAAATTCTATTACATCCACTTCTCCTACACGGGCTACATGGTAATCATAGGCAGTAAACTTCTCATTGAGATTATCTACATCATCTACCCAGGTATTCCTACCTATATCATTGACATACTGCTTCTTGTTACCATCCTTGCTAGTCACTTCCTTGTCAGCAAGGTAAAGGTTGAGATTAAACAACTGCTTAGACTTTACTTCTCTAAGCCAAATAGAGAGCCTAAATGTAGTGTCTCCCTCCTTCTCCCCTATATACTCAGGATCCTTATCGTCCCTAAGCTCAAAGCCTAGGGCCTCAAATCCCTCTCTATCAGGGTTGAAGGCTACTACCTCAGCCTCAAAGAAACCAACTTGTTTTGCGAACTCTTTTCTTTTACTTCTTTCACCGCTTACATTCATAATCATCTGATTTTTAAGTTATTAAATTAAAGTTTACACTGTGTAATAAGCCTTCACACTCTTTAGGATATAGGCTGCATCATTGGGAATCTCCAGTAAGTTGTTACCATTCTTATCTGGAAATAAACCCTCTGGAGTCTTAGTTGAGGTATCCTGCTCAAATGTTCTAAGGAAGTACTCAGGTTTGTTATCCTTAACCCTGGTTCCAGTGTACAGAACAATAGTATATTGCTCCTCTACCTTCCCCTCGTACTCCTTGTTGTGAATGGTCATTCTCTTCTGCTTGGTTCCATCATCTACCTTCACAAATTCATCATGAGAGATTACAATAACATCCTTCTCAATAGACTTCATCAGCTCAAAGTACTCATAGGCAGAACGGTTATAGTTCTTAGCTATATCCCAACCACTAAAGGTTGTCTGCATCTCCCTGTTAAGTCTTTGAAGAGCCATTGTTTGACTATCAATAATGATGTCAGTAATGTCTGGATTCTGAGCATAATCCTTAAGATTCTTAATAAAACCACTCCAGGTCTTTGGCTTCCCCTCAAAGACAAATGGTTCAGTTTTATAAGGTAATGGCTTGTTCTCTGTATTGATATAGCCAGTAGTCTTCCTGTTTGCAGTCTTAGTTAGATAGCTCTTCCCACTACCTGTTGGACCAACAATGGCTACCTTAGCCCAATACAATCTTTCACTTCCGTTGCTCACTTTCTCATTTGGTTCATCATCAAATACTTTTACATCCGCTGTACTTTCTGTTTTCATAATTTTACTGTATTTTTAATGATAAATATAAGGAATTTATATGAAACTTCCAAATTCCTTCACGTATTTTCTCTCCACATTCCATAGTGCACGATGCAGGTATTTCTCATCCATAGTATCCTTACAGTATAGGATATAGACCTCTGGATCATCAGCTCTCATACCTCTTCCGGTGGTTTGAATGAAGGAGAGTCCCTCGTCGTTACCACTATCTAGTTGAACGAGAACTACAGCCTCAATACCAGCAAGGTTGAGTCCTTCCCTACCCATCCTGTTGACATAGATCTGATCAATTATGGTAGAGTTGAATGCCTCTAAGATCTCTAGGTTTTTCTTCTTGCTCTTTTTACTGTGTATGGAGAGAGGGCCACCTAGTTCCTCACATTGATTGATGCTACCACAAAAACATATGAGCCTTTTTCTACCAAGTAGTTGTATTAACTCTCTTGCATCCTCCGTCTTACACTCAGCTATAAATCTCTTTCGCTCTCCTCCAATGTTTACAATCTTATTCTTCATCCAGTTCTGGTAAGGATTCTGGTCATACCTCTTCTGCCAATAGTCTATCTGACCCTCCAGGTAAGCATTGTATCCCTTGTCTGTCATCCTCCTGGTAAATTTAGTAGTCTTTACCTCATTGGTTCTCTCTACATCATCCAGTGCTACAGGATAAGTATAGATGGCGGGTTCAGGTAACAAACCAATATCTATCCCTTCCTTCACAGTGATCCTGTACTCCTTAAAAGCACAGAGAGAGTATAACCTAACCTTGACTGGCTCTGGAACAGTAGCTGAGTCAGCTAGTATTTGGTCAAACTGAACAGTACTTCCAATATCAGCTCTTAACTCAGAGAGTCTATGAACTTCATTAAAGGCTAAATTCAGCTTTCTACCAGCATACTTGGTAAAAGAGGCATAACAGATTACAGCCTCTATCTTCTCATTCAGTAACCATGCGAAATTGTGCTTAGTTAAATCATTCATGAAGTTGGCAATCTGAATGACTTCAGGTACTACGATTAACCACTTCTTAGGTGAAGGTGAGGCAGCTATGCACATCATGACTGCCCTACCTTTACCTGATGAAGTGGGCCATTCTATTAAGAGCCCTTGATTCTGCAAACTGTATTGTTCAGCTTGCTTTTGAATCTCCTCTCTTATCCTGGCTTGTTTCTCTCTATCCATTTATCTTCTCTTTTTCTGCAAGAACTTTTATTTTGTTAATGAGAGTTTGAAGATCTGCAACGCTTATACGATTATCTTCATCATAGCACCCAATTCTGATACATCTATCATTACCAGTAACACCAATTTCATATCCTCCAATATCTCCAACTTTTTCGGCTATTTTACTAGGTCTAAAGTAGTCATAAAGCTTCTCTAAAGTTTCCCGTAAAACAACTCTGTTTTTCCCATCTTTGTAGAAATTAACCCCTTTAGAAGTTAAAATAACATCGAATCCTCTACTTCCTACTTTGTAGGGCTCAGTAATATTCTCAATTACCCTCTCAAAGAACTCTGGATTCCCCTCTACTATATCTTTTTGGATTCCATACTTCACTACACCAAAATTAGGTTTACTAGGAAAATACCAATCATAATTAGTACCTCCTCTCTCCAGGATTTCTCCTACTTTTACATGAGGTGTATCTTTTAATACCTTGTACTTAGGATTTGTTGTTGTTGACATATTTGTTGTTTGTTTTTTGAAGTAATCAATGATTTCATCTGGGGTGAGCTTTCTAGCAAAATCAGATCCTCTATCACACGCACAAATATTACCAGTACCATCCGGGAAAACAGCCCAAACTTTATCTACTGTACTAGGGATACCACCATTATTTCTCTTTGATATTTCTGATACTTTCTTCACCGCTCCTAATATCGTTACTAATTCCCCAACATATTGCTCTGGACCCTCATGAATAGCTGCAATGGCTAGTGCAGCATTATAATTCTCATCAGTATCAATATCAAAGGAATAATCTCGTGGGTTAGAGGCAGTTTGCCAGGTGAATTCTCCATTCTTAACAGTTGATTGGTTAGGATAATCTCTGCATTGGTTTACTACCATAAATTTACCTGGCCCAATTGTTCTACCTCCTCTGTCATTATGTTTATATCCAAGAGCTTTAAGGTCTTCGCTAAATCGTGACATACTAGTTACTGCTCCGTCTATACGGAGTGAATACTTAAATGGCGTCATACATTAAGGTTTTAATTATTGATGTAAAAAATAGGTATTATCAAGAATTGCCTGATAATCACCCTCACTCATGTCCCTGAGCTTTGGCATCTCTTTAAACAAGCCAATCTCTGGTTGAAAGGCAAGTCCTATCCGGATATCATCACTTCCATAGCTATTCTTGAGTATTTTTAGGCTCCGATACTTCTTTCTCCCAAAAGAATCTCTTAGCTTGGAGGTATCATATCCACTAGGATCTGCTACTTTGTATCTCATGGGATCAAATAATGAGAAGACTATATCAGCATTCTCTTGAGTATTACCACTCTCTTTAAAATCTTCTAGCATTGGTTCCACGTCACCATTCTTTATCCTTGTAGGATTGGCAATATCTCGATTGAACTGGCTGATATCTATTGGTGTAAAGCCATAGAAGTCCCTAAATCGCTGGGAATCTTCTGATCCTTTATCTATTATCTCCTTCTTAGTACGCAAAGGTGCTTTGTCCTTAATGGCCTCACCTTTCTGTAGACCAATAGTATCCTTAATGATAAGAGTTATCTTATTTGGATCCTTTGGTTTGTAAATCTTTTGAAATTCGCTTACTTTCTCTATCTCTCCATTCTCAAGGGCATATCCATCTACTATCTTCCTGATACCAGTAGGATTTATGGGTCCATCAAAGAAGGTAACCTTTTCCAGGATCCTTGAGTAATAGTCTTCATACTGACTGAACAGCTCATACTCATCCCTACTGAGTCTATTATCAGAGTGATCAACCCATCCCATGACCCTGTTAAGAGAGATAGGATGACCTCCATTATCAAGGAACATCTTCCGGGCTATCCATTTAGCAAGCTTAAGCTTACGAGGTCTCTCCATTGAGAAGTATAGGATATGGAAATCAGGGTCAGTCTTACGTTGGTGTCTTATCCACCAATCTATAGGGTTAAGGACGAAGGCATCATCTACCAGGCTGGTCTTACCACTACCGGTGTATCCACCGAGTAGGAAGTAAGTATATTTCCTAATGGAGATATGTTGATTGAGCCTGTCAAATCCCATAGGAATTCCCTTATTTCTTCCATCCATCCCATCCCTTATATCACCGAGTAAATCATTGAAACTCATAGGGTTATATTTTTAATCTTCAGGATATAAATCATATTTACGGCATATAGAATCAATTGCAAGCCTGGCTTTGAATGTATAAACATCTCCGGCAAACTCATTAAATTGCCTGAGGTACATTTGACCTTTCAATATTCTCCAACCATCCCATTTAGCTTGTATTACTGCTCTCTTTTCAGCAAAGGTTAGATTAATATCAGCTAGGTCTTTAAGATTCCATCTAATACATTCACAAGCATTACAAATATGATTCTTCTTAGCCCTCACTATCATTGAGGATATTCCTCTGCAGTAACTCATAGGTCTTCGTATTTAGATAACATTGATTCTAGTGTAGTAATCGTCCTCTTCAGTTGATCAATTAGCTCTTCCTTGGCTGCAATAATTCCATAAAGACGGTTTCTCTCATCCTCACTAGCAGCTAGCCCTTTTTTAAACTCCTCTGTTCTCTCTATCTCTTTGGCTAGCTGCTTCTCAAGATGAAGGATCCTGTTCCCTTCAGGTCTTTGATATAAATCACTACTCATAATTGAATTTTTATTAGATTACTCCTTGTCCTACCAGGACATATCCAATTGTAAAATCACACAGGATAGCTACAATTAGAGATAAGGCTTTCAGACCAGGATCCATCTTCTTCTGCTCTGGTAGGAAAAGCTCAACCAGTGCCCAGATAAACCATATTACTGTCATATACGTTCTTTTGTTATTGTTCCTACTGGAAGTGTTGTCTCAGTAGGGAATGAGGTTATAAATCGGTGGTCTTTATCTCTGGCAATAAGCCTTTTACAACCTAGGGATTCACTCCAGACAACAGTGTAAAAACTGATTTCTTGCTCTTTACGTACATACCTGAGTGAGGAATGGGCATTAGAATCTGGCTGGTAATAAGTCCAGCCATTTCCTGTATCATCTCTTAACATATGTAGGGGGTTCAAAGTGTGTTGCAAAAGGAATAATATCTCCTTTAGGAGACTTGCAGACATAGATATAGTCAGTGTAGGATTTAATATTCTCCGTCTTAAACTTAAAACCAGGTCTCTGGTCCATGCAGGTAACAAACAAAGCTCTATAAGGATCGGCGGAATTTCCTGAATAAATACCATCTACCTTAAGAGCGTAGTTCAGAAGATCATAGTCTAACTCTCCTATCCTGAATCTACCTTGGTAGAGATTAGTAGTATTAATCTCTTCTTCAGTATTAATCAGATTAACTGGAGTCAAATTGCTCATCCAACCATTACCATGTCTAGTCTGGTAGCACCTGGTTACATAGTTAAGATGGTAAGTAATACCTAACTTATTACAGATCTCAATTGCATTCTTCGAGGTAGTATTAGCGTAGGTAACATTAGGGAAAATACCATGATCCATATCGAGTAAAATCCCTTGACTACCCTCAAATATCAAATTAGTATAACCCCTCTCTAACCACCCATAATCTCCTATAAAGAAAATATCCTCCTCTAATGCTTTAAGAAAAAGAGGCATCTCCTCCTTAAGTATCTCCTCAAACTTTGTTTCATTACCCTTAGATCCTAATGGACGACCAAGGAGTTTCTCATAGTAGCTTTTAATACTCTCTAATTTAGCATGAAGAACAGCGGAATTAGTAGTATCAATAGCATACAGCTTGTAACCACTCTCTATATTCCTCTTCATAGTAGCTCCCACACCAAATCCACATGTACCATGAGATAGGTTGGCAGAGTTTACTCTGTTGTAAGCTACATCATATGGAGTGGTGAGTTTAGCGAGAGGATGTATAACTATGTGAGGATCAATACCTTTGCTCAGTAGAATCCTCCTCTCAATATACATGGAGCGTGGATAAAATGTGCAGTGCTCTGAGAGGTAGGTATCTATACCTTGGAGAGAACCACTACCATAATTAGAGAAAATGTGTTTAATACCATTGTGAATCACTGTATGACCAGCCTGCTGGCCTCCGGAGAATCGAACGACCATAGTTTCATCAGCCTTCTTCTGGGAACAAAGGTAATTGGTTACTACACCCTTACCTTCGTCCCCAAACTGAAGACCTACTACAATACTTGCGTGCATTATAGAATGATTTGTGGATCCGTCCCACCTCCTGTAGTAGGATTAGCAGGAGCACCCGTATTTACTGAAGTAATTGAGGGAGCTACACCTGAATTTTTAACTACTACAGAAGCAAGTACATCACTTACTTTCTCATAGTCATTAACAACCAGGCAATTCTGTCCCAATAGATCTTGCCAATAGGAGAGTGATCTCCTTCCTGCTTGACCTTGCATAATGTGTAGGTGATATACCTCCCATTTCTCCTGAGCAAGCTTAAGAAGGTCCTTGTCAGTATAATCTGTTGCCATTATATTACCACCCATGATGTGTCTGATAGAGGAAGACGGGAGCCTGCTCAAACAAGGTTCATCACCTATTGTAAAGATAAAGCCCTTCTGATGTCTCTTCTCCCAAGCATCTGTTACTGTGTGCATAGCAGCAAAGTACCAGGCAAGTAGATAACTCTCACCAGCGTTACCACCACCACCTCTCTCAATGAAGGTGCGGGTGAGCCACATATCTAGTTCCTGGTCACCACTCTCAAACTGACCTACCTGCAGAGGATATCTATCCATCTCATGATCACCTATAGCAAGGAATAACAAGGCTGGATCAGCCACTCCTTGAGAGATGAGGTTATTCATCATGTGAGGAAGACCATCCTTCACCAGGTAGTGAGGAATCATTCCCATTGAACCGGTAACATCCATTGCTAACTCAATAGGAATGGTGTTGGGATGGGCTGCAGAATCTCTTGCTTCACGTAGATGAGCATTCTTTGGATCCATAGATTCATGGATCTCCTGTTTCTGGTTCTGCGTGAATATATCATTAATACCTTTGGTTTTATAACCAAGCTCTTCTTCCCGGAAACTCCTGGAAGAGAAGGAGTATGACGTGGTTCCCATTATCTTGTTTTTTTGTTGAAGAGGAATTCATACCGGGTTTTTGCAATATCCAGTTGGATTTCAAGGTTACGGATCTGGACACCAATGGAGAGCTCTTTATCAACGAATGCCCTGGCATCAAAGTCACTTGCAAGCACGAGAGAATCAGCAGTAGTAGGAGAGAGATCGAGCATATTATCTCTATCCCTTCTGAGTTGCTTAATCAGCAGCTCAATATCCTCTACCTTACGTTTGTAGATCATTTCTGTAGTCTCGGCAATCTGGATTGCACGATCTTCACGAATTTTACGGTTGTTCCTTTTGAGGGAATCAACAAATGCACCACCTAGACCATCCAGAATAGTGGCTTCTTCTTGCGGAACTTGTTCTTGTTCTGTTGCCATGATTTTTATTTTTTAAAAGTTTAAGTTATTGTTTATCAGACCTGCTCAGTTTTAATCCTCCAGTAATTGGTTATCATAATGTTGAGGTTGGTAAACGGTATATACCATCCATGTTTCATATTCTTACCTACTCTAAAGTAGAATTGAATACCGAATATCCTGAACCAATGTCCAGCAGTTTGTCCCCAAGGTCCTATCTGCAGTGGTTTCCATCTTCTAAACTGATCAACATGCCAGTTCCAGAAGTTTGCTGTAGATTTAAGAGATTTTAGAAATTCCTCTTTGGCTTCCTCTAATGTCTCTCCTTGAGTTACTATTCCCATGTTACCAATATACTTCTTAGTCTCATCAGTAGTAAAGAGAACATAGTACTGTTTACCATCATGGTCAACTCCACTCTCCATACCTACAGGTATTTCTATTGTTGTTTTCTCCTCCATAAATTAAGTTTTATAGTAGGTTATTTTGTAATTGATTTACTAGAGACTTTATCACCCTTAATAATCAGGTATTCTCCACTGGTTCCAAGAGTATCAATGAAATAGTATCTACCACCAGTGGCATTGCCTTGGATATCCATTCTCTTTACAGAAGTATGACCTACTACTTGTATAACCTTCTTTCTTAGATTATCATAAGTATCTTTGATAAGAGATCTAGGCCTAATCCAGATAGGAGTTTGAGTCATACTATCTCCATACCCATCCCGTCCATAAAAGTCAAAGCTATGAGGTTTATACCTCCACATGTCATTAACAAAGTCTGCAATAGTTTGTCCCTCTTTCTCCTCATACTGCCAATTCTCTAACCAGGTCTCTCCCACTCCAGCGTGGGTAAAGAGAAACTCACCTGATTGGTAAGCCATCTGTAGGTAGCCTCTATTCTCATCCAGTAATTGACCTATAGCTGCTGAAGCTCTTAGTTGGTATCCAGAAGTTCCATTATCTCCTATTTCAGGAAAGTAATGGAAGTCATGATTACCTATAAGAAGGATGATCTTCTCTGGTTGACTCTTCTTTAACTCAATGATATTCTTGAAGTTATACATCTGCTGAGCAGGTGTAATATCATCGTGAGTATCAAAATAATCTCCTATGAAGATAAGCATATCATACTGCTCTGTCTTTGAGATTAGATCCCAGTACTCTCTACCATGTGTATCACCCAGTGCTATCATTCTTTTTTCCATAGATTACATTTTTAGATATCAACAACATCTGATCTTTGTGGTTCTTCGTTATCCTTGGTAGGAGAGGATGATAGTAGCTCTACATAGGGTTCGAAGCACAATTGTCTTAAGTAAGTAGCACTGTTATTAATGTACTTAAGCTTGTTTTCCCTTGCTTCAATCGAGGCATTTTTACGGGTGAGAACATCCATAGCTGTAGCTTGTATGATCTGCTCAGCTGTAAACTCTCCTTTTGCAATGATTTTTGTGAATATTTGCTTACATTCCTCAGGACCTTTTCGTAAACTCCTAGTTCTTGCAAACGTCTTTCCCTTCCATGTGAATCCATCTGTGCCAGGAAATGTCTCATAGTACCACCGGTGGAAATCATCCTTTGTCTTAGCCTTCTGCTCTTTAATAACAGTTGCAGCCCCAGAGTCATTGGCTAATAGCTCATCATAGAAGGAGATCCCATATACTGTAGGAGCTCCCTCTAGAATAAGACCCTTACGTACAAGAGTTTGGAAATCAACTGATGAGAATAAGGGTGAGCCCTGGTTTACCTGTCCCGATAAATACATTTCAAAAAGGCAGACCGCTTGTACTGTTAATCCTGCCTTCCATATTTGCTCTACTTGAGCTGGAGTTATGTTGAAGAGCTTGTTTTTTGATCTCATATACTCTTGCTTTTCTGATAAAGTTCGGATTTCTTTTTGTAAATTTTCCAGGAATTACTCTTGTTTTTTTCTGAAATAATTTCTGGAACCTAATTTCCTCATCCTCAAGCTCCTTCCAAAAAGCTGCTTCTCTCTCCTCCTTCTCTTGTTGAATAATTAGGCGTTCCATCTCATCTACACGCTCCTGAACCTCCTCTTGGAATAGTTGTTTTACACTTTTCATATGTGAAGTTTTAAATGGCGATTAGAATAAATTACCTTGATTTGGATTCTCGGGAGGTAACTTTTTACTTCTTGGTTTCTCGATGTAGGAGATGATAGTTTTTGCCTTACGAATGTAATACTCGTAATCAATTTGTACCTCAGAGGGAGCAGGAACATTACTACTATCTTTATCATTCAGTAAGGAACATAACCAGACTCTTCCATCAGTCTTGTCAGGTGCCTCACACTCAGAGAGATCATTACCATCAGCCTCAGATCCCTGGTTTTTAACCTTCAGGAGCTTTAAGCCGTTTTTAGAGACATAATACCTTATAAGCTTTTTATGTATTTGGTTCTCGCCTGTAACAGGGTTTATTGTCTCGTAGTGATATTCTCTGGATGATTTTACTCCTATACAGAAGTCAAATAGATTTGTATGTTCTTTAATACTCTTCTCTACCGGTATCCCCTCAACGAAATACTTCTCAAGAGCTAGTGGTATAATGCGACGTGATTTATTCCTGTGTAATTGATGGTCAGTTGAGAAGTCTCTTCCTTTCTTCTTAGCTTTACCATCATCTTTAATTGCAATATAGTTATTTACAGAGAGTTGATACAGCTTTTGAAAATCAGTAAACTCTAGCTTCCCTTCTATTGAGTTACCAACCTTCTCCTCCCACCACTTACAATTCTTATCATATTGCTCTTGCAGCTCCTCAGGATATAGTGAGACTATACCATCAGTATTAGCTGAGATAACATGAATTCCCGTGCTCTCGTGTTTCTCTACGAGCATTAGGATCTCAAACTGATTACCAATAGTACAAGAGAAAGTTACTTCTGGACCATATTGCCAGCTATTAGGCTCATTGGTTTTACCAAATCCCCCTCCATTCAAGGCCAGTTTAAAGGTAGTCTCAATACCTTTCAGCCTCTTTTTCTCCATATCATCAGTAGCCTTCTTACCTTTAGCTTTATACTCTGTTTTTAATCCATTCACTACCACATAGTTGGTAAGCCATCCCTCACCTAAATGAATAGGATATAACTTACGTTTAATGATAGCATTAGGATACTGAGCTCCAACATCTGCATCTCTACATCTTTCTCCCTTCCTAGGAATAACAGCACGCTTAGGATCTGCTGAATGGATACCACCCTTTGCTATACAGTAGGTAGTACCATTGTAGGTAAAGAGGAATTCCTGTCCCTCTCCAGAGAGACTTACTCTCTCTTTAGCTATCCTCTCATAGAAATCCTGGAATGGTTTGGTCTCAAATGTTACATACTTGGGGATACAGGATCCAAAGGTCATGTTCTTAGTAGGTCTACGTGCTTTTTTAAGCTCATATACCTGCTTTCTATCCTTACCTGTCTGCTTCATATAACCCAGCAGGTTAAGCTCATCACCCAGCTTCACATCTGACCAATTAAGTGCCTTCTCAGGTAAGCCGAACTCAGCTATTACATCTAACCTCTCCTGGATCTTATTCTTTCCTTTATACTCTTCATTTTCAGAGTTGCCGAGAGTGACTTCAAGAAGACGATCAGTAACAGTAACATCATTCCAACAATAATGTAGAACATCTTGTAAATCTTTAGTAGTTAAATCCTTCTGATCGTGAGCAATAGGCATCTCCTCTACTATCATGTCTAGCATAAAAGCTACCCATTTCAGTGAAGTCATCTTTGCCTCATTATCGAAGTGGTGAATTTTGAAGAGATCAAGAGGTTTCAATGTTAACTCCTCTTCTCTATACGGTGGAAATAATCCATAGTTAATATCAGAGATCACATCCTGAGCCTTCTGCCATAACTTCCTGCAGATTTGTAAATTGTCATTATCATACCATTTCTGGTTATACCTCATGATATACTCAAGGATCTGGTTATCAAAGCTCAGGTTATTAAACCCAACCCAGTGATAATCCTGGTGACCCTCAAAAAACTTAATCATCTTGTACAAGTCATTCACATCCTTGTTAATCTCAAAGAAAGATCGTTCCTTCGTTTCTCTATTGTAGAGGCAGATGACAAAATCCTCTATAAGAGTCTCAATATCGTATACTATTAGTTTCATAGTACAATTATACGAATTATAGGGTAATAAAAGAAAAAGATCCCAGTAATTAAACTGGGATCTTAGTATAAGTAGGTTTAACTTGTCTTGGCCTACGCCGTAACCTACTATGTTCTCTTTTGTACTCAGCCGATGGGATATATACTACACCACAGGTCATCTTAATCACTCTTTCTCTTCCCTTTCGCTGTTTGCGAACAGGAAACCAGGAGAGTAAATCAAGTAATGTTGCGCTGTAAGTATACTTCTTAATGGCCTCCACAGCCTTCTGGTGCTGTTTAGAGGAATAGACGAGTACTGGCATATCTAGAGGATTTGATTACACCATCTTTTGCAAATTGGCTAGAGCAGCTGGGCTCCACTCAAGTCTAGTAATCCCATACTGATTGATTTTATAAGCCAAGTCCAATTTACGTTGAATATCCCATTTATTCTTTGTACCAGCTGCTATTGCAAGAAAGAGTTTCACTTCCTCCAGGCTAGCTACTACATCCCCACATCCAAACTTAAATCTATCTCCAACTCTCTCAACTCTGAATTGACCGATGTACTGAACTGTAGGTTTTACAACCCTTTTGACTGCTTTTTTCTTAGTAGGAGTAGCTTTCTTGGCAGCTTTCTTGGCTACTTTTTTCTTTTTCACTCCCGCTTTTACTTTTGTTGCCATAAAATTACACTTTAGAGTTGCATTTTAAATTTTGAGTAGAGCTACTACCTCCTTAACACTAATATTACCCAGACTCATGTGATCTCTGATTATGTCCTGGAGATCAACAAGCTTATCAAGATTGTCTTGTCCAATGGCTGTAAGAACCTTTGCAAATTCCTCCACCTCCTTTCTTGAGAGCTCTACATCACCACAACCAAATACATAAGTATCTCCCACCTTTCTCGCAGAATATTCTCCTATCTCGTACCTTCCAAATAATGGTTTAGCCTCCTTGTATTGTGCTTCAGTGACAATCTCAAAGTTGGTCAAGTCATCCTCCTCTCCATTCCTATCAAGCTCTATATCACCCCTCCAGTCACTCTCCATATCAAACACTCTACTAAAACCATAATTTGTTTTACCTTTTTCATTTTTAGTGAAAATACCTGTGTATTCATTCAGTAAATAAACGGTAAAATCTTCTCCATTATCATCAGGATCATCAAGATCACGATGGCTCTCAATGTGTAACCTTCCACCTAGGAAGTAACCATCTGTAAAACATGTGAAGTAATCTCCTTCTTTAATATCAGTGATAGATAAAGAGGTTAGATAATGACGCTTCTTAGCTTTAGGTTTAGTAGACTTCTTAGCCGGAGCCTTCTTAGAAGGCTTCCTTGCAGCTTTTTTTGCTGTTGCCATATAATAAGTTTTTAAATTAATTAATTAATAACCAATTAACAATCAATTGATTATTATAATAAATTGAGATAATCGTATGTTGCCTGCACTTGTTTCTCATCCAACTTATGTCCCTCGATTCTAAAATCACCAGTGGATTTAATAACCTTCAGGACCATAGCTACATCCCCTTTATTTAAAGTCAGGCAGCCAAAGCTTACTGTTTTAGCACCCTTGTTGAAATTACAGTAGTTTCCTGCTACTGAGTAATTAGGAGCTTTAGCTTGTCTTTGTCTCCTTGCTACTGCATCTGCAACCTCAGCAGGAGTAGCCATACGAACTAGCCGATAACTATTCTGACTACCATTACTAAAGAGGACAGTTACTCTTCCATTATCAACTCTTATTACCTCTTGAGCAATACCTTGCTCTGCATTAATAAAACAATCATCCTGTGGTAATACAACCACCCAATCACCTAGTTTAAGGCTTTCTACTGGTACAAATGTAATTACATTATCCACTTGAGCTTTTATAGCAACATCGAGCTCCTTTAATGCACTATCAATAGTATTTTTCATCCCTTCTAGGGAATTTCTTAATGTTTTAAGACTCATAAAAATTTGTTTTTTAAGCTGTTACGATTCTTTTTTATCTTTTCATTATTCTCTCAATCTGATCTAGGAGAGAAGAGTTTACACGAATTCCTAAGACTGAAACATTACTTGCTGAATTCAGTATCTTTCTGAAGGTAGCAATATCAGCCCGTGTAATTGTTAAACAACCCCAGCTAACCTGGTTAGGTACAGAAGTATTAGCTTCGTAACCCCCCAAAATCATACTTTGGTAAGCACGAACCTCATCTGGAGTGGATTTCCTGATGTACTGTTTGTTATAGGACCATCCGGTAGGATCGTATACATGTGTTTGAGATTCTCTCTCTACTATACCTATTCTTCCTACAACATTACCATCGTTTGCTGTGGTAACAGTAATAAAATCACCTTTTAGGTAGCTGGTAGATTTTTTATCAGCTTCGTTCTTTAAGCTCTGCATTTGCGCTAGTAACTCATCATTCTCTTGTCCCATAGTATGAGATTTTTTAGATTGTGTAATTGATTTATAATTTTTAGCTGCTTTTTTAAGTGCCTTATTAGGTGCTTTTTTGACCGGCTTCTTAACAGCTTTTTTAGTAACCTTAACCTTAGGTTTAACCTTTGGTTTGGCCTTTTTCTTCTTAACTGCCATAACTAATGTGTTTTGTTTTGAACGGTTATGGAATAAATAAAAACCCAGCTACTCCCCCTGTACCTTAGGGATCTACGCAGCTGGGACCTCAATATATGCCAACAAACTTTATAGGAAGGTTGCTTGGCGTGGTACTATTCTCCTGAGTAGGAGAATTGTTATTTAACTGGCTTGAACTTGACCCAGATTCTTTGAGGAGGCTTCTCAAAGTATTTAAGGAGTGCTGGGCAAAGCCATAACTCATGATCCAATTCTTTACAATAATAGGTAGAACCACCTGTTCCATCTCCTATAGTCTCTACTAGTCCAACCTCCAAATCATATCCTGGAAACTGTACATCAGCAAAGATAAGAATTACCTTGTCTGATCCATCAGCCATACGACTGATGAGGGTATCAGCCCCTGCTACAAATGGTTCTCTGTGTAGGTCCACAGCTTCATCATCAAATACCCATGCTCCATACCAGTTATAGGTAAGGATGGTTTTGATGGAGTTAGCCGCTTGACTCTTCTTTAATGCTTCTTCCTTCCGTGTAGGAGTGGGAAGTTTTTTAACGCTTGAGTTTGTTGACATTGTATTGTTTTTGTTTAAAGCCCTTCTTTAAGGAAGAGCACGTTTAAAAGATCGTTTTTTCTTTATTACCTGAGGTAACTTCTGAGGCTCCTCAACCTTCTTGTAAAACTCCTTCTTCCAATCAGGCATAGTATAATACTCATATGAGTTTATAGCAAGAGGATAAGCAGACTTAGGTAAGCCTACAGGATGTTTAAGCATATAAGGCATAGTACTTGTTTTAAGGATAGATATTATTTTTTACCTACGAAATCATCGTACTTTCTGACAAAGGTTTGTAGCTCCTCAATAGAGAACATATTACCCTCCGTCTCACATCCTATCCTGATAAACCTATCAGTTGGAAAATGAATCTCGTAACCACCAATAAGGGGAGAACTTCTTAATTTCTCCAGGAAATTAGAGAGATTTTGTACATCTTTTGAATCCATTTTTCCGAAATTTGGAATATCAACTAACCCACTCTTATAAATAGTAACGGTTAAACCCTTATTACCAACTGCTAAGTAAAGAACCTGAGGTTCTGACTTCTTCTTCTTCTCAGCCTCTAACTCCTTTTTGAGCTTAATCTGATTAACACAATACTCCCAGGCTTTTGCCCAATCATTAGGAAGCTCAAATACTTTATTGTCATCCCTTTTTATATTATAGTTTCTATCTCCAAGATATACCTGAAAGAACTCTTCACGCTCAATATTGTTTAAATTATTTACAAGTACTAGATGTTGTTGTGAAGTACTAGCTCCAACATCTGTATATCCAATAACTGAGAGTGCAGTTTGAAAACCTTCTAATAACTTTCTATCTCCTGTAATGTAGAATGGATATTTATACTCACTCAAGTTTGCTTTCTCTTTATAGAGAACAAGATCATCCTCAAGGAAATAATCCCCACTTTTCTTATCAGGTCTTATATTACACGCAACTGCAATCTTACCCATAGTCATCTCATATCCAACTACATAAAGATATCCTTGCTGTTCACCTGTTTTTCCTTCAGAATCCTTTCTACGCCAATAAGAGTTACCTAATGACGCTCCAACGGATTTACTAAGGACAACTACTTTGTCGCCCTTATTGAATTTGTTTGCCATAATTTGAGGTTTTAATTGTTATTTTTTCATTTCTTGTTCTACCATCCAGATTATCCATTCTACCCATTGTAGAGGGATAGGTTTATCAGTCGGTCCCTTTTCCGGAACCATTACTCTTATTCCATATCTCTCTCCAATAGCGATAAGCCTTCTCATTCCAAGTAGCTCCTCATATGTAATAGTCTGACATCCAAATGTAACTGCTGCTCTACCTCCCATATTAAACTCAGGATAATAACCTATGTAGAATGATACTTCTACACTAGCAATTTCCTCTGGAGTTGCAGGTCTTACAAATTCTGGATATATACCATCACCAGCAGCAGGCCATACAGGATTTGCGCCTCCATGATAATTGTGTATACGAAAAGTGAAGTCTTTCTTCCAACCAGTTCCCTTGTGATCACCAGCTTTACTACTATCTATAGTAGTAACCCAATCTCCTACTTTAGGAGAATAGGTATTGATTTTATAGACAGGTTTAAACCAAACCAGGTCTTGAATTTCTTTTTGAGTAAATACATACTCGGCTTCATCATCACCTTTATTAAAGATCCATAATTCTTGCTTAGCATCCCATTTAGCTTTAGATCCAGCAGGGAGGCATGGTAAATCCTTGACCAATTCGTAGGTCTCAATGTCTTGTTGCATATATAAAAGGTTTTAAGTTGTAGGGAGTGGATTCGAACCACTACAGAATACCTAGAATTTCCCACTGATTTTAGTCAGCCGATATGCCGTTCTCGTACCCTACAATGTGTAATAAAAAAGGGGAAGGGACATTTATCCGCTGCCCTCCCCCAAGTGGTTTAAAGAATTGACTTTTTAAATCAGTTCTCGAATATAGTTTTCAAGTAACCTTAATCTAACTTTAGCCTGCAGCTCTACCTCTGAGCTAGCCCCGCAAACAGTGGGGTTAAGTTTATCCTCTGTGACCCCATTAGAGTAGTAAGAACGCTCTGTAATCTGAGCTACTTGTTTAATTCAGCTCGCTCACCCAGAGTATCTAATCCGAAGATTATCAACTGTTCGGTCCTGGAGTGAATAAACAGACCTTTCCACAAAATTAAAAAGAGCGGGGCACTGGGATCGAACCAGTGCACACAGGTTTAATATTACCTGACTATATTCATTCAATCATGATCCTCAAGCTCTTAACGCAACACTCAATCTAACACAAATCTAGGATTTCATCACGCTGATGCTAACGCTAATGCTTGGTTAAGAAATTAAGTACCAGTGGGTGGTTTAGTCGCCACTGCTTTTCAAAGTGCTTCTACAAGCCTCACTCATTCGGCCTTCATTCACACTTTAGCATACCACTGATACAAGAAGTTTATTTTTTCCCATGCAAATATGAGAAGATTTTCTCTGCTGTCAAAGAGGAGGTAACTACCTCTGCCTCATTTGCTATCTTTAAAGCTTCGATAACTGCAGCAAGGAATTTACTCCTACGTTGCAGGATCTCAGCTCTATCTCTATGAGTACTCTCACCTGAGAATAGTTGAGCAGTATAATCGCCTAACTCAAGAACTGAATCCTTTTGAGCTACCTGGGGCACATACTTTGCAGCATCTCTAAGCTCTTTGATATTAGGATCCTGTAAGATATAAGCCTCTTTAAAGATAGACTTTTTAATACCCTTTTGTAAAGGAGATTCAAAGATATCTCTACCTGCATACTCACTATCCTGGGTTGCAGCCCAAATCTCTGCATCTGAACGCACGGGAATAGCAGCATACATAGGTTCTAAATCACTACTCTCCAGGAATGACTTTAATCTTAGTAATTCCAGTGAAGAAAGTTCACCAAAATCATAGGTTGATCCTCCATCTACAACTACAAGTTTAGCCCTAGCTTTTCCTGAGGCATTAGTAGCTTCAACAGAGAAAGTGTGATTAATGAATTCAGCTGCGTTCTCCTCAAACCATACCAACTTCTCCTTCACTGTGGTAACAACCTTGGTAATACCTCTCATAGAGGGATCATCTACCACACCAGGTCTTGCCTCATAAGTTCTTTTGGCTCCACGGAATTGACCCTGTTCCTTCTTAAAGAAATTTGTGTACTCAGCTACCATCTTTTTAAAAATAGCTGCAGCGTGTTCTGTCTTAGCAAGCAGAACATTTAATTTTAATGACATAATACTGAAGTTTAAAATTTAAAGTTAATAAATGATTTTAATATTGGGTTACTTTTTAGATGCTATTACTTCTTCCAGTTGCTTTATCCTGTCTTCCTTTTCATCCAGTTCGGATCGTAATTTTCTATTTTGTTCTTCGCATTTACGCCACCCATCCATGCTCTCTTCTTCGTTTTTCATGTGTCTGTTGGCAGCACGCTTCAGCCATTTGATTTCTTCTTCCTTCTGCTGTAGTTGGGATTGAAGGGATGAGATTTGCTCTTTGTCATACCTTGAAACTGTTGCTAACTTCTGGTATTCGTCAACAGCATTTTTGATTATTTCTTCCTTCCCCTGAAGCATTGCTGATATATGGGGTTTGATGTCCTCAAAAAAAGATTCATAATCCCTTTCAACAACAGGAGAACAATATTTTTTAGAGATTTCTTTTACCTTCTTTTCCAACTTCTCCAACTCTAATGGTACTGTTGGGGTGTAGGGTTCAAACCATTCCAAGTTTTCGATATTCAATTGTGGATGCCCTATTTCTCCATTGTAGTTCACCTTACCTTCCCCGAATGTTACAGATTTAATCTTACCATTTACAATATCTATAACTACTGGAAGAAAAGAATACACACCATTGTAATACCCATCTCTTTTTGGCAAACCACTACTTGCCTTTACTTCCCTATACAGTTTTACTTCTTCTGACATAGAATTATTTTGAAAATGGTAATAGTTGTTTCCTTTGAAATTCGTTACAATAATGGATATAGATACGGCGGGCTTGCTGATACTTGAGCGCAGCCCTGCAAGTAAATACATTACCTGACCTTACAGAATGCTGCATTGTGGCATACCACTGTAATCCTTGTTCATAAGCAAACGTTGTTCGCGTATGAATCTCCTTTCTGATTCGCTCTCTTACTCCCTGCTTATTGTTTGTTTCTTCCATTATTAAATTAGTTTAACTCCTGCTCATATCTCAGAGCAGGAGTATTTTTGTTAATGAATGGCTGTAAATTTAAAGGGATTAGCTCCTGCTATTCCTGGAGGTAACTGACAGGTTTCCGGCCAGGCGTAGATACAATGGTAAGTTTGTGGACATGGTGGTGGTTCTCCGGGAGGCCAGTTTGTACCACAATGCAATTGCCAGTTATTACAACCTTGCATAGCTCCCGGTTGGGCACATTTCCAACAAATAACACACCAAGGAGGCCACTGAGCATTGGAGAGAATTTCCTGTTTGGGAGGTTCCTTTTTAGGTGGTTCGATTATCTCCTTACTACAGGAAGCAAACAGTACTCCTGCAAGGAGAATGAATAGAAGTGTTCTTTTCATATATGTGTGTTTTTAGTAACTGTTTTAATTACTGTGGGTTTTTAGCACCCCAGCATTGGGGCATGTTATCTTCTGAGAAGAATCCCTTACTACGGGTATAACCAACAAGGATGATCCTGGGTTTTTTACCTTTCCTGAATACTTTTATATAATGACGAATACACCCGCATAACTCACACTCATCATCCCTACTAAGGTATCTATCTCCCAGCTTTCGTACAAACTCACCTTTCCTCCATTGATGAGGTATCTCCTCTTCTCTGTCAATCATAACTTAATTTTTAATATCCATCTGATAATGCGAGGAAGACTCTTTACATAGGATCTATAATCCTCCATCTTTTTGGTAGTTCTCTCATATTGAGCCCTAAGTTCACGAATGATTTCTCTGGCTTCCTCTTCTGTAAGGACTTTAGCATAAGAATCAGACTTCTGGTAAGCAGCTTGTATCTGCTCTTTAAGAGCTCGCCAGTCGTTAATCTCCACATTCCAACCCTTATCAACAGTCAGATAAACAACACCTATAAGGCGTGGGTGAGAGCCCATGTAAGTATGTTCTGCTTGAACTCTTATATCAATTTTATTATTAGCCAGTCTGCTTTTAAGATCATTGTTCTCCATTTCCATAGGCTTATACTTCCTCTCCCAGGTCTCCATTGGAATGGTAATCCATTTAGCATCATTTGATATATTACTAAAATTTTCTGTCATTATACGAGATTTTCAAGACCAGTAACTGGTCCATGATTATTTAATTCCAGGAATTCACCTTTCTCAGGTTCATACTCTATTGCAAATAGATTAATAAGTCTAGCCTGTATGGGTTCTAAGTGTAGGTCCTTGTCCTTATGTAGGAAGGGATAATCACTGTGACCATATTTATGCTCGTGTACAAGGATATATAGATACTCTTTCATTCTACAAGATTTATTACGTTAGTAATTGATTCTTTATCAACACCTATATCCACACCCTCTGAATTACTCCATTCTCTATATGTTGTAGCCTTTTCAGCAGCTATTTCAAGAGCTTGCTTAATAGCTGCTTTCATCATCCAGTATACTTCTTCATATGAGAAGGCAAACTCCTTATTGAGACCTATAGTATCAGGCAAGTCAAATGTTATTTGCTGAAGGTTTATTTTCTTTTCCATTGGTTTGTTGTTTTTCTCTGAAGTATTTGTCTATAGCTGAACAGATTTCGTAGGTATTCTTAAATCTCCCGTTGAAGAGAGTGGTGAACCTAGTGTTGGGAAGAGTATTCAAGCTCAGCAATATACTCTTGAGTAGTTCTTCAGCTCTAGTTTGTTCCATTAGTGAAAATGTTTAGGTAATTGTGAATAAGGAATAAACACCCCCAGCTCCCGGCACTTTCTAATACCAAGTTTTCTTGTGCCTCTTTCTTTTACAGTGCTGAATCTATTCCACCATTTCATATCAGACTTTTTCCTGTATCCAACATTGTCTGAGGTTACATAGTAGTATGCCATATTAGTGAAAATGTTTAGGTGATGAAGGACAACGGAAGTATACTCCCATGTAATAGTTATCTCCCATTATAAATGGCATGACATTCTCCTCTTCAAACTCCATCCCTTCTTTTACCCATGTAGCATCAGGAGATACTTCACCTATGACTTTCACAGAGCCGTTATGGATTGTAGCCTGCTTCGCTCCTTCATTTTCAACTGGGAAATCTACATAGCCATCAAAGGTCTTTAACTTAACTATATCTCCTACCTGTATATCCCTTGAACAGAGGAAGAGTTTGACTTCTTCATAATAATCAAATCCATTATCATTCTCTCTTAAACATTTACCTACTTCTCCATCTATTACTGTACTACCAGTACGCTTTTTTATCTCACCATTCCCTGGTAGGAGTTTTGTGAAGTATTTACCCATTGTCTAATGATTTTAGTTGTTGTTCAAGTTGCTTAATCTTATACCCTACGGTGTATTCCTTTTTCTCCTTATTTGTATACTCAGTAGCTAGAACTGTATCATCTGAAAGTAGTCTAAGAAGGTCAATCTGTGCCTGTAGTGCTATTTTGGTGCATTCTTTGGCTATAATATTCCTATCGTATTCAGCCATAAAATCATATTCATTATCCTTTATAGCCTTCTTCATCTTTTCCTGTAGTTCCATATTGTTGTGGTTGAAATTATTGTGGGAAGTTTTTGTTAAACCATTCTCTAGCCAAAGATTTTTGTGCATCTTCATACATCTGAAGTATTTCTATCACCTGCTCATCATTCCACATTCTCTCCTTCACAGGGTGAATAACTACTGTACCATTAGAGCGAAGTTTTAATACACCCATAGAAGGGATTATAGGGCCATGATCTAATAGTTCTAAATTCACTTCCTTAATATTCCCTTGCTCTCTTACAAAGGCTTCTATGAAGTCTGTGCCTATCTTGGGAATACCAATCTTTCGAGAAAAAATATTTCCTCCTGAACCTATAGGCGTATCCTTATCCCACAAATCAGGATTAGTAGTAGCTACTATTTTATACCATTTACCTCTGGCTATACCCTCTTTTGTATAGTGATTTATTGTTTTGAACTCCTCGTGATCCAGTATCCAATCTCCTTTTTTTATCTCTTCATCTGTAGTGAAATAGAGATGATAGTTGGTATGATGTAAATGATGGGCATAAGCAGGAGATGACCAATACTGCCATTTTAATCCTCCTCCCCAACTAGTCATATCTCTCATACTTAGATGAGTAGCTTCTCTTTTCTGTGAAGGTAGAGCATGAACCTGTGCTTTCTTCAACATATTAAATGTTTTTGAAGTGATAAATTACCCCTCTGCACTCAGTTGTAATACTTCGCCCCCTGTATCACCTTTTGGTAGATGCTCAAGGTCAGCCTTGACTATTAAGGGAGCCACCCCATTACAACTGCCACCCTTGGGAGCTGATTGACCAGTAGTTCGAGAGGAGAATTTCACTCCTCCACGCTGAAAACAGCGGCTTTTTAGGGCTGTGTCTTATTCCACCACGATAGTCTGTAATCAATCAGGTAGTTTCACATCTTAGTTTATGGTAGCTCAGGCTCTTACGAGACTTATAGAGTTCATTACCGTTGAATTACCAACCAGTTGACCAATGGTTAAGAGCTAAGATGCTTATATTACGTGGTTGTGGTGCATTGATAAACCTGCCTATCCAATACATTCAAACTCTTGCTTAAGGAGCGTGAGTTGGAAGAGAACCTTTTCAAGGGGCCTCTTGTCAGCAGGTAAGCTAATTTAATTATGAGCTAGTTGCTCTTCCTGTTTTTTCTCAGATACAACGGCTGTCTTTACCTCTCTTAGCTCATTTAAAAATACGTATTTTACTTGAGGTCTGGTAGGTCTTATTGAGGGTATATCGGGTATTACATGGGCTACTGCTAGTTTCTCACCTATCCAGTGTAGTTTTACCCTTAGGGTTGAGCTTCCATTTCTTACTTCGTAGAGAGTAGTGTGATTGTATTGCTTATTGGCTTTCTTTGAGTCTTCCATAATCAGTTCGAGTTTGTTGGTGAAGATGATATTGGTGCTTGTGCTGGATCCTTAACTGATCTACTTACTGCATTCTCAAATATAGATTTGGCAAGACCATCAGCTATCTCCAGCAATTTAGCACTACAAACCTTTGTAAGGAATTGATCATGAGGGGTTTTGTAGTAATCCTCTTTAGCCTCGAACTGTAACCATAGAATAAAAGGATAAGTAACAAGACCTTTTGTTTGGCTTGCTTTACTTATAAGTTCTCTTTTAACCCATAAGTTCCAAGTAATAATCCTGCACACACGAGAGAACCAACCCATCTTTGAGTTACTAGCTGTAAGTATTAGTATAAATAGTATAAAAGGAGTGTATGAGAGAATAATTGCATGAGTAAGAAATCCTACAATAGGACAGGTCATTACAAAGAATAAAGCAATATTTTTTGTTGTTAATAATCTGCTCATATAATGAAGTTTTAATGAATTAAACAATAAAAAAGAGAGACAGCTTTCATCAGAAACAAAACCATGAGCTGCCCCTCTATTAATTATGTTGATAATACTGGTTCGGGTTGTTTGACTTTCACCGCATCACCAACAATTTCATCTACATTTACCTCTCCCGGCGGTTGAACTTCTCTGAACCACTGTATTCTATATAAAGATTTGGGATACTCAACAAGTTCTATTCCATGTAGGGGTGTACCAGGTACTCTCCCAACAAATGCAGCTGTATTAATATCCCCCTTTTTAGGATGATGTTTATTATCAGTAGGTTTACCATCTGAAACCCGTGTCATGAGGTTTGCTATATCCTCCTGGATACACTCAACAAGTGAACCTCTCTTCATAACAATTGATTTTTAAACAGTTTCAAAAAAGAGCCAGTTACTCAACCGGCTCAAGTTCTTTTTTCTCTTTCTCACTCTCATTCTCTACATTCTTCACCTCATCTTGAGCTCGCTGTTCTCTCTCCTCTTCATGGTGTTTACCTTGCTCTGCAAGGTGTTCAATGAAAGGAGTAAGCCCGAGCCCATGAATACCATACCCAATCAGATCTGCAATAAAGTGAAGGTTGAGAAAATGGATGTTGGCACAACTTTTAGCAACAGTAACGCCTATAACCATTACAATCATTCCTGCTCCCATACGGTGAGCCTTGGTATGATTCTCTCCCAGCACATGATTACAAATATGTTTGGGTAGGTTAAATACATGGATAATACGATGTATCATAAGACATCAGGTATTAAGATTCACTAAATGGGTTTTTCCCACCCCTCTTCGCTAATTGCATAATGACATTACTCAATGCACCCAGTGATCCAGTCATGTGATGAGCTCTCTCACACATATGACCTGTCATATGACCAAGGATATAGTTTATATAAACTACCTCCTCAAGACTATCACATTCCTGTGTACAGGCATCCATAGCTTCACCGGGAGATCTCTGGTCATTCTCAAGGGCTTCACTGAGATGTTTGTGCATGAGCCTAATAAGCTCATCTGATCTCTCTTCGGAGATACCAAATTGCTTAGAGGCACCTTCACCATCCAGGTTGTGATTGATATTCAGTTTAAACTTTTGCATAACTGAGGTTTTATGGTTAATAATTAGATTTCGATTTGCTCCATTTGAAGGGATTCAGCCTCGATATTTGCTGATTTTAATAGTGGTACTAGTTTTTCCCAGAAATCAGGGCCGAATGTATCTCCGAGCACACTTATTTCCTTGGATTTCTTCTCTATTGTCTCCTCCAGTTGATCTTTTGTTTTCCCTTGGTAGGAAGTGATGTGAAGAAATCCCTCGATATTACCTGTGAAGAAATTCACTACTTTATAATACATAAGAAATGGTTTTTTAAATAGGAAGGGGCCGCAAATACCCCTTCCTGATTGTCTCGATCCAAATAACAAGAGCTTTTGTTTAGAATGACGTGCTAATCCCTAAACCTTCACCCTCGTTATCATTATCTTCATCTTCTGGTGAACCTGACATCATTTGTGCAAGAATAGCAACAAGTGGGTTCTCCATTTGACCAAAGCTTGGAGCATCCTCAAATTTGGTCATGTAATGTGTTATTGCAACCAGTTCCGTAGGGTTTTTAGCAACAGCTAATGCTTTATGCCAGGCTTCAGCAGTGCTTTTTGTTGTACTCTTGACTTCCTTAATAATAAATTCAAGTTGCTCATGAATCTCTTGTGTACGCTCTAGGGAGATACCTAATGCACCAGTAAAAGTGTCATTATTCTCATCAAGAGTAAAGTTGTAGATTGCCTCAACAACTTGCGCTGTTTGTTCTGTGGGTGTAGTTCCCATTTTTTGTTTATTTATTGGTTAAAAAAGAGGTTTTAAAAGAAAAATGAGTGTATAATCCATCCTACACCAAGTAATGCCCAAGGTGTAATAACGGTAATAAGAAAACTAGTCCAGAATCTTACGCTTTTATCTTCATCATCATTATCCGTGCTTTTTGATCTTTGACCTCTTAAGAGATAAGCTATCATTACTATCCCTATTGATTGAGGTTGTGTGATTGCCTGGAAGTTAAATGATGAAACTATAAACCATGTCCAGAACTTTTGAAGGACAATACCATAGGAGAACGCATCATATATAAGAGATCCCCAAATAAGTAATGCCACTCCAAGTATACCAATGAATAATTTCATAATTGAGGTTTTAATTGATCAGGAAATAAAGCTCGCAGGCCTCCACAATGGTTGGAAGAGACCACGGGAGGCCATTGAGCTACCGGCATTTAATTATACCGGTGTGTGGAAAGTAAGCGGAACCATACAATACCTTAAAAGGACTTAAAACCAGGTTCGCCTTTACCTACCCCTAATTCCACAGTCAGAGTTGTAGGTTTTTGTTGCTTGCTTGTAGTGCTAATAATACTACTCGTATTCTTCCTACGAGGTGTTGCCATAACCATTGTATTAGCTGAGGCAACTACACGTTGTTTTAGCTTTTTTTCTGTACGATAGCTCATACTAAGTAAGTTTTTGATAAGTTAATTGAAGCATTGGGGAAGTATCTTGATATTCCCATACCTGGGCACGTTCAAATCCACGCTTGTTCATAATACTATCAGCAAACTGAATCCTATCCATACCATCAGGTAAAGGACCAGCCTCACGGCCTTTGAGAACAGTAATAACAACAAGTGAGGGTCCATCCATTATAACCCTGGAGACTAATTTGAGCCTCTCTGCTATTCTATCAATAGGAGTTCCTGTATCAATCCAAAGGCAATTGAACTTCTTATCAGTTACACTCATGAAATCGAATATATCTGAGTATACTAATACACAGTCTCTACCGTTTGTAAGAATAGTCCGGTTGAGCTCCTCCATTATAGAGTACCTCATCTTCTTGTTACTCTTGGGCATTCTTAGTCCTGCAAGCTTAAAGATATTATAATCACGCTCGCACCCAGTGAACATAGCCCGGATCCTGAAGGTTCTAAATGAGAAGAATCGCTTTCTTATAGCCTTCTCAAATGTCCACCACGCTGTAGGAAGTGTAAGGAATCTCACTTTCCCTACCTCGTGTGTAATGAAAAAATTATGTATATAAGAGATAAGTAAATCCCTTACCTGGCTCTTATTCAGGGATGTTTCCCTGTTTTTAGCTCTCTCTATAAATCCATAGAGGGCTTTTTTATCAACTGTTGACATTGTGCGGTTTTTAAGAGTTATTAAATCTCTTCATAGTAATACGAAATCTCCTTTCTACGCCTTTTATTAGCCTCCTCTACCATATATCTCTCCAGTACTATATGGAAGATTTGGATTAATACTTCTTTCGTCCAACCATTTACTCCATCCTGAAAGGAGGTTTGACATGAGAAATCTATTGCTCCCTTATTACCAATAGAAAAATTAATAGGATTTAAGTAAGGATCGTCTTCAGACCATCTACCCATTGGTTTAAAATAGTACATCAGCATTTTAACCTCTATTATCTCATATTGCCAAAACTTCCACCATTTGTACTTTGGATTGAGCTTCTCAAACATAGCGGTAAAGGAGTATTTCTTAACACCAAGGCCATCAACAATGATGTGAATTCTTTTTCTAAGTAGTCTCATAATAAATTGATTAACAGTCTGTTATTTCCATTTTATTTGTGGACAGTATTTATGGTATTTAGCCTTAATAAACTCCCAGATAACAGAAGGTTCTTTTGGTTTACCATATCTCCTCTTTTCTTTCCAACGTTCCACAAAAACAATAAGTGTTATAAGGGTAGTAAGTCCCCATCCTACTACTCCAACAGCTGTTATAGGCTTCGGAATACTTAAACTGAACCATTTAATAACTACCCATACCATACAAATAAGAAAAAATACAAGAACCCAAATTACAAATCCTATAAAGGCTTTCCAGATATAACCGGTAGATCTTACTTCAAAATCATCATCCTTATCTACTGCTGCAAGGATCAGAGCAGGAATTGCAAAGAGAAAGAATAATGGTGTAGTAATATAAGCTAGTACAAGAGCCCAGAAGTAGGAGCATAGATTAGTAGGCATTTCATACTCATTGAAATACCACCTGTATAGCTTTGCTGAAAATGAGTTTTTATTTAGTTCCATAAAAAGTTATTAAGGTTTTAAAGGTGAAGAAAAGAAGGGCTCACTAAGAGCCCTCCACAAAATCCAACCCCAAGGGAACCGTAATCCTTAAAGATTTTAATTAAGTCCGAACTTGATGTGAATATCATGTGAGAGATCTATAGGTAAATCTGTAGGAGTATGTGAGGTTTTAAACTCTTTCCTGTGTTGCTCATCTCCTATAGCATGTATTATCTGTACATACTGAACACTTTTAGCTCGCTCTCCTACTTTGAGATGTAAGTGCATCTCTATTCTTTTACCCACTGCTACAGTGTATATGAAATTTCCTAACTCTCTATGCTTACTTTCCATAATATTAGGATTTATACCGTGTGAGAAAAAATAGGCAGCCCAATAGGTATCAAACTGTAAAACTGCCACCTATGGGCTACCAAATCATTACTGAGGATTATCCACTATCTCACTGCTCTCAGTAGGAGTAGAAGGATTAACTACTGCGGCTTCTGTCTGCTGAACTCTCCTATTTCCTCTACTTTTGGCTCCTCCTTTCTTTCCAATTGTGGCCATATGCTCTTTATTCTGGGATACCTTTAGGCCTCCCTTTTTACCAGCATTCTTAGCCTCCTCTTTGTTAAACTCGTGTGCTGTCCCATTCTCATGTGCAGCTTTTCCACCTTTACTTGCAATCTCCCTTCTTTGTTCTGGGGTCAAGGAAGCAAATCCCCTTCTGGTTGTTGCCATACTATTGGTTTAATGTATCTTTTATTCATCATCTCTATAAAACCTAACACATGCTACAAGATCAAGAGTATCTTGCTTGAGAACTCTGTTTAAGATGTACTGATTTACATCCTCACCAACAACGATTCCATTAATAGGTCCGTCGTATGTCTTTATACACCTCTCTAATGTGCTACCACTGCGGATAAAATCATCTACGAAAATAGTCGCAGGTTTCATCCTATTCAGCCTTATTCTCCTCTCATACAGTTCTGAACTAGCTCTATGAGGATGCTCTCCTTCTTTTGGAGCATGAACAATCCACACAGTTCTTTTATTAGTGGAGAGAATAGGAACTAATAGGGCTGAGATTATAGCACCTGAACTACCACTGCAGAGTAAGACAATCTCTTTCTCCTTATTAAAATAGTTACGAATAATTTTACCCATTCTTCTGATACCAGGTAGGGATTGTTGAATGTATTCACCACAGGGATATTGAATACCCCCTATGCTTGGATCCTCAATGATCTTCTTCACCTCAACATGCCTGGGCTTTTCCTCTTCTTCATCCTCAATTACTATCTTAAAATCCTCTACACTAAGAGCAGGTTTAATCTTAATAGGTTCAACACCTAGAACTTTTTCAAGTGTGGTTGTAATAATTGATATTGACATAATAAATGAGGTTTTTACGATAAGTTATACCAGCACCCAAATTATACTAACATCCTCAGGTAGGTCACTGGAGTTATCCGGATTAACCAGATTTGTACCTGGGTCTACGCTAGAATAACCTATAAGTGCTGGCTTTCCTTATCGCTTAAGAAATTTTGGTTAGTTTTACTAGTCTCTCAACAGGTATTCCCACCTCAACAGCAATCTCATCTCCTACTGCGGCATATGTCTTACCTTCTCTCTCAACAATCTGCTCAATCTTTCCCCAGCATCCATCTCCCTGGTCATATACAATATCTCCATTCTTTAATGGTTCAGCATCAGTAGCAGGAGAATAATCTTCCCCTCTTATATGGACACGAGCATTAGGTTCTAAAGTGATCATACAGCTTGTTTTAGTTGGTGAGATAATGTTTCATTACCATTAACAGCGAATGTAGCGTCAAATACAGGCTCTACAAAGCCATATAGCTCCTTTAACCTCTCGACAACCAATCCCATGATTGAGCGAAACCTGATATCCATGCCTGACCCTACGTATTTAATAGGTCCACGAACAGGATCTTTGGTATTTGAGGCTATATCAATGATTTGTGCTTGAAGTTCACTATTTGTGAACTTTTTCTGGTGCATGAGGATAATCTCCTCATCCCATTCGATGAGTTTAATAAGATATGTATACATAATAATCAGTCTTTTATGAGTTTGTAAAGGAGACTATTCTCAACCTTGTCTTGAGAGAATACATCTATGAAGAGAAGGAGTAGTGGAAATACTGTGAGTATTGAGCCCACTAAGAAGATTGTTTTACGCATATTGGCTGAGGTTTAAATAAAGCCTGGAGCTTTTCCCAAACCATTGGTTTTTATTACTCCAGGCCTAAGTTATTAAACATGAAAAAAGTCTATCTATGAAACGAGATATCATTACATTATGTGGTATAGCCGAGTTTATCTGATTACCTGGTATAAATCCAGTAATAATTGTTAAGTTATTACCTTCAGCTCCCCCAGATAATACTGCCCAGCGCATAGGCGATAGTTTTAAATGTGTGGTGTACCCGTCAAATGGGATTAGTAAGTGCATTTATTATCTTCTGTTTCTATCTTCTAACTGATTGCATATCAGGTAGTTTACTGTAATTGTTGTGCTTTTTAAGAGCATAAGAGCTTAGCACTGCTACAGTTACTACTGCAATGGCTAATAGTACATTGCGCATTTTCATTGTTTATTGTTTTATTGGTTAATAACGTCAATTGGTTATATTTTTCCCTTGTAGAGAGGGATGATTAGAAACTTGATTAATAGTCCAACAATTGTATAAGTTACTGTAGTCATAGCACTCAGAGTTGTAATAGACCATTCATCCCATGTAAATCTATTATCACAGAAGAGTATGATCCATATACTTGTTGGCATGAGAAATAAAACTATACAATACATTACAAGTGTTGCCTTCATAGAGTGGTTTTAAGTGTTAACTAATTCGTCTTCTTTAATCCAGGCTGTAATATCAATAGGTGGCTGAACTTCTCTCCACATCTCCATTCTATACCTACACTCAGGATTAGGTTGTTCAACTAACCTGATTGCAGGTCTATTACCTAGTGGTCCGAATAATCCAGTTGTTAGTTCAGATACCTCATACTCAGTGTTGTTGTTTAATCCAGGCCATAGTGGGCAATCCTTAGGATCCCCAGTGAATACGACTAATGATCCAACTTTCATAAACTGTGGTATTTAATTGACATAGAATTTGTAGACCTCGGTGCCATTAGGAGCAATAGCTGTATCAGAAATAGGTGATTTTCTCTCCTTAAATGACTCTTTAGCTAGCTCAACCATTACCTCAGCCTCATATGCCTTCATCCTACCAAGTATTACCAGGATACAATTCTTAGCTGTCTCAAAGCCATAATACTGTGGTAGCTTACGCTTATTTGGTGGCAAGAACATAGTATTGCTATTTAATTAGTGAAGAGAATTATCGCCTTTTAGCGAAGTTATTATGACCTTCGAAGAACCAGCAGCCTCTATTGTGTACTATAGAAGACCATAAAACAGTAAATAGGATACACATCCCATACCATCCAATATGAGCAAGTACACGAATTTCTGGTGTTTGATCTACACCTTTTCCATCTATAACTTTAGTACTTACAAGAGGCCAGATGAATGGTACCAGGAAGAGAAAGAAGAGCATGATTGTTATCATGAATAATAATACAATACGCATAATTGATTGGTTTTAAAAGAGTTAATTAATTATTACATTGAAGGGCACTTCCCCACCCCATATTATAATCATAGTGTGTTGGTGTACTTAATAGTTGTTCTGCTGTGAAACTTACAGCTCCTACAGCAACACCAAGGTCAACAGCATCCATATTCACTGATCGCTCAGTACTCATCACCTCAATTCCCCAGAACTCATCATATGACCAGAAGAATCTACCGATTTTTGTTTTTCCGCCTTCCATTGTATTGATTTTTAAATAGTTAAGGATAATGTGTTGTAATACTCTTTCTATCCAAAGAGGCAAAATAATCCAAGTAGGATAAATAATGCAAAGAGTATATGTTTACTTTCCCACTTCATGTGAATAAGTTTTATATGTTTGATAATCAGATTAATAGATAATGCAGAGCCCAGGAGAAATGCTTACGCAAATGGCTGAGCCCTGCAGAATTGAGAGAATGAATGAATGAGAGAAAACTGAAACCGTCCAAACAATAATTTAGTTAAGAGAATTGTCTCTCGTAATTGTCGGTCTCTATCTTTCTCTTCTTCCTCTCTTGTTCCTCTTCCTTATCCTTGGAGTAATCACCACTCCTTGTCTGTGCTGCTTTGAGTGAGTAATTTAGCTGATTGTATTTAATAGTATTACAATAGCTCCTGGCAAATGATCGAGGTTGCATAATGTGTTGGTTTTGAACGGTTAATAATACTATTTAGCAAAGAATGTAAGGATAATAAGTGCAGCACATCCAACAGCAGCACTTATTGCACTCCTTCTCCTACTACGTGCTCTACGCTTCATAGGTACACTCTGATAACGTAACACGTCACTATCAGCCTCAAGAGTAAATCCAACCATAGTAATCATCATTCCCCCCAACAGTAGGTACAAGAATGTCTTATCACTAACATATCCCTTCATCCAATCAAACGCACAACCAAACATAACATAAACAGCTCCTGCTAGTAATAACATACCAGCAATAAGCAAGCTGTACTGAGTATAATACATAATCTTTTTCATAATAGACTGTGTTTTAAAGAGTTAATAGTTATTTGAGATAGAACTGTCGAATTATAAGTGCCCAAACAAATGAGTTAATCATAGCAACCAATACTGTAATTATCTTCCACCTGGTACTCACTAATATATTCTTTACTATTGCAACCCTTATCAGAAGGTATTGAGTAGCAAAAGCAGTATACAATACTCCCAAGTATATTAGTGCACCTATTTGATGATCATCCATAAGTAATTAGTATTTAAAGAGTTAGTTAAAAATAGAGATATAGATACAGCATTTGTATTGCTTAATTCTCGTTGGGACTACTCCAACAATATAAGATTTGGGCTTAACACATTGCTAATCAAATCCATATCTCTAATAAGGTTATCCTACAATCATAAACTTCTCACCAAGCTCAACAAAGAACCATTTCCCATACTTATCAGTTGGTATCATTGAGATAATCTTCTCTCCCAATGACACACCATATCTCCCAATTACAATCGCTTCTCCTCTATCATTATATTGATAAAAGGCACGATGTCTCCCAAGCTTATCAATCCAAACAAGCCCAGGAACTCCAAGATCCCTAAGCTTACGCCTCATTCTCATCTGAACCTCAGTAAGAACACTCTCAACACTTGGTACTGGTGAGATAAGAGGTTGTGTAAACTCAGTAATTAAATTGTTCTGCTTGTAGGTAGGCTCTAACTGTTTCATTGTTAATGCTATTTTAATTGAGGTTAAAACTTGTGGTTTTTACAGTATTCAATTGGATATCAATAAGTTGTATATAGTTCTGCTCCATCGTTTATACGCATTTCCACCATTTTTCCCACTGATCTTGCAATGACTAGATAATCTACGAAGACTATGCAGTTATCTAACGGTCTGGTCTCAAAAAAATCGGGGTTTAGACCAACCAGCTTTTTTCATAACTCATTCAACCTCATTATATTATCCTCAAATTCTTCGGTTATACATGGTTTGAGGATTTCCCTCACATTCCCTACTTAGTATTATTTTTAACTATCCTCCCACCCTACTGATCATGTTTAATGATCCCACCCTTATATATAATGATTTAAAAAAGAAACAAAAGGTTAAGAGAGCCCCCAATTGAGGGCTCATTAACCGGTTGATGAGATATCTTAGAATGATAAGTCCTTGAGAGACACACCCTTAAGATCGTACTCCTTGATCACTTTGGCTGCTGCGATCTGTTTCTTCATCTGAACAGCAACACCAATTTCACTTTCGATGTCACGATCAGCCTCTCTGCGAACATAATCAGCTGCATTATCATCCAAGAAGTACCACTGTGTGATGTCTTGACCTTCAGCGTTCTTCAAAGTACGTTGAATGGCAACGACTGTCTGACCCTCTTTGACACTTAGAGTGCCCGGAGTACCGTCAGAGTTCTTCCCAACAACAGCAACGCAAAAGTGCTCTTTGTTTTCCCAAAGAGTGTAACGCTTTTCACCATTTTGACCGTCATCAAGTGAGCGAATCTGATTGACCTTCAATGATTTCTTTGTCATAATAAACGATTTAACGATTAAAAAAAGTAATTAACGAACTAAGGTGACGGGTACACCGGCACCGCAAGAAGTAGTACGGGTAGTGAAGGTGGGGCTTTCCAGCACAGTGGGATCCGAAGCTTGGAATTCACGTGACTTGAAGTCGCGGC
>JADMIO010809314.1_pt1 | contig 47102 bp, 29 predicted proteins | sample 8958161 | NCBI WGS metagenome assembly JADMIO01 (sample SAMN16585339, study PRJNA669376) | soil metagenome | isolation source: Crop rotation soil | place: USA: Cullars Rotation, Alabama | collected 2011
CTTTCCCGGGGAGAGCTTTTCACCACCCCCGCCTGTCATTCTAATCCGCCGCGGCGGAGAAGAATCGAGGGTACGGGGGCAGCGCTGTATTCATCATGCCTCCCCGGAGGCACACCAGCAAATAGAAATGTGTATCGTAGGCTTGCCCAATGGGCAGGCCACAGGAAATTGCCCGGCCACCGGCCCGGCACGTGTTAATGGCCTGCCCAGTGGGCAAGCCTACGAATGCATGGTCTGAATCATTGCCTCCGCGGAGGCACCACCCTTCGTAAACCTATTTAACCCGTTGTCGGGGATTTTTTATCATCAGCCTGGTTGTTAATCCCCGACATCGCCCCCCCCTTTGTCTGAATTTGGATTCATCAGATTAATGGATTGTGGGATTATTGGAAGGGGATAACCACTGGCATCCAAAAATCTCCAAATCAGACGAATCCAAATTCAGATATTTTTCCCCACTTTTTTGTAATTTCCCATCGTTATTCATTTCAATCATAGCCCTTATGTCAGAAAAAGCAAGACGCCTGATTCAGGAAAATAAAGATAGGTATGAAAATGGAGAAGATGCTCGCGAACTTGATCTTTCAGATTGTTCCCTCCATGATTTGAAAAAACAAATCCCTGAAATAATTGAATGCGAATGGTTAATAGAGATTGATTTAAGCAACAACAAAATCAGGGATATTAAAATTCTCGAAAATCTACGAGGATTAAAAGAGTTATCATTAAGTGACAGCGAATTAAGCGATCTTAAATTTCTTGAAAATTTGAAAAGTGTGACAAGATTAAGTTTGGGCAATAACCAAATCAGTAATCTAAAGCCACTTGAAAAACTGGATGGATTAGAATGCTTGGATTTGAGCAATAATAATATCAAGAATCTTAAATCTCTTAAAAAGCTCATCAAATTGAATTGGTTAAACCTTGACAAAAACCCAATTTCAGACCTTATTCCAATTGGAGAGTTGATTAACCTGAAGGAGTTAACATTAAACAACACAGAAATCACCGATATAACCCCAATTGAAAAGCTAAGAAAATTGAATAGTTTATCACTTGCCAATAACAAAATCAGCGATATTAAGCCTATAGGTAAGTTAAAAGGAATATCATTGTTATTTCTGAACTCAAACAAAATCGCCGATATCAATCCCCTTGAAAATCTGGAGGGGTTGGCAAATTTGGATTTGAGTAATAATCGAATCGGCGATTTAAATCCACTTCAAAAATTGAAAGGATTGGAAAGGCTTAAGATAGAAAATAACCAAATCACCAACCTAGAACCTCTAAAGCAGTTAACCAAGTTAACAATTTTAGACTTTCGACATAATCAAATCACAGACCTTAGCCCTTTAGTTCCTTTCCTACCTAGAGAGGATTTTGGGTTTAGCTTTAGCGAAAATCCAATAACAAAACCTCCTTTTGAGATTGTTCACCAAGGAAATGAATCAATCCTTAAATATTTCATGGAATTGGGTAAAGGAGAAGAAAAATATTATGAAGCAAAAATGATAATCATCGGTGAGGGTGGCTCAGGCAAAACTACCCTCATGAGAAAACTCCTAAACCCCCTATCACAACTCCCCAACGAAAGGGAAACTACCAAAGGGATAGAAATTCATCAACTTCTCTATGCACTACCGGATGGCAATAAACTGAAAGTGAATGTCTGGGACTTCGGAGGACAAGAAATTTACCAGGCCACTCACCAGTTCTTCCTAACAAATCGTTCATTATATGTTTTGCTCGACGACACCCGCAAAGACGATAAAAACCTGAACGATGCATCATTCAACTACTGGCTTCAAACAGCAGAACTTTTCGGTGGAGAAAGTCCCCTTTTAATTTTCCAGAATGAAAAAGGGGACCGCAGCAAAGATATAGACGTGAAACAAATGCAAGAGCGGTTTCCTAACGTCAAGGAAAAATTTGCCAGCAATCTTGCAACAGGCTCTAAAGATTTCGAAAGATTCTTTAAACAATCCATTCGGGATTACATCCTCATGTTGCCACATATAGGTGAAAGCCTACCCACATCTTGGGTTAGGGTTAGGGAGAATCTTGAAGAATTGGCAAAAGACAAACCTTTCATATCTCTGGAAGAGTTCATGATCATCTGCAATAAGGAAGATATCCGGGAACTTGAAAAAGCTCTTTTTCTCAGCCAATACCTCCATGACATTGGTATATTCCTCCATTTCCAAAAAGACAATGTACTGAAGCATATCGTAATCCTTAAGAATGAATGGGCTACAGATGCGGTTTACACCGTTCTAGATTCAGAATTAATAAAAGACAAAAAAGGCCGCTTTTCCAAACCCGAAATCGAAACCGTCTGGAACGAAACCCGCTGGAAAGGTAAAACCGAAGAACTTCTTCGTTTGATGGAAAAGTTCGAACTCTGCTACAAAATCCCGGACTCAAATCCCGAAACCTGGCTTGTGCCTCAATTGTTTCCCGCCTCAAAACCCGACATCGAGTGGAATGAAAAGGAAAATCTGAAACTCCGCTACGAATATACATTCATGCCTCGTGGGCTTCTCAACCGCCTAACCGTGCGCCTTCACCGTTTTGTGAAAGACCCAACACTTGCATGGAAAAGTGGTACCATTTTCGAGAGGGAAAACTCCAAGGCCATGGTTGAGGAAGAGTGGGGTAGGGGTAACCTCAATATAAAAGCGGTAGGCCCGTATCGAAAGGAATTGCTTACCATCATCGCAGATGAGATTGAAAGGATTACCTCGCTATTTAACAACCTTGAAGTGAATAAATACGTTCCCTGCAATTGTGCGGGTTGTGAGATTTCCCAAAACCCTTTTATGTTCCTTTTTCAGGACCTAAAAAGATTCCAAGAAAAAGGAAAAACAACCATTCTTTGTAACAAAGAATTGATCGAAGTAAATGTGCTGAGCCTACTTGAGGATACCTTTGCTGCCACCACCATGGGACTGCCAATGAAAAGGGGCGAAACCGGTAAGGAAGCGATCAAAATATTCATATCCTATGCCAAAGCCGATAAAGAAATGGCAAAGCATTTGGACAGAGCCCTCTCCCCCTACAGGAGGCTCGGCGAAGTAGAACCCTGGTGGGACCGGCAATTGATGGGAGGTGAGGAATGGAATGAAAAGGTTGAATCAGAGTTGAAGAAAGCTCACATCATCCTTTTCCTCGTCAGCGCAGACTTTATCGACACGGATTATATCTGGAACAATGAAATCCCTCTCGCAATGGAGCGGCACGAAAGAGGAAACGCGATTGTCATTCCCGTAATTCTACGCACTTGTTCCTGGACTGATTTGGATTTCGCAAAACTAAATGTTGTACCTAAAAAAGGTAAACCGGTGAACAGCTATTTAGATAAAGACGAAGCTTATACTGAAATAGTAGAAAGAATAAAAATTGTTGTTGATGAAATTAGAAATATGCGAAACGAGACCTTTACATTTAAAGAAACTCGATTTGAAGCAGTTAGAAAATTAATTAGTGAAAACAAAGAAATGTACTATAATGGTGAGAATGCGGATTTTCTTGATTTAAGATTAAGAGGCTTGTCGGATTTAGAAAATGAGATTCCAGAGTTGTTTGATTGTCATTGGTTGAAATCGCTAAATCTTAATAAGAATGAAATTAATAATATCAGGCCATTATCCAAATTAAAAAGCTTATTAAAACTAAATTTGAGAAATAATAAGATATCTAATCTTGAATCAATTGAGGAATTAAGTGCCTTAACCTACCTTAATTTAGGCAATAATGAAATTAACAATATTGAACCACTAAAACAACTTCTAAAATTGGAAGAACTCCGATTAAATAATAATAGAGTTATTGATATTCAATGGTTAGAAAAAATAACAGATTTAATAAAACTTGATTTAGGCTCAAATCAAGTTGAGAATCTTCAGGTTTTGGGCCACTTTAAATTTTTATCCGAGTTAAATCTTAGCAATAATAAAATTAAATTTATTACTTCGCTTAGTGGCCTTATCAATTTACGTATCCTTAATATTGCAAAGAACCAAATAAGCGATCTTGGACCACTTGAAGGAATAAGGACTTTAATCTCCGTCAATTTTTCAAGAAATAAAATTAAAGACCTTAGCCCTCTTTTTCATCATTTAATAAAAAGAGAATTTGTTTTTTTAGGTAGCGAGAACCCGATTATTTCTCCGCCTCCTGAAATTCTAAGCAGAGGAAATCAGGCAATAATTGGGTATTTTCAGGAATTAGAAAAATCTCAAATGGCTGAGCTTGATGCTTATATTAATACTGATGTAAAATTAATTATTGCTGGAAATAGTAATTCTGGAAAATCTACCTTAGCAAGGTACCTTAAAACCGGTAAGAGGGATTTCAAATTAGAAACAACTCCATGGATGAAAGTAATTCATTGGATACCTAAAATAAAATTAAATAAATTAAAATCTGCACTAAATCCGCAGGGCCAATTCCAGGTTAGAATTTTTGATTTTGGAGGCCAAGAATATTTTCATGATACTCATCACATTTTTTTTACTTATGATACTGCTTATGTCTTGCTTTGGGATAATGAGGGAAATAAATTTGGAGAAATAACGGTTTCCCAAAGGAAAAACAAAAATAGAATTGAAACAACTATTTTACAGCAATTTCCTATAGATTATTGGTTAGAGTCTATTAATCATCATTGGAGGAGCAAAATAAATTACTTGAATCTCAGAATTGTAAAAAGTAAGAATGATGAAAAAAATGAAGAAAAGATTCAAATTATTTCAGATGATCCTCCTGAGGATCCCAATTTGCCTAAATTAACTAACAAAGTTCCCATTCTTGTTGTTCAAAATAAAATTGACCAAGAACCAGGTATTGTTCAGTTGAATCAAGGATTATTAAAAACAAGATTTCCAAACATTTTTGATTTTGGGGCAATTTCAGTTTTTAATGGACGGAGATTAGATTTTTTTATTGAACAATTAAAAGAAATTTTTGATTCAATGGAAACCTTAGGTACTTCACTACCGGGGCATTGGGGGATTGTGAAAAATGCCTTAGAGAAATCCAAAACGCTTCCTTTAATTATGGAGATTAAAAGGTTTAAGGAACTTTGTAATAAATTTCTTTTAGATTCTGCTAAACTTTCTATAAACAAATTTGCAGAGGTTGAATTTGATGATGCTTCTATTTTGGAGTTAGCTAGATATCTTTGTGATATTGGATTAATTCTTTATTTTCCTGAAGTTCCAAAATTAGCTGATAGTGTTTTCCCCAATCCACAAATTTTAATTGCAAATACTAAAAAGATTCTCATCTCCTTTGAAAAGTATCAAGGTATAATAGGGGTTGAGACAATTAAGAAATTATTTGCTAAACACGAAGACAACGAAAACTGTGAACCAATTCTCCAATTAATGTTACATTTTAATATCCTTTTTAATCATCCAGCTGATGAGCAAACCTATATTTCTCCTCTTTATTTACCAAAGAATCCAGAGAGAGGTATGGAAATTTTCTTGAGTGCTTTTAGAACTCCTTATATCAGAATCCGTTACTTAGATTATATTCACAAGGGAGTAGTTCTAGATTTTTTTCAAAAATTCGGCAGGCAAGCCTTGACTCAAAAATTAGATGAAAAAAACTTGAAATATTATTTATGGAAAAATGGAATTATCATTAAAGGAATAGAAAAGGAAAATGAAGAGTTTGTGCTACTGCTTTTGTCGCAAGATGGCAAAAAATCAAAAGAAACCTACATTGATGTATTTTCGCTTCAGCCTCGGATAAAAAGTACGTTTATCGAAAAAATACTTGAACAGTTGGATGAGATTAATAAAGACTGGAGCGTTGAAAAGTTTGTTACAAAAAATGGGATTGATTTTATACCACTTGAAAAGATAAAATCCACTGCTAAGGAAAAACTTGTTTTGTTTTCGCATAATGGTAAGAATTATGAATTAAATGATTTCCGTGAACATCTTGTTGATTCTTATTTAATGAAAAAAGTTTTTGTTTCATATTCTAAAGCCGATGTTGAGTTTTTAAATCAATTGGTAATTCATTTATCCCTTTTGCAGCGGGAGAATTTAATTTCTGTTTGGCATGACCGGAAACTTGAACCGGGAGTTGAATGGGATGCAAAAATTAAGGAGGAACTTAGCTCTTCCGACTTGATTATTTTTCTTCTTAGCCCAGAATTTATTGCAACTGATTATATTTGGAATATTGAGTTGAATTTGGCGCTTCAACAATTTCATAAAAGGGATGCATGTATTGTTCCTGTCGTCGTTAGACCCTGTCAGTGGAAACTCCTCCCACTTTCTAAATTTGCTATGCCGATAAAAGATTTAGTAATTAGTACTTCGCCCAACCAAGATCAAGCTTGGGTTGATGTTGTTGATAAACTGAAAGAAATAATCAATCCACCTAAAGTGCCGAATAATGAATAAAAAGATGTTTGAAAGTAAATATTATGATTTTCCTAAGATCTTGAAGTACCATTCTATTCAGTCAGTAAATCTTTAAGGAATACGGGCTGTTCCCGAAACCCTGTAGAAATTTCCTGTTTCAGGCATTTTTTTTTCTAAAGCATATCGGATATTTTTTGAGGCTTTTGAACTTTTGCGAACCATATGCGAATAATCCTAGGAAATCCAAAATTATTTCTAACAGTCTTTGGATGATTTCCTGAAACTAGTGGACAATTCCTTACGGTGGGTGGCTATTTTCCGAATGCTGAATTACTATTTTGCAATGGATAATAATAATTTTCAATTGTTTTCGACCAAATCCTTAACACCAGCCATGAACCTTCCGAAGCGTGTATTCATAGTTTAATCCTTTGAGGGTATTTTCCCAATTTGCTGGATTATTTCCCAAATGAATGAGATGGATTGCTAAATGTTAGAGTAAAAATTTAAAATTTCTGTGTTCAATTTTTAAACAGGAGTTGGCAATTCCTTGAAAACTATTGATAATTTCCAAACGCTAGTTGGCAACCACCACGAGCCTGTTGTCATTTATAAAGTGCCCTTCCTTAATTCCTAATCACCCATAGCCTTTTTCAAAATGGGTGCTGTCATTTTCCAACCCTTCGAGGTCATAATCAAAATACGTTTTTTTATTTCCCAAAGATCCCAGAAAAATCCCAGAATCCCTGCGTCCAATTCCCAAAAGGATCAGCTGGTTTCCGCACTGTCTGAGGTTAATTCCAAAACCCCAAAGAAAAACCCCTGACCACATTCGCTCATTTCCAAAATGCCTGCAACCATTCCCCAAGCGTCTAAGTCAAATTTTCAGATGCCTGCGACCAAACTCCAGGTCTCTGCGTCCAGGTTTCAAACGTCCGCGGCAAAAACCCAAATGCTGATGACCATTCCCCTGATCCGTTAGTCAAAATTCCAAACCCCCGCGGCAAATCCCCCAATGCCTGTGGCAAATCTTCAAACATTAGGGCCCAGATTCAAAACCTTCATGACCCATTCCCAAATGCGAAAAACAATTTACCAACCGCATTCGTCCCATCCCTAGACCTCATCATCCAATTTCAAAATGCAAGAGAAAAATCCCCAAATGCCAGCGAACAGCGCCAAAACCGCAGGGGCCAGTTTCAAAATGTTTGTGGCTGGTTTCCAAATGTCTCCGTCAAGAATCCAAACCTCTGCGAAAATCGTCCTGAGGCTTGTGACCCGATCCAAAATGCCTGCGACCCGATTCAAAATGCGTGCGGCAAGATTCAAAACGTCTGCGGCAATTTCCAAAACGCCTGCGAAATTATTGACATTTTGGCCTGATTTTGGCCCTTTTTGAATTCATTTTTGAAAAACCAGGGATCAATATGGTAATAACATTGAAATTATATGAGACTAACTTAATTTAAAGCGAAACAAGGCTATCAAAAAAATTTTCCAATTGCCTGTTTTTGCCCCTGAGCGGCAGGCACCAACTGCGTAAACGGTAATCCCAGCCGTGCGAACGGTATTCAAAAACCCCTGTTTTAGAAAATTTTTCATTTTCTGATTTGTGGATTCCATTTTCGCCCTGCATCTTTACTTTACAAACGCCGGCAACGGCACGATTAGATTATGATTATGAGTGATTCCATTGCAATGAATGTTCCCCTCTGGTCAAGCAGAGGAACCTCCGGCAACCGGAGGTTATTCATCCCCTAGACGAGCCGGTCTTCACCCGGCTCCCGAACTCCAGACAAGGAACTTGTCGAAGAGCCGAAACAAAAAGTGAAGACCTGGCTGGAATCAGTTTCAAACTCTTCCATCCATTTTTTGAAGCAGGGCAACCTGCTGAATACTCCGAAAGTTTCCGGAGTTGCTGGCTTAAGACGGCGACGACGGTTTCCCGGGAGCGTCAGAATAAAGTGTTACCGGTGACGGTTACATGGTTCAGGAATGGCATACGTGCCCGGATTTTTTAATCTCAAATCCCGAATCAATAAACCGGAATCGCTGCACAGAATCTGTTGTTCCCAATAAAAAGGGTGAAGTTGCTCCCCTATGTAAGAAGCGACAATGAGTTAAACAATTTAATTTTAATTATTATGAAATTTACACAAATTAATCGCCTGATGAGGTTAAAAACCTCACGGCAAATTCTGAAAAAAGGCCAGGTGCACTGGATCCTTAACCTGGCCGCAGTGCGGTCTGTAAACAAACTGGACGGCGTGATCCTTTGGTTGGAAAACGCTAAGGAAGCCCAGGATGAGGGGAGCGAACCCGTCACGGTGAGCAAACTCCAGAACAGGGAGGAAATGACCGATCTGTTATTGGGGCTCGGAGGTACACTCCACAGCTATGCCGATGACGTGAACGACAAAGAGCTGAAAAGCGTTTCAGCACTTGTTGAAAGCAAAGTAAACGCGATGAGGGATGAAGATTTCGTCACCCTCTGGAAATCTTTGCTGGGCCGCGCTACCGACATTGGGGCAAGCACCCTGGTTGCGTACAGTCTTGACCAGGCAACACTGAATGAGTACGATGTTGCTGTCAGCGTTCTCGACGAGAAGCTGCGCAGCCCCCGCACAACCATCACAGTGCTGAGCGTCACAACCAGGGAGGTGAAGGAGTACCTGAGGAAGGGTCGTGAGATCCTGTTCAGGGAGTTGCTCAACATCTTCAAGCCCCTCAGGAAAACTCAGCCCACTTTCGTGGAAGAGTTTGAGGCAAGCCTCAAGGTGATTGACAGCCGTGGAGGCAAAAGGAAAAAGCAGGGAGAAAACCCCGCTGACGAGGGCAAATAACCCCCGCATAACGACACGCTTAACACCCTAAAAAGTGTCTAAGAAACTCCGCCCGGCTCGAAAAAAGCCGGGCGGTTTAGTTTTGTGTATTTAACTTCGAACTGTCCAACTTCGAACTGTCAAACTGAAAAAAGCCGGGCGGTTTATTTATTCCCATCCATACTAAAACTCTCACTCACATTCTCGAAATCCTCTTCCAATCCAATAAGCCCTGAAGGGGCGCAATATCCCAGCGAGGGGTGCCGCCCGAAGGGCAAGCCCCTCGCCGCCCGGTTTATTTATTTTCCTTCACTCCACAACCAAAACCCCGCAACTCCCAACTCCTTCCACCCCCTCAACCCTCACCAAATAACTCCCCCTCCCAAAACCACTAAAATCAACCCTCACTTCATTAACTCCCTTCCCGGCATTAACCTTAGCAGAAGAAATAACCTCCCCGGTCAAAGACAAAATAGAAACCTCAGCAACCGATTCAGTATTCGCAAAAAACCTCACCGTCGCCCAATTCGAAACCGGGTTAGGAAAACAACTAACGCCACTTTCACCCAAACCGGGAATAAATATCTCCCCGCTTTCATCAACCAGTTCAAGAATTTTAAGGTCTTTGGAATAAGCCTCTGCATTGATAAGGCTTGAGTTTATTTTCAATCCGCAATTGCTGCCGGCCGGCGCATTGGTTTTAAATTTTAAATAAAAAAGTGCGCTGCCGTCTTGCAGGGTCCGGTACCCGCCGTCTTCAGGGTTCCAGCTAACGGTGAGTAAACCTTTATCCGCTTTGCCTATGAAAGGGGAGAGGCCGTAACCCTCGGCGGAAACAAAAGTGAGGTTATCCGCATTCCATTCAAGCGTAAACTGGAATCCTGCTATTTCAAGTTGGGGCGGACCGCCGGTCCGCCCTATAAGGACAGGAATCCTCATTTCTCCCTCTGCCGTCATTTCTGCCGTTCCAAATTGCAAACCCAATGTGCCTTCATACTCTGTTTTTGAAACAGCCGGATTCCAGCTCCAGTTCACATCGCCGAGTTTGATCCCGTAAAAATCCTGGTTGCTCATGCTGGAGGCGGATGGAAAATTCTTTGTGGAAGGGTAGGGCCAGGGAACGAGCGGGTTCGAAAAAGAATGTGCTGCATCCACCATATACCAAAGTCTGCCGGAGGGGAAGGTGAGGCTGGTTTGCAGGATCACCGTCCTGGCGAGCACGAGATCCAAAGTGGTGACCGAAGAGGAATTGTTGACGTCAGCCGCGATGATTTTGTAAGGAGAATTCAGGGTATCAATGTTCAGAATATGGCGCTGCATCAAAACAAGATCGAGCGTGGTGATGCCATTGTTGGTTGTAGTGTCGTTGGCCTTGGAAGGACTGACCGTATAATTGCCTCCCGGGACTAAGTTGGATATACTATAAGTACCGCTTGTGCCTGTGACCATGGAGCCGGACGAAGCTCCCGACCAGGCCACAGTGGTTGAGCGGATGACTGAAGTATTGTTGGGATGCCTGATCGTTCCGGAAACAATGGCTCCCGGATTCCATTTTGTAATAAACACATCCTGGTTCCCATTTGATAAAAGGTTTGCCACTCCGGGTCCCGGGTCCAGATCAATATTATTATAAAAGGTGTTGTATAAATAAAGAGTTCCGTTACTGGTGGCATAGAGGAGGGCCCCATCCCAATCGGCTCCGCCCGTAGCCACACTCCAGACATGGTTCCCGTTTGCATCTAATTTCTGAACAAAAATATCATTGTCGCCATTGCTCAAAACGAAGTTGGTTCCCGGGCCCGGATCGATGTCGCAATTGATACCAAAACTGCCCGAACAATAAATATTCCCGGCTGCGTCCCCGGAAATGGAAAATGCATAATCAAAATCAAAATTCCCTGTCCTGCGCTCCCAGAGAAAATCCATGCTTGAATTCAATTTCAATATAAATGCATCCCGGGAGGACATAAAAGTGGTATCGTTGTGCACGCCGGGCCCCGGGTCGAAATCTGTGAGATAAGGATAAGTCCCGCAAAGATAAAGGTTGTCGCCGCCGTCAATATGCAGGTCATAAATATTGGGCCCCATTAATTGAACGGCATTGATAAAATCCCCGGCGGCATCCCATTCAACAATGAAACTATTCGGAGCCATAGGACCCGCTGTGAGATTGTAGGTGCCGGGGCCGGGATCGCAATCTATTGTTGTACCAAAAAAACCTGTGATAAGGATATTCCCATTGGCTCTCAAATCCAGGGTGGCTGGAGTTTCAAGGAAGGTGCCGCCCAGATTTTTTGACCACTGATAGGTCCCGGCTGAATTCAGTTTAATGAGAATTATATCTGTATTGCCATTGGAGGTCTGAAAAACATTCAGTACACCCGGGTCTGCATCAATCGTGCCCGAATACTTCCCGGTGAAAAAAACATTTCCCGAAGCATCGAGGCTGAGGTCCTGCACCTCACAATTCGAAATCTTTTTCACCCAGACAAAATTGCCCGCTGCATTCAGTTTCAGTACAAACCCGTCATTCCCGCTCGGAGTTTGATTCTGGATTCCCGGTCCCGGATCAAAATCTGCTGTGAGCCCATAAAAGAATCCGGAGATATACATGTTGCCCGAAGCATCCCTTTCAATATCCCCGGGCCTGAAATATGTACCCGAAAGTCCACCCACACACCAGACAGAAACGAAGTTTCCATTTCCATCCAGTTTTGAAAGAAACATATCATGAGTGCCGGTAGGGGTCACCACGGTCGATCCGGGTCCCGGATCAAAATCAGTGGGACTTCCAAACTTGCCCAGGGTATAAACATTTCCTGAAGCATCGACCTTCAGATCGTTTGCTTCTTCATTCTGCACGCCACCCAAACCCACAGCCCAGCTAAAATACTGGCCATAGAGGGTATTCGAGAACAGAAGACAAACAAAAACGAGAAAATTCCGTGTAGATCTCATATCAAGGATTTAAACAAGCCAAACGATGAAAATTTTTGCAAAGGTAATAATTCCTGTGGGCACTTGCCAGCTCTTCCCCGGGACCGGGGAAGAGCTGGCAAGTGCCCACCCATTGGCACAATAATTGCTATTTTTGCTCAAATCAAGCACATCCTTCTATGAAAAACGCGCTTTTCGCCCTCGTGATCCTCTTCTCCCTCACCTGGTTCAGTTGTGACACCCTGCAGGACATCTCCAAAAACCTGCCCACACAAGGCGGTCTCACCGAACAGGAAATCATCGACGGGTTGAAACAAGCCCTCGAAATCGGCACTAACAATGCCTCGGCCATGCTCAATAAAACCGATGGCTATTTCGGCGACGCGATGGTGAAGCTTTTCTTTCCCCCGGAAGCGCAAAGAGTGGCTGAAAAACTCAGACAGCTTGGCATGGGTAAACTCGTGGACGATTTTGTGCTAACCCTCAACCGTGCCGCCGAGGCAGCCGCCAAAGAAGCCGCACCGATTTTTGTGAACGCGATCAAATCAATGACGCTCACAGATGCGAAGAACATTCTCAACGGCCCTGTGAATGCCGCCACCACTTTCTTCAAAGACCACACCCGCCAGCCTTTATACGACAAATTCCTGCCGGTCATCAACAACAAGCTCAGCTCAGTTAACTGCACCAAATATTGGGGCGACATCACCACCACTTATAACAAGATCCCCGGCGTAACCAAGGTTGAAACCGATCTCCCCAAATACGCAACCAACAAAGCCCTCGACGGCCTCTTCCTGAAAATAGAAGGGGAGGAGAAAAAAATCCGCACCGATGCCGCCGCACGTGTTACAGAATTGCTGAAGAAGGTGTTTGGTTCTGTCGGAAAATAAAATTTCAAGCCGTTTAGTTAATAACCCTTCCGCTGCGAGCCATCAAGCCGTTGTCGTGGATTTATTACTCAGCAGAATGAACGTTAATCCACGACAATACCTCTCGCAAGCCATCAAACCGTTGTCGTGGATTTTTTACTCAGCAGAATGGACGTTAATCCACGACAATACCTCTCGCAAGCGATTAACGTAATGAGATTGATTTCCATTTCTTTTTACCGCCTTTTTTGCCGAAATTTGCCTCTTAATATCATTCCATCATGGTGATTGAAAAAGCAGGCATTTCCAGCGAAGAAGCAATAGCATTAGAAGACAAATACGGCGCTCACAACTACCACCCAATTCCGGTAGTGCTGTCCCGCGGAGAAGGCGTTTTCCTGTATGACCCTGATGGCAAACAATACTATGATTTCCTGAGCGCCTACTCCGCCGTGAACCAGGGCCACTGCCACCCCAAAATCATCGGCGCGCTGGTTGAGCAAGCCCAGAAACTCACCCTCACCTCCCGTGCCTTTCACAATGACATGCTGGGCAGGGCTGAAAAATTCATCGCTGAATATTTTGGATTCGACAAAGTGCTGATGATGAATTCTGGCGCCGAGGCGGTTGAAACTGCAATCAAACTCACCCGCAGATGGGGATATGAAGTGAAAGGCATCCCTGCAAACGAAGGGATCATCATCACTTGCGAAGGCAATTTCCATGGCCGCACAACGGGCATCATCAGTTTCAGCACCGATCCCGATGCGCGCGTGAACTTTGGCCCCTTCAATCCGGGTTTTATCACCGTATCTTATAATGACCTCGCGGCGCTTGAAAAAGCAATGCAGAATCCCAACGTGGCCGGTTTCCTTTTTGAACCGATCCAGGGAGAGGCCGGAGTGGTAATCCCCTCCGAAGGCTATCTGAAAGGCATTGCCGCCCTTTGCGAAAAACACAATGTGCTGATGGTGGCCGACGAAGTGCAGACCGGCATCGGGCGCACAGGTAAAAGGCTTGCCTGCGACCACGAAGGGGTGAAACCTGATGTGCTCATTTTGGGCAAGGCCCTTTCAGGAGGCACCTTACCCGTCTCAGCCGTTCTGGCTGATGACGAGATCATGTTGCTGATCAAACCGGGGCAGCATGGCAGCACCTACGGAGGCAATCCGCTTGCCTGTGCAGTAGCTATCGCCGCCCTTGAGGTGGTCCGCGACGAGCAACTCGCCGAAAAAGCCGCGGAACTTGGCGAAACCTTCAAAAACCGTCTTTCAGGCTTGCTCAGCCACCCGATGGTGCACGAAGTCAGGGGCAAAGGCCTGTTCACCGCCATCGTGATCGAACCCCGCAACGGCAAAACCGCCTGGGATGTCTGCCTCGAATTCGCCGCCAACGGCCTCCTTGCAAAACCCACCCACGAGCACATCATCCGCCTCGCACCCCCGCTGGTAATCACCGAAACCCAGTTGCAGGAATGCGCAGCCATCATCGAAAAATCCCTTTCAAAATTTTGAATTGAACACGGATGGTGCGGATAACGCGGATTTTCACGGATCAGCAGCCAATGCTTTGATTTTATCCGTGAAAATCAACCAATTCATAACTCATAACTCAAAATTCATAACTATTTTGTATTCTGTATTATCCGTGAAAATCCGCTTAATCCGCGTATGACCGCCAGGTCATCCGTGTTCCATTCAAGATTTTTTTTAAAAAATTTGCACGTTAAGGAAAAATTTTCCGTATATTCATATAGTTATTTGGTTAGACACAAGTTTGGCTGCTTATGTTGAGAGTTACCCCGGCAAAAATGATCAGGACTCACGCCTTTGGTGAATCCCTCAAAATCAGCCTTCAAGATCAAAGATTTTTCTGTTCCACCCCTAATCCCGGTGGAATTTCTATTTAATAACGGTCGATACACCATTAAAAGTAATCGTATGGAAACAGTAGCAGAATTGACAAATGATCAGAAAATCTGGCTTGAGAAGATCAGGTCGATGGAACACGAACTGGACCGTCTCGCAAATGTGAACGGTGAACTCGCCGGGAAAATCGGCACCGCTGACCGGATCAGGCAAATTGAACATTTCCAGAATCTATTCATTGTGCAGAAGGGACGCCTCGATGAAATGAAACACAACGTTAAAATTTACAAAACCAATCCCGGACTCGAAGATTACGAAGGTTACTTTAAAAGCATCCTCGGTGAATTTGAAGAATTCGCCGGATCGGTGAATTAATCCCAATATAAAATTATTTGATGTGGGCACTTGTCAGATGTTCTCCGCGATGGCGGCGAACATCTGGCAAGTGCCCACAGTATTTGAAAGTGTTTCCCTGCAAAATTCGGCACCCGCCACTCGGCATTCGGCACCCGGCACTCGGCATTCGGCATTCGGCATTTGAAACTCGGCATTTGAAACTGAAACATTCCTTCTATGTAACTTTGCCAGATGGACGCAATACGCAAGCTGCGCATAAAGGAAGGGGACAAAGTGCTCCTTCTGGCTGCCGGGGAGAATGAAGCATATCTCGCTGATGAAATGCCCGCAGGAGTGAAAGTTTCAACCGGTACAGGAAAATCCAGCGATGTGGTGATCTTTTTTGCGCGTGACTTTGACCACGTGAAAGCAACCTTTCAGAAAGCAATTGATTCCGTCGCTCCCGGCGGGTTGCTGTGGGTGGCCTATCCAAAAAAGAGCAGCGGGATCAACTCTGACCTCGCAGGCTCCATGGACTCCATGGCGCCATGGAATTGGATGATGGCCCATGGCTGGGACATTGTCTCTTCTGTTTCAATCGATGATACCTGGACCGGAATGCGCATGCGCCCTAAAGGAGAGAAAAAAGAAAGACCGGCTTCAGAAAAAGCGCAGGTGAAAACCAATGCAAAAACCGGGGAACGCACGCTGCTATTGCCAAAGGATTTTGAATCCCTGCTCAATAAAAATAAAAAAGCCGCCGCCTTCTTCCACCAGCTCGCCTTCACCCACCGCAAAGAATACGTCGAGTGGATCATCCAGGCCAAAAAGCCTGAAACACGGGAGCGGCGACTGGAACAGACCCTCGAGTTGCTGAAGAAAGGGAAAAAAACAAAATAAAAAGCGAAAAGCGGAAATAAATGTATTGGCGCTAAATCCAGAATCCAGATTCCACAATCCAGAATTGTATTAAATCCAAAATTCCAAATCCAAAATGGAAAATCCAGAATCCACAATCCAGAATCCAAAATCCCTCGCAACCTTTGGCGCCGGATGTTTCTGGTGCGTTGAAGCAGTCTTTCAGCAACTGGAAGGCGTTGAGAAAGTCATCTCAGGCTATGCCGGAGGCCATGTCAAAAATCCGACTTACAAAGAAGTGTGCAGCGGATTGACCGGCCATGCCGAAGTGGCCCAGATCACCTACGATCCCTCCAAAGTGAGCTATGATACTTTGCTTGAGGTGTTCTGGAAAACCCATAACCCCACCACGCTCAACCGCCAGGGTGGGGACGAAGGAACCCAATACCGTTCCGTAATTTTTTACCACGACGAAAATCAAAAAGCCCTCGCTGAGAAATACAAAAAAGAGCTCGATGCAAGCGGTGCCTGGGACAACCCCATCGTGACCACTATCGAACCTATCCCTGTGTTTTACCCGGCTGAAGATTATCACCAGAATTACTACAACCTCAACGGAGGTGCATCCTATTGCCAGTATGTGATCCGGCCCAAGGTTGAGAAATTCCAGAAGGTGTTTCGCGACAGGATGAAGACCAATCCTGCATGACAGAACAACCAAAGCATGGACGGGTGCTGCGCCTGATCGATAAGTTCTTCCTCATTCCCTTGCTTGCGGGAGGCATTCTCGTTTCTTTGAATTTCCACAAGAAGAATTATGATTATGCCATGATGACCTCCGACTCGGAGGGGTATTACCTTTATCTGCCTGCGGTTTTTATTTATCATTCTTTTGACCACGTCACTGCAGAGAAAGAAGGATTGAATTTCGTGGATTGCTGCGGACTTGACAGCATAACTGTGCAGGACAGGTATCCCTATGGCGCAGCCCTGCTTGAAACTCCTTTCTTTCTCGTCGGACATGCTTATGCAAGCTGGTTCATGGGACCCTCGCACCCTGCGCCTGAAAATTTCAATCACCCGCCCGAGGGCTTTTTTTCACTTATTTTCACCCGCGGTTATACCCCTGAGCGGGGGCAAGCCACCGGCTGGAGCCCGCCTTATATGATTGCGATCATGATCGCCGCCGCTTTTTATGTGGCGCTTGGGCTTTGGTTTGTGAAGGAAATTCTCAAGCGGTATTTCACCCTTCCCGTTGCATTGCTCACGCCGCTGGTGATCCTGCTGGGCACAAATCTTTATTATTATTCCTACCGGGCAGCGGGCATGTCTCATGTTTATTCTTTCTTTTTATTTGCAGCCTTCCTCTGGCAATTGCCCCGCTTTTTTGAAAACCCCGGATGGAAACGCTGTATATGGCTGGGTCTCACCTTCGGCCTGATCTGCGTTACCCGGCCCACCAATTGTATTATAGGCTTTTTGTTTTTCCTGTTTGATATTTATTCCTGGCAGCAATTCAAAGCGCGCATCAAATGGCTGGCGGGCCTTGGCTGGAAACTCCTGCTCATGGCGGGAATGGTGTTCCTGATGGCCATCCCTCAAATGATCTTTTACAAGATCATGTATGGATCGGCGCTTACCTGGTCTTATGGCAAAGAAGGGTTTGATTACTGGAATCACCCCCAGGTAGGCAACGTCCTCTTCAGCCATCAAAACGGATTTTTCATGTATGCCCCCGTGTTGCTGCTGATGGCGCCCGGCCTTGTGATCGCATGGAAAAATAAAACAGGATCGCCTTTTGCCGTTTTAGTTATTTTCATGCTGGCCACTTACATCTTTGCAAGCTGGTGGGCCTGGTGGTTTGGCGGCGCCTTCGGCCACCGTTGTTATGTGGAATATCTTGCCTTGCTGGCCCTCCCGCTTGCATCCTTCACCCAGTGGGTTCTGCAATTCAGAAAAAAACTGGCAACCGCATTTTACATTCTTGTTCTTATTTTCTTTATGCACGGCAACGTAAAGCTCAGCTACCTCTACACCCGCGCCCGCTACCCCTGGGACGGCCCCGAATGGACCCCTCAAAAATACTGGAAACACTGGGGCAGGGTAATGAGCCTTTTTCAGGAATGGAATTGAGGGCGAAGGTTTAAGGGTTGAGGTCTAAGGGGCGATAGTGTGAGTGTGAGTGCGAAAATGGATTAAGACCTTATACCTTAGTCTTCAACCCTTAGCCCTTATAACTTAGCCCTTAACCCTCAGACCTTATAACTTATTCTTTCTTCTTTTTCTTTTTGTGCTCAATCACCCCAATCACCGGGCTCTCCTCAATTTTGGGCACCTGGTAGGGCACCAGCATCTCTTTCAGATGCTCCTGCGTGCGGTCCCACGCCTCCTGCACATCGTTGGCATTCACAAGGAAATAAGTGGTTACTTTTTTCTCTTTCTCTTCATCCCCGTCCACCGTCACATAAGTCACTTTGCTGCGGAACCATTTTTCAGTGTCCCCATAAAAAACGACCTCAGTGATCTGGCTGCGCGCCACACTCATCACAGTGAAATCTTTCAGGCCTTCGGCCATATCTTCGATCAGGCGCCCCTCGGCCTCGGTGAAGCTCATCGCATCCACCAGGTATTGTTCGGTTGCATTCTTCACCAGCCCATTGTCATTGCGGGCAACATATTTCACTTTGCACTGAAACCAGTTGTTCATAGATTTTTAGCTTTCCGCGCCAAAGGTAAGACAAGCCCGCGACTGAACAAACTTTTTTCGGGTTTAACACAGATTTCCTTTTTTAATCCGCATCTGATCCGCAACGAAAAAAATCTGTGTAAATCCGTTAGATCCGTGGTATCCGCGTTCCATTCAAGACTTTTTCCTGAAAACTCAGGATTTGCCTAATATTGTTGGTGCGTTACCTCGTTTTTTTATTGTTGCTTATATCACCCGCGGGATTGTGGGCCCAAAACGATTCCGTTCCCTATGAAATAATCCCTGATTCAACAATCCCGCCTGTTGAGCCAAAACACGATGAGCGGTATTTACCCAAGGACCGCTCCTACATGCAATTTTCTTTTTTTCATGCGGACGAAAACGCGCAGATCACCGATGGCTTTTTTCGCCAGTTTAACTTTGCAATGGGATTAATTCACACCTTTGTTCAGCGCAGGATATGGGGACCACAGGTGTTTATAGAACCTTTATCGAGATTCACCAAATTCAGGTACAAGCAAGGGGCCACAGATCTTTCTCCGGACACAATCGCCCACAACCGGGAATGGCTGAAAATTTATAGCTTCTCAGCGGGAGCCGGAAATCGTTTTATTATTACAATGCCCAAAAGATACCAGGGTTTTCCCGGTCTCTGGTGTGAACTAAGCGGCGGATGCATGGTTCCTTATTACAGCGCCTTTGCCGGAATCAATCTGCAGGAAGGGGAGGGGAAGGAACTCAAACGTGTCTGGCCCGGACTTCACGCATCCCCTGCCTTGTTCGGCCGCTTCAGGATCGGTTATGGCCCCCTCACCCTGTTAGCAGAATACAGGATCACCCGCTATTTCAAACCCGGTTCCCCCTTTGCAAACTTTCCCGCCTTCACCTTCGGCATCGCCCTCGAAAACGACACAAATGAGTAAAAAGAAAAACGAAAAACGAAAAGCGAAAATGCAGGCCGGACGCCTTCTATTTCCTCCGGTCCCTGAGCCTGTCGAAGGGACGCTTTGCATTCCGCCCTTCCCCCTTCGCCTTTCGCCTTCCGCTCTCCGCTCTGTTTCTCTTTCTGACCTTTCGCCTTCCGCTCTCCGCTCTGTTTCTCTTTCTGACCTTTCGCCTTCCGCTCTCCGCTCTGTTTCTCTTTCTGACCTTTCGCCTTCCGCTCTCCGCTCTGTTTCTCTTTCTGACCTTTCGCCTTCCGCTCTCCGCTCTGTTTCTCTTTCTGACCTTTCGCCTTCCGCTCTCCGCTCTGTTTCTCTTTCTGACCTTTCGCCTTTCGCCCTTCGCCTTTCGCCCTTATTTATTTTCCTTTTTTCCTTTCCCCTTTTTTCCTTTACTCAGGATTTTCGTCCTTATAAATTAAAACAAATCGGCATCAGCTACGGTTTTTACCAAACCGACCGCGATCCCGTGATCGCAAACGCCTATAAAAAGTATTCCGATCAAACCTTTTCCTTCTCGCGCACCTATCACAAAAAATGGTTTTGGGGTCCTGGCTTCACGATCGTGCCTTTTAATTCGGTATCTCGGATTCAGCTCACCCCGCAGGGAAAACAATTGACGCCTGACAGCCTTTCCTGGCCGGTAGAAAAATATAAATCCTATTCTTTTTCATTTGCCGTCTTCAACCGGATTTTAATAAAATCCGGCGGCAAAGAGTTCCGGTTCAGACATCCTGTCCTGTACCTCGATCTTGGGATCGAAGGAAATGCGGCATGGCTGTTCAGGTACATTACCGAAAGCGACGCTTCTGAATTTGGCAACAAGGAACGCGTAGTTCAAAGCGGCATCCGTCGCTACCCCGGCCTGAATCTGATGGCGCGCCTGGGCCTTTCTGTTTTCAATGTCTGGGCAACCTGGCGTATGAATCCCTTCTTTTCACCTTCCGTAAATTTGCCTGAGTGGCCTGAGTTCCGGGGAGGCATATCCCTTCAGATCCCCCTGTTCAAACCTTCAAGACGCGATCCCGTTTATGATCTCTAAATTCACTTCATGGAAACAACACTGATCCGTAATGCAAGACTGGTAAATGAAGGGGCAACTGCTGAAGCAGATGTTTTGATCGAAGGCGGATTGATTTCGCGTATCGGCTCCTCCCTGAAATCCATTGCAGATACGGTGATCGATGCCCGCGGCCTTTACCTGCTTCCCGGCGTCATCGACGACCAGGTGCATTTCAGAGAGCCCGGCCTGACCAACAAAGCAGAAATTTTTACCGAATCGCGCGCTGCTGCTGCCGGTGGCATCACTTCTTTCATGGAGATGCCCAACACAGTGCCCCAAACCGTGACCCAGGAATTGCTGGCAGAAAAATATGCAATTGGCGCCCGGCGGTCTGCAGTCAATTATTCATTCTTCATGGGCGCCACCAACGACAACCTCGACGAGGTGTTGCGCACAGATCCCCGCACCGTTTGCGGCGTGAAGGTTTTCATGGGCTCCTCCACCGGCAACATGCTGGTTGACGATGAAAAAACGCTGGACGGCATTTTCAAAAATTGCCCCATGCTCGTGGCTACTCATTGCGAGAAAGAAGAGATCGTGCGCAAAAATCTTGCTGAGTTTAAATCAAAATTTGGAGAGGATATCCATGCGGAGTCCCATCCCTTGATCCGCTCGCGGGAGGCTTGCTATGCTTCCTCCTCCTTTGCCGTTGGTCTTGCAAAAAAATATGGCACCCGTCTGCACATCCTTCATATTTCAACAGCAGAAGAATGTGACCTGTTTTCCCGTGAAGCCCTTGAAGTGAAAAAGATCACCGCTGAAGCTTGTGTGCATCATCTTTGGTTCACCGATGCGGATTATGCAAAGCTTGGCAACCTCATTAAATGGAATCCTGCGGTGAAAGCTGCATCAGACCGGGAAGCCATCTGGAAAGCGTTAATGGATGGCCGCATCGACATTGTTGCAACGGATCACGCCCCACACACGCAGGATGAAAAAGCAATGCCCTATCTGCAGGCGCCTTCGGGAGGCCCATTGGTTCAGCACTGTTTGCCTGCCATGCTCGAATGCGTGAAGAACGGCAAACTCAGTCTTGAAACACTCGTGGAAAAGATGTGCCATGCACCGGCAAAATGCTTCAGCGTTCACAAGCGCGGTTATCTTCGCGAAGGATATTTTGCAGACATGGTGCTGGTTGATCTGAACCGGCCCTGGACAGTGAGCCGGGAAAATATATTGTACAAATGCGGCTGGTCGCCTTTTGAGGGAACAACCTTTTCTGCATCGGTGGTGCAAACCATTGTAAACGGCAACACCGTATATAAAGAAGGTTCCTTTGATGATACCGTGAGAGGAGAGCGGCTGATGTTTGACCGCTGAAAGTTTATTCGTAATTTTCGCAAAAGAGAGGGAAACCAGATGCCAGACAAAACCGATAAACATCTTTACCTCATCACAGGCACCTCCCGCGGGATCGGGGAAGCGCTCGCACAGAAATTGCTCGATCCGGAAAACCAGTTGTTCTGCATATCGAGAAACAAAAATCCAAGGCTCTCTGTGCAGGCAAGCCAGCGCGATACGTTCCTGGTAGATTTTGAAATTGATCTTTCACAACCTGCAAAGATCAGGGAAGTGATGAAGGAAATCTTCAGGTCTGTTCAGCCGGCGAATGTGGCCTCCATTTCTTTGGTGAACAACGCAGGAACGGTGAAACCCATCCGCGAACTCGGCGGGGACGAAGCAAATGATGCGCTCACCTCCGCCATGAACCTCAACCTGGTAGCGCCGCTATTGCTCAGCGATATTTTTATTCGCTCCACCAAAGGCTGGAAGGTTCCCCGCCGTATTCTCAACATCAGCAGCGGCGCAGCGGGCAGGCCTCTTCATGGATGGGGTGCATACTGTGCTGCCAAATCCGGGCTTGAAATGCTCACCCAGTGCATCGCGCTGGAACAGTCAGAAGCCGAATTTCCGGTGAAGGCTGTGAGTCTCGCACCGGGAATGGTGAATACCGAAATGCAGGACGAGATCAGAAGCGCATCTGCTTCTTTCTTTCCTGAGCGTGCCCGATTTGTCTCAGCAAAAGAAAAGGGAGAACTGCTCGACCCTCATTTGGTTGCAGCTAAGGTGGCAGCTTTGTTGCAGAGCGCAGATTTTGGGAAGGAAACTCTGTTGCATATCAGGCAATTATTGTGATGACCCGCCGCGGCGGGTCACTGATATGGCTAAAATAATCCTGCTCTTTAATCTTCTCAGCCTCGATGTGGCGCTTGGTGCATTGGCCGGCGGCGTTTTATTGATGAATGTTTTGGGAGTGCAAATGCCATCCTCCTGGTATGTATTGCTTCCTTCAGGACTCTGGTGTGTTTATACCGCAGATCACCTGCTCGATGCGCTGCGCCTGAAACAGAATGGCCACACGCCCCGTCACCTCTTTCATTATCGCAACCGCAAATGGATTATTCCCCTGCTGATCCTGGTTACCGCAGGCGGACTTTATCTTGCGATAACCCGTCTGCCCAATGAGATGCTGAATTTTGGAATCGGCCTCGCATTTTTTTCCGTCGTGCACCTGGTGCTGGTGAAATTGGTGGGTGAACGGGTTTCACCCTTGCTGGTAAAAGAACTGGGAGCAGTGATCGGCTATTGCTGCGGGGTGCTGGCTTTCCCATGGATTCAAAGCGGCAGAGAAGCATCCCCTGAAATGATCCTGGGTTTTGCCGAATTCTGCATGATCGTCCTGCTCAACCTGCTGATCTTTTCTCTGTTTGAATATGAAACAGACAAAATAGATGGTCATACTTCGTTTGTCCTTGCAACCGGAAAGAAATTGGCAGTGGCAATCTCCGGGATTCTCATTTGTACCGTTACAGCAATTGCGTCGCTCACTTTATTTGTTCCCGGATACCGTGGGCTGCGGGTGTTTCAGGGTCCCTGGCTGATCATTGTTGCAGTTCATGCCGCGATTCTTTATTTCCCTTCCTGGTTTGGCAAAAATCAAAGGTACAGGCTCATCGGCGACGGAATTTTTTCCATTCAGTGGATAGGCTTGTTTCTTTGAATAACCTCTCTTTCCCGCCTTGAGCGGGCATTCCCGGGAAGAACAGCCAAATTCCATTTTTGCCCGGAAAAAAATGTAAGGACTGTGTCGGATATAATATGTAAATTGGAGTGTTCAACTTGCTCACGAAAATGTCTAAAAGAAAAATAGAGTTCAAATACAGTTTCAGAACACGGCCCAAAGATTTGTTCCTGGCCCTATCCAGTCCCTCTTATCTGCAAAACTGGATCGCCAGTAAGGTTGAGTTCAACCAGCAAACGGGGGTATATACTTTTTTCTGGACCAATTACAAAGAGTCGGCGCGGGTCGCTGAAAAAGACAATAATAAATATATCAAATGGGAATGGGTAAGCGGCGACCGCGACGAAGGAGAATTTGTCAGCTTTCGCATCGACCAGATCCCCGGTGATGAATTTATCGATCTCTTTGTCGAAGACTTCTGCGAAGAAGGAGAGGAGAACGCCCTCCAGGCAGGATGGGAAAAACAAATGAAACGGCTGGAGAAGCTGGTTCATTAATTCAGTTTGAAGTTTTCAGTTCATCGAGCCGTTGTCGGGGATTTTTTACTAATCAGAATGGACGTTAATCCCCGACAATGAATCTTATTGCCGGGGATTAACACATAAGCCGCCTGCAAAAAAAAACCGGCAACTTCTTTATAAATAAAAAAAGGCCGCTTTTTCAAGCAGCCTTTTTTAACACAATAAATTATTCCTTATTTGATGATCACCAATTTCTCGGTAAGGGAGCTTGCGCCCGCTTCAAGATTGATGAAGTAAATACCGGGAGCGAGGGACTCGGTGCTCACACTGTAAATGTGATTGCCTGATTCCATTTTGCCGGTAGCGATAGTAGCAACTGACTGGCCGAAAACATTTGCCAGGGTCAGGCTTACCTCAGATGACTTGTTCAGTTCAAATTTCACGTTCACCTGGTTCACCGTTGGATTCGGATAAGCCTGGAGGCTTGTCACAGAACCAGCATTCGGGTCCTTGATCGCGTTAGCGAAGATGTCATCAGGGTTTGCTGCAACTGCGCAAGCGCCATCCCATGAAAGTTGCATAGTGCTTGGATCCTGGTAATCGGCATCCATGAAATAGCAGTTGTTTCCGACATAGTGGAATTTGGTGTCTTTCAACTGGTCATTCAGCAGCATTTCCATCATCACGATAGGCAATGAATAATCGTAACCGTTGATGTCGGTGAGGACCACAGGAGCCATAGTGGGGCAGAAAGCTTTGCCGTCCCACACGAGGTCGCCATCGGTGATGAGTTTATAGCAGGTGAGGAAACCGTCAGAAACCCTCATAGAGGTGATCCTGAGGTTTGGAGAAACGTTGTTTGCTTCGCCGAAACCAACGATGGTGGTATCGCTGTCGCCCCAGCCATAGAAAAGGTGTTCACCGCTTGCGTCACGGGAGATCTGGCAATAGTTGTCGATCGTGAGCAAAGACTGATCTGTCGGGTCTGGTGTGCCGAATTCACCCCTGAAGGTGAGCACAGGAGCCAGATAAGTGATGTCAGTTGTTGCTCCACCGTCATGTGTGCTGACGTCAGCCATGAATTTTGCCAGCGGAGAAATAGCATAGCCTGGTGTCGGGTTGTTCACGTCAGTCGCGTTGCCAACCACCACGGCAATGTGTGGATCGCCATTTCCATCAACTGTAAGATCAAAGTCAAAACCGGTTGTTGCAAGACCAGAAGCAGCAACGCCGCCTAATGAATCCTGCCACAGGGTCCTGAGTGAATCAAATACCCATGGTTCACCATTGAGGTCGAGTGTAAAAGGAGTGCCCCAGGTGTCGCCGCCGTCAGTGGAGTGGATAAGGCAAGGCTGCATGGTAGAATCCTGGCCACCGTTGAGGTCGCCAAGCCATGCGATCCAGCCGTCATTTCCATCAGGTGAGAAAGCGATGTTTGGTCCTACTGCAGTCACAGTTCCGTCAAAGCCGGTGTAATGATCAGGAGCAATTGCGGTGCGTGTGAAAGTGATATCGCTTGCATTGTAGATTCCTTTGTAAACATAAATGCTGTCGCCGGAATTGGTTCCGTCATACCAGAAATCCACAGCCCAGTACTCGTCGGTCTGGCCTTCACAAAGACCGCCCGGGAGCAGGGTGTTTGAAGCAAGAAAATCATAGTGCTCGGTTCCTGTTGTGGTTCCGCTGGTTGTCGCATCGGTAATACCATACACGTGGCCGTCCCAATCCGGGCTTGGGTCCAGAACCGGTCCGTAAAAAAGGAATTCGGTTTCAAGCGGGTTGGTGTTGCCTGAAGCATTGTGTCCTGTTATGTTAGGGTACCTCGCAGGGCGGGTATAGGTAGCATTCAAAACACCATTGTCAATAGCCCAGGTTGAGCCGTTGTCAATAGAGAGATCGTAACGATATTTTCCGTTTGCAGCAGCGCCGCCACCGAAAATGGCGATGTCTTGTCTGTGAACGAAGCAAACAAAATCGAGCGCATCATTTGCAAAAACCTGGTTTTGCTCAGGCCTCAGGATGGAGAACGCGTTTGAAGCGCGGCCCAGGGCAATCGGAGAAACGTTTGTTTTGTTGGAAGCAGTAGGCGAAGCATTAAAGGAAGGGCTACCGCCGCGCGCCTGGAGCATGTTGGCATCTGTGTCCCTGGCCAGTTGTTTACGAATCTGGTCATAAGTGATCCGGCCGCCATTCCACATGCTGGCAGGAGCCACTTTTGAGGGACGCTGTGCCTGCACACCCAAAGCGGTAAGCAGCAAAAGCATCAGGAAGGAGAATTTTTTCATACTCATACTCTATTTTTAAGGTGAATAAAATTTTACAGAATTGGCGACGCAAGTTAGGCAAGATCGGGGCAAAAAAAAATTCCCTCCAGGAGGAAATTTCTTATTTTCCTTGAAAAACCAGAATCATAGGCACGAAACCAGGCACACCCGTTTGGGTGTGCCAGAGCTGGGAGGTGCCTACATTGGCCTGAAATGCGTATCTTCCAATGCAACCACAGTACGGGGATTCCCATTCATGAAATGGGCGCCGTCAGGGCCTAATTGGTTGGTGTGTGACGAAACTCCGGATTTACCGTGATCTTCGAGGGGTTGGCTGGAGACCGGTGATCCGAAAAGGCTAAAAGCCCAAGCGAGGAAAGCGATGATGGCGTTCATAACTCCTGATTTTGTTTAAATATACTCAAATATACCTAAAATTATTGAATGTAAAGTATCAAAAACCTGTTTTGATTACACAATTTTAAGCGTTATTTCTGGCCGATATATGCTTAAACGCTTGTTAACCATATTTTTGTGAATATTTTTAATTTCAAGATCAGGAACCACTGCTTTTCCTGATTTTGAACATTTTTTCCGCTTTCGCTCCTCGCTTTTTCGCTTGGTGCACGATAATTTGTCGTGCACCTTCCTAGATTTGCCCCCCGGGTTCAGCTAAAAGGCCGGTCCGGGGCTTCACTCACTCCCAGGCGCCATGCCTTTTCAGCGTTATTTCCGCCAAAATGAAACTGCATTCCAACTGGTTCAATTGATCCGGTTTGGTTCCCTTTTGATGGCTTCCCTGGGAGTAGCAAGGCTTTCTGCCCGGCCTGTGGATGCCAAACCATGGGAATCATGGTTTCTTATTGTTTCCACTTTTTCCTTTTTCTGGAATACAGGCATGCTCGATGCGCTCATTCCTGTTCACCGCAATTGTGATTCAGAATCAAAAGCAGCGCTGGTTTCTGCGGTTTTCAAATGGGGTAATGTTTTTTCAGTCTTCACCGCAGTCCTGGTAATGGTTTGCTGTCCGATTTATGAATTGCCTGTGCATGTAAAAATTCCATTTGCCCTTCTGGCCTTTTTTAATTTTTCAGTTCTCTTTGGCATCTATCATTATCTGCTCAGAAACAAACCGCTGGAAATGCTGCTCTTCGCTTCCGTCTGGTTTATGGGTTTGGTGTTTTGCTTATTGTTGCCCCTGGTTGCAGGAATTTCTCTCGAAGTTTCTTTCTGGATTTTGAGTGGGTTGGGCGCTGCCTGTTTTTTCAAAATCAGGTCGGAGGTTACAGTGACTGCGATGGATATAAACCAGCCTTTTTTCAGGGAGTGGGCCAAAAATGCGGCCCCACTTGCAATTGCAACCCTGGTTGGAGGGCTTGGCTATTATTTAAGCGGCATCTTCGCAAGAGACCGTCTCAGCGATCAGGAATTTCTTCAATACACTTACGGAGCAAAGGAATTGCCGCTGGTCTTACTTGTTGCCAACACCTTCAGCGCTTACCAAAGCGGTGAACTTGCAAAGGGTTTCAGACTTGAACAGGGAAACCGCGCATTGCTTTTTCTCAGGAAGAAGGGAACCAATCTCGCCCATTTGTTTTTTCCCTTGTGCGCAATATTGATGCTCGCAAGCCAGCCCTTGTATAATTTGGTGTTCGGAGAAAAGTATGAAGGGGCCTTCAGAGTCTTCGACGTTTTTTTGCTGCTGGTGATCCCCCGTCTCACTTTTCCCCAGGTGATTTTCAGAGCCAAAGGGTTCAGCAGGCCTTTGCTCGGCGCAGCGCTTGTGGAATTGCTCGCAGTGATTCCCTTAATTCTTCTGTTTGTGAATCTATGGGGCTACCACGGCATAGCAGTCGCCATTCTCCTTGCATTTGCCATTGAAAAAATCACCCTCGCAATCCTCGTCATGTATTACTATGGCATTCCGCCCTCCCGTTACACCTCCGCAATATGGCTCATTTATTCAGGGGCATTCATTGCAATTTATTTCCTCAAGCTGGGGTGGTACGCTATGTGAAATAATTCTAAATTTTGAATTTTAAATTTTAAGTTGGCTAACCAATTCATAACTTAAAACTTAAAATTTAAAACTCCTTTCGGAAGCCCAACAGCCCGGGCGCCCCACCGGAATGGATAAGAAGAATATTCCCTTTCAATTCTTTTTCCCTGATAATGCGTCTTGCCTCCAGGAAAAGTTTTGCCGAATAAACGGGATCGGTTAAAATTCCCTCTTCCCGCGCCATTCGTTTCACTTCGTTAAGCACTGCCTGGTTCACGCTGCCGAATGATTTTGCGGTGGCGGGAAAGTGCAGATCGATCTGAATGCCTCTTTCGTGAACTTCATGCGGATCGAGGATTTCTGTGTACCAATCCATCGATTTTCCGAGAAGCTCATAGAATCCATTTTCATCTCCCGCGAGCAAAACAACGTGAAGGGCTGCGTTTCTGTTTTCCTGAGTCATTCTCACTGCAAGGGCGGCAGCAGTTAGTCCGGTTCCGGAATCAATAAAAACATGATCAAAGCGGATGTCGCATTGAGTTTCAAAAAACAGGATGCTATCCCATAAACTCAGGGAGCCATAGAAAGCCTGTTTACAGTTGGCGCCTTCCGGAATGACGAAGGTTTTGATTCCTTTTGCATTGCAATCTTCTGCATACAAATTTGCCATTTCTGCTGCGCCGTTCCATTCTTCTGCGTCCAGGTAGCGGATATTTTCTTCTCCGTTTACTAAAGCAGTAAGAAAGTGATAGACTCCTTCTTCACTCCCCCTGCTTTTTTTTAACCACGGCAAAGGTTTGATTCCATACTGAATGAGCAATTGGGAAAGCCCGGCTACGTTTCCTGAGTTTTCACTGCCGATTAAAATGGCTTGCTGAAAATTTTCATAAATCAGATGGGGCAGGAGAGAACCATATTTCCTCATCTTGAATCCGGATATGCCGAAGCCGGTTTCATCTTCCCGCATGGCGAATAGAACTGCGCCCTCAAACTCCTGCTGTCTCAGAAAATGGATGCGGGAGGGTGGAATAAATGAAGCCTTGAGAAATTTATTCTGCAGGTCTTGCCGGTCCACCGCATCCATCAGCGACCTTCGAATTTAGCCGCGCGCTTTTCAACAAATGCATTCACCCCTTCTTTATAGTCTTCGCTTTTGCCTGCGGTTTCCTGGCTGAATTTCTCGATCTCCAGACTTTGGTCGAGGGTTGAATAGCTCGCACGGTTCAGCATGCGCTTGATGAGGCCGATGGCTTTTGTCGCTGCCTTCGCATAGCGGGTCGCGATGGAGAGGGTTTCCTCTGTGAGTTTATCCGCAGGGACCACTTTGCTCAGCAAACCAAACTCAAACGCCTGCTGTGCAGTTATTTTTTCACCCAGCGTCGCCAGTTCAAAGGCTTTCAGTTTCCCTGCCATGCGCGGCAGAAACCAACTGGACCCGCTGTCGAGCACCAGCCCGATGTTTGCAAATGCCCACACCATGGAAGCGCTTTCACTCGCAATCACAAAATCACACGCAAGCGCAAGACTTGCACCCGCACCCGCAGCCACTCCGTTCAGGCTGCAGATAAAAGGCTTCTCCGTCTCCGTCACCAGGCGTATCATGGGATTGTATCGGCGCTCAACGCTCTCGCCAAGGCTTCGGTCTTTGCCCTGCACATCTTTGAGATCCTGCCCGCTGCAAAATGCTTTTCCTGCACCGGTGATCACAACAGCCCGGATACCGGCATCTTTTGCGCAGGCCTTGAGCGCATCAATAAATTCAGCGCTCATTTCCTCGTTGAATGCGTTGTAACGGTCCGGCCGGTTGAGGGTGATGGTTGCGATTTTGTCTTTGACTTCGAAGAGGAGAGTGTTGTACATTTATTTTAGAATGTAGAATGAAGAATTGAGAATTAAGAATGCAAGGCAAATTTATGAAAATGGACGGCAAAAACACATTACACCTCTGTTGTTCATTCTTCATTCTTAATTCTTCATTCTCAATTTCCACTATCTTTGCAGGATTAATCCGATTCTTATGAAATCATACTTCAAAAACACAATCCGTATCCTGTCCTCATTCTTAATTATTAATTCTCAATTCTCAATTTCCTTCTCCCAGGTAAAGTTTACCGTCATCCAGATCAATGATGTGTATGAAATCGCAGGTTTGCAGAATGGAAAGATCGGAGATATGGCGCGCGCGGCGGCACTCAAAAAACAATATGCGGCAAAGAACCCCAACACCTTCATGTTGCTGAGTGGGGATTTTGTGAGCCCTTCGGCGCTGAACAAAGTGAAATACCAGGGAGATCAGCTTCAGGGCCGGCAAATGATTGATGTGATGAATGCTGCAGGAGTGGATTTTGTGACTTTTGGCAATCATGAGTTTGACATCAAGGAAAACTTTCTTCTGAAGCGTATAGCTGAATCGAAGTCCGAATGGATTTCCAGCAATGTGATGCATGTCACCAAAGGCGATACGGTTCCTTTTGAAAAAGCGAATGGAACGCCTTTTCCGCGAACCTTGCAGCAAACCCTTCGAAACAAAAAAGGGGAAGCTGTGCTCGTGGGTTGGTTTGGTCTCACCCTGCCTGCAAACCGTGTAGCTCATGTTTATTACCAGGATTACACAAACGCCGCAAAAGACGCGGTTGCATTACTGAAATACGACAGCGATGTGATCATCGGCATCACCCACCTGAGCCGCGAGATGGACAGCACACTTGCCCAGGACGTGAAAGACATCGATGTGATCATGGGCGGCCATGAACACGAATGGATGAAATTTTATTCAGGAAAAACACTTGTGACCAAGGCCGATGCAAATGCAAAAACAGCATGGGTGCATCAGTTCTGCTGGAATGTGAAATCGAAAGAGATGAAAGTGAAATCTAAACTGGTTGCATTGAATGAAAAAATCACTCCCGACCCCGAGGTGGAGAAAATCGTTCAGACCTGGATGGACAGCGCCTTCGTTTCCATGGCAAAGTCGGGCATCGATCCCCGTGCTGTGCTCATGACCACTGATGCCCAACTCGACGGGCGCGAGGGCTCCATCCGCAATAGTTCAACTCTGCTCACCCGGTTGGTGGCAGATGCCCTTCAATGGTACTCGCCGGGAAGCGATGCGATCGTTTACAATTCCGGCAGCATCCGGGTTGATGATATTCTCACCGGAGAGATCACCCAATATGATATTGTGCGCACGCTTCCCTTCGGCGGTGCAATGGTGGAAGTTACCATGAGTGGTGCAGAATTGAAAAAAGTGCTCACCACCGGAACCACCACTACAAAAGGAACAGGGGCCTATCTCCAGATGGCAAACATTACCTTTGAATCAAATGTATGGAAGGTAAGGGGTGCCGTAATCGACGATAAAAAGATTTACAAAGTCCTGATGCCAACTTTCCTCGTAACAGTAGGGGACACGGGTCTTGAATTCATCACCAAGTTTCCCAATGCAAAACCCACCGGCGCCCAGGAAGGGGTTGTGAACGACTTTCAGAATATCACAATTGATTATATCAAATCGGTGAAGCCCACGCCGAAGTGATTCTGGATTCTGGATTCAGCAGCCAATACACCAGGATTTCTGTATTCAATCCAGATTCCAAAATCTTTACACCTCCCTCAGAATCTCCCTGTAAGAAGTTTCTGCCAAGGGAATAAAAGACTCATACAGCCTCCGATAATCAGGGTTGTTTGGGATGTTGGCCATTTCAGCCTCAAAACCTGCCAGATTTTCATAAGAAAACTCAAGCACCAGCGTATAAGCAGTGCCGGTGACATCGGTGAGGATTCTCGGAACCGGACGGCCCGCTTTCTTGTTGGCTTCAGCCATTTCTTTCCAGATAGCGATGGCATCTTTGGCTTTGCCAAACTTGAGCCTGAAAATGTTGCGAACTACAATCATAAGAATTTGGAATTGGGAATTTGAAAATGGGAAATTGAAAAGAGAGATAATATTAGCGAATCGCACCAAGGTTTCAAACTTGAAATTCCAAATCCTCAATTCCAAATCCCAAATCCCTTTTTTGGCTTTCTTTCCCGTTTTGGTTAAGTTTGTGAGTTTGAGACGAAACAGGTAAAAAATTGGCCAGTCGATGGGTTGATCCAAGCTTGCCTTTCAAGGCAGTTTACTCGGTATATCATCACGAATACCTCGGGTACCTGTTTTCCAGCCATGTGGTCCAGGAAATCAAGCCCGGAACCCTGAGCATGACCAGCCAGGCCCTTAATTTGGTCAATTTCAAGGATTTTTCTGAAAAACTGGGCCCGAAGGATTGGGAACTGGTTCAGGTCATGGACAAGCTCCACCCGGCTTCGATACACAAAAAGTTCGGTAAGGGAGGCAAAATCGACGAGTTTTTCCTGAAGGTGTTCAAGGCTGAGGTGAAGGTGATCATCCTGGATTATGTGAATACCCTGATGGCCGAAGTGATCCCTATGCTCACCGACAAAATGGTTTTTACCATGGGTAATGACGGATACCCGGCTTACAAAGCGGCCAAAGTGCTCGACCAAAAGGCATCGGTGCAATTCCATTTTCAGCGTCTGGACATCGAAACCCGTTATTTCCCCGTGCTGAAAATGGGCTCCCGCAAGCTCGAATTTCAAATGAAGAACGCAGTGATGCTGTGCGAATCTCCTGCATGGATGCTGCTGAACCAGGAAATATTCAGTTTTGAAAACGGGGTGGAGGCTGCAAAGTTCAAGCCCTTCCTCAATAGTAAATTCATCGCTGTTCCCAAAAACAGGGAAGATGAATATTACCAGAAGTTTGTGCGCACGATGATCGAGAAGTATGAAGTTAAAAGCGAAGGCTTCCTGATCACTGAAGTGAAAACCCCGCCTGCCTTCACGCTCAACGTAAGCGAAAACGGCACGGGCATCATGGCCATTAAATTAAAAGTGCATTACAAGGGATTCAGCTTCCCCTGCGATCCCAACGCAAATGCAACGGCGGTGATGGAAAAAAGCAAAAGCGGTTATGCCTTTGTGAAAGTTTTTCGCGAACCCCAATCGGAAGCGAAGATGATGGATTTTTTCTCCGACCTGGCGCCGATCACAGAGGAAAATCTGCTGAAATGGGAATACATGGAGCGGCAGGAGGCATTCAAATGGCTTGGCCAGAATGTGACCGCCCTCACGGAACAGAACATAAAAGTTGTGCAGGATGGAGAGGAACTCACCTTTCACCGGGGCGAACCTCGAATTGAAATTGAAGCAACCGAATCAGGCGACTGGTTCGACATCCGCGCCGTGGTGAAGCTGGGGAATTTTTCCATTCCTTTCCTGAAACTTAAAAACAACATTCAGAAAGGAAAGCGCGATTATGTGCTGCCGGACGGAAGCATCGTGGTGCTGCCTGAAGAATGGTTCACAGATTACCGCCACCTGCTTGAGGTGATGGTTGAAAAGCCCGATGGCGGTCTCGCAATTAAAAAATACCAGGCCGGCCTGCTGAATATGGTGCTCGAAGGCAACAGTTCCATGAAGAGCCGTCTGAGCACTCTGTCAAATGTGAATGAAGTGGGAGAGACCTCCCTGCCGCTGAGCCTTAAATCTATTTTAAGGGATTACCAGAAAAAGGGTTATGACTGGCTGAATTTCCTGCGGCAATTCAATCTTGGCGGCATTCTTGCCGATGACATGGGCTTGGGTAAAACCCTGCAGGCGCTCACGCTGATGCAGCATGAAAAGGAAAAAGGAAGACTGACCACTTCCCTCGCGATCATGCCCACCTCGCTGATCTATAACTGGAAAGCAGAAGCGGAAAAATTTACGCCGAACCTTAAACTGTTTATTCATATCGGCCTGAGCCGCCCTGACGATCCGGCGGAATTCAGCAAATACGATCTGGTGCTCACCACTTATGGCACTGCGAGACAGGACGAAGAGTTGCTGAAGAAATTTGTTTTTTATTATATCATCCTCGACGAGGGGCAGATCATTAAAAACCCCGAGAGCAAAACGGCCAAGGCCATCCGCAATCTCATCAGCAAGCAGCGCCTGTCTCTTACCGGCACGCCGATAGAAAACACACTGATGGACCTCTGGTCGCAAATGGCTTTTCTCAATCCGGGCCTGCTGGGCGGCGAAACCTTCTTCCGCAATTATTATGTAAATCCCATTGAGAAGGAAGCAAACGACGACCGGCGCGTGAGGCTGAAAAAGATCATTCATCCTTTTGTGCTGCGCCGTACCAAGGAACAGGTGGCCCACGAATTGCCCCCGAAAGTGGAGCAGGTGCTGCTGTGCGACATGGAAGAAACCCAGCAAAAGCTGTATGAAAAGGTGCGCAGCGCCTACCGCAATTACCTGATGGAACTCAGCGGGGACAAGGAATTCAATAAAAATAAATTAAACCTGCTTGCTGGCCTGCAAAAGCTCAGGCAGATCGCCATTCACCCCGAAATGGTGGAAGAGGGCAGGGAAGAGGGCGTGACGGGCTCCGGCAAATTTGGTGAGTTCCTCTGGATGCTTGACGAGGTGCTGACCAAGAAAAGCAAAGTACTGGTGTTCTCCCAATTCGTTAAGTTCCTTCACATCGTTCGCGATGATCTCGTGAAGCGCGGCGTGAAGTTCTGTTACATAGACGGGAGCACACGGGACCGGATGGGACAGGTGAATAAATTCCAGGAAGACCCCGAGATCAATGTATTCCTGATCTCTCTCAAGGCCGGCGGCCTTGGTCTCAACCTCACCGCCGCTGAATATGTATTCATCATCGACCCGTGGTGGAACCCCGCTGTCGAAAACCAGGCTATCGACCGCAGCCACCGCATCGGCCAGGACAAGACTGTATTCATTTACAAATTCATCACCCGCAACTCCATTGAGGAGAAAATCCTGAAGCTGCAGGAAAAGAAATCAAAACTCAGCAGCGAGATCGTGGGCACAGAAGAGGATATCTTCAAGAAGCTCAACGTCGAGGATTTTGCGGATCTGCTTTCATAAGGAATGCGGTAATGCGATAATGGATTAATGCGGTAATGCAAATTCACATTTCCACATTCCACATTTTTTTACAATGCAGGAAACTCCTGGTGTTCCTGCGCAGCGATCAGCCTCATTCCCGCATAAGAGCTAAAGAAAGTACCGACCATCCCCTCAGCAAAAAGGGTTAACCCTACAAAGCCAGGATTCAGCCAGTCTCCCATAGGTGCATTATTTACCAGGTAAACCATAAAGCCGGGATCGAGGAATTTCAGATAGAAATACTGAAACAGCGCGAACCCCACCACTGCAGGAATCGAAGCTTTCACACCAGCCATAAAGGTGTTCATAAAAGAAAATGGAGCTTCTTCACCGATCCGGTGGCGGTATGCCTTCATAGCCAGGAAAACCACCCCAAAATGAATGAAAAAGTTGAGAAACCTAAGGTTTATATTTTGATATAAACCAGCAACCTTCATCAGGTAGAAGTATCCAAGAAAGCCCAAAAACATGAGCAGACCGAATAAAAAATCTTGCTTTTTCATAATAACCTCCGGTTTTAATGTCCTAAACCGAATAACGACGGAAATTTTGGGTTGTTTGATCCTGAATGCTGTGAAAATCCCGGGAAACTGTTAGAAATGAATAAAAACGCTTCATTTCTTTTCTCTGATCGGGAACCAAGGAAACCGCTTTTCCCAAAAAGGAAAATAACAATGCATCACAACTGCAATTCAATTTCGCAGAATGGTTTGGCACGATTTTTTTTAAAATTTCTCCGTCTCCATTTTGATGAGCCAAAGAAGGTCATAAAAAGGCAGGAATTGAACCAAAACAGAGTTGCAATATTCAGGAAAGGGGATAAAATTGGGCCAAAACAGCCAAAAATGCTATATTTGCACCGCAATTAATTGCACTCATAGTACAACGGATAGTATGCAAGCCTCCGAAGCTTGAGATCCAGGTTCGATTCCCGGTGAGTGTACAACGCGAAGCGTTGTAAGCGAAAGCGAAGAAGCGGAAGCGGGTGGAACGCAGTGACAGCCGCTGGAGCGACTGAGTTTTCGCCGCTTTCGCTTTCTTTTTCGCTTAATTGCTCAAATTTTTTTATTCGCACTGTTTGCCCACTAACGCAAGGCCCGTGTCAGGCATTGTTTAAGGATTAATCATCCATTTTCTTTCTGGTAAAATGAATCCAGGGATCATCCCCATGATACCATTTTCCAGGCGTTAAATGGAGATGTTCCCATTCATAAGAAAGGAAATAATCACGTTTTTTACCACTGGTTGACATCCAATAGACCATTTTGCTGTTTGTTACCTGAATCAAATCTTCCCTGCTGATTACAAGCGAATCAGGTATTTCGAAGGGGAAATTTAGTTCGTATTCCGATCCATCACCCACACCTGCAATGCGTACAAGAATCCATGTACCAGACAAAGCTGGATAATTTACTCCCTGTTTTTTCAAAATCGATACAATGCTGTCATTGAATGACGTTTTAACATAAGCTTCTTTTATGTATTCCCTTCCAGAGTGGGTGTAGGACAAAACGCACTTTCCACAATTCTGGGTTCAAAAATGATATTGTGACAGATTGAAAGGCTATTAATATTTGCATTCACCTCCAAATCAGACACTATGGATTACGGAAAAATCTCAAAAAGTGTGGAGGGAAAGCTAAAAAAATGGTTCGATTCTCAGAAAGGTCAAACCAGTGGCTATGAGTATGAGAAAACGTTTGTTGAACTTATGAGGGGGATAAGCCAGGAAATCTTTCAGGAAAGCTTGGGCAAAATTCCCGGCAGCCGGAATAAAAAAAAAGAATAGCCACGAGTTTGGGGGAAGTTGAGACGCCTAATGAGCATCCTCTTACTGGCTCCGGCGGGCCCTTTCGGGTAAGCTCCTATTTTCAGGAGATGGCTTGTTTCGTGGGCCAGGAGGAAGTTTTCGACCGGGCCGAAGAAATGATTGAAAAGCTGACGGGTGCTGTTATTTGCGATAAACAAATCGAACGAATTTGTCATCACTATGGAGAGAAAATCCGGCTTCAGCAGGAACGGGAAATAAAATCAGGCAAGCCCTACAAGTTGGACCATCCCGAAGAGGTTCATTATGGTATGCTTGACGGAGGCATGATTTTAACCCGAGAGGATCATTGGAAAGAAATGAAAATAGCCAGAGTCTTTCCGCAGTCAGCAGTATTGAGTTTACATGACAAGCGGAACTGGCTTAGTGAATCGTTATATGTAGCACATTTGGGAGACATTAAGGGATTTCTGCCCCAGGTAGAATATATTTTTGATTCTATAAAAAAACTGGTAATCGTTGCTGATGGAGCCCCTTGGATATGGCTGTGGGTGGCAGCGAATTATCCCGATGCTATTCAGATTTTAGATTTCTATCATGCAAAAGAACATTTATGCCAGTTTGCCGAAGAGTATTTTAAGGATTACGGAAAGCGAAGAAAATGGATTGAGGAGCAAACCAAATTGTTGTTTGAGGATGATGTGGATACAGTTATAAAAAACATTGCCGCTCTGCCTGTAAAGGGCAGAAAAAAAGCCGCAGGGTTGAAGAAAAATCTGCTCAATTATTACCGGATTAATCAGGAAAGGATGTATTACCAAACCTTTATCGAAAGGGGGCTCATGATAGGTTCAGGTCCTATAGAGGCTGCCCATAGGCACTTGATTCAAAAACGGTTAAAGTTGTCCGGCCAGCGATGGACGAAGGAGGGTGCACAAAAATTAGCAAATTTGCGCGTCGCCAAAAAGAGCGGGCAATGGCAAAAAGTCTGTCAGCTAATTAAGATTGCAGCCTAGGTGCGTTTTGTCCTACACCCTCCAGAGTAAGGTTTGTAGATACAAAGTGTATCGTTTGTAAATTCAAGCGGGCAGGGGGCGCGATTTGCTATGGAACGCGAAACCAAATACCCGGAATCCAGTGAAAACTTTATTCGATGCCTGATGCTTTCCGGATATTTCAATTCGTACATCGTGTCCTTCTCAAAAATCAGGTCTGGGGCTATATATGGGGGCTTCGGGAGCGGAGCTTCATCCGCGAAGATTTTCGGATCCGGGTACTGACTCAGAAAAGGTGTGTTTTCTACCAGTGTAGCCGTTACAAATTTCCATTGGCCTTCGAGCGCTGGTTTTGTCCAGCCAGCATTTGTAATCTGATCAGAACAGCAGATTAAGAGTATCAATGTTGAAGAAGTGAGAAATCGATTCATATGTAAATTAATAATGCCTGACATCCCGTTATACGCAACTACTTGCGCAAAATACTCCAATTCCTCCTGATTGACGAATATTTTTTCCTCAGGAAAGAAGGCCCTGTTTAGGGTATCTTTTTCGACTCCCGTCCGGTTAAAGGGTAAAGTTTGGCAACAGAAAAATATTTTTCTTTTCCTGAATTTTTCCTGCAATTTCATGGCGAGAAAGGTACATTCAATCAATTACAAGCATGAAAATTTTAATCACTGCCGCCATGGCAGCCGTGTTCGTTTTTATCGCAGGCGGTCCGGCCTTTGCACAATCCTTCACCCACCCCAGCAGCAGCCCTTTCCCAACCTTGCTTTCCGGCAGCACAGCATGGGCGGATTATGATCTCGACGGAAACATGGATGCGCTCATTACGGGATTGCTTTCTACCAATACCTCTTCGGCCAGCACTGCACTCTATCACAATACAGGCAATAACCAGTTTGCGGTGGTTTCCAACACCGGGCTGACAAATCTGTCCAGGGGCGGAGCAGCATGGGCAGACATGAATAACGATGACTGGCCCGACCTTGCCTTAAGCGGACAAACGATTACGCAGAACGGGCCAACTACTACTTATACTTCCGTAACGCAGGTGTACAAAAACAATGGTAACGGAACTTTCACCGCTGTGGGCTCTTTCACCGGACTCAGCCATGGAAGCGTCACCTGGTGCGATTATAACAACGACGGTTTCAAAGACCTTCTGGTGTGTGGCTCAGTTCAAAACAACGGCAGCGGGCAAACCCTGCTTTATAAAAACAACAAGAATAATACTTTCTCTTTGGTGACCTCAGGATTGCCGGGCCTTTCGAATGGGGAATGCCGCTGGGGTGATTATGACAATGACGGCCTGCCCGATGTGTTGGTCACCGGCGGCCAATACATAAACAACAACAGCAATCCCTCGCCCTTCACTGCTTTGTACCGCAACGTAGGGGATGGCACTTTCACTGACGCAGGCGCGGGGTTCATTGCACTCAACAGCAGTTCGGGTGATTTCGGCGACTATGACAATGACGGCCGTCTTGATGTGGTCCTCATCGGCCAGGATGTGAACCGAATTACCTATACAAAAGTATATCACAACGAAGGCAATGGGGTGTTTGCGGACGTTTCTTCCGGGCTGAGCGGCGGGTATAACGGCAAAGTGAGATGGGGCGATTTCAACCAGGATGGTTTTGCTGATTTTATGATGGCTTCAGCGACTAATGGAATGATTTACAATTATGCCGGAAGCGATGCCTTCACACGAAGCAGTTATATTTTTAATGCCGGTTCCGGTTGCGATCTTAATCTCACAGATATAACGGGTGATGGCCTGCTTGACTTTGCTGTCTCGGGCGTTTACGGACAGAATTATTATTCCAATAATTCAACCACAACAAACACTGCTCCTTCGGCACCCACAGGAGTTCAAAGCCATGCTGCTAGTGACAAGGTGCTGCTCACCTGGGCTGCACCTGCTGATGACTTCACTGCTGCTAACGGTCTCACTTATAACCTGATGATCGGCACAAACGGCGGCAACACCAACATCCTTTCACCCGAAGCGAACACCGTGACGGGGAAACGATATGTCACCGGTCCGGGCAATGCAGGCAATCAAAACTGGCAATGGCTTGATCTTCCAGCAGGCACTTATTACTGGAAGGTGCAGGCAGTGGATGCTTCTTATGCAAACTCAGGTTATTCGACACAAGGCACCCTGACGTTGCCGGGTTCTTCCCTGGTGGTACACATCGAATCGCCGGATGTCGTAAACGTTTGCAATGGCGGCTCAACAGTGCTCACTGCGGTTTCCTATCCCCAGGCGAGCGCTTACCAATGGTATAAAAATGGCAGCGCAATTTCAGCCGCAACAGGCGCCAGCTATACAGTGACTGCCACAGGACAATATAATGTGCAGGCGCGCACGTCCGGAAGTTATGTCTCTTCCACCAACACAATCACTGTTAACTCCTCCGTTGCACTGGGCATGCCCACGACAGGAGATGGCTACGGTTGCAGTGGCCAGACAATCACGCTCACTGCGAATGCGGGCAGCAATGCGACTTCTGTGCGATGGTACACCACCTCGGGCAGCCTGATCTCCACGAATAGCTCGATCCAGGTGAATCCCGGTGTGACCACGAGCTACAAAGTGGTTTCTTATGATGCGGCAAGTCAGTGTGCCAGCAATGCTGCGACAGCAACTGCCGTGGTGAGTCCTGCGCCGCAGCCGCCCACAGGTATATCGCCCCAATATTCCTGCGGCAATGGAGATACTGTGACAATTGCGGTGAACCCGGTAAGCTCCCCTTATATTATCTATTGGTTCAGCAGCGCCAGTGGCGGGCAAAGCATCACAGGGGGAAATATTTTCACGATTTACAATGTGAATGGCCAGGCGACTTATTATGCCAGCACCTTTAATTCCAGCAATGGTTGTTCCAGCGTTTCGAGGCTGCCCGTAACAGCAATGGTAGAGTCGCCGCCCGCACCGCCGGTGGTGCCTTCTGTCCACCCCTGCACCCCGGGCACAGTTACGCTGCGTGTGAATCAACCCATGTCTTCGCTGGATTACCTATGGTATTCCACTCCTGAAGGAGGTACGCCCTTTTTCACCGGGGCCAGTTATACTTTCTCCCTCACCGAAACTGCTGCATTTTTTGTGTCGGCCTCTGACGGAACACATACTTGTGAAAGCAGCCGCGCAATGGCCTTTGCTTCTGTGATGGCCATCACTGACCCGCCCTATGCAGAAAATGTGACAGGGTATGGCACCTGCAAGGTTTCACTTTATGCAGCCACACCGCAAAATGCAACAACCTGCAGGTGGTATGGAGACCCCAATAAAAACGTGGTGTATTATACCGGAAACAACTATCTCACCAATACCCTGAGCACAACCACTGAATACTGGGTAGCGGGTTACAATGAAGAAAACCAATGCTCCGGACCTGTGAGGGAAGTCTCGGCTATTATTCAGCCGGCGCCCTCCCTTGCCGTGAATCCCGACCAGATCTATCCGGTGCCCAACAATCCGCTGACAGAGGAATATAACGACGTGAACCTGTTCACCGGCGACGTGAATCTCACGCTGCCACTCATCACCATTTCAGGAGCAAAGCTCAGCTATTCCCTCAATGCCTTTTACAACAGCCGGTCTGCGGTGATCACGCCCTACTATACAGCCAACACACTCGGCGGTTTGGGATGGAAGCTTCTCGATTACCCGAAAATCGTTTATGACCAGACACAGAATAAATATTTTTTTCTCGATGGATTGGGATCATACCCGCTCGACACAGTGAGTTCGAACACAAGTGCGATGACCCTTGCTTGTCCCGGCCGTTATTATTCGCTGGTATTCACGCTGAATAACCTGCCGGCCACCATGACGTCCCGGTCCTGGACGATCGACAACGGGGCAGGTGAAATATTTGAATTTAATTCGACGCCCATTCATTGGGGCAACAGTTCCCAGGGTTATCTCTGGTCGCTCTCCCGCATGACAGATGCGGAATACACTGACACACTCACCTTCTCTTACAATAATTCAGGCTGGCTCACCCAGGTGAGCAATATTTATGACGAGCGGATCACCCTGAGCTATTCCAACAACCGTCTCTCCAGCCTTACGCATTATATCCTGAGCAATGCCAATTTCGCTTACAATGTTCCCGGAGATAAGTTGCAGTTTGTTTACCAGAATAACCTCTTTGAGCCCAGCACGGCCAGTTATATTCTCACGGAGATCAAAACCTTTCACAACATCTCCTGCAGCACGTGCAACCAGGACAACTACTATCAAAGCGCGCCATCCACAAAATTTGAATACAATGCGCCGGGCAATGCAGGCGCCTTAAAAACTATCATCTCGCCCTCGGGCTCAAAACGATCTTATTCCTATCTGCCGCTGGTGAAAAACAATCATGCATATCGCCCGGTTGGGGGCATCTTCACCGATGCTGGACACCTGGTACACTACGAGGGCAATGATATTGATGTGACCATGCCGGAGGCGGTTGGCTATAAGGGTGTCACCCTCAGCAGCGATCTGATGTATCTGCAAAGCAATCAAACAACTGTTACGCCGGGAGAGAATACCCTTACCGCGCTCTTTGACGATGAGTCCACGAGCTTTGAAAAAGGAAGCAATGACGATGTTTTCAAAAACATCGACAAAGATGATCTCTACAAAGATTATGCCCTCACCGGAACACATTCCCTCAAGTTCGACGGCACTTTTAATTTGCGGGCCACGAGCAAACAGTTCCCGCTGGACCATAGCCTTCGCAGGGTTTCAGGATTTGAGGCAACCCTTTCCAATCCCGTTTCAGAAACGGGTTCTCTGGACTCGCTCACGCTCGCCTTTTATTGTCTGCAAACTCACCAGACCCTGGATGTTGATTTCTATCTGGATTTTAATTTTTATGATTCCCATAAAAATAAAATAGACAACGCAGGCTGCCATGACCAGAACTATGAATTGCAAAACCAGCAATACGGCCAGTGGGTGCCTTTTGAACTGAGATTTGCCGTGCCTTCCAATGCAGCGTACTTTGATTTTGAATTCAGAGGAGGCAGCAAGCTGTGGGGTTATGATTTTTACATGGATGATGTGAGCATCAGCGGCACGGAAAACAACATACAGGGGGAAATGCAGTATTTTTTCTTCAACGGCAAAAATGCCGGTTCATTGCGCCATCTTCCCGATGCCTATGTGCAGGGAACCCAGGTGACCCAACTGCAACAGCGTTATTATACCGGTTTTGAATCGGGGCAGACCTGGAACGCGTGGCTGCGACTGCATAATGACCAGGCTGCAGTGAAGTTCAACACTGCCGCGCGCCAGTCTTCTTACAATGGCACCTTTGCCCTGCAATTGGCCGACGATGCCGGGGATCATGGAAAAATTTCAGCCAGTCATGTGCCCATTCCACCAGGCACACGCCAGGTGATGTTCAGCTTTCATTACAGCAATGCCCAGTTTGCGGGAATGCGTTTTCGCATCACTTACGGGGCAGACAACGCCGCTTCTGTTTCCGAAGACATCACGCTGGGGGGCAGCTATTTTATCGACCCGGAATATTTCTATTATCAAAAGCTGGTCACCGTGCCGGGAGCGGCAACGTTTTCATTTGCCATCGAGGTGAAGGATGCGGGTGAAAAATCGGATGTGAATGATTTTTTTATTGATGACATCACCCTGCAAATGCTGAACACGGGCGGCGCCATGCAGCCCATCAATGTGCAGGCAGCCTTACTCACGGGTAGTTGTTATCTGAACCGCACCTTCACGGATACTTATACGGAGCTTGAGGTTGAATCAAAAGTTTTCAACCCTGCGGTGATGACCAACGGAACTCCTTATGTGCAGTTGAAGGAGATCAATGGCAGCACCAGCGCGGCGGCGCACAGCGGAATTGAAACTGATTTCAATGGAGCAGGCATGCCCTCAACTTCAACCTGGCACTGGGCCCGCACCAATCCTGACAGCACTGTCACCGATGTGTGGACGCGCACCCATTTTTATTATGTGACCGACATCTGGCCCGGTGCAAACAGCGGCCTGCGGGAAGAAGTAGGCGTAAGGTGGACGGAGGTCTCAACGGATTATTTCAACACCTGGTCCACCACATCAGCAGAAGCTATACAATGGAAAACCTTTTTAACGGGAGGGGAAAGCATCTGGAATCAATGGAGGGCCTTTGAACTCTTTGCCCCCGCGACCTCAGCGGAAATCAGTTCAGTAGTAACCGGGCTCAGTTCTGCAGCCTATACACCGCCTGCAACCCAGTGGATTCAGACCAGCCGCATCGACAGCATGACAGTGCAAGGGGAGACCGTGAGCGGCCTGCTTGCCGATTCGGTGCCTACTTTTATTCAATACAGCCTGCGTCAGTTTAAAGGAGATAATTCAAGCACTGTGGACCGCGAGCAACTGCCCGTTGCTGAATTCATGAACGGCAGCCAGGGAACCTGCTATTATTATGGATTTGAAAAATACGAATCCGTGCCTTCCGGTTTAGCAGGAACCTCATCCACAAGTTATTCATTCACGGGAGAGCGTTGCTCCTACGGCAGCTCTGTTGGGTTTCAAATGAAATACAATCCAGCCGGGGAAGGGACTGGCACGGCAGTGGCGGGTGCCTTTCTGATGCCGCAATGTACAACAGTCACCCTCACGGTTTCATCGGCAGCGGGGTTCTCTGTCAGTCATTCCTTTTCGATTCCCGACTCGGTAAAAAATGTTTGGCGTTACTATGAATGGACTTTCGCGCCACCCGCCTCTGCTACAACGCTCACCTTCACCTACGCCTCAAGCGGCAGCAGCAACAAGGTTTATCTCGATGATTTCAGATTCAGCCCGGTCACTGCACAGATTAAAACAATGGTTTATGACATTGAAGCCTATCGCGTTACAGCAGGCATGGGCAACCATGCGGACCTCACCCGTATGGAATATGATCCCATGGGCAATCTGCATCTCGTCACCGGCCCGGGCGAGGTGCCCTTAACGGCGCTTTCTTTTTATTCATCCCGTTTTGGCTCAACCAACCAGGACAATTACAATCCCAACGATCCCAATGCCCACAGCGAACTGACTGCAGGCGGCGGCGGCACGTATTATGGAATGAACGATTTGAATCGCAGCAGTCAATGGACTGTTTTAGCGTCAAGCAACGGGGGCTTCAAAAACCTAGGCGGTATTTCATTCAACAACGGGGGCTCTGCAACCCTTGCAACCTCAAAGCTGCCCTCAAACCGGGCTGACTTTGCGCTAAGTTTCAATTTCACTGCAAATCTGAACACCTCCGCTTCTGGCACCTCACAGCTTTTTGGTCTTGACCTGGGCAGCGCCGGAGTGGCCTTCACGCTCTCAACCAGCAAGGTCCTCGTTGTAAAATACAAGTCCTCTTCCAATTCATGGAACACTGCTGAATCGCTGAACCTTCCCGATGCGCTTTCCGAAGAGTACGCGCTTGCAGTAGATCTGCTATGCCAGAACGGAAAGACAACGGTGTGGGTGAATGGAGACCTTATCAATTTCCCCGTCACCTTTCAGCCCTCTCAATTCTACTTACTTAAATTCTTCTGCAACTCGGGCAGCATGATCCCCGGCATGACGGTGAGCAATGTGAACCTGATGACAGATGTGACAGCAGGTGCAGCCTTCACTGACGGACTTGATAATGAATTGCAAAACCAACTTCTTGCCGGGGACGGAGTGGTTGTGGAAGAATGGATCTATGACCGTTTGAACAGGCCCATATTGCAAACGCAGCAGGCAGCTTTTGCAGGGCAGGGCCTGGGTTACCGGGAGACCTTCATCACCGGTATGAACTGGGAAACGGGTTACATGACGGGTGACGTCAACAATGCCTCTGCTTACATTCAGGGCGGCGACCAGGACAAGGGCTATCTCTACTGGAGATCCATTTATCTTAAATCCCCGGAGGACAAGATATCAAACCAGTTCAATCCGGGATATGATTTTGCATTGCGTTCTCAAACGAATTGGGAAAAGTCCAAGCAATGGCTTTATACCCATACCGGTGAGATAATCGAATACGGAGGGTATGTTCTGCAGGCAGCAGGGTATGTGCTGGATGCGGTGGACTGTGTGCTCGAGCCGGAATTGGCCCCGCTCATCATCGCCTTTGATGCTTCGGAACTGATCGTAACCGTTGCGCAGATCGTGGATGAATATGGCAATTCAACCAGCGACACCCGCAATGCGAGCCCGGTCACCAATTACTTTTATGATGTGAAGCAGAATGCGACACAGATCCACCTGCCCAATGCGAACAAAGCCGGCAATCCGGACACCAACCAGGTAGTTGAGTTTGAATATGATTTTCGCAATCATGTGAAGTCAGAGAATTACCCTGAAGCCGGGCGGGTGGATGAATTAACGAATCACCGCGACTTGTTGCGGTTTATGGCTGATGGGAACGACCGCGATTCAAACCGCGTGCGCTACCTGAAATATGACCGGCTCGACCGGATGATTGAACAAGGGTTTTTGCCAGGAAACCTCCACACAGATTCCGTCCTATTCAGGCAGGCGGCAGAAGATCCAAACTATCCGGACAGCAGGATGAGCCACCGGGTGCTTTATACTTATACCTGGGATGGCGGGGGAACAGAAGCATACGGTTCTTATCTGAACCGCGAAATGCTCACGTCCTGCTCCGTATGGAGCAGCGGCAACGTCACTTCCACCGTGACTTATGGGTATGATCTATACGGGCGCCTTACCTCCCGCAAGCAGGACAATTATCTGCTGAGCTATACTTATGACTTTGAAGACCATGTGACGAGTATCACCTATCCCTTTCCAGCACAGTGGGATCCGAAGCTTGGAATTCACGTGACTTGAAGTCGCGGCC
>JADMIO010607042.1_pt1 | contig 47099 bp, 45 predicted proteins | sample 8958161 | NCBI WGS metagenome assembly JADMIO01 (sample SAMN16585339, study PRJNA669376) | soil metagenome | isolation source: Crop rotation soil | place: USA: Cullars Rotation, Alabama | collected 2011
CGCGACAACTTGTCCACGTGGAATTCTAAGCTTAGGATCCCAATGTGCTGGAAAGCCATCGTGGAATCAAGAATTTAGAGGCTACCGCGCGCGTTCCTGACGATGGGGAGTCTGCTATTCTGAAGGGGCAGATGTCGATTTACGGCGGCCAGGATCCGCGCGCATTACCGGCTTATTCGTTTGCCGATGCCGGGCGATTGCTTACGGTCAATTCTTCAACGATCCGCAACTGGGCCATAGGGCACGAACACTTTCGGCAGGTGCTCACCATGCCGGAAGACCTCCTGCATGATGCCGTCTCCTTCTTTAACCTCATCGAGATCTTCGTGCTGGACGAGCTGAGGCGACGGCACCGGTTTTCGTTGCAGCAGCTACGACCGTCCATCGCCTACATGCGGGAGGCATTCCCCGAGGCGACGTACCCGTTGGCACAGGTCGACCTGTTTGTCTCGAACAATGAGCTGTTCGGCCGCTACGGCAACTCGGACCTGGTCAACATTTCGCGCGAGGGGCAGCTCGCTCTGGAGGAAGTTCTTCGTGACCTGCTGCAGCGTGTGGAGAAAGGGCCGTCTGGCGAAGGCATCGTGAAGCTGTTCCCGTTTATCACCAAGCAGCGCGTCCCCGATTCGCCGCGGGTGGTCGAGGTGAATCCGAGAGTCCGCTTCGGCCGGCCAGTGATCGCCGGCACGGGCGTCCCGACCGCGGTCGTCGCGCAGCGCTTCGACGCCGGTGAATCGATCGCCAAGCTCGCCGAGGAATACCGTCGCACGCCAGAGGAAATCGAGCAGGTCGTCCGGTACGAGTCGGCCAGGCGCGCTGCCTGAGCGGCGCGTGCCCCGCGAAGCGTGCTTCCTCGATGAATCGATCGATTCACCCGAGATCGCCATCACTCTTCGCAACGCGGCCGTGAACGTCATCACCTTCACGGAGCGGTTCGCCCGAGGGGCAGAGGACGAGGTCTGGCTCGGTCAGGTGCGCGATCGTGGATGGCTGCTCTTCACGCGAGACACCGGCTGGCATCGCAATCGTGCGGAGCTCTTGTCCATCATCTCGGCGCGGGCGCGCGCATTCATTTTCGCCTCGCAAGGAAGCGCGGCGGACATCGCGCATCTCATCTGGGCAACGCTGCCGAGGATCGCGGCGATCGCGGACGAGAACTCGCCGCCCGCGCCGTATATCTATAAGGTGTCGCCGCGACGGGTGATCGAGATCATCTATCCTTCGGCGAAGTTTCGGTTCCCGCTGAGGTGAGCCTGCAACGCCAATGCGCGCAAGACCCTGTACACCCGAGGTCGCGGCACAGGGATGGTTGAGCCACGTCGGCGCAGAGGCGCTGGCGTATGCCGCGTAGCGGTCTGACGAATTCGAGGTTCCGATCTCGTCCTCGTGAAGATCGCCATCGACATGACTGCTGAGCGCCCCGCTCCGCGGTAGATTAGCGGTATGAAAGCGATCGCCGCTGCCGCTCTCCTTCTCGCTCTCCCCCTCACCGCCCAGACCAGCGACGTCTTCCTTGTCGGCACGGCGCGGGCCGGGCGGGGGCAGAAGGTCGTGGGGAGCATCGAGGTGCCGGCCGGGGTGGATGCGGCGCTGAGCATTCCGGTGGTCGTCGCGCATGGGGCGCGGCCGGGGCCGGTGCTGGCGCTGGTGTCGGGGGCGCATGGGACGGAGTACGCGTCGATCATCGCCCTGGAGCGGGTCATCGCCCGGCTCGACCCGGCGGCGCTCTCCGGGACGGTCATCGTCGTGCCGCTGGTCAACGTCCGTTCCTTCGAGCAGAAGATCGCCCACGTCAACCCGGTCGACGGGAAGAGCATGAACCGCTTCTATCCCGGGCGGATGGACGGCACGCAGACCGAGCGGGCCTCGTACCTCATCACCAAGGAAGTCGTCGAGCGCGCCGATCACCTCATCGACCTCCACGGCGGCGACATCGACGAGAGCCTTCGCCCCTACAGCTACTGGACTGTCGGCGGGCGGCCGGAGCAGGACGCCGTCTCGCGCGCGATGCTCCTCGCCTTCGGCCTCGATCACATCATCATCTCCGCCGACCGGCCCAAGGACCCGGCGGCGTCGCGCTACCTGGAGAACACCGCCACCACCCGCGGCAAGCCGTCCATCACCGTCGAGGCGGGCCACGCCGGCACGACGGAGAACGACGACATCGAGCTGCTCGCCGGCGGCTGCTTCAACGTGATGCGCTATCTGAAGATGTTGCCCGGCGCCGTCGCGCCGGTGGAAAGTCCGGTGTGGATCGAGTCCGTGCAGAGCGTCACCAGCGACCAGACCGGCATCTTCTACCCGCTGGTCAAGCGCGGCACGTACGTCAGCGCCGGGATGAAGATCGGGACCGTGACCGACTACACCGGCGCGCCGCTCCTCGAAGCACGGGCGCCGGTCTCCGGCGTCGTCCTCTTCATCCGCGCCGTTCCGTCGATGACCAAGGGAGAAACGATCGCCAACATCGGCGTCGTGGCCAAACAGGCGCCGCAATAGCGACATCACGCGTGATGTCTAACGACATCACATGTGATGTTCTGCGTCATCAGTTGTGATATTTTATGCCATCAGATATGATGTCATAGGTATCCTACATAATGACTTGCAATATCAAATGCGATGTCATCTGACATCGCACGTGATGTTGCAGAATATCAAATGTGATGCCGGTGACATCACGATTAATGTCCGAGGAGGCTGTCATGAGTGATCACCGCGACGCGGCACAAGAGCGGATCGAAGAGCTCCGCGCGTTTCGGGAGCGGATCCCGAGGTTTGCCATTCCGCCTCGTCACGCCGCTCGCCGGGCTCTTGTCCGGGTGAGCTCGTTGCCGGACGAATTCCTCGAGGGGACCGCCGTGGCCATGAGAAACAATGCGGAGCTTGATCGAGGTGGAGAGGTAGGACCGGAAGAGATCCGCGATCTGATGAGCTATGCCAGGGCCTATGAGCCGGTGGCCGACGAGCTCGAGGCGCTGGCCCATTTCCTTCGCTACAGCATCGCCGCCGCCAGGAGCAAGGCGGGCAAGGCGGCGCTGGGCGTCTATGCACTGGCGCGCGTCCTGGCCAAGCGTCCCGAGCACGCCCATCTTGCAGCGCTGGTGGAGAACCTGCGCCGCGACCTCGGCACGAGGCGCAAAGCAAAACCGAAGGAGGAGCCGTCGCCCGAGGAGCCGCCGCCGGGCAAGCTCTGACGCGGCTCACGACTTCCTCGCCTGTCCGGTCTCCGTCACGATCCGCCGCAGCGCCTCCTGGCGCGAGATCTTGCCGTCCAGGTACGCCTGCCAGCGGATCTCCAGCGATTGGCGGAAGTTGCGGAAGCCGCGGTCGTACATGCCGAGGATCACCGGCTTGTAGTTCGTGACCCCGCGCCGGGCGAGCGCGCGGCGGGTGAGCTCGCTGGAGGTGTAGAAAAGGACGGCGTGCCAGAGGTTGTACGGCAGACGGAGATTCAGCTCCTTCGCGATGCGGTTCAGGTCAGTCGGCAAACGGAGTCGCCGCCTCGGCGCGGAGGCCGGCACCCGCAATCAGGAGGAGAAGGACAACCCATCTGGCGCGCATGCTCCGACATCGTACAATCGATGCCGATCAGGCAGATCGCCTGCAGTTCTGCGAGTCGTGCGGACAGGAGAAGGCGGCATGAAAAGCGTGGTCGACCTGCAGATCGACGCGCCGCGGGAGCGAGTGGCCAAGCTCTTTGCCGATCCGGCCCTCATGCCGCAGTGGATGGACGATCTGGAGCGGGTCGAGCCGATCACCGGGGAGCCGGGGATGCCCGGCTCGCAATTCCGCCTCGTGGCGAAGGAGGGCGGGATGGACTTCGTGGCCACCATCCTGGCCCGAGACCTGCCCGACGAGCTGCGCTTGCGCCTCGATGCGCCGACGGTGGCGGTGGCGATCAGCGGACGGCTGATCGCCGCCTCGCCGGCCACGACGCGCCTCATCTCCGAGGAGGTGTTCCGCTTCCAGGGGCTGTTCGGCCGGGTGATCGGCGTCCTCGCGCGGCGGACGATCCGGCGAACGCACCGCCGGCACATCGAGGCGTTCCAGCGGTTGGCGGAGAGCGAGGCTCGGTAGCACCGCCCGAATATACCTTGACAAGTATATGCCCTCTAAAGTATATTCAGAGGCGTGGAATCCGCGTTCGAGATCATCGCCGAGCCGAACCGCCGCGCGATCCTGAGCCTGCTGGCCTCCTCGCAACAGTCGGTGGGAGAGATCGAGCGCCGGCTTCGGATGCCCCAGCCGACCGTGTCCAAGCACCTGCGCGTGCTGCGGGAGGCGGGGCTCGTGGAATCGACGGTGGATGCGCAGCGCCGGCTGTACCGGCTGCGGCCCGAGCCGCTTCGGGAGGTGGATGACTGGCTGGATCAGTTCCGCCGGTTCTGGTCCGCTCGCGTCGATGCTCTCGAACGCCACCTCGACCGCATGGATCGATCACAACCAAAGAAAAGAAAGGCGAAGAGAAAATGACCGATCGCGCGCAGTACGAACCGGGTCCCGCCAGCGGAGCGCGGGTACAAAAGGAGGGAGAGCAATGGACTCTCGTCCTCGTCCGAGACCTCCGTCACGCGCCGGCGAAAGTGTGGCAGGCGCTGACCGATCCCGCGCAGCTGTCGGAATGGGCGCCGTTCGACGCCGACCGGAGCCTGGACGCCGTGGGGCCGGTGACGCTCTCGACGGTCGGGACGCCGCAGGTCTCCGAGTCCACCGTGAAACAAGCCGTGGCACCGAGGCTGCTCGAGTACAGCTGGGGCGGCGGCGACCTCCGGTGGGAGCTCGAGCCGCTCGGCGGCGGCACGCGCCTCACGCTCTGGCACAACATCGATCGCCGCTTCATCTCCTGGGGCGCCGCGGGCTGGCACATCTGCTTCGACGTCCTCGACCGGTTCCTGGCGGGTGAGCCGATCGGACGCATCGTCGGCCCCGAGACTATGCAGTTCAGTGGCTGGCAGCGATTGACCGCCGAGTACGCGAAGCAGTTCGGCATCGATTGAACCGCGTCGTGAGTGTTCCTACAGCCCTGTCGCCTGTTTCGCCTCCTTGAAAAACTCGTACGCGTCGTCGACTGTCTGAACCGGCATCGTTGTGGCGGGAACTGCCCTGGCCGCGGCGAGTCCTTTCTTTCCCGCGGCTGCCGGTGCTTTCTGCAGCATCACCTGCTTCATCAGTTCCACCATGGTTCGCTGGAGGTCGTTCAGCGGCTCCGACGCGATGGCCTGCTTTTGGGCGATGGTCTTGGCCGCGAGCGCGGGCGCCGGCGCGGGCGGTGCGATCGCCAGCGGCGTCTCGCCCTTGCGCGCGGGGCCGGCGAGCACGGCGTCGAGGTCGGGTGCGGCGAGCTCGCGCTTGGAGAATGACGGCAGTTTCGGAAGAAGCTTCCGCATCGTCGCCAGGATCGACGTGTGATCGTACGGAGTCGCTCCCGGAGCGGCGTGGAACACCGATCCCTTTTTTACGAACGGCGAGACGATCACCGCCGGCACGCGCACGCCGAAGCGCTTGAAATCGAATCCGAACTCCCCTTTCCTGTTGTCGGGCGGCACCGCGTTGGTGGGCGGGGCGACGTGGTCGTAGCAGCCGCCGTGCTCATCGAAGGTGATGATCAGCAGCACCTCGTTCTTCGCCCACTGCGGACTGGTGACGATCGCGTTGAACACGCGGGCGACGAACCCGTCGCCCGGCCGGATGTCCACCGGCGGATGCATATCGCTCTGCAACTTGTCGGTGAGCGGATTCTTGAAGAAGCTCGGCTCGACGAACGCGTAGTCGGGCAGCTGGCCCGCGTTCGCATCGTGGAGGAAATGTTCGAACCCGAGGATGTTCTTCGAGTAGCCCGGCTTCAGCAGCGGCGAGAACTGCAGCCGGGTGAACGACGTGTAGTTCTCGTCGTAATAGATCCGCCACGTGTGGCCGTCGACGCCGGCCATCCGCTGAAAGATCGTCGGCATGCGCCAGAGGAACGGATTGGGCGCGTTGTTGACCATCCCCCACGACGTGCCGGCGTGCGCGAAGGCGCGGTTCGCCATGGTCTGCGTCGGCACCGAGGCGTACCACGCATCGCAGACCGCGTAGCGGCGGCAGATCTCGGCCAGGTTCGGAATGGAGGACGGCTGGTAGCACGACATGATGTCGGCAGCCTTGCCGCCGACGTTCACGTAGTCGGTGACGAAGCCGCTGTTCGTGGCCACGGGAGGATTGGGCGGTGGGTCGACGCCGAACAGTTGCACGTTGATGTGCTGGTACTCCTCGCCCGGATCGGGATTCGGCGTGTCGTTTTTTTTCGCCGGCCGCACCTTCGTGCCGCTGTTGCTCTCGTTTCCGGTGAGCCCGTCGAACGCGTCGCCGCTCGGCGACTTGTTGCCCGGGGCGTAAAGGAAACCGAGGAGGTTGTCGAGAGAACGATTCTCCAACATCAGGGTGACGACGCTCTTTACCTTGCCGAGATTGCCCATGAAGCCTCCCTCATTGTCGATTAGAAGTCATACACGTGCTCGAGCCGCCACGGTTTCTGATCGAACCGCACCAGCCCCACGGACAGCGACGACACCGGCATCTCGATCAGCAGGCGCTCGGTGCCGGGTTGGGTCAGGATCGGCTGGCGGAGCAACACGTGGTACGGCACCTGAGCCGTGGGGTCGTGGGTGAGGACGCTGACCAGGATGGGGCCGCGGTTGCCGGCGATCTCTTCGAACGTCGCGCCGGACTTGGCCAGCGCGGTGGCGCTCTTCATGAACGCCTCGTAGCGCGGGAGGAGCACGAGCCGGCCGCCGCGCACCTGCACGGCGGTGGTCGGCAGGGGGGCCTCGTAGATCCCCTTCGTCGCCTTCTTGATCATCCAGCCGTAGATCGCCTTCGCGGCGTACTCGCTGGTCAGGGCGTACTTGCGCTCCCATTTGCGGATGGGGTCGGGGCCCCAGAAGCTGGTCGTGGTCCAGAGCTGTTTGAGACGCGCGGTGAAGTCGAACTCGTACCACGGCCAGACGCGGATGAAGTCGACGTACTCCTGCGCCACGCGCGCGCCGAGGCGCTCCTCCTCGGTCATGCCGTGCCGGCGGGTCAGCTCGGCCACGCGGCCGACCAGCGTCTCATACACGGCGCGCACGGCGTACTCCCCCGTCGTGCTCGTGCCGATGACCATGATCATGAGGTGATAGCCGCCGTTGAACGGGTACCTGCCGCGCGTGGCCTTCCACACCGCGTTGTAGCCCTGCCAGAACTGGCGGATGTGGCCGAAGAACGGGAAGCGGCTGAGCGGCTGGGTGCGCACGAACGCCGCGTACTCGGCGGGGCTGAAGACGAGGAACCACTCGGGGTACGTGAGGAACGTGTTGTCGGCGGGGCGGACGTGCTGGGGGGGCGTCGCGGCGCGAGCGGTCATGGCCTCGGTTAAGGCAACGAACAGCAGCGCGATGAGCAGCCGCTTCATCACTCCCCCCTCACGAAACCCATCAGCGTATTCGCCGAGGGGTCGTGCGGCTGGAGGATGCGCGCGCCGGTGTCGCGGAAGCGGTGCTGGCCGAGGTAGCGGCTCCACTGCGCGATGGGGGCGAAGCGGCGCAGCTCCTGGCGGTTGATCTCCCACGGCACGCCGAGGCCGGCGTTGAAGACCGTGTGGGCCAGGGAGACGAAGGCGTCCATCTGCGGCGTCTGCACGTCGTGATCGCGCACGAGGAACAGGCCGCCCGGCCGCAGCACGCGGTGGATGGAGTCGACGAAGGCGTCGATGCGCTCCGCGGGCGCGTGATGCAGGCCGATGAAGCACGTCACCACGTCGATGCTGTGATCGGGCAGGCCGGCCGGCAGCGGCGCGTAATCGTCCAGCGGGATGTAGGTGCCGATCTTGGCCAGCCCGCCGCGCTCGGCCAGGTCGACCGGCGAGTTCGTCGGCGCGACGTCGTTCACGACGTAGATCGGATCCTCGATGGTCAGGTGATGCTTGAGATCGCTCACGTAGCGCCCCGTCGAGCCGATCTCCACGTAGCCGCGGATCGTCGTCCGCTCGCCGAGGATCTGCAGCGTCTGGCGGGTCATCTCCTCCTTCTGCTTCTTCAGGGCGGGGAGCGCGTACGACAGCTCGGCCAGCGGCGGCTTGATGTCCGGCAGGCGCTGCTGCACGTAGCGGTAGATCTCCTCGTCCGTCGAGCCGTGCGCGCACGCCTCCTGGATCAGCGTCTGGAAACGGTCCTCTGGATAGATGTGATAGACGTTCTGCAGGAACTGGTAGAAGGCGTCGAAGGAGCTCGTGGTGCGGAAGACGGAGTGGAACTCCGAGCCGGCGACAACCGGGTGGGCCGGTTGGAGAACCGGCCCTACGTTTTCCGCGTAGTACGTGTCCCAGATCACGTTGCGCAGGCGGAACTGCGGGTCGTACTTGCGCTTGAGGGCGAAGAGCTCCTTCGCCCGCGGGTAGGCCCGGTGGAACTGCTCGGCGGTGGCGTGCGGCTGGTACGGGAGGTAGTACGTCCCGCCGCAGCTCAGCGCGGCGTCGATGAGCTCGCGCGTCCAGACCGCCACGCGCGTCTTCGCGTTCTCCCTCACCCGCTGCTTGTAATAGAGGACGAAGGCGAAGACCTCCTCCCGCGCCCAGGCCAGGAGCGATCCCGGATCGGCGAAGGCGTGGCGGACGGAGATGTTGACGACGTTCACCCTGTGCCGCTGGAGGACCTCGGCCATCCTCGGCACGAACTCGTCGAAGCGGGCCACGGGGACGAAGTACTCCTGCAGGACGTAGGTCCGCTGCGCGCGCGAAGGCGGCTCGAGCTCGGCCACGTCGTAGCCGGCCTCGTAGTTGCGCCAGTGCACGCGGCGGAAACGGTACTCGATCGGATCGACGAGGTGCTCGCGCCGCCAGCGGCCGAGGGGCGTCTCGGTGATGGACCACAGGAAGTACTTCTGGATCAGGTGCGCGCGGCCGCCGCGCTGCAGGCGATGCGGCTCGGTGATGGCGCGGTCGGTCACCACCCAGGTCACCGAGCGCGCCTTGCGGTAGTGGGGCGGATAGAGGTCGGCGTTGTGGAAGACGGCGCGCTCGGAGCCTCGGACCTCGCGCCGGAAATGGTCAAGATATTGATCGGTGCGCAGCTTGACCGCCACCCGCTCCACGCGCGTGTTCTCGGCCAGCTCCAGCTCCGCCTCCACGATCACGCCGAGGCCGCCGTAGCCGCCGATCAGGCCGTAGAACAGCTCCGCGTTCTCCTTCGGCGTGGCCTCGACCAGGCTCCCGTCCGCCAGGACGACGGCGATGGCCCGCACGGAGAGGATCAGCGGCCCCAGGCCGACGTAGCGGCCATGCACGTTGACGCTCAGCGAGCCGCCCACGGTGAAGTTGGCGTACGTCTGCATGATCTTCACCGCCAGGCCGTGCGGGTCGACGAACTTCTGGATGTCGCACCAGCGGATGCCCGCCTGCACGCGGATGGTCCGCTCGCCGGGCGAGAAATGGAGGACCTGGTTGAGCCGCCGCATGTCGAGGTGAAGGCTGTTCGGGCTGGCCGTCTGCCCGCCCATGGAGAAGTGGCCGCCCCCGACGGAGAGGGGGCCGGTGGAGCGGCGGATGGCCTCGCGCACCTCGTCGACGCTGGCCGGCACGACGATGGCCGCCACGCGGATGGGATTGAGCCGGGTCACGTCGTTGACGATGGCCTGGCCTTCGCGGTCGACGAGGGGAAGCTTGACGGTGTGGTACTCGATGCCGCGCAGCAGCGGGTCGCTCCCGAACCGATTTCTCCCCTCGGTGCCTTTGCGCAGGGCCAGATCGAGGAAGACCCACACCGGCCCGACGATGGGAATGACGAGGAGCAGCAGCCGGGCGGGCGACTTGTCGATGTCGTGATAGCGCTTCGCGGCCAACGCGAACACGCACCAGAAGAGCGGCGGGTAGAGGATGAGCGTCGCCGCGCCGCCGAACCAGCTGTCGAGCGCCGTGTAGAGCATGGCGAAGACGAGCGCGAGCAGCATCGCGGCGAGCCAGAAACGGCCGCGGGCGAGACGGCCGCGGGGGGAGAAGAAGAGGCGGAGCATCGGTGGCGATTATAGTTGTCGGTTGCCGGTTGTCGGTTGTCCGTTGTCCGTCACCACCGCCCACCTGCGGAGCTTTCGTGTCCCGGTCGGGCGGTCCTCGGCGGTGAACTGCCAGTCAACGTGTGCTTCTGAGGATCGTTAGGCGCACGTAATCACGTAGCTTACCGTCCCGCATACCGTAATTACCGCTTGACACAGCGCCATCCTGAACATATATATCGTACTTCTGATACTTCTGCGTCCTATCATCGGTTTGGCGACATACCGCCGCCGCAAGCGTCCGATCCGGCAAAGCCGGCGGATCTTGATGTGAATTCGCCATTTTCCGCTCCGCCCGTGCGAATTTGAGCTTGCCAGTGCATGAGCACTGTTGTTACAAGAAACCACTTGCCAAGCCTCTAAGCACAAAGGAAAGGGCAGCCATGAGATCATTGGCGCTGTCTCTATTTCTCGTCGTCGTGGCTACTGATATTGGTGCAGCGCAGCAAAAGTCGCCCCCGCGCCGTCGTACCCCCCTTTGCGTCACCCCGTCACCAACCGTTGTCGGATGGTGGCCATTCGACGAGGCGGTGGGCTCCACCACCGCGGACGACATCGCTAATTCATCGCTTTATGGTCCCTATGGCATCCAACAGAACGCTGCCACATACGCGCCTCCTAATGCCAGCCCCACACCGGGGCCCGGCATGGTCGCAAATGCGCTCTCGTTCGACGGAAACGATTATCGCTTCTCCCGCAGAATCTGTGGGTAGTTTTCGATTGACGGAGCAGTAGTCGCTGTGGGAGATGTGGGAAACGCGGTGGTGGGGTGGGCGGCGTTTTCCACATCTTCCACAGCGAGCATCCCGCCTCTGAAGTCTGGCAAGATGGGGTTGTCAAGATCTCATCGAGCCGGAGAAGCGGGATGCTCCTCAAGACTATCCTGAACCTGGTGGAAAAGCACGCCGGGTTCGTGTACGAGCGAATCGCGATGGTCGCCGAAGGCGGGGGCCAACAGATCGAGGTAGAGGTGCGATGTCGCAGACGATCGCGCCCGGTGTGCTCGGGGTGTTCGCGCCGGGGGCCGAGGTACGACACGCTTTCGCGGCGCCGGTTTCAGTACGTTCCACTCTGGGGCATCGCGGTGTTTTTCGTCTATGCGATGCGGCGGGTGAACTGCGGACGATGTGGCATTCGCGTCGAGAGGGTGCCCTGGGCCGAAGGAAAGCGGCAGACCACCCACAGTTTCGAGTGGTTTCTGGCCACGTGGAGCAAGCGGCTGAGCTGGACGGAAGTGGCGCAGATCTTCGGCACCACGTTCGACACTGTCTTCCGGGCGGTCGAGCGAGCGGTCGAATGGGGACGCGCTCACGCCGACTACTCCGGCATCGAAGCGATCGGCATCGACGAGATCCAGTGGAAGTTCGGACAAACCTATCTGACGCTCGTGTATCAGATCGACGTCGGGGTGCGGCGGCTGATCTGGGTCGGTGAGCATCGCACGTTGGCGACGATCCAAGGGTTCTTCGACTGGTTTGGCGAGGGACGCCTGGCGACGCTCCGATTCGTCTGCAGCGACATGTGGAAGCCATATCTGCGAGCGATTCGAGAGCGGGCTTCCCACGCCCTGCACGTGCTGGATCGGTTTCACGTGGTCGCCAAGCTCGGGAAGGCCATCGACGAGATCCGTGCTACCGAAGCACGCGAACTGCGTCGGCGTTCCCGGGGCGAGCTGCTCAAAGGCAGCCGCTGGGCGATTCTGCGCCGGCCTGAAAATCGCACGGCCGAGGAGCACATCAAACTTCGCGACATCCTCCGAGCGAACCTCCGTACCGCCAGGGCCGTCCTGCTTCGGGAGGAGCTGTATGTCTTCTGGACCTATCACTCTCGCGCCTGGGCCGGAAAGTTCCTCGACGGGTGGTGTCGGAAGGTGATGCGAACCCGTCTGGAGCCGATGAAGAAGTTCGCCCGAACCCTTCGCGCCCACCGGGAACTGCTCCTGAACTGGTTCGATGCTAAGGCACTTTCCACCGGCATCGTTGAGGGTTTCAACAGCCTCGCGAAACTGACCATGAAAAAGGCGTTCGGCTTCAGAACCTATCGCGCGATCGAAGTGGCGCTCTATCACCGACTTGGCGCTCTACCCGATCCGCCTACAATCCACAGATTCTGCTGAAGACCCCGATTATCTCACGGTACCGGCTGCCTACGAGGTGAACCTCTCCAATCGACCCAACCCTGCAGCGCCCTACAAGTTCTGCAGCGGCTTCACGATCGACGTCTGGGTGAAAACCCAGGCCAGCACCGGAGTGGTGGTGATCCTCGACAAGCGAGTCAACCCGTCTGCGCCCATTGGCTATAGCCTCTTCCTCTCCAATGGTAGGCTCGGATTCCAACTTGCGGACGGGAATACGCCGGGGTCCGCGTGTGGTCCCGAGACCACGAACCCTTGCACCAACTACGTTGCCCCCGTTTCGTCGCCGAACGTGGCCGACAACACCTGGCACCTGGTCGCCGTGACGGTCCAGGTGCACGGCACGGTGGCACCCTGCACCGAGAAGGGAGTTTTGTACGTCAACAATGGCCCGGTCATGACACCAGTGCTCACGTTCGTTCCAAGGACACACTCTCCTCAGTCGACCGACATCGCCAACTCGGCTGCTCTCTATATCGGACGACGGCCTCCCGCCTTCGGCGCTCCGGGCTTCTTCAAAGGAGCCATCGACGAATTGGAATTCTACAACCACGCCAACCACAACAATTTCACTGCGTCCGACGGGGCTCTGACCCAGACGCAGCTCCAAGCGATATACAATGCCGGCGCTGCCGGCAAGTGTGAGTGACGCAACACAACACGCGCCGTTATTTCGGGTGTGGCCTCCCACAAGATACTCGCGCACCTCGTCGACCCTGGCCGGCCCGGCTATGCGCAGTTCGACAACGACAACGTCTTTCAAGGTCCCCATCAGTACCCCGACGTCATCGGGCGTGTCGTGCGAACTTGCCTCCAGGTGGGGGTAGTGCCCGTCTTCGCGCCGCCTCGCGAGCCGGGCTTTCAGGCCTCGATCGAAAGCTACAACGGTCGCTGGCAAGCCAAGGTGTGGAGTCGCTTCGAGCGAATCTCCATCCTCGAACTTCAGGATCACTCCGATCGCTACGTCGCTGCTGTGCGACGGCGCGCTTCGCTACGCATCGAGCGCGCCCCGGTCCGCCACCCACTGTCTGCCGAGCACAAAATCGACCTTAAGGCGCGTCCACGCGGCACGATCATCTTCATTCGCCGAAGCGACGAAAACGCACACATCTCGATCCTCGGCCATCCCTACACCCTCCCACTCCGCCGTTCATCGATGTCTGAATGAGCTGACCTCCTACTGCTGTCACCTGTCATCGTCCAACACTTCAACTGACCTCGAAGTGCTGACACACGCGTCCCCATTGCGCCTAACTCTTCACAGCAGCCGAATGGTAAATGTTGAATGGGGAAGCGTCTGGCCCGGTCCGCTTCATTTAACATTCCGCATTCCACATTCAACATTCCGCCTCTACCTCGGAAACGCCTCCTTCACCCCCCCATCCACCGGCAACATCGCCCCCGTGGTCTTGGCCGAGCGCGGACCGGCCAAAAACAGCGCCGCCTCGGCGACGTCGCGCGCGGTGACCTCGGTCTTGAGCAGCGTGCGGTTGCGGTAGTAGTCGGGGAGCTGGTCGGCGTCGATGCCGTACGCGCCGGCGCGCATGGCGCGCATCTCGTCGCTCCAGAAGCGCGAGCCGCCGAAGATGGCGTCGGGGTTGAGCATGTTGGCCCGGATGCCGTGCTCGCCCCCCTCGAGCGCCACGATGCGGCAGAGCTGGGCCTCGGCGGCCTTGCTGACGCTGTACGCGCCGAACTCCTTTCCCGGCGCGGTGACGTTCTTCGACGCGTTGAAGACGATCGCTCCGCCGAGGCCTTGCGCTTTCATGATGCGGAGCGCGGCGCGGGCGACCAGGAAGTGGCCGCGCGCGTTGACGGCGAAGGCGCGGTCCCAGTCGGCCACCGGCAGCGTGTCGAGGCTGCCGAAGGAGGAGATGCCGGCGTTGCTGACCACGACGTCGACGCCGCCGTAGGCGCGCACGGTCGCAGCGAAGGCGCGCTCGACATCCTGCTCGTCAGCGACGTCGAGACGCAGCGCGGTGGCCCGGCGCAAGCCGTTCTGCTTCTCGATTCCCTCGGCGACCTCGCCGGCCAGCCGCTCGTCGACGTCGGTGACCATCACGTGCGCTCCCTCCTCGGCGAAGCGCTCGGCGATCGCGCGCCCGATGCCGCTCGCCGCCCCGGTGACCAGCGCGACCTTGCCGGCCAGCTCCTTCTCCTTCGGCAGCAGCGTGAGCTTGTACAGCTCCAGCGGCCAGTACTCGGCGTGGAAAGCATCGAAGTCGTTCAGCGTCTCGTATCCGCCCGCGGCCTCCGCGTCGGCGATGATGCGCATGGTATGGCGGTAGATGTCCCGCACGATGCGCGCCGCGCGCGCGTCCTTCCCCGCCGTCCACATGCCGACCCCCGGCACGAGGATCACCCGCGGATTCGGATCGAGCATGGAGAATTCGCTCGGATGGCGCCCGTACCACTCCGTGTACCGCTCCACGTGCTCGCCCAGCTTCGCCTTGATCTCCGCCGGATCAGCGACAAACAAAGGGAAGCGTTTCGTGTAGAGCAGATGATCCGGCGTCGCCGCGCCGATCTGGGTGATCCTGGCGGCGTCAGGGCGGGCCAGGAATGTGAGCGTCTCCTCGCTGTCATCGAGCTCCAGAACGCGCCCGCCCAGCGCGCCGCGGAGAACCGGCGCAATCGCCTCCGCCCCAACGGACAACCGACAACCGACAACCGACAACCGCGGCGAAGCCGCGAGATACTCCTCCGCTCTCGTCACCAACTCGATATGCCGGTCATACGCCTCGCGCACCGTGTCGCCCCAGGTGATCAGGCCGTGGTTCATCAGCACGATCCCCTCTGCGTCCGGCTGCCGCTCCAGCGCGTCGCCCACCTCGCGGCTCAGGCGGAAGCCCGGCCGGCGATACGGCACCGTGATCATCGAGTCGCCGAAGCAGGCGCGCACCGTCGCCTCCCGCCCGCGCGTGTTGGTGATGGCCAGGATCGCGTCGGCGTGCGTGTGCAGCACCGCCTTGGCCGGGAGGAACGCGTGGAGCAGCGTCTCGATCGACGGCCGCGCGCTGGCCGGATCGACCAGGCAGCGCGCCAGGTAGTCGACCATCTCCTGGTCGCTCATCTCTTCGTCCCTGCGCCGGAGCGGCGCGATGTAGTCCAGGCGCACGGCCGGGAACTGCCGCGGCACGATCGTCTTCATGTCGCTGCCGCTGCTCTTGATGTACATGACGTCGATCGGGTTGCCGAGGAGGTCGATGGCCCGCGCCTTGATGCTGTTGTTGCCGCCCCCCCAGAGGACGAGCGCCTCCTCCGCGCCCACGAGGCGCGACTGATGAACGAGCTGCTCGAGATCGCCGTCGACGGATTCCGACCACCGGTTCTGCATGCGGGGATTATCGATGAGTTGCGTCGCGTAGGCAGTGCCGGACAGCGGCCGCGGCGCAGTCCACGCGCGATTACAATGTCCGCTTCCGGCCAACCGAAACGAGGTCATCATGCGCCGCTTTTTGTCCTTGGCCCTCGTTCTCCTCCCCCTCCATCTCGGCTGTCACCGGGAGACCAAGACCGCGAAGGCGCTGCCGCCGCCGAACGACGCGGAGGCCGCGGCGTTCGCCAACAGCTACCGCGACGCGCTGGCCAGGCCGAACGTCCAGCGCGCGGCGATGATGATCGACTGGGACGCTCTCTTGGAGAAGGCTACGGCGAACACGGACGTCGGCGACACGTTCAAGCAGGGCTTCATCACCGGGGCGAAGGAGCGCGGCGGGCGCGTGGCCTTCGCCGAGCAGCTCTCCCACGTCCTGCAGAACGGAGGCGATCTCAAGCTGCTGCGCATCCGCACCGACTCGAGCGGCGGCAAGCGCGCCGTGATGCGCCTCATCCTCCCGGACGGGGCGATCAACTACCACGAGATGATCCTGCAGCGCGACGAGCACGGCCTGGTGCAGGCAAACGACATCTACGTCTACACCGGCGCCGAGTACATGTCCGACACCATGCGCCGCATGTTCCTCTTCGCCGCGGCGCAGAACCCCGGCATCCTCCGGCAGCTGGCCGGCGAGAAGAACCCCTTCCTGGAGCACATCGACGACTACAAGCTGATGATGGAGAAGGTGCGCGCCGGCGACGGCAAGGGGGCGGCGGAGCTGTATAACCGGCTGCCGGAGAAGGTGCGCAAAGAGAAGAGCGTGATGCTGGCCAACGTGATGGCGTCGGCGAAGATCGACGACGCGACGTACGGCCGGGCGCTGGACGAGTTCCGCGCCGCGTTTCCCCGCGACGCCGGCGTCGACCTGATGTCCATCGACGCCTTCATCCTCAAGGAGCGCTACGGCGACGCCCTCGCCGCGATCGACCGCCTGGACGCCTCGGTGGGGGGCGATCCCTACCTCGACGTACTGCGGGCGAACATCCACATCAAGAAGGGCGACCTGGCGCGCGCCCGCGAGGCCGGCCTGCGCGCCGCGCAGCGCGAGCCGACCCTCGCCGCCGCCTACTGGTCGCTGGTCAGCATCTCGCTGGCCCAGAAGGACTACGCCGAAACGGTGCGCCTGCTGACCCAGATCCGCGCTCTCGGCGTGCAGCTGGCCGACCTCTCCACCATCCCCGAGTACGCCGGTTTCGTCGACTCGATCGAATACCGGAAGTGGCTGGCGGCGAACGAGTAGCGCATTCTTGACGGCGCCCCGAGCGCTCCCTTGACGCGCCGCGCGTACCCTGTGGGCGCCATGCTCGACAGAACCTTCGTCCTGCAGACGGTGGCCGACCACCTCGGTCCGGTCCTGGGGCCGACGATGGCGCGCTCCTCCATCGACGTCCACTGCCGCAGCCTGAACATCGAGGGACCGCGCATCTCGCCCGAACAGGTGAGCGCGCTGCTGCACAAGCTGTCCCTCGGGCTGGCCATCTTCATCGGCCGGGAGAAGACGGCGAGCGTGCTGCAGCGGATCGAGACGGCGCTGAAAGGCACACGATGAGAGTCGCTTCCCTCCGCTTCGCGGTCGTGGCCCTGGTCGTGCTCGTAGCCCTCGTCTTCCTGGTCAAGCAGATCACGTCCCGCACGGAGATCGGGTACGCGCTGGTGGTGACCGGCGCGACGACGAAGATGATCGCCCTCTTCGTGGCGGCGGTCTTCGCCGCGCGAATCGCCACGGGGCTCGGCCGCGGCAACGCGGCGCGCGGCGCGTGGATGCTGCTCGCCGCGGGGCTGGCGGCCACGACGATCGGGCAGGGGACGCTGACGTTCTACCAGGTCACGACCGGCCACACGCCGTTCCCGTCGATCGCCGACGTGGCGTACCTGACCGCCTCTCCGCTGCTGATCGCGGCCATGATCTCTCTCCTGCGCGCCTACTCCGCCGCCGGCTTCGGGATGGAGGGCCAGCGCGGCGTGGCCGTGATCGCCTCCCTCGGCGCGGTGGTAGTGGCCATCCCGTTGCTGCTGCCGATCCTCCAAAGCGCCGGCGCGCCACTGGAGAAGGCGCTGAACGTCGCCTATCCGGCGCTCGATCTCATCCTCGCCGTGCCGGCCATCCTTCTCCTGCGCTCGACCCACCGCTTCCGCGGCGGCGCCGCGTGGAAGATCTGGGCCGCCCTCCTGGTCGGCATCCTCCTCACCGCCGCCGCCGACGTGCTCTTCGCCTTCCTCAGCCTCCTCGGCCAATCGCAGCTCGACCCCTCCGTGGACGCGCTGTACATCCTCGCGTACGGCGGGCTGGCGGCGGGGGTGCTGTACCAGCAGGAGATGTTGACGTCATCCTGAGCCGCGCAGCGGCGAAGGATCTCAGAATGCGTAGCTTGAGACCCTTCGCCGTCGGCTCAGGGTGACGGCCGCTTCGCGGCGCCCGTTTTCCCATCCACCCGCCACTTCCCGAGGCGCGTGCCGTCGCAGCGGTTGAAGGCGGACATCACGTAGCCTCCCTCGTGGTAGCCGTGGCTCATGACGGCGAGGCATTCCGTCGTCAGCTGGGGAGTCTGGGCGATGAGCGCGTTGCGCAGGATGCGCACGGCCTCGGCCTCGGTGATCTTCGCGCCCGGGCCGCGGAGGTCGCCGCCGGGACGGCCGCGGACGACGTGCGTGGGGCCGGTGTCGAGGCGCGGCGGCGGGGCGGAGCGGACGTAGGGAATGGGCGTCGACGTCTGGAACCAGATCCACGCCGCGGCGCCGGCGGCGAGGAGCAGCACCACCAGCGGGATCCACGGCCATATCCGCCGCCGCGGCTTCTTCGGCGTCTTGCCGTCGAAGAGGTCGCCGGCGTAGACGCCGCACGCGGGACAGGCCGCCGCGTCGGCGGCCAGCGGCGCGCGGCAGTTGCTGCAGAAGCGCTCCTCGGCGGCGCGAACCATCACTCGTAGCGCAGCGCCTCGATCGGATGCAGCGAGGCCGCCTTCCATGCCGGATAGAAGCCGAAGGCGATGCCGATGATCGAGCAGACGATGAGGCCCGTGAGCGCCCAATCCCAGGGGAAGACCATGGAGATGTCCAGCCAGACGGCGAAGATGTTCCCCCCCACCACGCCGAGGAGGATGCCGGCCAGACCGCCGGCCTCGGAGAGGGTGACGGCCTCCAGCAGGAACTGGCGGGCGATGTCCGGCTTGCGCGCGCCGATCGCCTTGCGCAGCCCGATCTCGTGCGTCCGCTCGGTCACGCTCACCAGCATGATGTTCATGATCCCGATGCCGGCCGCCAGGAGGGCGATGGCGCTGACCACGAACGCGCCGATGCGCACCGTGCCGGCCACCTGGCCGAAGGCTTCGATCAGCGTGTCGTTCGAGTAGACCTCGAAGTCGTTGTCCTGCCCGATCTTCAGGCCGCGCGCGGCGCGCATCGCGCCGATGGCCTTGTCCAGCGTCAGGTTGTACGTCGCCTGCGACGTCGACTGGATGGCGATGTTCACCGTCCGGTTCACCCGCCCGAAGTCTTCCAGGAAGCGGGTGATCGGCACGAGCACCATGTTGTCCTGCGACTGCCCGAACGACGAGCCCTTCTCCGCCAGCACGCCGATGATCTGGTAGGGCCGCTCGTTGACCTTGATCGTCTTCCCCACCGGCGTCTCGTTGGGGAAGAGCTTCTTCTCCACGTCCGCGCCGACCACCGCCACGGGGCGCGCAAAGTCGACGTCCTCCACCGACAGGTTGCGCCCGTAGCCGAGCGGATAGCTGTTCGCCACCAGGAACGCCTCGTTCGTGCCGACGATGGTGTAGCCCTGCAGCTTCACCCGGTTGTAGCCGACGGTCTTCCCGCTGCGGTCGAAGACCTTGAAGCAGATGGCCTGGGCCTGCCCCTCCATGAGGCGGGCGAAGGAGCGCGCATCCTCCAGCGTGATGTTGCGCCGGTTCGCGTACTTGGCCTCCGGGTCGTTGGTGTTGACGACCGGGTACTTGGCGAGCTGGAAGATGTTGCTGCCGAGGAAGCTGAGCCCCGTCTCGATCGAGCCGGAGATGACGCTCAGCGCGGTCATCACCCCGATGACGGAGAAGACGCCGATGGCCACGCCGATCATGGTCAGCGCCGAGCGCAGTTTGTTCGTGCGCAGCGCGCCGAGGGCCATTTTGACGGTTTCGCGTAGGTTCATGATGGTTACCGGTTAGCGGTTATCGGTTAGCGGGTGTTGGGTGTCGGGTGTCGGCAAAGCAACCGATAACCGATAACCGGCAACCGATAACCTCACTCATACCGCAATGCCTCGATCGGATCGAGCCGCGAGGCCGACAGGGCCGGCGCGAAGCCGGAGAAGATGCCGGTGACGGTCGACACGATCATCCCCACCAGCACCAGGCCGAAGGAGAAACGCATGGGGAACGACGGGAACGCCGCGGCGACGCCGGTGCACATGAGGAACGACAGGGTCAGGCCGACCGCGCCGCCGATGAGGCAGATGGCCACCGCCTCGACCAGGAACTGCATGAGGATCGTCCGCCGCCGCGCGCCGAGGGCCTTGCGCGTGCCGATCTCCCGCGTCCGTTCCTTCACCGAGACGTAGGTGATGTTCATGATGCCGATCGCGCCGACGAAGAGGGCCAGGCCGGTGACGAACAGTCCGGCCGTGGCGATGCCGGCCTTGATCGGATCGATGGTCGTGCGCAGCGCCTGCTGCTCATTGATCGAGAAGTCGTCCTTCTGCTCGGGGTGCAGCCCGCGCACGCGGCGCATGGCCCCGGTCAGCTCGTCCTTGGCCGCCTCGAGCTTCGCCTTGTCCTTCACCTTGACGCGAATCGACGTATCGAGCCGCGCGCTGAAGGCCTTCATGAACGCCGCCAGCGGCACCACGACCTGCGTGTCGAAGCTGAACAGGCCGAGGAACGTCCCCTGCTTGGCGTAGACCCCGACCACGCGGAAGGGGTTGCCGCCGATGCTGACGATCTTGCCGATGGCGGTCTGGTTGGGGAACAGCACCTCGGCCACGTCATAGCCGAGGATGCAGACGTTCTGGCCGTGCTGCGACTCGGTCTCGGTGAGGAAGCGCCCTTCCTTGAACTGCGCGGTCGAGGTGACCAGGAACTCGTAGGTCGTCCCCTGGGTGAAGACGCCGCGCACCTCGTCGTCGCCGTACTTCACGTTGCGGATGCTGTTCATGGTCGGCACGGCGGTGATCAGCTCCGTGTTCGGCGTGGCGTCGATGATGCGCTTGAGGTCCTCGGCGTAGCGCACCTGCATGATCCGCCGGTTGCGGTAGTTCCACCAGTCGTCCACCCGGTGCCAGGGCCACTTCTCGACGTACAGGATGTCGTCGCCGATCACGGCCAGGCTGCGCTCGAAGCCGATCTCGATCCCGGTGATGGCCGAGCCCATGAGGGTGACGGCGATGATGCCGATGATCACGCCGAGGGCCGTGAGGATGGAGCGCATCTTGTGCGCGCGGATCTGGGCGAACGCGATGCGGAAGGACTCGCGGATCTCGGTGAACATGATGCGCTCAGCTCTTCTTTTCCTTCTCGATGGCCACCTTGGCCCCCTCCTTCAGCCTGCGGCTGATGGCCGTGTAGCTGCCGGAGACGACTTCCTCGCCCGGCTTGACGCCGTTGCGGATCTCGATGTGGGTGGAGTCGGCGATGCCGGTCTCCACGCGGCGCATGTGCACCACGTCGCCGGCGCGGATGAAGACGACGCGCTGCAGCTTCTCGCGCGTCTCGCGCTCCTTCCGCTTCTCCATCGCCTCGTTCGTGACGTCGGCCCGGTTGTCGCCCTGGTCGCTCGCCGCCTGCTTGGCGGTCTGCTTCTCCCGCTCCTCGGGAGAGAGATTGCTGTCCGAGCTGCGCACGGTGACGCTCTGGATGGGGACGGCCACCGCGTTCTGCACGGTGTCGGTCTCGACGTCGGCCGTGGCGCTCATCCCGGGACGCAGTTGCACGCTGTGATCGGAGATGCGGATCTTGACCTCGAAGTTCGTCACCTCTTCCTGCGTCCCGGCGTTGTTCGTCCGGGCCGTGCTGGCGATCTCCCGCACCACGCCGTCGATCTTGCGGTCGGGATAAGCGTCGACGCTGATGCGCGCCTTGTCGCCGACTTTCACGTTGACGACGTCGTTCTCGTTGACGTTGACCTGGGCCTCCATGTTGGAGAGGTCGGCAATGCGCATGACCTCGGTGCCGGCGAACTGGCTGGTGCCGACGACGCGCTCGCCGAGGCGGCTGGTGAGGGAGCTGATCGTGCCGTCGGTGGGCGACCTGATGACCGTCTTGGACAACGCCTCGTTGATCTGCCGCAGCGCTCCCTCGGCGCGCTGGATCTCGAACATGGACGAGCTGAGCGCTGCCTTGGCGATCTCGAAGTTCGTCTGGGCCGCGTTGCGCTCGGCCTCGGGGATGAGGCGCTCCTGGAAGAGGTGGGAGGCGCGGTTGTAGTCGTTCTCCGCCTTGGCCAGCTGGGCGCGCTGCTGCACGCTGGCCGACTGGGCGGCGCTGAGCGCGGCCTGCTGGGCCTCGACCTGGGCCCGGTAGCTGTCCGGCTTGATGCGCAGCAGGAGGTCGCCGCGGTGGACGATCTGCCCCTCTTTGACCGGCAGATCGATGATCTCGCCCGAGACCTCGGGGGAGATCTTGACCTCCACCTCGGGCTGGATCTTGCCGGTGGCCGTGACCAGCTGGGTGATGGTCTTGCGGATGGCCTTGTCGGTGGTGACCATGATCGGCTTCTCGCCCCGCTTGGAGGCCGTGGCCGATCCGATGACGATCAGCACCAGCGCGGCGATGGCCAGACCGATGTACAGCTTCTTCCGCGACCGTTTCGGCTTCGTGGAGGCATAGAGACCATTACTCATTCGTTTCGACTCCGCCTTGCAGAGAGTAACAACGAAATGTTTAGACGAAGGTTGCGACGTTGTGTGAGGGAAGGATACCTCTATGACGCGAATTCCGCCGGGTGGGATGCCCGGCGGCTGGCGGGCGGGACGCCCGCGCGCCCACGCCCGAGGAGCTGGTCGCGGGCGATGGCGGCGCGGCCGCGCACGGCGCTGACGATCCACGGCTTGCCGGTGGTGGCGGCGATGAAGGCGCGGGAGCGGTACCTGTCGATGAAGGCGGGGGTCAAGTCGCGCGGATCGTTGAAGTTGGCGAAGAAGGCGTCGGCGATGCGCTGGCGGCCGGAATCGTTGTCGGGGCGGCCGTCGCTGCCGTACTGGGCGATGAGGATCTCCTTGGCCGGCGCGGTGATCGGCTCGAGGAGGAGGTTGCTGAACGTGCAGGCGGCGTCGGCGTGCTGGCGCCAGTAGTCGTCGAACGTGTCGGTGATCCACTGGGCGTGGAACGGCTGATCGCCGCGGGCGACGACGGCCGCCACGAGGTGGCGGGCCTGTTTGAGGCCGCTGTTCGCTCCCTGAGCGGCGATGGGGTCGTGGGAGACCGCCGTGTCGCCGAGCGCCATCACGGCGCGGCCGGAGGGGAGGACGGCGACCGGCTTGCGCACGGCGGGCGTGACGCTGCCGGTCAGCCAGCCGTGGCGGTCGGCCAGCTGCATATCGCGCATCCAGTCGACGTCCCACGGGAAGAGCTCGCGCGCGACCTCTTTGGCGATCGCGACTGCCTCCTCACCGCTGCGCGCGCCGCCGAAGCGGTCCATGCGCGAGCCGGGCTTGGCCTCGAAGAGGATGTTCCACGACGGGCCGTGGTCCTTGTGCCAGTAGGGGATGAAGAAGGCCTCGCCGTCCGTGCCGAGGAGCTCGAACTTGACGGGGAGGAAGGGGCAGCCCTCGACCGCCATCCGGCCGCCGGTGGTGATGATCATGCCGAGGTTGCGCTGGGGGGCGGTGTACGTGCTGCGGGCGTCGTCGCGCGGGAAGAGGCGGCAGAGGTCCGCCCGGCCGGCGGCGACGATGGTCAGGTCGTGGCCCTTGCTGATCGCGTCCAGCCGCTCGGGGGAGACGGACTCGATGATCAGACGCCCGCCGCGCTCCTCGAAGTCGAGCATCCAGCGGTGGCACTGCAGGCGGAGGTCGACGGCCTGGAACGGCCGCCCCGTCCGCCCGAAGAGGCGGACGAGGGGTTGGAGCGCCTTGGGGCAGAAGGTGAGGAAGACGCCCTCGCCCCGCGGCGCGACATCGTCCCAGTGGTTGAGCTCCAGCTCGCGCTCATAGGAGAGCGCCATGTCGAAGCGCGCCGCCGTGCCGGTGGGGCGGCTCTCGTTCAGCCACTGGTCGGCGGTGCGGTCGGAGTAGACCGTGACCTCATATCCCTCGCGCAGCAGACCGTGAGCGGCCACGAGACCGACGATGCCGGAGCCGATGATGGCGACGTTTCGCATGGCTCCATGGTAGGGACACGGATCTGTCGGGAGCGTGACGGAATGGTGGCGTTACTCGCGCTCCAGGTAAATATCCCGCGGCGAGATGGAGTCGTCGACGATGATCCCCGTCGTGTAGGTGACGTAGCCCGCCTTCGACGCGGTCAGCGGCTGCATGCCACGGCCGGAGCCGATGACGTAGTAGGCACCGTTGTCGGCGCTCATGGTGTGGCGGTTCCCTACCTCGACGCGCGCGCCGGCGATCGGCTGGCGCGTGGCGGCGTCGTAGACGCGGCCGCTGACGGATGGGCCGAGGTCGACGCTCACCGGGTCCTTGACGTTGTTGCAGGCAGCGGCGAGCAGAACGAGGGAAACGAGAAGCAGGCGGCGCATGTTCGGCGATTCCTTTCAGGTTCGTCATCCTGAGCTGCGGATCTCGGGCACGATGGTCGAGTCTCGTCGCCGAGATCCTTCGCCGTCTTCGCGGCTCAGGATGACGGCAGGTTCAGGCGGTCTTCCGCAGGCGGTGGCTCCCCCACCGCACTCCACACAATTCCTCGAGCAGATCGGCGGCGCGCATGGCGGCATCGAGGCCGCTCATCTCCGCGGCCACGGCCTCGGCGCGCAGGCGGTAGTCCGGCACCTCGAGCGCGCGGCGCACGGCGTCGCGCACCTGGTCGTGCGTCGGAGTCATCACCTTCAGCCCGATGCCCACGCCCGACCACGCCACGCGGTTGGCGATCTCCGGCTTCTCCTCCGTCTTCCCGATGGCCACCACCGGCACGCCGTGGGCGAGGGCGATCTGGATCGAGCCGTAGCCGCCGTTCGTGAGGAGGACGTCGACGTACGGCATGAGGTGGCCGTAGGGGATGAAGCGCTCCACCCGCACGTTGGGCGGCAGCGGATCGATGGCCACGTCGGCGGCCGGGCGGCTGCCGGTGGTGACGACCACCAGCACGTCCTCGCCGGCCAGGGCGCGGATGGCGGGACGGATCAGCTGGTCGAAGTCGTTGTTGATCGTCCCCTGGGTGACGAGGACGACGCGCCGGCCGCGCAGGTCGCCCCACCAGGCGGGCGGCGTCCAGTCGGCGGGCGGCCGGGGAATCGAGGCGCCGATGAAGCGCATGTTGGCCGGCATGTCGGTGCGCGGATACTCGAACGACGGCGCGCTGCCCTGGAGGTAGAGGTCGGCCTGGCGGGCGAAATCGAAGATGCCTCCCGGCAGCGGCGAGACGCCGAGCTGGCGGCGGACGTCGCGGTTGCGGCGGTTGGCCTTGCCGAAGATGACGCGGTTTACGAGCGCGTTGAGGACGCGGTTGCGCAGCCGGCCGAGGGGCGAGCGGCTGGGCATCAGGGCCAGCCCGAACGGCGCGGTGTCGCGGCTGGAGAAGGGGATGACGGAGATCCCGTACACGGCCCACGGGATGCCGTGCCGCTCGTGGAGGAGTGAGGCGACGGCCGCGCCGCTGTCGCCCACCACGACGTCGGCCGGCTCGCCGTCCAGCTCGATCTCCAGGTCGCGCAGCTGGCCCGGCTGGCTGTCGACGAAGATCTTCTCCACGTCGTACTGCAGCTGGCGCAGGCCGCCTTCCGGACGGCCGGGGAAGAGGTCGGCCAGGCGCTCCTCGTCGAGCGGCACCGCCTGCCGGTACGGCACGAAGCGCGCGCCGGCGGCCTCGATGGCCCGGCGGAAGCGCGGGGTGGAGTACCAGCGGACGTCGTGACCGCGGGCCACCAGCTCGCGGGCGATCGGCAGCCCGGGGTTGACGTGGCCGGTGAAGGGATGGGGGCGAAGAGGAAGCGGGGCATGGCGTGTCTCCTTCTAGTTACGGGAGACTACGCAGATCGGATTACCCGCCGCTTACGCGGTGCTTACTGCTTTCTCGTAAACCCGCACCGTCACCTCCTCCGGCTCGGTATCGAGCTCCTTCCGCAGGGCCTCGGACAGCCGCCGGTAGGCGCGCGCGGCAGCCGCGGCGTCGCCGAGGCGGCCGTAGCAGGTCATGAGGTTCCGGCAGGCCTGCTCGTCGAGATCGTCGAGGTCGACCAGGCGCTGATACGTCTCCGCGGCGGCGGCGAAGTCGCCGGCGGTCATGAGGGCGCGGCCGAGGGTGGTGAGGGCGCGGGAGTCGAGGTCGCGCAGGCGGTCGCGGACCTCGAGGTGCCACTCGCCGGAGGTGGCGTTCTCGAAGAAGTCGCCGCGGTAGAGGTCGACGGCGCGGGCGAGATGCGCGGCGGCGTCCGTGGCCTTCGATCGCAGCGCGTCGGCCGCCTCGCGCTCGAAGACCTCGGCATCGAACTGCACCGGCCGGTCGCGGTCGAGCGCGTACGTCTCGCCGCGGACGACGACCCACTCCGCGTCGCCGAGCATCTTGCGCAGGCGGTGGATGGTCACGTGGAAGTTGTTGCGCAGGCGGGCCGGATCGGCGTCGGGCCAGAGCGCGGCGCCGATCTGCTCCTTCGTCGCGCCGCGAGGGTGCATGAGGAGGAACAGCAGCAGCTCGCGGGCGCGGGCCGACTGCGAGCCGCCCTCGATCGGCTTGCCGTCGACTTCGATCTCCAGCGCGCCGAGGGCGCGGACGCGCAGGCCGGGGGCGGCGCGCTTCCCGCGGGCGGGCGACGCGGAGAGCCGCTCGACATGCGCCCGCGCCGCGGCGACCATCTGCTCGTATGGCATGGCCGCGCCGGAGGCGAGGACGACGCGCAGCCGCTCGTCGCTCACCGCCTGGCGGATGCGCGCGTCCTTCTCCCGCTCGAACTCCGCATGACGGCCGGGGCGCGCGCCGAGCTGCAGCCAGGCCGCCGAGGCGGCGGCGAGGAGGCGCGTCCCCTCCTCCGCGTCGTCGAGCTCGAGCAGCAGCAGGCCGACCCCTTCGATGGCCTGGGTGAGGCCCCAGCGATCGTCGATCATGGCGTGCACTTCGATGGCGCGGCGGAGGACGGCGATCGCCTCGCCGTGCTTCCCTTCCTTCAGCGCCAGATGTCCGAGGACGGTGAGCGGATGGGCGATGCCCGGCGCGTGATCGAGCTCGACACCGATGCGGTGCGCCTCCTCGAATGCCGCGCGCGCCTCGGCCGTCTCGCCGCGAAGCTGGGCCACGAGGCCCGACCAGTAGAGAGCGAGGGCGCACATGATGTCGCGGCCGTGGCGGCGGGCGACTTCCACCGCGTGGTCGAGCACGGAGCGGGCGGCGATCGGGTCGCCGTCGCCGAGGGCAATCGCGACACCGAGGATCACCAGGGCATTGGAGAGCGCGCGGAGATCGCCGCCATGGCGGAGGACGGCCACCGCGTCGTCGATCATCGGGCGGAGCGCGCCCCAGTCAGCCTGCCACATCGCCGCGTTGCCGGCGGCCACTTGCCCGCGCGCGTGGACGAGCGGATCGGCGCCCGCGCCGCGGGCCAACGCCGCGGCGATGCGGCGGCGGGCTTCGTGGAAGTGTCCGCGGGCGAACCAGTACCAATGAAGGGCGTAGACGAGGCGCAGCTCGAGGTCAGGGTCGTTCAGCCAATCGAAGACCGCGCGGATGTTTCCGATCTCCGCGTCGATCGTCGCCATCGCCGCCGCATCGCCGGCGCCGGCGAAGAGGCGCGGCTCGGCGGCCTCGACGAGGGCGAAGAAGAAGCGCGCGTGCCGCTCGCGGAACGGCTCGCGCTCCCCCGACTCCTCGAACTTCGCCGCCGCGAACTGGCGCACGGTCTCCAGCAGCCGGTAGCGCGCCGCGCCGGCCGACTCGTCGCGCAGTACGAGCGACTTGTCGACGAGCGCGGAGAGGAGCTCGAGCACGGTCAGGTCGTCGCCGCAGACGGCCTCGGCGGCGGCGAGGGAGAAGCTGCCGGCGAAGACGGCCAGGCGGCGGAAGAGGGCCTGCTCGTCGGCGGAGAGAAGGCGGAAGCTCCAGTCGATGGTCTCGCGGATGGTGCGGTGGCGCGGTACGGTGCGCGAGCCGGAGGAGAGGAGGCGGAAGGCGTCGGCCAGCCGCTCGGCGATCTGCCCGACGGAGAGGACCTTGACCCGCGCCGCGGCGAGCTCGATGGCCAGCGGGATGCCGTCCAGGCGCGCGCAGATCTCCTCCACGCCGGCCGCGTTGCCGGCATCGACCTCGAACGACGGCGCGACGGCGCGCGCCCGCTCGGCGAAGAGCTGTACGGCCTCGGGGCTGACGAGCGGCGGCACGAGCCACGTCTGCTCGCCGGCGATGCCGAGCGGCTCGCGGCTGGTGGCCAGGATGACGGCGTTGGGGCAGCCCTGCAGGATGGTCTCGGCCGCGACGGCCGCGGCGGCGACGACGTGCTCGCAGTTGTCGAAGACGAGGAGAACGGCGCGGTCGCGCAGCCGATCGAGGACGAGCTGCATCTCCTCCTGCGCCGGCGCCTCGCGCAGGCGGAGGGCGGCGACGAGCTGCTGGGGGATGAGCCCCGGATCCGTCTGCGGGGCGAGATCGACCCACACAACCTCCTCGAATCGCTCGGCGGCGCGGCGGGCGAGCTCGATGGCGATGCGCGTCTTGCCGCTGCCGCCCGCGCCGGTGACGGTCAGGAGGCGCGCGGCCTCGAGCAGCCGGCCGGATTCGTCCAGCTCGCGGGAACGTCCGAGGAGTGGGGTGAGGGGGACCGGCAGCATGTCGCGGGCGGAGATGATAACCTCCAGATCAACCACTATCGGAGACCCATCCATGAACCGCATCGCCATCGCGTGCGCCGCGCTCGTCGCGCTCTGCGCCGCCTCCGCCCCCGCCGCCACCCCCATCCAACCGCCCACCGAGCGCGAGAAGTGGATCGCCACCCGGGCCGACGAGATGGAGATCATCAGCAACGCCTCGGAATCGACGACGGTGTCCGTCGCCCGGCAGCTGCTGCGCATGCGCGCCGCGCTCGGGCAGCTGACCCAACTGAAGGTCCGCTCGCCGCTGCCGACGAAGGTGTACGTCTTCGCGAACGAGCGGTCGTTCGCGCCGTATCGCGACGCGGCGTTCCAGCGCAAGTCGGCCCAGGTCACCGGCGCATTCCTCGGCGGCGACGACGAGAACCTGATCCTCATCCAGGCCGACTCCGGCAGCGGCATCGACCGGATCGTCTTCCACGAGCTGACGCACTACTTCGTCAAGAACACGGTGCGCGGTCTCCCGCTCTGGTTCAACGAAGGGCTGGCCGAGTTCTACTCGACCTTCGACACCTCCGGCGACGAGGTCAACATCGGCCGGCCGATCCCGGAGCACGTCTACTGGCTGCGCGGGCAGGCGCTCATCCCGCTGCGCGAGCTCTTCGCCGTCGACGAGAAGTCGCCCACGTACAACGAGGGGACGCGGCAGGGCGTCTTCTACGCCGAGTCGTGGGCGCTGGTGCACTACCTGCTGCGCGGCAACGACGCACGGCGCGAACAGCTGGGCAAGTTCCTCGGCCTGGTCGGCTCCGGCATCCCGTCCGCGGCGGCGGCGTCGGTCGCATTCCACGCGACGTACGACGAGCTGGAGAGCGAGTTGCGGGCCTATGTGCGCCGCTTTTCGTTCCCCTACATGCGCTACTCCGGCGCGGACCTGAAGGTGGCGGAGATCGCCAAGCCGGAGCCGATGACGCGCGACCGCGTGCTCTACGAGCTCGGCCACCTCCTGGCCCACAGCAACGCCGCGAACGCCGCGGACGCGGAGCGCTTCCTCTCCGAGGCCGTGCGCATCAATCCCAACCTGGCGGCCGCGCACGCCGACCTCGGGCGGCTGATGGACATCTCCGGCCGCCAGGCCGACGCGCAGCAGGAGTACGAGCGCGCGGTCTCGCTTGGCAGCCGCGAGGCGGACGTCTATCTGCTCTACGGCGGCTCGATCCTCGACCGCCTCGTCCGCGCCGGTAACCCGGGCGAGGCGCCGCCGGCGGAGATCGCCAAGGCGCGGCAGCTGCTGACGAAGGCGGCGGAGCTCGATCCGAATTCGGCGCGGGCCTGGGCAGGCGTCGGCGCAACGTACCTGGCCGGTACGGGCGAAGGCGACAGCGCGGCGGGCATCGCGGCGCTGGAGAAGAGCCTGGCCCTCGCGCCGGCGCAGAAGGACGTGGCGTATTACCTGGTGCAGCTCTATGCGCGGGCCGGGCGGCGGGAGGATGCGGCGCATCTGGTGGAAACGGTGATCGTGCCGAACGGCGATCCCGATCTCGTCACCCGCGCGCGGGAGGCGGTGCTGCTGGCCGACGTGCGGCGCATCGAATCACTCCTGCGGGAGGAGAAGATCGACGAGGCCGTGCCGCTGATGAAGAGCGTGATGTCCCAGACCACCCAGCCCGACCTCAAGGCGCACCTCGCCGCGCTGCTGCAGCAGGTCGATCAATACACCTCGATGCACAGCGCCGTCGACGCGCTGCGGCAGGCCACCGACAAAGCGAACGCCGGCCAGTACGCCGAGGCCCTCGCCCTCATCGACGGCGCCTTGCCAAAGATCACCGACGCCGAGATGCTGGCCAAGGCGAAGCAGTTCCGCGAAGAGGTAGCCAAGGCGGCGGGGAGGAAGAAAAAGTAGGGCCGGCGCTTGCTATCATCCGCAAGGACGCCGATGCCGAAGATTCGCGCATTTCTCGATACGAACGTGCTCCTGGAATACCTCCAAGGAAAGGTCGAGCTTCAGCAACTCTTTTCCGAAGAGGTACGCAAGCGCGCGGCATTCGCCATCAATGCGATCGTCTTGCAGGAGCTGCTTCTGGCACGCGACAAGGTAGACGGCGCATTCGATCCAAACACCTTCGCGCCGTACGTGGAGCTTCTCGCCGATCCCGATCCACGGGCGCTGACTGCCGATCTTCCGCTAGTCCGCGAACGTGCCATGCACGTCAACGACGTGCTCATTCTTGCCGGTGCACGCGACTGCGACGTTCTGTTGACGTACGACAGCAATCTTCTCGACGCCAGCGCAGCCGCCGCGGTTCGCTCGGAGACCCCCGAGGAGTTCCTGGAGGAGCTCGGTACCGCCGCGTGAAGGTCTACATCGACTCGGGCTGCTCGCACGAGGCCGTGCTGCCGGCCGTCTCGCCATGCGTGGAATGAGATCCTGACGTACTTGTTTCCATCTGTACACCTGCAGGCGTCGTTTTCCAATTAATCCAACGGAGCCATTCATACCCGCATGAAGATCAAACTCTGTCTGGCCGCGATCGTCGCGGCCCTGTTCCTCCCTGTCTCTTCCACCTTCGCCGCACAGACCAAACCGCCGACCACCACCAGTTGGTACGTCTACATCACCAGTGACGAGTCCGATCAGACCTTCAAGGACTGGATGTACAACACCGGCTATGCGGCCGGTCAGAACGACCTGGCGCTTGCCGGGACGCAGACCAGCCTGGCCATCCTCGACTTCGGGCAGCCGTGGGACGTCAACGGCGTCTCTGGCACCTGGAGCTTCAATGGCACCTACGGCCGCTTCCTCAGCACGTCGCTGATCCTGGAGGGCCTCGAACAATATGCCCTCGGCTACTACTACGGCACCGGATCCGACGTCGCGTCGACCATGAAGGTCGTCGCCGGCACGAACAATTACGGTTCTAAGTCGACCTACGCGCACGGACAGGCATGGGCGCAGATGGTCAAGGACTTCGGCACCTGGCTGTCGCAGAACAGCGCCGGAAGCCAGGTCTCGGCTCGCGGCGGAGACGACATCGAGCCGGGCTACTCCACCCCGACCGGCGCCGCATCGTGGGTGAACGGTTACGCCAGCATATGGGCGTCGCCCTACTACCTCTACAACTACGGCGCGGCGAACGGCTGCCCGACGAGCGGCACGACGTCGATGGCAGCACCGTGCAACAGCGGCTGGACGCAGGAGGACGTCGAATACGTCTCCTGGGGCGCCAGCCCCGCATGGCCGTTCCCGGAGATCTACAACACTGCCGGATCGAATGCCAAGCAGTGGCAGCAGATCAGCCTCTATGCGTATCTCGCGCACGGCGGCCGGATGACGGTCCTCGGACCGCTGTCGGAGAGCCAGGCCTGCGCGCAGCGCGGCGGCTGCACCGGCATCAACAACACGCCGGATCAAGCCTGGTCGCAGATGTGGACGCAGTTGAACAACGACACCCGCACCGCTCAGGACATGAGCTATTCGACCGACATCAAGTGGCGCAAGTAAAGGAGCCCCTCATGAACAGAACGATTCTCGCGGCCGCGTTGGCAGCCTGCCTGGCGGGCGTCACCGCAGCCGCCGCACCGAAATCCGAGAATTCCGAGACCACGATACTCCGCAATCTGGCTGCATCTCCCAATGCCGCCGACCGGGAGAAGGCGGCCGGCCTGGCCGCCGTGGAACAGGAGAATGCCCGCTTGCATCGCTCGAAGAATCTGAGCGCGCAGGAGATTCAGACCATCGCGGAAGAAAAGAGCGCCGGCCATGCGAAGCGATCGGCGGAACTGTCGCGGCATACCGCATCCCAACAGCCGGCGGCGGCCAGCCCGTTTCACGGCGTGATCGACGGCAATGATGTACCGAACCCGTTCCGCGCGGACGAGCTCACCATCCTGAACTTCTGGGGCGGCGAGCGGAACGGCAAGCCGATCGGCGTCTATTCGGGATATCTCCCCGAGGATCCGTCGCGGGGCGTGCTGGTCGTCTTCGACGACAGGAACAATACGCGCGGCACCCGTTACGAGCTGCCGGCCGGCCCGATGGCCATCGCGTCGGAGGCTGACGGAACGCTGATCCTGCAGTCGCGCGGCAACGAGCTGCGCTTCGATCTCGCCAGCCGCCGCTTCGATTGAGGAACCGTCACAAACTTCGGGGGCGTTTCGGCTACACTCTGCCGCCGTATGCCGAGACGCCCCCTTCTCCTCCTTGCCGCAGCGCTGCTCATGCAGGTCGGCTGCGCGACCACTCCCACCACTCCCACCACCACCGCGACACAGGACCCGCAGGCGATGAACTCCGCAGCCGAACGCTACGTGAAGCTCGTTCTGGCCATGGGCGAGCACGATGCCGACTACGTCGATGCCTATTACGGTCCGCCGGAGTGGCGGGAGGAGGTGAAGGCGAAGAAGGCGTCGCTGGACGACATCCATAGCGACGCCGTGCGCCTGCGCGACGAGCTGCGCGCGACGCCGGAGCCGTCCGAGCGCATGCTCTCCCTCCGCCGCACGTATCTCATCCGGCAGACGGAGGCGCTCATCGCCCGCGCCGAGATGCTGCGGGGGACGAAGAAATTCACGTTCGACGAGGAGTCGCAGGCGCTCTACGACGCCGTCGCTCCCCATCACGACGAGGCGTACTTCCAGAACCTGGCGGCGGAGCTGGAGCGGGAGCTGCCCGGCAGCGGACCGCTGGCCGACCGGCTGGAGCAGTTCCGCATGGGCTTCGTCATCCCGAAGGAGAAGCTCGATGCCGTCTTCAAGGCGGCCATCGAGGGCTGCCGCGGGCGGACGCTGCAGCACATTACCCTCCCGCCGGAGGAGAGCTTCACGGTCGAATACGTCACGAACAAGGCGTGGAGCGGCTACAACTGGTACCAGGGCAACTACCGCAGCCTGATCCAGGTCAACACCGACCTGCCGATCTTCATCGACCGGGCCATCGACCTGGCCTGCCACGAGGGCTACCCCGGCCACCATGTCTACAACGCGCTGCTGGAAAAGAACCTGGTGCGCGACCGGGGCTGGAAGGAATTCACGGTCTATCCCCTCTTCTCGCCGCAGTCGCTCATCGCCGAGGGGAGCGCGAACTATGGAATCGACGTGGCCTTCCCGGCCCAGGAGCGGGTGGAGTTCGAGAAGACGCACCTCTTCCCCATCGCCGGCCTCGACGCCTCGCGCGCCGCGCAGTACTACCGCATCCAGGAGCTGACGGCGAAGCTGGCCTACGCCGGCAACGAGGCGGCACGCCTCTATCTGGACGGGAAGATCAACGCCGACCAGGCGGCGGATTGGCTGGTCAAGTACGCGCTCTACTCCCCCGCCCGGGCCAAGCAGCGGGTGCGCTTCACGGAGAAGTACCGCAGCTACGTGATCAACTACAACCTCGGCAAGGACCTGGTGAAGCAGTACGTGGAGCGGAAGAGCGGCGGCGACGCGAAGAAGCGGTGGGAGGTGTTCGGGGACTTGCTGTCGTCGCCGCGGCTACCCAGCGGGCTGCGCTGAGCGCCGCTTCACCTCCTCCTCGGTCAACCCATACAGCGGCGGCGTCTCGATGCCGAGCATCGACAGGTACAGATAGATCTGCCCGCGGTGGTGGATCTCGTGCTCGACCATCGACCTCAGCCACTTGCCGACGCGCAGCTCCGCGCCGCCGGGGGTGGTGCACTTCGCCTCGAGATCGGCGTCGCCGAGGGAGCGGAAGATGGCCATCGACTCCTCGTGCATGCGCCGCATGTAGTCGATCGCCGCGTCGTATCCGTCCGCCAGCTCGCGGCCGTGGCCGGGATAGCGGCTGGGGCGCTGTCGGGCGTTCTCGGCGAACATCCACCGCTCGATGGCCGCCAGGTGGCGCATCAGATCGCCGAAGGTGAACTTGCCTTCCTGATACGTCCAGTCGACTTTGTCCGGCGGTACGACGGCCACCACGCGCATCGTGCGCTGGCGGATGCGGTCGATGTAGTCGGAGAGCTCGGCGGCGCGGGGGTTGTCCATGGAGGGGTTATATCCTGAGCGCAGCGAAGGATCAACGGAGCCCCCGCGACGGCCGATGCCACGAGCGCCGCTTGTGGCGCCACGATCGAGAGGGCTCCGTTGACCCTTCGCCGTCTACGCGGCTCAGGGTTTGAGCTAGCCGTTGCAGTACGTCCGCGCCCGGTCGGCCACGTAGGCCGGATCGACGGGCTTGAGCAGCGTCTCGTCCGCCCACGGGGCGTACGTCCGGAGGTCGGGGTTTGGCTCGCCGAGGATGATCACGCCGCACTTGATGCGCTGGCGGTGATCGCGCAGGAAGGCGAGCGCCGTCAGCCCCTTCTCCTCCGTCAGATTCACCCCCACCAGGACGACGCGGAAGGAGCGGCCTTCCAGCAGCTTCAGGGCGTCGTCGCCGTCCGCGGAGAAGGTGACGGTGAAGTGCTTCTGATCGAGGGTGGCGATCAGCGCGCGGCGGAACGCGTCGTCGTCGTGGACGACGAGGATGGGACAGCTGGGAGTTACGGTCATGCCTTCGCCAACTCCTTCTCGTAGGCGCGGCGCACATCATCGCCGAAGGCGGCGAAGATGACCCGCTCGATCTGGTCCGTCCCGCGCAGGAACGCCGCCGTCTCCCGGACGGCGATCTCCGTCGCCTGGTCGACCGGGTAGCCGTAGACGCCGGTGCTGATGGCCGGGAAGGCGATCGTCCGCGCGCCGTGCTCGACCGCCAGCGACAGGCTGTTGCGATAGCAGGAGGCGAGGAGCTCTGCCTCGTGCGCCTTCCCGCCGCGCCAGACCGGTCCCACGGTGTGAATCACGAACTTCGCCGGCAGGCGGTAGCCGCTGGTGATCACGGCGCTGCCGGTGGGGCAGGGGGCGAGGCGCGTCGCCTCCTTGGCCAGCTCCGGGCCGGCCGCGCGGTGGATCGCCCCGTCCACCCCTCCCCCGCCGCCGAGGGCGGAGTTCGCGGCGTTCACGATCGCGTCGACGTGCAGCTTCGTGATGTCGCCCTGCACCACCTCCAGCCGCCGGTCAGCCACGCTTCCGCCCCAGCTTCACGACGATGTCGTACTCCCCTTTCGTCACCGGCTGGATGGAGAGGCGGGAGCCCTTTTGGGTGACCACCATCTTCTCCAGGCCGGGCGTCTGCTTGAGCGTGTCCAGCGGCACGACGGCCGGGAACTTCTCCGCGAAGCGGATGTCGACCATGTACCAGATAGGATCGTCGGCGGTCGACTTCGGGTCGTAGTACTTGTGCCCCTTCTTCGTGGCGAAACGGTCGGGATAGGCCTCCGCGTCGATCACCGCCAGGCCGGTGACGCCGGAGGGATCGGCGTTGGAGGCGTAGAACAGCACCTTGTCGCCCGCCTTCATCTCGTCGCGGATGAAGTTGCGCGCCTGGTAGTTGCGCACCCCCTCCCAGCTCGTGGTGCCGTCGCGCTGGAGGTCATCGATGGAGTACGCCGCCGGCTCGACCTTCATCAGCCAGTATTTCATGGCCGCGCATTCTACTGTCGGTTCACCGCGCTCCGGGATACCGCTTCAGCGCCTCGGCCAGCAGTCGCACCGCCGTCCGGAGGTCTTCCTCCTTCAATACGTAGGCGATGCGCACTTCGCTGGTGCCGGACGACGGCGAGGCATAGAAGCCGTTGGCGGGCGCGACCATGACCGTGCCGCCTTCGTGCTCGAAGTCGGTCAGCAGCCACACCGCGAAATCCTCGGCGTTCTCCACCGGCAGCCGGACCACGCAGTAGAACGCCCCCTCCGGCTTCTGCAGGAAGACGCCCGGGATCGCGGTCAGCCCCTCGTACAGCACGTCGCGCCGGCGCTGGTACTCCTCGACCACGTTCCGCGTGTAGTCGTCGCCGAGCGAATCGACGCCCACGGCGATGAACTGGGCGAGCCCGGGGGGCGAGAGGCGCCCCTGGGCCATGCGCAGGCAGGCGTCGTAGACCTCGCCGTTGCGCGTGACCAGCGCGCCGAGGCGGATGCCGCAGGCGCTGTAGCGCTTGGAAAGGCTGTCGACGACGATGACGAAGTCGCGCGCGCCGTCGAGCTCCAGCGCGCTGACCGCCTTCCGCCCGTCATAGACGAACTCGCGGTAGACCTCATCGGAGACGAGGAAGAGGCCGTGATCGCGGCAGAAGCCGGCGATCATCTCCAGCTCCTCGCGCGAGTAGACCGTGCCGGTCGGATTGTTCGGATTGCAGAGGATGACCAGCCGCGTGCGCGGCGTCAGGGCGCGCTCCCACACCTCGCGGGGCGGGAGATGGAAGCCGTCCCCGCCGCGCGCCGTGATCGGCACGACGTTGAGGCCGGCCATGGTGGCGAAGGCGAGATAGTTCGCATAGAACGGCTCGACGACCAGGAGGTCGTCTCCCTCGTTCGCGCAGGCCATGAAGGCGAAGAGGATGGCCTCGCTGCCGCCGGTGGTAGCCAGGATCTCGCCGGGATGCAGCGGGAGGCCGAGGCGGCGCTCGTAGTAGCGCTGGAGCGAGCGGACGAACTCCGGCGTGCCGCCGGACGGCGAGTACGCCAGCACCTTCGTCTCGAGCTGGCGCAGCCGGTCGAGCATGCAGGCCGGCGTCTCGATGTCGGGCTGCCCGATGTTGAGGTGATAGACGCGGGTGCCGCGCGCCTTGGCCGTGTCGGCCAGCGGCGTGAGCTTGCGGATGGGCGAGGCGGGCATGCGCTCGGCGCGCCGCGAGAGCGCGAGCGCCCTCGCGGTGGTCGGTCCATGCAACGCGCTCATCGGTTCGGGTTGACGTTGTTGTGTTTGCTCATGCGCTGATTCAGTGCGAATGACGCGCCATTCTACGGAGTTATTGCCACACTGCAAACAGCGCCTGCTGCTCCATCCGCAGCCGCCGGGCCTCGGCGTCGCGGCGCGGCTCCCGGCGCGGCCAGAGGGCGGCGAGGAGGATGGCCGTGCCGAAGAGGAGATAGAGCCCGATCTCGGCGGAGTGGCTCCAGGCGGCGAAGCTGAGGAACCAGGCGGTGGAGAGGGTGAAAAGACCGACGCCGAGGTCGAGGAGGCGGCGGACGTCCGCGCTGCGGACGAGGCGGGCATAGCCGACAAGGGCCACGGCAGCGTAAACCGCGCCGAGGATGGCCAGACGGCCAACCTCGACGCGGGAGGCGGCGGTGAGGGAGGGAAGCGTCGCCATGGCGGCGGCGAGAGCGAGGTCAATGAGGAAGCGTTTCATGATGATGTCTCCTGACGTTGTGTATTAGATACCCAATACACTAGGCTCGCGAGGGGACTTTGTCAAGGGACGACGCCATCGAGGCCTACCGCGATCTGATCCTTGGGCAAGGGTCGATTTGAGAAGGGTCCGCGATGGCTCGAAAGGCTTCGCCAACCCCTTAATAGCAACCATGGATGCTTTGAAAAGCTTCGCCAACCCCGAAAAAGGGGTTCATGATGCCTCGAAAAGCATCCTCAACCCTAAAATAGCAACCATGGATGCTTTAAAAAGCTTCGCCAACCCCGAGAAAAGGGTTCGCGATGCCTCGTAAAGCATCCTCAACCCTAAAATAGCGACCATGGATGCTTTAAAAGGCTTCGCCAACCAAAAAGAAAGGGGTTGCGATGCCTCGAAAGGCTTCGCCAACCCCTAAAAAGGCAACCATGGTTGCATCCACCGCCGAGAGGGTGGAGATTCGGATCGAATAGGCGCGCCGGCCTCGGCGGCTGGTCCGCCGGCGGGCACGTACAACCGCCGCCGAGCCGGCGGCCCAGCCGGCGGCCCGCCGGCGCGCCTCGGCTCTATACTCGACCTGTGGCGTCCTTCGCCCAAACACTCCGCGCGCTCAACGACATGAAAAGCGAAGGAGTCATTGACGAATACGCGATCGCAGGAGCCATGGCCCTGCTTTTCTGGGCCGAGCCGATCCCGACCTACGATCTCGACGTCCTGGTTTTCCTGCCGCCGACGAGCTATCAGGCCGACAAGGAGCACATCATCATCGAAGGCATCCCGGTTCAGTTCGTTCCAGCGCCGAATGAACTGGCCGACGAAGCGATCGAAACCGCGGAGGTCATGAAGTACGGCGGGGTCGACGCCAGAGTAGTTCGTCCCGAATACCTCATCGCGCTGTATCTCGACGGTTCGGCAAAGACTCCAAAGCGCCGCGAACGAGCGGCCGCGCTGCGAGAGTCGGACAAGGTAGACACCTCCAGGTTGCAAGACCTCATGAAGCGTTTCAAACTGACGTTCTGAATCGCATGGCAAGCGCACGCGCCCGCCCCTCACCCGAGCTTCTCGAACGCCTCCGCGAAGGGAAGCGCCAGCTGCACGAGGCGCAGCGCGAGCTTTCGTTACCGGAGAAGGTTCGCCAGCTGCTCGAGCTTCAGAAAATCGACTTCGAGATTCGGAAGGCGCGCGGCGATCTGCTCCGGCCGTGGGAGAAGCCGTGGGACATCGAGCCGTGATTGGCCGGCGCGCCGTCAGGGCAGGCGGTAGATGAAGATCGAGTAGCCCCCCTCCCCCACCCGCTCCGCTTTCGAGTCGGCGAGGTAGCGGCGCCAGTAGTCGCGCATCTCGGGGGGGGCGGTCAGGCCTTCGTACGCCGAGGCGCTGATGGCCAGCCAGCCGGGGCGCTGGATGGCGGCGGCGTCGAGCTGCGGCTCGGCCCAGTAGCCGAAGGAGAGGTTGCGGTGCGGCACGCCGTAGTAGAGCGGGTCGGCGGAGCCGAAGTAGACGAGGTCGATCGGCCCGGCGACGCGGTAGGCCCGCAGCCAGTCGGCGAGGCGGGGGAGGTCCTGCCCCCAGTCGAAGTTCGAGTCGACCAGCCGCTCGTAGCCGCGGCGCGGGCCGCCGGCGAGCTCGTTCATGTACGACAGCTGGCGCCCCCACATCGGCGACGGGCGGGGGACGAAGACCACCAGGCTGGCCACGGCCGCCGCCCCGGCCGCGATCCACGCCGCGCGATACCGCGCCAGCGCACCGCACAGGACATAGAGAAACGGATAGACCGGCAGGATGTGCCGATGCCCGATGTTGAGCGACGACGACATGGAGACGGCGAGGTAGAGGACCACCGGCCAGAGGAGAAACGGCAGCGCATCGCTGCGCGTGCGCCGCGCGAGAAACAAGCCGGCGACGATCAGCACGATGGCCGGAATCGTGGTCTTGTAGAGAAACGTCCAGAAGAAGTAGCTCGGGAAGCCGCGGTTGGAGTACTCGCCGCGCAGGAAGCTGGGGCGCACCAGCGAGCTGCGCACGATCGAGGCGATGCCGTAGACGTACGCCTCCGGCAGGAGGTGGCGGTCATATGCGAAGAGGAGGAGCCGCCCCGACGCGCCGATGTGCGCATACGGCCGCATCCGCTGGATGGCCGGTTCCGGCGGCCCGTCCGGGTACTGCGGCAGGAGCTGCTTCGTCGCATACCAGTCGTCGACCACCACCCGCATGCGCAGCGGCTGCTCGCTGGCCCGCCAGCGGAAACCGTACGCGGCCCAGATGACGGCGATGGTGACCACTGCCCCGACGCCGAGGACCGCGCCGATGCGCTTCCACGGCGTGCCGGTGAGCCCGCGCTGGAGGCCGATGACGATCACCACCGGCACGAGCACGAGCGCCGAGAACTTCGCCACCTGGGCCAGGGCGAAGCAGAGGGCGAACGCGGCGACGTCGTACCACGTGCCGTGCCGCAATGCTCGCCAATAGAAATAGAGCGCGGCAACCATCAGCGCCGCCAGGCCGACGTCGGTCGTCACCAGCCCGCTGTGGGCCGCGAAGCTCGGGTCGAAGGCGACGAGCAGCGCGGCCAGCGCCGCTCCCCACCACCCCCACAACTCGCGCGCCCAGAGGAAGGCGATGACGATGGCCAGCATGCCGAAGAGCAGCAGCACCAGCCGCCCACGGGTGAACATCGCCGCGGAGTCGTTGGGGAAGCCGGCGCCGTAGAAGAGCTCGTGGGCGAAGGTCCACTGGGCCATCGGGCCGGCGAGCGCATCGTCCCAGGACTTGCCGAACGTCATGGTCACCGGCATGGAGAGCATGGGCAGGGCGGCGAGCTTTTTCAGCAGCGGGGGATGCTCGGGGTTGAGGCGGTAGTCGCCGGTCTTCAGGTACGACCAGCCGGCGGCGAGGTGGGTGGGCTCGTCGGTGGTGGGGGAGGTGGTGAGGATGTTGGTGAGGGCGAGAGCGAGGAAAGCGACGAGAGCGGCAAAGGCGACGATCAACGCACCGATCCGCCGCCGGGCCGGCGGCGGACCAGCCGGCGGGCCGCCGGCGCGCCCCTTTCTCAAACCGCGACCGGCTCCTCGGTCGAGGCGGCGATCAGTTGCCGCAGCACGTACGGCAAGATGCCGCCGTGCTGGTAGTAGTCGACCTCGATCGGCGTGTCGATGCGCACCGTCACCGGAACGTGCTGCACCTCGCCGCCGCTCCGCTTGATCGACAGCGTCGCCTTCTGCCGCGGCCGCACCCCCTCGATGCCCACCACGTCGTACGTCTCCGTCCCGTTCAGGCCGAGCGTCAGCGCGCTCGTCCCCTCCTCGAACTGCAGCGGCAGCACCCCCATCCCCACCAGGTTCGAGCGGTGGATGCGCTCGAAGCTCTGGGCCACCACCGCGCGTACGCCGAGGAGGCGCGTGCCCTTCGCCGCCCAATCGCGCGACGAGCCGGTGCCGTACTCCTGCCCGGCCAGCACGATCAGCGGCGTTCCTTCCTGCTGATAGCGCACCGCCGCGTCGTAGATATCCATCCGCTCACCGTCCGGCTGATGGATCGTCACCCCCCCCTCCACCCCCGGCACCATCAGGTTCTTGATGCGCACGTTGGCGAACGTGCCGCGGGTCATCACCCGGTCGTTGCCGCGCCGCGAGCCGTAGCTGTTGAAGTCCTCCGGCTTCACGGCGTTCTCCAGCAGGTACCGTCCGGCGGGCGAGTTCACCTTGATCGAGCCGGCCGGGCTGATGTGATCGGTGGTCACCGAGTCGCCGAAGACGGCCAGCGGGCGCGCGCCGCGGATGTCCGCCGCCTTCCCCGGCGTCATGGTGAAGTCGCTGAAGAACGGCGGCTCCTGGATGTACGTCGAGCGCGGGTCCCACGAGTAGAGCTGTCCGATCGTCGAGGGGATCTCGTTCCACAGCGGGTTCTGCTCGGCGAAGCTGGCGTAGAGCCGGCGGAAGTCCTCCGGATCGACCGCCGCGGCGATCACCTCCCGCACCTCGTCCATGGTCGGCCAGATGTCCTTGAGGAAGACCTCGGCGCCGGAGCGGCTGCGGCCCACCGGCTCGTTGGTCAGGTCGATGTCGATCCGTCCGGCGAGGGCGAAGACGACCACCAGCGGCGGCGACATCAGGAAGTTGGCCCGGATCGACTGGTGCACGCGCGCCTCGAAGTTGCGGTTGCCGCTGAGCACCGAGACGCCGATCAGGTCATGATTCGTGATGGCCTCCTCGATGGCCGGATCGAGCGGGCCGGAGTTGCCGATGCAGGTCGTGCAGCCGTAGCCGACGAGATAGAAGCCGAGCTGGTTGAGGTACTGGTCCAGGCCCGACTTGCGGTAGTACTCCGTGACCACCCGCGAGCCCGGCCCGAGGGAGGTCTTGACGACGGGCGAGACGCGGAGCCCCTTCTCCACCGCCTTCTTCGCCACCAGGCCGGCGGCAAGCATCACGGACGGATTCGACGTATTCGTGCAGGAGGTGATGGCGGCGATCAGCACGTCGCCGTGATGCAGCTCGGCCACGGCGCTCGGGAGCTCGTCGGCGATCTCCGCGAGCGGCACCCGGTCCGGCGTCGGCCGGTTGTTCATCATCTCTTCTTCCGTCACCACGCTGGTGTTGGCCACTTCGTGCGGCTGCGGCATGGTCTCCATGGCCTGCTCGCCGCCGCCGGTGACCGTGGCCTCCTCCCCTTCTTCCGCCTTCTTGCCGATCACCGTGCGCAGCTTGCGCTCGATCTCCGCGGCCGGCTTGCCGTAGCCGTTCGGCGGCTCGGCCTGCAGCATGTTGATGAACTGGTGCTTGATGGCCTCGAGCTCGATGCGGTCCTGCGGCCGCTTCGGCCCGGCCACGCTGGCCCGCACGGTGGAGAGGTCGAGCTGGAGCACCTTCGTGTAGTCGATCTCCCCCTGCTTCGGCATGCCGAACAGCCCCTGGGCCTGGTAGTAATCGCGGAAGGTGCCGATCTGCTCGGGCGTGCGGCCGGTGAGCGCGAGGTACTTGCAGCTCACCTCGTCGATGGGGAAGTAGCCCATCGTGGCCCCGTACTCGGGGGCCATGTTGGCGATCGTGGCCCGGTCGGCGAGGGAGAGCGAGGCCGCCCCGTCGCCGAAGTACTCGACGAACTTGCCGACGACCTTCGCCTTGCGCAGCATCTCGGTGATGGTCAGCACGAGATCGGTGGCGGTGACCCCTTCCTTCAGCGCGCCGGAGAGATGGACGCCGATGACGTCGGGGGTGAGGATGTAGACCGGCTGCCCGAGCATCCCGGCCTCGGCCTCGATGCCGCCCACGCCCCAGCCGACGATGCCCAAGCCATTGATCATGGTGGTGTGCGAGTCGGTGCCCACCAGGGTGTCGGGATACCAGACGCCGTCGCGCTCGAGGACGCCGCGGGCCAGGTACTCGAGGTTGACCTGGTGCACGATGCCGATGCCCGGCGGCACGACGCGGAAGCCGTTGAAGGCCTGCATGCCCCACTTGAGGAACTGGTAGCGCTGGTTGTTGCGCCGGAACTCGATCTCCATGTTCTTCTGGAGCGCGTCGGGGGTGTTGAAGAAGTCGACCTGCACGGAGTGGTCGATGACGAGGTCGACGGGGACGAGCGGCTCGATGATGCCGGCATCCTTGCCGAAGCGCGCGGCGGCGGAGCGCATGGCGGCGAGATCGACGAGGAGGGGGACGCCGGTGAAGTCCTGCAGGAGGATGCGGGCGACCATGAAGGGGATCTCTTCCTCGCGCTCGGCCACCGGCTTCCACCCGGCGAGGGCCCGCACGTCATCCTCGGTGATCTTTTTGCCGTCGACGTTCCGCAGCACGGACTCGAGCACGATGCGGATGCTGACCGGGAGGCGGGAGATGTTCCCCACGCCCGCCTTCTCCAACCTGGGAAGCGAATAGAACTGACCGGCGGAGAAGGTGTCGAGGGTGTCGAAGGTGTTGAGCGGCATAGCGGGCCGAGTCTAACAAAAAAGGTATACCCTCCGGCCCATGCCTCACCCCTCCACTACTCTTCTGCTCGCCATCGGCCTCGCGGCCGGCCTCCTCTCCGGCATCTTCGGCATCGGGGGCGGGATCATCGTCGTCCCGGCGCTGATCTACCTGGCCCGATTCAACCAGCATCAGGCCACGGGGACGAGCCTGGCCGTGCTGCTGCCGCCGATCGGCATCGCCGCCGCGCTGGAGTACTGGCGCAACGGGAACGTGAACGTCCGGGCGGCGGTGATCATCGCCCTCTCCATGCTGGTCGGCGGCTGGTTCGGCGCGACGTTCGCGAATCGGATCGCGGGACCGTATTTGCGGTTGGCGTTCGGGGTGTTTGTGGTGTCCCTCGGCGTGTATCTCATGTATGGGGCGTTTCGACGGTTGGGGTGGATGTAGCCGCTGCGACCGCGGCTGCACTTCGGCGTACGGGCGGGTGAACATGAATGCAGAATGCAGAATGCAGAAGGTTGAATGGAGAATCAGCGGGTGGGAGAGGTGCTGGCGTTCTTGACGATGGTCGTGAGGATCGAGACGATCTCGTCCGCTTCTTTGATGATCAGCGTCAATCGCGACGGGCGGACGATCTCAGTCTCTGCGAGAAGCCGTAACCAGTAGACCGTCTCTCGCGCTTCTTTCAATGAAATGCGGCATTTCGCAATGAAGTCGGCCTTGGTCTGCCCAGCCTCTGCTTCCTGGAGGTTTGCGCCCACGCCAGTTCCGGAGCGAAGGACTTGCGAGAGGAGCGGACGGGCAGACGAGTTGCGCTTCGCAAGCGCCTGATGAAGCTTCACGATACGACACGCAAATTGAAACGCCCGCTCCTGAATGTCGTTCCCCTTCATCATTCCTCATTCTGCATTCTGCATTCTGCATTCGATGGCTTCTCTACACGATGTAGCCGTAGGCGAAAAGCACGAGCTACGAGCTACCAGCTACGGCCGCCGCGACCGCGGCGGCCCGCCTTTCGGGCCAGCCGCGGCGCTTGACTTCCTCGTACGTCAGCAGCGAATGCGCGTAGTAGTCGCGGAGCAGGAGCTCGTCGGGATTCCATTGCCAGGCGTCCTCGACCACCGGGACGCCGCTTCCTTCGAAGAGGTCGGAGCGCCAGCGCGGGGCGGGCTCGATGAGACGCCGCAGCTCGATGACCGGGCGCGCGGCGCGCCAGATCTCCGTTCCGGTCTTCTCGCGCAGGAGCCAGGGGCGATGCCGCCACTCGGCGCGATAGCGGTCGACGTCGGCCACGATCTCGGCCTCGGTGATCGGGCCGCTGTGCTCGGAGAAGATCCGTGCCACGAGCGTCACCGGCGTCACCGGCAGGACGGCGGAGATCTCGCCCATCACCCGGTCGGCCAAGAGCTGCAGCTCCGGCTTGCGATCCTCGAACGAGGGGGCGAGGGCGCCGGGATGCTCGCGCACGAAGTCGTCCACGCAGATCGGCGTGCCGAAGGTGACGATGGCGTAGCCGTACCGCTTGAAGCGCTTGAGGATGCTGCGGAAGGTGTTCTTGAAGAGGAACTGCGCCGTGGTGCGCAGCTTCTCCCCGCGCGTCGAGCGGTCTTCCTTCCCCAGCAGCTCCTCGGTCAGGTTGCGGTCCTCCAGCACGCGGTCGTAGTTCACCGACGTGGGGATGAGATAGAGCGGCGGGGTGAAGGCCGGGTCGCGCTTGGCCGTCACCAGGTAGTCGAGCATCCCCAGCTTCGGCTTGAGGAACGCGCCGTCGCGGGTCAGGCCCCCCTCGATGAAAATGCCCTGCGTCACTCCGTTCTTGGTGATGGTCTGCACGAACTTCGACAGCACGGCGTGGTACAGCGGCTCGCGGTAACGGCGCCGGACGAAGTAGCCGCCGAACCACTTGAAGAGATGGTTGAGCGGCCAGACCCGCGCCCACTCCCCCACCGCATAGGAGAGGGAGATGAACTTGAAGAGCATGTGCGCCACGAGGACGTAGTCGGCGTTGGAGCGGTGATTGATGATGTAGACGACCGCGGCGTTGCGCGGCATGCGCTCGTTGAAGTCGCGGAGCGGCTTGCGCTCGACCACGGGACGATAGAGGAAGTTCATGATGGCCCGCGCAATCGGCGCGCCGAAGCGGTAGTAGGCCAGGAGGTTGAACTTCGGGACGATCTCCCGCAGATAGATCTTGGCCTGCTTCGTCGCCTCCTCGATCGACACGCGATGACCGCGCGCGTACTCGCGCACCGCGTCGACCACCTCCCGCGACCCGAAGACCTCCAGCTCGATCTCCGCATGCCGCCGCTTGAGCTTGAAGCGGTCGATGTGGATCCTCTCCGAGCGCTGAAAGCGCCGCGCGTGGCGCTTGCCGAGGAAGACGGCGAGCGCGACCAGGATGACGGCCACGCCGATGACGATCAGGACGACCGGGCTCATTGGTGGGGATCAGTTTACCGGGGCTGGCCGAGCCGGTGATAAGCTGGATTCGATGAAGGTTCTCACCTACGAGGCAATCGTCGATCGTGGCGAAGTCAAACTGCCGGAAAGCGTGAGACTTCCGGAGCACGCAAAGGTATACGTCGTCGTCCCCGGTGTCGAAGATCCGCTGCCCTCCAGGATTCAAACTCCTCGGCTCCTGCGACCCGAACAGGTACCCGATTTCGCAATGGAGATCTTGGAAGGCGAAGATGCCATCGTACGATGATCGGCTCTTTGCGCCTCCAGCGGCAGTTCTGAACGCGCGTCTCCGCAATCCGCAAAACGGTGCGATCGTTCCGGATGTCTTGCTCCTGATCGATACCGGCGCTGACGTGACGCTGCTTCCACTCAGCGCGGTGAACGCGGCCGGAATCGAGCAGACCGGCACCTCGTACGAGCACATCGCCGTCAACCGTCAACTGTGAACCGTCAACCGGGATAGGCAGCCGATGGCCTCCGCCAGGAACCGCTCCGCGTCCCCCTTCCCGCGCAGCACCGCCCCCACCCACCCTTCCGTGTGCCACGCGCCGGCGGAGAGGGGTGGGAGGGTGGAGGGGCCGGGATAGGGCCAGGGGGTGACGTACCAGTAAGGCTCGGGATAGAGCGCGTCGCCGGCGAGCCAGCCGGTGCCGATGGTGCGGCCGTCGCCGAAGGAGAGGAGCGTGGCGATGTCGAAATGGTGGGGCCAGAGGCGGACCGGCGAGGCCTCCCGATGCGCCGCGCGGACGCGCTCCAGCTGCCGGTTGGCCTCGGCGAAGCCGGCCGCGATGCGCGCCAGGTCGGCGGCGTCCGGCGCGAACTTCACGCCGTGGGCGACCGGGTGATCCGGCAACGGTTCCTCCGGCCGGGCGAGGCGGCTGCCGACGCGCTCTTCCAGGAAGCGGAAGCCGTCGTCGAGCGTGTGGCCGGCGAGCGGGTACGCGTCGACGTCATCCCCTTGGATGAAGAGCAGCGCGCAGTCGCGCGGGCGCAGCCCCGACCGATAGCGGCCGTCGACCACCCCCTGCAGCAGCGCGTCACGCTCGTCCGACCACGTGAAGCTGTGGTGCGAGTAGTCCTCTTGCGGCGGGAGGAG
>JADMIO011089340.1_pt1 | contig 47096 bp, 48 predicted proteins | sample 8958161 | NCBI WGS metagenome assembly JADMIO01 (sample SAMN16585339, study PRJNA669376) | soil metagenome | isolation source: Crop rotation soil | place: USA: Cullars Rotation, Alabama | collected 2011
CGCGACAACTTGTCCACGTGGAATTCTAAGCTTAGGATCCCAATGTGCTGGAAAGCGCGGGCTAGTGCCGCATAGCCCCGACGGCGCCGGTTGAAGGTCCGAACCGACCACCACACGATCGAATCGCTAGAGAACGCCATGTGCCACGTCTCAACGTTGCCGTGCCACAGCGGATCCTTAGTTACGACGCGATGGAGAGTGCGTCGCACCATCTGGCTCCAGACCTGCCACCGAGGCAGATCGAGCCATACCAGCGTGTCGCTGCGGGAGAGCACAAGCTGGTCGACCGTCGACGAGCCCAGGTTGCCGTCGAAGGTCCAGCCGTCGCCTCGTGTTCTAGCGTCCATCTCGGAGTAGACTTCGTCGCCCGGCGTCTGCTGCCAGTTCGGACGCCAGATGATCGCGTCGTTGCAGATGTAGGTCAGTCCCAGCGCCTCAGCGAGCGCCATTGCCACGGTCGTCTTGCCGCTGCCCGACGTGCCCACGACGCAGATGCGAGTCCCGAGCGCCGGCCATCGATTCGTCATGCAGCCATGCTAACGCAGCCGATGAGAGCCACCGGCATCCGTAGGAGCCGTTCGGGACTTCGGCGGTGGGGCTGCAGCACTACCATCGCGTTCAGCAGACTTGGCAACTTTTCTAACGAAGTCAGATCCAGTAGTGATGGAGAAGTTCTTCAATGACTTGGCCGAAAGGAAGGCCAGCAACGAGACATCAATCAACCCTGTAGCAACGTCGAAAATTCTCTTTGCGCTTAGGCCCAATGTTTTCGCGCCATGGGACAACGCCACACGAGGACCACACGAACCTTACTGGCAATACCTCGAAAGAGTGCAAGCTGAGATTGAAGATCTAATTGCCGATGCGCGTAACTTCAAGATTGAACCGAGTTCTATTCCGTCGGAAGTTGCAAGACCACGCAGCACGCTCCCAAAGCTTGTCGATGAATTCTTCTTTGTCCAGAAGAACGCTCATCGTGCTACTGAGGAGGAAGTAGGGAGGTGGTACTCCTGGCTTTAGTTTCTTTTGCTACACGACCGTCAGCATGCGGTCGAGGGCGATCTTCGCGTAGTGCGACGTCTCGGCGTCTACTGAAACCTGGTTCACAACCCGGCCCTCGGCCAGCTCCTCGACGGTCCAGGCCAGGTAGGCGGGGTGAATGCGGTACATCGTGGAGCAGGGGCAGACGACCGGGTCGAGGCAGAACACCGTCTTGTCGGGGTTCTCGTGCGCCAGGCGGCTGACGAGGTTGATCTCGGTGCCGACGGCGAAGACGCTTCCGGGCGCACCCTTCGCGATGGTCTGGACAATGAACTCGGTCGAGCCGTTGGAGTCGGCGGCCTGCACCGTGTCGTAGCGGCACTCAGGGTGGACGACGACGTGGACGCCGGGGAACTTCGCCCGAGCCGCGGCGATCTGGTCGACTGTGAAGCGCTGGTGCACGGAGCAGTGGCCCTGCCAGAGCAGGATGCGGCTGCGCTCGAGCTCTTCGAGCGTCATGCCGCCCATGGAGCCATAGGGCTTGTTGTAGTTCCACAGCGACATCTGGTCGAGCGGCACCCCCATCGCGGCACCGGTGTTGCGACCCAGGTGCTGGTCGGGGAAGAAGAGCACCTTCTCGCCGCGCTCGAAGGCCCACTTCAGGACGGCGCCGGCGTTGCTGGAAGTGCAGACGATACCGCCGTTGCGGCCACAGAACGCCTTCAGCGACGCGGCAGAGTTCATGTAGGTGACAGGCACAATCTTGTCGGCGAAACCGGCGTCCTGCAGCTCCTCCCAGGCGGCGTAGACGTCGTCCGGGTCGGCCATGTCGGCCATCGAGCAGCCGGCGGCCATGTTCGGCAGGACAACGGTCTGGTGGTCGGCGCTGAGGATATCGGCGGCCTCGGCCATGAAGTGCACGCCGCAGAAGACGATGTACTCGGACTCGCCGTGCTCGGCGGCCCATTGCGAGAGCTTGAAGGAGTCGCCGCGGAAATCGGCAAACTGGATGATGTCTTCGCGCTGGTAGTGGTGCCCTAATACGATGAGCTTCGAGCCAAGCTTGCGTCGCGCTTCCGCGACGCGCTCGACGAGCTGCATCGAGTCGAGGTCCCAGTACTTCTGGGGGATTTCCTTCTGCCAGTAAGCGAAGGAAGGCTCGCTGGAGAGCGGCTTCGTCTCGATGCCAGTATTCGTCTCGCAGGCGATACCGGCGAGGGGAATGATTTCGTCTGTCAGCGTTGCCATCGCCGACCTCCGTGCCTAGAACCTTGGGTTATCAAGTCCGCCCCGGACTTAGTGTCATCATGACACTTACTCTTCTATCACGAATGCTAACCCTCACCCTACTTCGTGTCAATATGACACGAAGCTGCAAAACACTAACAAGCCATGGCCACCGTCGATATCCATTCACCCGCGCGAGGCCAGTTTTTGAGTCTGCGTAACTTCTTCGAGCTTCCGGCCGATATTACCGACAACGTCACGCCGGACAATTAGCGAACAGCGAGCAATCTCCATGCATCGAAACTTCTTTGCCCTTGGCCTCGTCGTCTTCCTGGCCCTTGGCTGCGGCCGCGCCAACGCCCGGCGTGCCGAGCCACCCACGAACGCGCCGGTCCCCCTCGAGGCTTCGTCGAGCGGCTGCGGCAAGACGTTCGCGAAGGGCGAGACGCTCGGCACTCTCACGTCGAGCGGCGTCCAGCGCACGTATCGCCTCTATGTGCCCGCCAGCTACTCGCCGAGCCAGCCGACCGCGTTGGTGCTCAACTTCCATGGCTTCGGCTCGACGGCGAAGGAGCAGGAAGCTTACTCGAAAATGCCGCAGCAGGCCGACAAGTCCGGCTTCATCACGGTCGCGCCCGACGGCCTCGACCACCGCTGGTTCATCTACAGCAAGCTCGAGCCGGGCTACGTCGACGACTTTGCCTTCGTCAGTAGCCTGATCGACGACCTCTCGTCGAAGCTCTGTATCGACTCGAAGCGGGTCTTCAGCACCGGCATCTCCAACGGCGCCGCGTTCAGCGCCCAGGCAGCCTGCAAGCTCAACGACCGCATCGCCGCCATCTCGACCGTCGCCGCTGAGGGCTACAACGCCGTTTACTGCTCGGGCAAGCAGCCGGTGCCGATCCTCGCCTTCCACGGCACCGCTGACAAATTAGTACCGTTCGATGGCGGTCCGTCCGGGCGCCTCGGCCTGACGTCACCGCCGACGCGCACGAACATGGCGAACTGGGCGAAGTTCAACGGCTGCAACATGACGCTCGCGACGCAGCAGATCGCGTCGGACGTCAGCCTCGAGTCTTACTCTCAGTGCCGCAACAACGCAGACACGCAGCTCTACGTCATCGACGGCGGCGGTCACACCTGGCCCGGCGCCATCAACGTCCTTGCTCTCGGCCCCACAACCCACTCGATCGACGCCACTGCGCTCATGGCCGCCTTCTTCGCGGCTCACCCGAAGCCGTAGGCTTCGCGGGGTCAGGGGTCAGGGGTCAGGGGTCAGGGGTCAGGGGTCAGGGGTCAGGGGTCAGGGGTCAGGGGTCAGGGGTCAGGGGTCAGGCAGAGTCTCGGGGCTTGTCGCCCACACCTTGTAATGCGAGCGTTAGCGAAGCAATCCCGGGCAGCCCGGTGCGACTAGCATGCTCCGTCGGAGCTATCCGGGCAGGTGCATCCGCGACGACGCGAAAGCGTCAAGTGCGCCAGCACGAGGCCGGGCGCTCTTCCGGCGTGCAAAGCTAACGTCCAACGCGAGAGCGCCCGGCCTGCCGCTAGCGCGGTGCGGCACCTTCGCGTTGTGGCGTGTGGACATGCCCGTAGCACGAGAAGGGCTCACCGACGCTGAACGCGCTGGCCCGAGATTGCTTCGCTTTCGCTCGCAATGACAAGAAGGGCTAGCGGACGCCCTCAGCTTCTGGTTCGACTGAAAACTGATAACTGGAAACTGGCGACTTCTACAGGGTCATCGGCTGGCGGGAGCTGAACTCGTAGAGCTCCGCCGGGCGGTGGGCGCCGCGGGAGATTGTCTTGCCTGTGGGCTTGATGATGCCCTGCGATAGCATGCGGCGTCTGAAATTTCGCTTGTCGACAGCGCGGCCGAAGATCGATTCGTAGACGGCCTGCAGGTCGCTGAGCGGGAAGCTCTGCGGCATCAAGCTGTATGCGACGTTGGTGTAGCTCAGCTTGTTACGCAGGCGCTGGATCGCCGCCTCAATCACCTTCGAGTTGTCGAAGGCGAGCTCGGGCGTGTCCTTCACGTTGAACCAGCGCGGCTCCCACGCTGCCTCGGAGCGCAGACGCACCTGCCGGGAGTCAACCAGCGCGAAGTAGGCGACGGCCACTGAGCCGACCTCGCCATCGAGGTCGTCGAAGCTGAAGAGCTGCTCCAGGTAGACGTCGCTAACGCCGGTCTCTTCGAAGAGCTTGCGCGCCGCTGCGTCCGCCAGTGACTCCTGGGGCGAAAGACCACCACCGGGCAGCGCCCAGTAGCCGACGTACGGTTCGCCGCTGCGATGGATCAGCAACGCCCGCAGTTCTTCGTCGATCACGGTGAGGATAACTACGAGAACGGACACTCGCATAAGCCGATAGTACCAATTAGCGCCTGACAAGTCGCAGGGAGGCTTACATCCGCCGGCAACGTTAACCCGCGCAAGGTCGCTTTGAGCGCAAGAAACAGATAGCGACGCCTCGGCCGCCACTCCTAGCATCGACTCAACGCATCGAATCGATGAGGGAGGCTGCCATGACTTCGACGAGCACTTACGTCTTCGACAACGCGTGGACCGAGGAGCGAGAGCGCCTCAGCCTGCTCGAGCAGGGCTGGGACGCCGTCAGTATCCGGGCGCTAGGGGCAGTTGGCGTCGCGCAGGGCTGGCGCTGCCTCGACGTGGGAGCAGGCGGCGCCTCGATCGCATCATGGCTCTGCGAGCGCGTCGGGACCACCGGCAACGTCGTCGCCACCGACCTCGACGCGCGCTTCATTCAGGCTCTCACGCACGAAAACCTCGAAGCGCGGGCTCACGACATCGTCAACGACGACCTCGAGGCGAACGCCTACGACCTCGTACACACTCGACTCGTCCTGGAGCACATCCCCGAGCGCGAGCGGGCGCTCGACCGCATGATTGCGGCGCTCAAGCCCGGCGGCGTGCTGCTCCTCGAGGAGTTCGACCACCTCACTTTCGCGCCAACACCCGAAGCACCGACCGAGTTTCGCGAGGTGTGGTCGAAGTTCGCTGCGGCGTTCGAGGCGCTGGCGGCACAACGAGGCCTCGACCTCGCCTACGGCAGTCGCATGCTGGATGCGCTCGAAACTCGGGGGTTGGCTGACGTGCAATCGACAGGAACAACGCAGGTGCAGCGGGGCGGCTCAGCGCTCAGTCGCGTGCTCGCCCTCAGCGCCGAGAAGATGCGCGGCGGGCTCGTGGCTACGGGTCACGTCGACGACGAAACTCTGGATACGTTCGTCCGCCTGCTACACGACCCGAGCTGCCGTTGGACGAGCCAGCTCATGGTCATCGCGAGAGCTCGAAGACCCTAGCGCTTCGGCGAGGCGCGCTTCTTTTTCGGCGCAACCAGCGCGTAGCTCGCCGCGATGAGGTCTTTGACGAACGGCAGATCGCCGACGCCATTCACCTCGACGTTCACCCAGCCATGGCGGCCGATATACGCCGCGCGCTTGATGTGCGGCAGCTGCTCCAGGGCCATGGCATCGTCAGGCGTCGCCTTCACCGTGACGTGTGCGACATCGTTGTCGGGCACGCCGGTGAAGGCGAACACCTTCTTGCCCACCTTGTAGACGATTTCGCCCCAGGGGTAGTCCTCCCAGGCGCCGTCGAAGGAAAGGCAGTACGCCTGGAGCTCCCGGGCCAGCGGTGTGTCAGGGAGCTCCACAGGCGGAAAGCGCGATTCGGTCACCGAAGCTTGAGCTGCCCCGACGGAAGCGCGTAGTGACGCACGTAGCCACGGATTTCGCCGATTTGGCCCGTGTGGTCGTGCGTGTGCACGTAGTGCGAGTAGACGGCCCACTCGAGCCAGTTGAAATCACCCGCAACAGCGTGCGGCGCCGTGGTGCTGCCAGCCTTCGACGCATCGACGCCCTCGAGGAATGCAACGACAGCCGCAGACTGGTCGATGAAGTCCTGACGCGCCTTCGTGAAGGACGTCTCAGCCTCCGGCGGGATGTAGCCACCACCCGCAGGCGGCGTGCCGGCTGCCGGTGCCCAGCTCTGGCCCTGAGACAGCGACTTCATGCGGTCCATGCTTCGAGCGAAGCTGCCGTTGAGGTGCTGGAGCACCTGCAGCGCCGAGAAAGCCCCGGGCGCCGCGATCTTGCCCTGCTCCTCCGAGAAGTCGGCAATGCCATCCGCGAGGGCGGCGGCTTCGGTCTTTACCAGACTAACAACGTGATCCTTACCCAAGGCGGCCTGACCCTTCACGAAAGCGCGAACGGCATCGCCACCGGCATCAATACGAACAACGACTGGCATTTTTCTCCTCCACTAATGATCCGCGCCCTATTTTGTCCGCGAGCGGCCACCGAAGCAATCTCCCGTCTTATCCGAGATGTCAGGAGCTCAATACCCTTGTCATTGCGAGCGAAAGCGAAGCAATCTCGGGCTAGCGCGGCCAGCATTCGACGAGCCGTCCTCGAGCTCCGGGCACCTTCAGCCATAACAACACGAAAGCGCCGCACCGCGACAGCGGCAGGCCGGGCGCTGTCGCGTTCACACGACCGCCTTTGCCCGCCGAGAGAGCGCCCGGCCTCGTGCTGGCGCACTTGGCGCTTTCGCCTTTTCTCAGATGCTTAAGCGAGGAGCACGAGGACGGGGCTCTGACCCTCAGCAGGGCTGCCCGGGATTGCTTTGCTTTCGCTCGCAATGACAAACGAGTGTGCGTGCCCTCAGCGACACTTAGTCCGGCCCGAGGATCTCCTCGTAAGGTCAGTCCAGTTCGGGTTGAACTCGTTGATAAGAGCTAACTTGCGTGCTCTCGAGGAGCCCTTGAGCGCTTTCTCTCGCTCGATGGCTGCGTGGACGTCGTCCGTGTCTTCGAAGAAGACGAGCTTCGTTGCGTTGTATCGGCTCGTGAAGCTTGCTTCGACTTCTCGCGGTGCTCCGTCACTCGGCGAATCAGGTCATTCGTCACGCCGGTATACAGCACCGAGCCCGAGGCGTTCGTCAGGATGTAGACGTAGTACGGCACGTCCTCCGCCGCTGACCCGCTTAGCTAAATGAACAGGGGGAGGGCGTCTGAGGCGATGGTACCGCTGAGCGACCACGCGCCGGCGTGGTCGATGCGGACGGTGACGAGCTCGCCGACTTCTGTGTCGCCGGCGAAGTGGACGAGCTTGTTGGAGCGCGTCCGGCCGTTCCACAAGCCGTCGCGCTTGCTCTCGACCAGCACTTCTTCCTCTCGCCCCTGGTAGCGGGCGTTGAGGGCGGCCGAAATCTCCTGCTCCAGCTCCTCAACGCGGTGCATGCGCTCTCGCTTCACATCGAGCGGCACATCGTCTTCTAGCTTGCGGGCGGCATAAGTGCCGGGACGAGGCGAATAGGCAGCGGCGTGCACCTTGTCGAAGCGGATCTCGCTGAGCAGGTCGAGGCTCTCCTGGAACTCCGCCTCTGTCTCGCCGCAGAAGCCGACGATGAGGTCCGTCGTAATCGACGCCTCAGGCATCATCGAGCGGATCAGCGCCACACGGTCTCGGAACAGCGGGATGTCGTAGCCGCGGCGCATGCGGTCGAGGACGGCGGTGGAGCCGTGCTGCACAGGGATGTTGAAGAACTCGCAGACCTTGGGCAGGTCGCGAACGGCTTCGATAATCTTCGGCGTCATGTCCTTGGGGTAGGACGTGAGGAAGCGGATGCGCAGCAGGTTCGGAATATCGCTGAGGCGCTCCATGAGGTCGCCGAGGTCCGGGTGACCCTCGATCTCGTTGCCATACGCCTCGACAGTCTGGCCCAGCAGCGTCACTTCGCGTACGCCGCCGTGTACAAGGTGCGCCACCTCGTCGAGGATCTCCTGCATCGGCCGGGTGCGCTCGCGACCGCGTCGGAAGGGGACGATGCAGTAGGTGCAGAACTTGTCGCAGCCTTCGATGATCGGCACGAACGCCGTCGGGCCGGTGGGTGCCGGGAAGGTCGAAGGCCAGAACTCGCCGCCGTCGTCCTGCGTCAGGCCGATGGCGTCGAAGATGCCTTCGAAGTGCTGCGGGCGGGCGAAGTGGTCGACGTAGGGGAAGCGGCGCCGTAGCTCGTCATCCTTCGGGCCTACCATGCAGCCCATAACGACGATCTGGAAGTCGCCCTTGCCCTTGCGCTTCATCGCCTGCAGCCGGCCGAGGTGGCTGACGGCCCGCTGTTCAGAGCGGTCGCGCACGACGCACGTGTTGAGCACGACGAGATCCGCGTCTTCCGGCTGCTCGGCGGCTGCCCAGCCAAAACGGTCGAGTCCTGCCGCCAGCTTCTGCGAGTCGGCGACGTTCATCTGACAGCCTTCGGTCCAGATGTGATAGCGCTTGGTCTGGGCTTCGCTCATGCGCCTAATAGTAGCAAGGAACCCCCTTCGCAAGACAACGGCGCTCTTCGCATTGCCCAAGACTCGGGCTGAAAAAGATTCCGAAAAATTCCTGAATTCATGTGATCCATGGGTATGGGCCGAGCGAACTAGACGCGATCGGGAAAGGTGGCGAGCGTGGACCACTCGATTGCCAACCAACGACAGGTCGTAGAGGCGCTTTGGGCCGCCGTCAACGAACGTCGCTTCAGTGACGTCGAATCCGCCTACGACCCTGAGGTCGTCTATCACGCCTCCGATGGCTCGGAGTTGCGGGGCGCCCGCGACGTCATCGACCTCCTGAGAGCATTCGTCGTCAGCCTCCCCAGCATCGAAACCAAGCTCGAAGCGGCCGTCGGCGATGGCAGCCTGCTCTCTTGCCGTGTCCACACCTCGATAGCCTCGACCACCAACGACATCGACAAGGACCACCTGAAAGCGCCGCGCAGCTTCTCGATGCTCAGTACCGTGCGCATCCTCGATGGCCGTATTGCGGAAGAATGGGCCGCCTTCGGGCCGCTGGACCTGATCCGGCAGGCGGAGGCTCTCGCGGCGTAGAGATTTCCCCGGGGTGGCGATGTTCGTAGTGACGGGGGACTTCGCCACCCCACAATTTCTAGCCCGTCGCAAGAGACCCGAGCCTTCCCTAGCTCAGGTCTCTTGTCGGCGGCCTGATTCTCACCCCAGCCGGATCACGATGACGCCCGCGACGACTAGCGCCGCTCCCGCGAAGACGCGCGGGCTCAGCCGCTCCACGCCGCGCAGCATCACGGTCGCAAAGATCAGCGTGAACAGCGGGTTGCTGTTGGAAATGGGCGAGACGACCGTCACCTGCCCGCGGTGCAGCGCCTCGAACTGAAACACGATGCCGAGGGTCGAGAAGAAGCCGGCGACGGCGAAGAGCCAGGCACCTCGACGAAGGTCCAGCGAGCTCTCCCCGAGCTGGCGGCTCGTCACGAGGCTGAAGGCGACCGTCCCGACGCTAAGGGCGATGAACGACCCAAGCAGCGGCGATGCATCATCCGAGACGCCGTGGCGTGTCAGCACCTGCGATACCGCGTACGAGAGCACGGCCGTGACGGCGCACAGCAGGCCGATCGAGCTCATCGACTGCTTCGGCCTCGCCTGCGGTGTGCTCACGCCTCTGCCTCGGCGGCTTCGACGCGTTCGGGTGTCTTCGATGGCTGCGACGCGGGTGCATTCGCGGTCAGCGTCAGATAGATTCCGCCGAGCACGAGCGCCGTGCCAATGACGTTCGCGGTGCCGAGCTTCTCGCCGAAGAACACGACGGCGAACAGCGACGAGAAGACGGGCACGGACGCCAGCATCGGCGTCGACCGGCCGATGCCCAGGTGTCGAATCGACATGTAATTCATGAAACGGCCGAGCGGGAAGTTGAATACGCCGATCACGGCGAAGACGAGACCATCCTTCAGCGTCAGCTTCGCGATCGAACCGCCATCGAGCGCAACAACGAGCAAGCCCGCGAAGACGATGCCCGTAACGAGTGAGATCAGTGTCCCCAGCGTCGTCGGCATGTACTGCTGCGCCAGCCGCACGAACACAGAGCTGAAGCCCCACGAGATGGCGGCGCCAAGCGCGAAAAGAATGGCGATGCTGCCGGAAGACATTGCCCGCAGGATGGTCTATCCGGCTCTCGAAGGCAACGAGACGCTTTGATAGCGCATCAGTAGGCCAACCAAATACCGGCGCGCGAATCTGTCCCTAGGCTAAGGACATGCGTGGAACCATCGCCTTGCTTGCCGGCTCGATAGCCTTCGCAGTTATCGCGTTGCTGGCCGCGCTCGGTACTGAAAGCGGTTCCAGGACGCCGAATCTCCTCGCCCTTTCCACGCCGCCGGTGCCGCGGCCGACGATGGCCCCGCAGCCGACGCCACCTCCCTTCCCCACACCGCCCGGCCCGCCATTTGTGCTACCCCAGGTGCCGACGCCCGAGCCAGGCCGCGAGGGACCGGAGAGCACGCTCGTCGAGGTGGCCACTGGACGTTCGCTAAAGCTGTGGCAGCCAGGCAAGCGCATCTTCAGAGCCGCGTTCTCGCCCGACGGCGACTGGCTTGTCTTCGACCAGTCTCAGGACGAAACGAAGAGTTCGCTGTATCGTGTCGACCTGCGCGCGTCCCAGCTCAAGGCGACCCTTTACTCCGACGGCTATGCGCCCGACTTCTCCAGTCGCGGCGACCTGTCATTCCTTACGACTCGGCTGGACACGCTGATGAACGCAACGGAGGACCTGCGACTCGTGTCGCCATCGGGTGTGCTGAGCACGCTGACGCCGGACATGTACGGCCTCGGCGTCTGGTCTCCTGACGGGCGCTTTCTCGCCTACGTCGCGCCTGCCGGGCAGCCAGCCATTGGCGAGCCGATCGCGCTGATGCTCTACGACAGCCAATCGGGCGCGACGCGGAAGCTGGCCGAGGGCGACCCGGTGCAGGGCGATTATCGACTCCAGCCTGAATGGTCGCCGACCAGCCGCTACCTGACGCTGGCATTTGGCGGACCCACTGGCCTACATCGAAGAGCATTCTCGACCGCCCCGCGCGCCTTCAGCGTCGAGGTTCCCGATCGCGCCGTTTGGTCGACAACAGACGATGTCCTCTACGGCTACGACGGGACAGCGGACCCACCCGGCCTCGTTGCCTTCTCGATGGCGACACAGTCATCTAGCCGCATAGACGCCGACATCGAACCATATGACGAGCCGGAGCCCTCGCCCGACGGCAAGCTCCTAGCGCTCCACCTCACTGCCAACCCTGACGGCCGCCGCTTCGGCGGAACGGCGGTCTATTCCCTGACGGAGCAAAGGACGCTGTATGAGGTCGAAGGCGGGCTGCGTCGGTGGTCTGCCGACAGCAAGCATTTCCTGCAGCAATCGGGAGCGCCCGGCTGCTTTCCGGGCTATTCGATTCGCGCGGCGTCCGACGGCCACGAAGAAGGCTGCCTAGCCCAGACTATGGGCGCGCAGTTTTCACCTAGCGGCCGTTACATCGCTTATGTGAAGCCGCAGGACTACCGCAACGACCCGCGCTTCTGGCTCGTCGCTCACAACGACCTCTACGTCCGCGATCTCTCGACCGGCGCCGAGCGCAAGATCCTTACCGACGCCCGAGGCCCGCTCGCCTGCCTCGTCTGGTCACCCAACGAGCAGTGGCTGGTGCTGAAGGCGCTATGCGATGGCGGCTAAGCCAACGTTGTCTCTATCTGAAGAGCTGCGCGTACCCAGGGCGGATGAATGACTTGAACCAGGTCATTGAACCGCTATCAGTAGCGATGCCCTGCACCCAGAACATCAGGACGTACATGTCGTCTTTGACGGAGCCGTAGAAATTCAGCCAGCCTTGCCACTGGCCACCCGCATTTATCAGCGGTGGCGTAGAGTTCGTGGCGCTGGCGTCTTCGAAGTTCGACAACACCATCGGCGTTGCGCCGTAGTGCTGGAAGGTGCTGTCACCAACGAGGTGTGTGTCAGAGGAGGCATAGGCATCCCACTGGGCGACAGTGAACGCATAGAGCGTAACTTTGGCCTTGGAGAAGTCCAGCGACGAGGTCGACGAATTGACGAGGCTCACCTGGAGACGAAAGCGATTCACAATCGGATGTAATTCGAGATTTCCAATCGCGAGTGACCCGCCTCGAGTGCTACTGACCATACTGAGGGATCTGGTACCTGGGCGCGGCGTCAGCGCGTTGGTTGAGATCATGAATGTCGGTAGGGCCGGCTGAGCGGAGCGGCCCACCGGCGCCGGCGTCGCTTCGTATTGAATCGGTTTCGTGGCTGCGTGCCCGAGGACGTGCGGCAAGATATGCAACGAAAAGGCGGCCGCACCGACGACCAGTGCGCCCGTCAGCCGCGCCACTTTCAGGAGTGACTGGTGAGCTATTCGGACGGGCGACTTTGAATTCTCGACGGGCGTCGAGCGATATTGCGGAGTTGCTCCCAGGGAAGCAGCAGAAGTCGTCGACGCTTCACTCTGGCGCTTTCCACACGAAGGGCAGCGCGGCTGGTTCTGATCGGAATCGAACCAAGTCCGGCAGTACTGACAGACATAGGCCTTTGACATCGCCCACGACCCTCTCGCGGCGATTATAGCTAGACTAATGAATAACGTCTGCTGGGGCGGATGCTAGCAGCGAGCCCGCAGGAAGCGCTGCACGAGGAACGAGCCGACCAACATCACGAAGCCCACAAAGAACAGCACCAGGACTCCGCTGAATGCCGCGACTAGGCCCAGGATTACGCCGCCGATTCCGACGGCCGCAATCGCCCAGTCGGCGGCGCTCGGTGACGTCCGTGCGGCTGGCGCGTCCTCGCTTGCCCGTTTGTCTGCTTGATTTGTCCTGGAAGCTTTCACTCGTGCGGACTTACGGCGACCCACGAAATCGTCTCTCTTCCTCAGACCTCACGCGATACTCAGTGTCGACGGCGGTGCCAAATACGTCGGGCGACGCTCCGACGTAGAGAATCGAGAATACGCGCCAGAAAACGCCGGAGCCAAGGACAACTGCGAGGATGACGGGCAACACGTACGCCCAAACACCGAGGCCAACTTTTAGCCCTATCGCGACGAGCATGCCGAGAAAAAAGACCATCGCGGCGATGCCAACGACTACTGCGGCGAGACCAATTGGGCTGACGCCGAGGTTGAGCCTGCCTGCCAGGCTGTGCTGATAACGGACGACCGACTCTTCCTCCCACTCGAAGTGGCAGTTCGGACACGTGATGGCGAATCGCTGCCAGGACTCGAAACGCTCACGGCATTGGGGGCAGCGCATCGGACGGGCGGAAACGGTGGTCTGGCTCATCGTTAGAGGACCTCTCTCCCCAACGAAGATCTTACGCTCGCCCGCAAGAGGACACGGGCTTAGCGCCAGCGTATTTGCGACCAGAGCCGGGCCATCCGATCTGACAGTGGAATGGCAGCCCGCAATGAGAACAAACCCCGGTTGAATCTGAGGACAACCAGGAACACCGCGACGATGATGGCCAAGAGTACGGCAAAGTCTACAGTGCTTTGATGTTGCGATGTCACGAAAAGGATTGCCACGAAGAACCACAATGTCGCGCCGAGGCCGACCAGGGCAGCCGCCAGGCAAAGGACGCCGCTGAGATTGTCGCGCAGCGATTGCAGCCATGCCTCGCTGCTGTGGCGATACGCTTCGACGGACGCCTCTTCCCGCTCGTGGTGGCACTCGGGGCAAGCCATCTGAAATCGACGCATCGTGTCGAAGCGGGCGGGGCATTTCGGGCAGGTGACCTCGCGAGCCAACACTCGCCCGGCGTCGCTCGCAGACGTCGATGGCGCCTTAAGCCCTGGAGCGGTGCCCGATTTGTTCATCAACGATGATTTTACAACCGGGCTGCAAGACCCCTAGTTACCAGAGCGCTCGCGACCGGCCGGCTCGGCCCTCTCATCGTGACCATTGCTGACAGGCTTAGAAGGCGTAGGGCTCGCGACGAAAGCGAGAGCCAGCCTCAAGCCCATAACCGCCCCCGGTACCAATAAGCAGGCGCCGATCGCGATTACGACAGCGTCGAGCAACCGCAAGCCGATGAGGAGTGCTACCACGCCAACAAAGGACAGCAGAGCAACGCCGCCCTCCATGGACCGCGACTCAATCCGTCTAGTCGCAACGGACGGCGACTGCTCCGGCTGCGGTTCGGGATCAACACTCACTTCTGCATCAGGCACCCAGGCTGACGGCGGCTCTCGATTGGGTGCGGCCGTCAACCATGGAACGACGGTGTCAGGGGCGAAGTAAAACTCGACCTGCCGCTGCATGTAGCAGTCCGCACAGACATCCCGACTCTGATTCGTCATGAATCGGCGCTCGCATAGCGGACAGACTCGGGTTTCCATATTTGTGTAATTTCGGTAGCGACTGAACGGTTCGGCGTACTTTATCACAACAGACTGAGGTTTCTCGTACTATATCCGTCAGATCTGTCGGCCCTACACCACGTATTTCAGCCCGTTAAGACAAAGAGAAAGGCCGCTCTTGGAGCGGCCTTTCTCTTTGGTGGTTGTTAGTCAGCGCTAGCCGACGCCGTGGAAGTTCTTGCGCTTGTTCCTCACGTAGTCGACCAGGATGTACTCGCCGAGATGGTCGGGCGTCGTGTAGAAGACACGGCCTTTGTTCATTTTGGCCATCTGGTTAACGAACTCTTTGAGGTAGTAGTTGCGGTCCAGCATGAAGGTGTTAATCGTGATCTTCTTCTGGGTGCAGCGCTTGACCTCTTTGAGCGTCTCGCGAATCGTGATCGGGCTCGGCGGGTAAGCAAAGTAGGAGCGGCCCCGCTCGAGGTGCGCGGTCGGCTCGCCGTCGCTGATCATGATGATCTGACGGGTGCCCACCTTGTGCTTCGCGAGCAGGTTCTGAGCCAGCATCAGCGCGTGATGCATGTTCGTACCCAGCACCGACTCGTCCCAGCGCACGTACGGTAGCTGGTCGGGCTTGAGCTCTCGGGCGTACGCCGAGAAGCCAATGAGGTACAGCGAGTCACGCGCGAACTGCGTCGTGATCAGGTTCTGCAGCGCCATCGCGACCTTCTTCGCCGCCTGGAAGCTGCCTCGCAGCGCCATCGACCACGAGAGGTCGACCATCAGCACGGTCGCAGTCTGGGTAAGCTGCTCGGAGCGCCAGACCTCGAAGTCCTTCTGCTCCAGCGTCACCGGCAGCGTCGCACCCTCGCGTCGAAGCGCATTCATGATCGTGCGCTCGAGGTGGAGGTGGAACGGGTCGCCGAACTCGTAGGCCTTCGTGTCCTCGCTGCGTTCGACGCCGCGGCCCGGGTCGGCGACCTTGTGCTTACCCGGCTGCTCTTTCTTCAGCTGCGAGTAGATTTCGCCGAGCGCCTTCTGGCCCAGCTTTCGCGTGCCTCGAGGCGTCAGCTCGTAGTTGTTACCGCGCTTGCGGATGTAGCCGGCGTTCTCCAGCACTTCGAGGAACTTCTTCAGCTCCTCGAGGGTCTCTGCCGCCTCGTCGCCCAGAAGCTCCCGCAGCTTGTCGAGGTCGATGTCGTCGATCTCGCCGCCGTACTGGGTGCGCTCGAGCTGGCGCTCCAGCTCGTCCATGTCCTGCATCGACTCCATGAGTTTCATGGCTTCGGTGAGGTCGACAGCTTCGTCGCCGCGGAAGGGGTACTGGTTATGCATGTCCCGCTGCGGGAACATCATCTCCATGTTTGCCTGCAGCTCGGACAGCTCGTCGCGCAGCTGAGGGTCGTTGATCTTGTCCATGAGCAGGTCGGAGAGCTGCTGGCGCATGTCGGATGGCAGCGAGTCGAGCAGGTTCTGCATCTGCGACATCTGGCGCTGCATTTGCTCCATCAGCTCGTCGAGGCTCTGCGGCGGATTGTCGCCGAAGAGGTCGCCGTACTGCTGCATGAAGGAATCGAAGTCGGGCTCCTTGCCCTGCATACGGTCCTGCAGCATCTGGTTGAGGTCACGCAGCATGTCCTTCATGCGCGCCATGTCTTCCGGCGTCATGTTGGAGATCTGCTGCTGCATATTCTTGAAGAAGGTGTCCATCATGGCCTTCTTCAGCATCTCCATGAGCTCGTTGAACTCGGCGGCGGCGTCCGGGTCCATGAACTCGTAGTTCTGTAGCTCCTTCATCTGGCCGCCGAGGTCGTTCGGCAAGCCCTCGAGGAAATTGCGCTTTCGCTCGACGATGTTCTTCAGCATCTCGGCGAACTGCTCTTCGTCACTGGGCGATTGGCCCTGCTCGCCGCCCTGGCCTTGCTGCCCGGGCTGCTGCTGGCCACGCTGGCCGCCTTGCTGACCACGTTGGCCCTGCGAGCCTTGTTGCCCACGCTGGCCACGCATGCCGGACTGTTGGCCACCCTGCTGCTGTCCCGACTGCTGCTGGCCGCCGTCCTCGCCTTCGCCCTGCTCGCCCGATTCGCCTTCCTGGCCTTCGGAACCATCGGCTTGCTCGCCGTCCTGGTCCTGCTGGCCGTTCTGGCCGCCCATGCGGTTGTCGAGCGTCTCGCGCTCTTTGCCGAGCAGCTCTTCGAGGCGCTTCTGGATGTCTTCGAAGGCTGAGGACAAGTTGAACCGGTCGAGGTTCTGGCGTCGCTGCTGGCGGAGCTGCTGCAGGAGGTCGCGCAGACCCTGTGTGCGGTCGCCGGCCGGGTTCTTCATACCGCGCTGCAGCAGGTTACGCAGAGCGTGCTGCAGATCGCCGAAGTTCATCAGGTCATCAGTAAGGGCGTTGAGGATGTCGTCGGGGTCGAGGGGTGGGATCTCCTGGGTGCCGTCCCACTCCGTGTAGCGATAACGAATGACCATGGTGCGAACTCCGTTCTGAACCCGCACGGACGCCGGACACTGTTTGCCCCTGGCCCGGCTACCGGTCAGGCTCCTTTGCATTGTACGAGTCGGCGCGCGACTTCGCTCACATTCGCCTCAATCGCGATGTGAAGAAACGAAGAAGCACGCCGATCGCGAGCTAAGTGCAAGAACGTCGGTGAGGAACGGAAGCGTCGAGCCTAGGGGTAGACGACCTTGCCGGTGCGCAGGATCTCTTCCAGGAACGATTGGGGCTCAGGATTGCGATACAGACTCGACGGATAGCCGATAGGCGAGATGTCCCGTGGTCGAATGACGGACAGCCTGGCAATTTTCATTTGCCGCTGGTGGAGAGTCATGCCCTCGAAGTCCGGCGAAATAACCGCGACGTCAATGTCGCTGTCTTCCTGCGCGACTCCCTTGGCGTGCGAGCCAAACAGAATCAACGCTTCGATCCGAATGCCCTTCTCGAGCAAAGAAGCGAATTCATGGAGCGCGAGATCTAGCTCAGTAGCGGACGTAACCACGCGAACATCTCCTGCGACTTTCGCAAGTAGTCTAGCAAGTCCACATCGGTGCCTAGCTCTTCATCGCCATATCGACTGGTGACATAGTCTTCGGCAAGCTCGCGTAGAAACTCAAGGCGCTGTATCTCGATCTCTGGGAGAACCTCTCTCGCCAGCCACACGAGGTCATGGGTTCGGCGAGTTCGATCAGTCGGACTCCGTTCCATTAAGATCGCCTTCAGCAACTTCTCCAACGCTTGTTGGCAATGGAAGACACATGCTTCATTAATGCCCTCTTCCAGAGAGAGCGCAGCGACCCGTAAATCGTTCTCTGCTCGTCGGAGCCAAAGCGCGACGACGTCCTTCACGAGCGAACGTTACCACGCGCCTCGCGAGAACGGGCCGCATCTTTCGATGCGGCCCGTCGTGGAGCTCGATGCTCGGAGGCTTATCCCCGGTATTGCAGGCGCGCGCCGACGCGGTCCTTGTTCAGGCGCTTGTTCAGGTGCAGGCCTTCTAGGATGAACTCGACGACCGAGGCCGTAGTCGCGGCGTTCGGCTTCGTCTCCACCTTATCGATCTGGCGCTGCAGGCCGTCGACCTGCTTCACCAGGCGCTCGTAGTTGGCCGAGGGCATCATGTCGCCCACCTCGACGGAGATACCGGACTTGAAGCGCGTCACGACATCGTCGAAGTCGGCGACGCTGTAATAGCGGTTGAACACCGCCAGCACGGCGCCCTGGATCAGCTTCTCCAGGATCTGCTCTTCCTTGCCGTCCTCGACCGTCTCGAACTCGACCTTGCCCGCAATCGCCGGGATGACGAAGGGCAGGTCGCTGACGCGCGGCACGACTTCCGTCTCGTTGGTCGCGATTGCGCGGCGCTGAGCGTTGGCCAGGAGGCTTTCGTAGTTGGCTATGGAGGCACGGACCGAGACACCTGAGCGTTGGTTGATGTCCGGGCTACGGCGCGCGAGGCGGCTAATCTCCGCCACAATCTCCTTCATGAACTGCGGGACGGTGACCTTGTAGTCGGCGTCCTCGAAGCGCATCGCTTCCTGGTCCATGATGCCGATTTCGTGCTCGATCTGGCGGGGGTAGTGAGTGCGAAGCTGGACGCCGTAGCGGTCCTTCAACGGCGTAATGATGCGGCCGCGGTTCGTGTAGTCCTCAGGGTTGGCGCTGGAGATGAGGAACACGTCGAGCGCGAGACGGATGCGGTAACCGCGAATCTGGATGTCGCGCTCTTCCATGATGTTGAACAGACCGACCTGGATGCGCTCGGCAAGGTCGGGAAGCTCGTTAATCGCGAAGATGCCTCGGTTGGTGCGCGGGATCAGTCCGTAGTGGATCGTCAGCTCGTCCGAGAGGTAGCGGCCTTCAGCAACGCGAATCGGGTCGACCTCACCTATGAGGTCGGCGATCGTGATGTCAGGCGTCGCAAGCTTCTCGCCATAGCGGGCTTCGCGGCCGACCCACTCGATCGGCGTGTTGTCACCCTGGTCAGCGACGATGTCCTGTGCCAGCTTGGAGATCGGGTTGAAGGGGTCGTCGTTTACTTCCGAGCCGGCGACGATCGGGATCTCGTCGTCCAGCAGGCTGACCAGCGATCGGATGATGCGGGACTTCGCCTGACCGCGCTCGCCCAGCATGATGATGTCCTGGCCGGAGAGGATCGCGTTTTCGAGCTGCGGGATTACGGTGTCTTCGAAACCAAGGATGCCGGGAAACAGGGTCTCGCCCTTACGCATCTTGGCGATCAGGTTGCGGCGCATCTCTTGCTTGACGGTCTGAACCTTGTAGCCGGAGCTGCGTAGCTCGCCCAGTGTCATCGGTTTGGCTGCCACGATATCCTCATTCCTCCCGACGGCACGAGTTAACCCGAGGCCGCGTAATTGTGGGGTAGCCCGGCGCTGGGCCGGTCGGTAGGTTCATTATACGCACCGACCTTTGCCTTGCCACTCGAAAAGGCGCCTCGACGAGGCCTGCACGCAAGCTGGAATCAACCCGTTACACAGCGACGGTCAGCCAACGAACCGTCTCTAAGCGGCCCGCGACGAAGGGCAGCAGATTTTCTCGAGAGTTAGGGCGTTGTCACCGAACCAGGCGCCGGCGCCAGCGTGACGTTCGTCTGGTTGTTCGAGCGGTCCGGGTCGTTCACGTTGCCGAACGGGTCGACAATCGCCTGTACGTCGGTCTCACGGTCGACCCTGAACGTCGTGCTCGTGAGCGTAATCGTCCCACCGACTGGCAGTGTGGCGACCTGTGTCGAAAGCTGCTCGCCGCGCAGAGTCAGGTCGCGCACAGAGACAAAGATCGCCTTGCCGACGAGGTCGCCGGGGCCGCGGTTGCCCACAGTGACGGCGACGCGGCCGTCCGGCAGAAGCGAGACTCGGCTGACCACGAGGTCGGTCGGACCCGTGTTCGTACGCGGCGTTGGGGTTGGGAAGACGGTGGTCAGGCCGCCGAAGCTGGGCGTGGGCGTGATTGTGCCCCGAAACGGCGTCGCAATTGCCGTTGCGATGCTTCGGGCCGGCGCATCTTCGCCGAGTGGCGCTCTCGATGCGGTTGAGCCAGAGCTGCTACTGCCGCTGCTGGCGGTCGCAGTGCTGATCGAGTTCGGGATCGGCGTCGGTGCGACAACGGCGAGGCGGTCCACGTCTGTGAGATTGTCGACGTCGGAGACCTGCACCCAGCCTCGCGCCGTCGAGCCGGGCGGGAAGCGGATCGCCAGCCACTGCGAGTCGTTGTCGCGACCGACGGGCTCCACATCTCCACCGCGCGGGATCGTGCCCACGACGGCAAAGGCGGTGCCCGGCCCCAGTCGCACGTCGAGCGCCTCCCGCGTTTTCGGCTTGGGCTGAGGCGTCGCGGTTACACCGGGCGCCAACGTAACGGTCGGCTGCACCTGCGCCGATGTATTCGGCTGGGAATCGTTGCGCTCACTTTTCACCAGCCCGAATGCGAGCAGACCGAGCAGGACGCCAATGAAACCTCCCAGGCCAAAGCCCACGAGGAATGTGAACGAGAAAAAATTAAACTTGGGGGCTTCTTCCATGCGGCGAGTCAATTCTAGCCTGACGTGCCTTGCTTAAGAAAAGCCCTCGCCTATTCGTTACCTATCCGGGGTCGTAAAACGGACTTCTGCAGTTGAAATGAAGCCCCTTCGCTGCCGTTTGATCAGTGGAGTACAAGTAGGCAAGGATGCAGGAAGAACCCAACTCCGTCCGCAACGATCTTGTCGAGCGCCTGCGCGCCCTGGAGAATTCACAGTCCCAGAGCGGTATGGCAGAGCTTGCCTACAAGCGCGCCCGCGAGGCCCTCGAGCGAGCGCTGGAAGAAGCGCGCGTTATCCGCCTCCAGGCGATCGACGATGCCCGCCTCACCCGCGAACACGAGCTCAGCGCTGTCATGGATTCGATCAAGTCCTGGCGAGCATCGGCGGAAGCACAGATCGACACGCTCCTCACCACGGCTGCCATCGAGGCGACTCGCATCAAGGACAACGCCACGACGCAGGCGAAGGAGATGGTCGAGCGGGCCGGCGAAGAGGCGATGCACATCCGTACCGAAGCCCTCGCCCTGCGCGACGCTAACGAAGCGCGCATGAAAGAGATCGACCGTCTCGAGGACGAGTTCAACCGACTCGTCGCAGCCGTCGCCGAACGCCTCGGCGTCAAAGAGCGCCCGCCCGAGGGCTGGTGGAAGCGCATCACGTCGAAGCCAGGCTGAGAGACGGGAGCCGGACGTTCCACATCGCGAAACTGTGAAGCTTCGATAAATTCGCAGGCATCGCGGCCGATTGGCCCGCAATTGATGCCATTTCCCGTTTGACCCGCCTCGGAGTCGCGCCATACGATCTCGAAAATGCAGCAATGGCAACCGCCCCACCTGTTCAAGCCGAACGGCGAACCGTACGACCCCGATGACGTCCCGATGAATCTGCCCGGCGACCGCGCGGTCAACTCCGAGTGGGAGCTGTGGCGGTACATCGGCAAAGGCCTGCTCATCCTCGTCATCTGCGCCTTCCTTCTCACCAACGCGATGTACGGCTTCTTCGCCCTACTCGCCTACCTCGCCGGCGCGTAGAGCTGCCGGCTTTCCAGTCGCCGGTTTCCAGTTTCCAGTCGAACAACAACTGACTTCCTTCGACTGAACGCATGGCGTTACGACTTCCGACCACGGCGGCGTCGCAACGCAATCCGCGTGGCTGGCAACCAGGGCTGGTCGAGAGCGCGACGAACTCCACCCTGGCTTTGCCATCCCTCCTCTCCCGGAGAGGAGGGCGAAGATGCCCGCTGGTCAGCCTCCTTCGACCAGACTAGACCAGGACATCCAACCAGAGCCGAACGACATCTAGGAGATTCGACCTCAGGTGCCCCCCTCGCCGGGCGAGGAGGGGTTAGGGGAGGAGTTCCCCTCGTCCGTCTACGCCACTCTCGACTGCGTTGCTCGCAGAGCAGGGAGTGCAGAGGGCTGCGCAGCCCCTCTGTCGGAGGTCCAGGGGGTGTCCCCCTGGTAACCCTAAGTTTCTTGGGGGTGGGGGCGGAGCGTCGCGATAGCGCCGTGCAGCAAAGCGGGCAGCGTCACAGGAGCCGAAGGACCTAAACCAAACAAGCGCCCTTAGGCGCTCGCATGGTAGGAAAGGAAATGGTGGGCGGTACTGGACTCGAACCAGTGACCTCAGCGATGTCAACGCTGCGCTCTAACCAACTGAGCTAACCGCCCTCGGGACACCTGATGCTAACAAGCCCTCCTCAGAGCGTCAAACCGACCCGAAGACCAGCTTGAACCCATCGCGCGCATACGCCGTATACTGGGTCGACAACCGCATACAGAAGGCTATGACGAGGACGAGTAGCGTCCGACGGCGGCAACCAGAGAAGGGAGCGAGGCTGGAACTCCCGGGCCGTACGAGTCGCGAATACCCCCTCCGAGCCGGACCCCGAACCTCGACGCAGTCGAGCAAGTAGACGGCCCCGCAGACCAGCGTTACGGCAGATGAAGGTTCGATGACCAGGGCGTAAGCCGATGAGTCGTCGAACGAACCAGGGTGGAACCACGGCAGGCCCACCGTCCCTGTGACGGCGGGTCTTTTTGTTGTCCGGCGATCACCGCCGAGGTGCCGTCTTGAACCACCAAGCCATCGAAGGAGCCATCCGGGCGACCGACCCGACGCCACACCCAGCGTCGCAACGTCGCCCCGTAACCACGCCATAGCGACGCACCTGAGACTGACGAAACGTGGCATTTTCAGCGCCCGTTTCGCCGACCGTCGGCATCGGCTGCATTCGACCGTGTCGCCTGAAGCTGCCCAGCATGCTGGGCAGCTACAGGCGAAGACGACGAGCATCGGCACGATTCAAGGCCGAGCAACTGATTAGCTCATGGTCCTGCCGAGAGCTCTTAGACGAAGTCGACGTAGAGCGAAGCGGTGACCGGAGGTGCAGGATGGCAAGGCCCTCTTGCCGGGGTCTGGGGTGTCCCCAGTTAGTTTTAGCCCGAGCGAAGCGGGCTGGCCCTCCCTGTCGGTCAGTCCAGCCCGCTTCGCGGACGAACGAGCACACAACAAGACGAACGAGAGCACGAGAAGGGCCCTCCGGCCCAGGAGGAAGCAATGAGCGAACACGAACCCCAGGGCGGCCAGATCAAGGGCATGGATGAGCTGCTCTACCGTCAGCGCCACTCGGCGGCGCACATCATGGCGGAGGCGGTCCTCGGCATCTTCCCCGAGGCGAAGTACGCCATCGGCCCGCCCATTGAGAACGGCTTCTACTACGACTTCGAGCTGCCGCGCCCGCTGACGCCGGAGGACCTCGAGTCCATCGACAAGCTGATGCGCGAGAGCATCAAGGCCGACAAGGCGTTCGTCCGCGGCGAGGTGGCCAAGGACGAGGCGCGTCAGTTCTTCAGCGACCAGCCTTACAAGCTCGAACTGATCGACGGCATCGACGCGCCGGTCGTCGGCATTTGCAAGCACGGCGAGTTCACGGACCTCTGCGGCTACCCCCATGTCGAAAGCACGGGGAAGGTCGGCGCCTTCAAGCTGATGTCCGTGGCCGGCGCTTACTGGCGCGGCGATGAGCACAACCAGATGCTGCAGCGCATCTACGGCGTCATGTTCCCGACCGAAGAAGAGCTCGCGACGTACCTTCACAACCTCGAGGAGGCAGAGCGCCGCGACCACCGCAAACTCGGCCGTGAGCTCGGCCTCTTCTTCGTCGACCCTATCGCGCCCGGTAGCCCCTTCTTCATGCCGAAAGGCGCCGCGCTTTACAACGCGATGATCGCCTACATGCGCGGCCTGTATCTCAAGTACGGCTACACGGAGGTGATCACGCCGCAGATGTTCTCGGCCGACCTCTGGCGCCGGTCTGGACATTATGACAACTACAAGGACGACATGTTCTTCATTACGGCCGAAGAGCGTGAGCTGGGCATGAAGCCGATGAACTGCCCCGGCCACTGCGTCATGTTCGGCGCGACGGTGCACTCCTACCGGGAGCTGCCGATCCGGTACGCCGACTTTGGCCGCCTGCACCGCAACGAGCGCTCCGGCGTGCTCCACGGCCTGACGCGCGTCCGGTCGTTCTCGCAGGACGATGCCCACATCTACTGCATGCTCGACCAGGTCAGTGGCGAAATCGGCGCCCTCATCAACATGATGCGCGAGGCGTATACGGCCTTCGAGCTGCCTCAGCCGCGCTTCACGCTCTCGTTGCGCCCCGACAAGCGTCTCGGCTCAGAGGAGACGTGGGACCGCGCTGAGGGCGCCCTTCGCGATGCCCTGACGGCCGCCGGAGTGCCCTTCGTCGAGGTGCCGAACGAAGGCGCTTTCTACGGCCCGAAGATCGACCTATTCATGGACGACGTGCTGGGCCGCGAATGGCAGATCAGCACCTACCAGCTCGACTTCAACCTGCCCGAGCGGTTCGACCTGCACTACGCGGCCGAAGATGGAAGCCTGCAGCGCCCGGTAATGATCCATCGAGCCATCCTCGGCTCCATCGAGCGGTTCATGGCCATCCTCATCGAGTCGAATGCCGGCGCCTTCCCGACGTGGCTCGCCCCCGTACAGGCGACACTAATCCCGATCGCCGACCGGCACACGGACTACTGCAACGACGTCGCGATGAAAATGCGCGCCGCCGGACTCCGCGTCGACGTCGACTCCCGCAGCGAGCGCATGCAGGCGAAGATCCGCGACGCACAGCTGCAGAAGGTGCCGTACATGCTGATCGCCGGCGACCGCGACATCGCCGCGAACGCCGCGTCAGTCCGCATGCGGGGCGGCGAAGACCTCGGCGCCATCTCGATCGACGACATCATCGAGCGGCTCAAGGGCGAGTCGGTGCCTGCAACGCCCTAGCTCAATCGACGTAGTAACCAAAAGCGAAGGCCCCGAAAGTTTCGGGGCCTTCGTCGTGTTGCTCGACTCAGATGCTGGGCGGTCGAGAGCTGTATGCCGAGATCGACGGCGGCTTCTTCTGCAGCATGACGCGAAAGGGGAAAAGCTCAGCCTCGAACAGCCCGCTCACCACTGCCGGGTCCTCTTCCATCACCTGACGCGCCTCGGCCTCAGACGAAACCTCGATGATCACGATGCCGAACGCATGCGCATCATCGTTCGAGGTACGCCCCATGAGGATCACGGTGCCGAGTATGGAGAGCTGCTTCAGGTAGTTGTAGTGCTCGTACACAGCCTCCGATTCGTGAGGCAGTGAGGTGCGCGTGAGCATCTCCGGGTCGGCCGGCTTGAGCCTGTAGAGGAACTGCTTTACCTGGTTATTGCGGCGCGCGCCGATGGTCGTCATTGCCGCCCATTCTACCCCGTGTTAAAACACGAAGAACCCGATTCGCGACCTACCGCCGCCGGCCGTCTTCGCACGAGCCCAACGCGAGACCGGAGACCGCCGCTTGTTTAAGAAAGTGCTCGTTGCCAACCGAGGCGAAATTGCCATACGGGTGCTCCGCGCCTGCCGCGACCTCGGAATCACGGGCGTCGCTGTTTATTCCGAGCCCGACACGACGGCCCTGCACGCCCGCTACGCCGACGAGGCGTACTGCATCGGCAACGGTCCTGTCGCCGAAAGCTATCTGAGCGCCGAAAAGATCATCGACGTTGCCAAAGACTGTGGCGCCGAGGCGATCCACCCCGGCTACGGCTTCCTCTCCGAGCGATCAAGCTTTGCGCGCGCCTGCATCGAAGCCGGCATCGCCTTCATCGGACCTACGCCCGACGCCCTCGACATGCTGGGTGACAAAGTGACCGCCCGCATCATCGCCGAGCGCGCCGGCGCGCCGACAGTTCCGGGCAGCGGCGGTCGCGTCGAGCCCGAGGAAGCGCGCGAGGTCGCCCAGCGCATCGGCTACCCGCTGTTGATCAAAGCTGCGGCCGGCGGCGGCGGCAAAGGCATCCGCCTCGTCGAAAATGAAGCTGCCCTCGACGACGCCCTGCGCATCGCTTCGGCCGAGGCGATCGCGAGCTTCGGCGACGGCGGTCTTTACCTCGAGCGCTTGGTAAACCCGGCGCGACACATCGAAGTGCAGATCCTAGCCGACAAGCACGGCAACGTCGTCCACCTCGGCGAGCGCGAGTGCTCCATCCAGCGTCGCAGCCAGAAGCTCGTCGAAGAGTCGCCCTCAATTGCCGTCGACGCAGCCACACGCGCCCGCATCGGCGAGGCGGCTTGCGCCATCGCGCGAGAATCGGGCTACGAGAATGCCGGCACCGTCGAGTTCCTCATGGATGCCAGTGGTGACTTCTATTTCATCGAAGCCAACGCACGTCTCCAGGTCGAACATCCGGTCACGGAGCTTGTTACAGGCCTCGACCTCGTACACCAGCAGCTGCTCGTTGCATCCGGCGAGCCGCTCAGCTTCACGCAGGCCGACGTGCCGCTGCGAGGCTGGGCCATCGAGTGCCGCATCACAGCGGAGGATGCCGAAGCGAACTTCATGCCCAGCCTCGGTCACATTGGGCTGGTCAATGAGCCTTCTGGCCCCGGCGTGCGTGTCGACAGCAGCCTGTTCTCCGGCGCCGAAGTCAGCCCCTACTACGACTCGCTGCTCTCCAAGCTCATCGTCTGGGGCAGCGATCGCGACGAGGCCCTGCGACGCCTGCGACGCGCCCTCAGCGAATATCAGATCTTCGGCGTGAAGACCACGCTGCCGTTCCACCGCGCCCTCATGGAAGACGAAGGCTTCGTCAGCGGCGCCTTCCACACTCACTACCTCGATGACTGGCATATCCCAACTGCAGACGCGCCGTCCGAGGACGACACGGCCCTCGTGGTGGCAGCCCTGCTCTCTCATCAGCGCGAGCGCTCCGGTGGCGGTTCGAAGGCTATCGGTGGCGGCGGCGCCACAACCGGCTGGCGGGCAAAGGCCCGTCGGACGGCCGTCGAACGAAACGGAGGTGGGTCCTGGCGAAGTACCGTCTAAGGCTCGGCGACCGTGAGATCGAGGCTGAGCTGGAGGAGACTCCCGAAGGCCTGCGCGTCAACATCGATGGCAACTGGCTTCCCGTCGGCCTGCAGCAGCTGGGCAACTCGCCTCGATACGTCCTCACCCAGAACGACCGGCTCATCGAGGTGCTTGTCGAGGCCGAAAGCCAGGTCTTCAACATCCAGGTCTACGGCCGCAGCTTCGAGGTCGACACCGGTCGCGGCCGCCGCAGCGGTGGCGCCAACGCAGACCAATTCGTCGATGGCCGCTGGAACCTGCGAGCGCCTCTCACCGGCGTCGTCACGGATGTCCGCGTGTCCACAGGCGAAGTCGTCGAGGCCGGTACAATCCTCGTCGTCGTCGAGGCGATGAAGATGCTGAACGAGCTGCGGGCGCGCGTTGGAGGCCTCGTCTCCGCCGTCAACGTCGAAGAGCGCCAGCGCGTCGAAATCGGCACCATACTCGTCGAGCTATCACAGCAGGCGTAACGCGAGTCGAGCTTAGACCAGCTCGAGGTCCGGGAAGTATGTCCGGAAGAGTCCCTTATCGCGGGTAAGCAGCCGATCTGCCTGGAGGCTTGCATGGGCGCCGATTATGAAATCGGACGGCAGGTGCTGCCTGCTGAGTAAGTTCGCTCCGCAGTTCGCGCAGGTCACGCTCTGTACGGTGCCGCAAGTCTGACACTGCTGACCGGACCGCCGTCTGGAGGTATAGAGGCGCCACTCTCGACCAGCCAAATACAGAGTCCGGGCTGCAGACGGCAGAAGACCAATCCCCATGGCTCTTAGATACGTCAAGAATTCATCTGTCGAAACGAACCGACTCGAGACTTCGGCGAATACTGGCTCAGCTATCACCACGTCCCCAACCTGATGAGCATCGAGAACGAGAGCCGATGCGGAAGACGCTCGGTTTGGTTCGGGGCTCAGTACGTCAAAAAGGACATTCGAATCTAAAGCCGTGATCACCGGCCACGAATCTCTCTGAGTATTCTTCGAGCTTCTTCGGTATCCTGACCAAGCTCTTCAAGTTCTTCCGGCGTAAGCGCGGGCCCTCGCAACTCTTCCATGATCTCATCAACTGACATCTCAAATGCATCCGGCACGAGAGCTTTGCGCGCGCGCTCGATGGCAGCCATGAAGGCCTCAGCATCGACCTTCCTACGTAACTGAATTACGCCCTTGTTCTGCACGAAATCGACTTCGTCGCCCGGCTTGAGGCCAAGCGCCGTCCGTACATCCTTCGGAATGGTTATCTGCCCTTTGCTTGTCATGCGGCTCATCCCCGCCACCTCGTCTTACGTCTTGGTAATACCATAACGTATTACCGGGCGGTACGCATTAGCCGCCACACTCCCGTAGCCGGCGCTGAAGGTACCGGCGCTCGACCGCGTTGTTGCATAGCTCGATCGCTTGGGCGTACGCCTCGCGCGCGGCGGTGAGATCGCCCGCTCGACGCAGCAAGTCGGCTCGCGCGGCAGGGAGGTGGTGGTAGCCTCGCAGCTCCTCCTGCGATTCGAGGTCTTGCATCAAGCGCAAGCCCTCGGCAGGCGTCGAGGCCATAGCGACGGCGACAGCATGGTTGAGCGCCACGACGGGCGATGGCTTCAGCCGCATCAGTTCGGCGTAGGCGCCCGCTATCGCCGGCCAGTTTGTTGTATCGGCCGATTCTGCTTGTGCGTGCTCGGCAGCGATGTAGGCCTGCAGCTGATACGGCCCCGGACGTTGCATGCTCAACGCGCGCTCAAGCATGCCCCAGCCACGCCCCATCTCCGCGCGGTCCCAGAGCGACCGGTCCTGCTCATCGAGCGTCACCAGCTCGCCTGACGCATCGATGCGTGCGGCCCGACGTGAGTCCTGGAGTAGAAGCAGTGCGCAAAGGCCCAGCGCTTCGGGCTGGTCCGGCAGCAACTCGGCCAGCATCGAGGCCAATCGAATCGCATGAAGACTGAGGTCGTGGCGCGTGAGAGCCTCGCCGCTGGACGCCGAGTAGCCTTCGTTGAAGATGAGATAGACGACGAGCAGGACGGCTTCGAGGCGGTCGGCCATGCGCTCCTGCTCGGGCACCTTGAAGGCGATGCCGGCGGTGCGGATTTTGCGCTTTACACGGACCAAGCGCTGAGCCATCGTCGCTTCTGGCACGAGGAACGCCCGTGCAATTTCGCGCGTCGTCAGTCCGCCAACGGCGTGCAGCGTCAGCGCGATCTGCGCTTCGACGGCGAGTGCTGGGTGGCAGCAGGTGAAGATCAGGGTCAGAAGGTCGTCGGCGTCCGTCGCGACCGGTGCGGCCTCGGTCGTTGCTTCGGGCTCGGCCAGAATCGCAAGCTTGTTCTGGTAGACCTTCTCGCGCCGGATCACGTCTAGCGCTTTGTTGCGCGCGACGAGCGTCAGCCAGGCTCGAGGGTTGTCCGGCGTGCCTTCGCGAGGCCAGCGCTCAAGCGCCGTCGCCAGGGCGTCCTGGAGCGCATCCTCGGCTCTGTCGAAGTCGCCGAGGATACGCACCAGCCCCGCCAGAATTCGCCCCGAGTGCTCGCGAAAGACTTCTTCGATGCCTGGGGCTTCGTCGATGGTCGCCACGCCTCGATTCTCGCACAGCGTGGCGACCACCTCGGACTGCATTACATCGCCGAGAAGTCGACGATGGGCCTTACTTCGATGGAACCCGTCGTCGCACCGGGGATCTTCCCGGCAATCTCGAGCGCCTCATCGAGGTCTTTGCACTCAACGATGTAGAAGCCGCCAAGCTGCTCCTTCGTCTCGGCGAACGGGCCGTCAGTGGTCACGGCCTTGCCATTGCGAACTCGCACCGTCGTGGCCATCGACGTCGGGTGGAGCGCCTCGCCGGCCTTCATCGCGCCGCGAGAGATCACGAACTCGGTGAACTTGTTGTAGGCGTCCATCGTCTTCTCCTGCTCGCCGGGCTGTGCGTAGCGGACGGCGTCGGCCTTCTCGTCGTTGTAAATCGCCAACAGATACTGCATGTCTTGTCTCCTCTGTCTGTTATCGAGGTCTCGGTGGCCTCTTCTGCCAATAAGACGAACCATCGACAGCATTCTCGACAGATCATCCAAAGAATTTTCAAAAATTCGTGTCACTGTGCCAGTTGACAACTTTAGTACGCCCGTTCTACTGTATGCGAACAAACGTACCGACGAACAAACGTACTGGAGGCGAGCGATGGGTTCTTTCGTAATTGCACTGGCAATCATGCTGAGCGTCTTCTACCTGCTCTGGCAGGTTTGGGAAGCCGACCTTATCGACCAAGACCGGTAGCCACCTCCGGGCCTATCCGAGTACACCGATCATGAATGCTAGAATCGATCTGAGCTTGTGCGCGCCAATGCGCCCGCGACCTCTCCCGCGAGATGGACGAAGCATTAGCGCTACAGGCGCTGGCCACGTTGCTGAGCCTCTGGGACATCGTCGAATGGCTGCTGAAGCTGCCAGTGGCGATCTTTCATGGCTACACATGGGTGATCCGATCGGGTGCAGACGTCGCCCGTTCGCTTTTTGAGCATTACGGCTACTGGGCCGTCCTCTTAGGCACCCTCTCCGAAAATACGCTGCTCGTAGGGCTTTTTGTGCCCGGTGCGCTTGTCCTTATCATCGCAGGGCTTGCCGCTCACGATGGCTCGATATCGCCTTTCCTAGCGATACCGCTAGGCATCTTGGGCACGATCATCGGCGACACAATCTCGTACTTCTTTGGCCGGTTCGGCTGGTCGCGCTTCGGCAACTCGCAGATGGTGAAGGACTTCGAAGAGAAGGTCCGTGAGCCCATCCTGCGTCGAGGCGCGACATTCGTCCTGATCTACCATTTCGCCGGTTACACGCGGCTCTTCGGGCCTGCCGCGGCCGGCTTCCTCAAGATGCCCTACCGCAAGTGGGCCCCCGCCGACTACGCCGGTGCCTGTCTCTGGGTCACTGCCTACTTCAGCATCGGCTACGTGCTCGGTATCCTTGGCCTCAGTCTCGACTCAACCGACAGGTGGTTCCGTTACGTCGAGTGGGGCCTGCTCGCCGTCGTCGCGGTCTGGGGCTACTTCATGTACCAATCGGCGATGAAGGGCTTCGGCAGCAAGTCTCGCGACGAGGAGCCGGTAGCGACCGACTAGCGCCTAGCTCTGCGACGGCCACTGCTCGTCCAGCCACGATGGTAGCGGCTCCCCCTTGCGCGTCACCGGTAACGAGACGTCCTGGTCCCCTCGAGGTTCTGTGGCGAAGCGCTGCAGGGCGTCCGGCATTTCGTAGTACACCTCGAGGCGGTTTCCGTCGGGGTCGGCAAAGTAAATGCTGCGCTGGCTGATGTGGTCGACGCAGTGGCTGATCGGCACCTCGTGCTCGATGAGCGAGCAGTAAGCTTCCTTTAGCTCACGGTAGCTCCCGACTTCGAAGGCGATGTGGAAGAGGCCGATCTGGTTCGGCTGCGGCTTCGGCGCCGACTCGGGATCCGGGTGGCCGAAGACATCGATCGTGTGGAAGTTCTGGCCCAGCGTCATGAACACGCCGCCATGGTCTGGGTCTTCCTCGCTCACGCTAAAGCCCAGCACATCTCGATAGAAAGCGCGTGATTTCGCTTCGTCCGCGACTCGCAGCGCGACATGGCCGATCTTCTTAACCTTCATCGCAGCCTCATCAAATCGATTGCGAGGATAATCTGCCCGTCCGCGAGCGATGTCAACGACGCGAACCAGCGGCCAGCGATGAGCCGAAAATAAGACGAAGCCTCGGGTGATTCCCGAGGCTCCGTGTCGTTACTTAATCATTCGGTCTTAGTACAGGCGCTGTAGCAGCGTGATAAGCGTCTCTTTTTCCTCTTCAGTGAACCCAACACACGCATCGGTCATCCGGTCGCTGATTACCGGCAGCACGCGGTGGAACGCCTCTTCGCCCTCGGGCGTAAGCTGAGCGATCCGTACGCGCCGATCCTCTCGACTGCCCTGCCGGCTGACGAGACCACCCTTCGCCAGCCCGTCGACGAGGTGGGTCACCATGGCGGGCGTGATGCCGGTCGCTTTGCTGATCTCGTTCAGCGGCATGCGCTTGTCGTCGGCGAAGAATAGCGTGCGCAGGACGGTGAGCCTGGTGCCGCTGACGTTGACCGGTAGGTTCAGCGTGTCGATCGCTCTCGCGTTCGCCAGCGCCTGAGCGTGGCTTGCCTTCCACAGCGCCAGGTAAACGGCGATCGCCTTCGGATCGGCCGAGTCGAGCAGGTAGGTGTACTGAAGGACGCCCTGGCTGACGGCGTCGGGCGGCGAGTCGTTCTGTGTACGGGGCGCACGCGTTGTCGTGGGCTTGGTGCGCTTCGCCGATGAGACAGTCGATGTCATGTCCGCTCCGATTCCTCGTACTCTGCTCTATTTGGGAACAGTAACACACTTCCAAGAACCGGCAACGGAACCTATCTTCGAAGCCGACGCAGCCCTGCTGTTAGGCCCTGACCGATGCTTCTTAGCGGACGGCAGGCCAGGTCGGCGGCATCGAGGCGGTGCCAGGCCCTGCGTTGCTCAGCGAGCGAGGCAGGCTCGTCTCGCCCATGAGGTAGGCATCGACGTTGCGGGCGACTTCGCGACCTTCAGCCAGCGCCCAGACGACCAGCGATTGGCCACGCGCCGCATCGCCGGCAGCGAAGACGCCCGGTACGGTCGTCATCTTGGTCGCGTCCGTCTTCACGTTGCCTCGCGGGTCGAGCTCGCAGCCGAGGCCTTCGACAAGCCCAGCCTTCTCGGGGTGGAGGAAGCCAAGCGCCAGGAGCACGAGGTCCGCATCCACGTCGAAATCGCTGCCGGGCACCGGCTGCGGGCCGACGCGGCCGTCCTCGCCGGCCTTCCACTCGACCTGCACCGATCGCATCTTCTCGAGGACACCGTCGCTGCCCGTGAAAGCCGTCGCGCTGACCGCAAAGTCGAGCGAGCTGCCTTCTTCGAGGGCGTAGGACCGGCGCAGGGTCAGCGGCCAGTACGGCCACGGGTTGCCATTCGGTCGCTTCTCGGGCGGCTGAGGCACAATCTCGAACTGGCGCACGATTTCGGCGCCCTGACGATGGCAGGTCGCGAGGCAGTCAGCGCCCGTGTCACCACCGCCCAGGATGATGACCCGTTTCCCTTCGGCGCTGATCCGCTCGTGGTCCGGGAACGTCTCGCCGGAGAGGATCTTGTTCTGCTGGGTGAGGAACTCCATCGCGAAGTGCACGCCCTTGAGCTCGCGCCCGGGGACGGGCAGGTCGCGCGGCACCGTCGAGCCGATGCAGAGCACCACGGCATCGAAGTCGCGCTTCAAGTCCTCGACGTCGAGGTTCTTGCCGACGTGAACGCCGGTCTTGAACTCGACGCCCTCGTCGCGCATCTGCTGCACTCGGCGCTCGACGACTCGCTTCTCGAGCTTGAAGTCCGGGATGCCGAGGCGCAGAAGGCCGCCGATGTAGTTCTCGCGCTCGAATACCGTGACGGAATGGCCCGCACGGTTAATCTGCTGCGCCGCCGCCATACCCGATGGCCCGGAGCCAACTACCGCGACCTTTTTGCCCGTCCGCGTCGCCGGGGGCTTGGCCGTGATCCAGCCTTCTTCCCAGCCTCGGTCGGCGATTGCCTTCTCGATGTACTCGATGGTTACCGGGTCCTGGTTGATCGATAGCGTGCAGGACGCTTCACAGGGCGCCGGGCAAATGCGGCCCGTGAACTCAGGGAAGTTGTTGGTGCCGTGCAGCACGTCGAGAGCGCGATGCCACTGGCCCCTGTAGACGTAGTCGTTGAAGTCTGGGATCAGATTGCCGAGCGGACAGCCGCGGTGGCAGAACGGCAACCCGCAGTCCATACAGCGGGAGCCCTGCGCGCGGGCATCTTCGTCCGTCCATTCCAGATAGAACTCGTTGTAATCGCGCACGCGGTCCGGGATCGGACGGCGGGGCGGTGTCTGACGGTCTCGGTCCTTAAATCCGGTTGGCTCTCCCAATCCTGGAGTCCTCTATTTCGCGCCCGCGAGCGCCGCGCCATCGTGACGGCGGCGGTCGGCCAGGACGCGCTTGTAATCTCGGGGCATAACTTTGACGAAGCGAGGCAGCATCGCGTCCCAGTTCTCCAGGACTCGAGCCGCGTTCGCGCTGTTGGTGATATCGCGGTGCTCCTCGAGCAGACGTCGCAGGTGAGCGACGTCCTCGTCGTGCTCGACGTTCTCGAGGTCCACCAGGTCTGTGTTGCACAGGCTCCGGAAACGAGCGTTCTCGTCCAGGATGTAGGCTTCACCGCCGCTCATGCCTGCTGCGAAGTTGCGACCCGTCGGCCCGAGGACGACGACGGTACCTCCCGTCATGTACTCGCAGCCATGGTCGCCGACACCTTCGACGACCGCCTCAGCGCCCGAGTTGCGTACGGCGAATCGCTCGCCGGCCATACCTCGGATGAACGCCTTGCCATCGGTCGCGCCGTAAAGCACGACGTTGCCGACGAGGATGCTCTCTTCCGCCTTAAAGTCCGCGTGGGCGTCCTTCGGCGGGTGTATGGCGACTGTGCCACCAGAGAGGCCCTTCGCAAGGTAGTCATTGGCGTCGCCGTGGACGTGGAGCGTGATGCCCTTCGCTAGGAAGGCGCCGAAGCTCTGGCCCGCGGAGCCATGGAACTCAACTTCAATCGAGCCCTCAGGCAGACCGTCCTCGCCGTAGCGCTTTGCCACCTCGTAGCTCAGCATGGCGCCGACAGTGCGGTTCGAGTTGTGGATCTCGTGCTCGATGCGCACGGGCTTTTGCTCTTCGATGGCCGCACGGCTCATCTCGATCAGCTTGTGGTCGAGCGCCTTCTCGAGGCCGTGGTCCTGCGATTCGCGGCAGTAGGTCGCGACGCCGGCCGGCACCATCGGCTTGTACAGCAAGTGGGCAAAGTCGAGGCCGCGCGCCTTCCAGTGCTCGATTGCCTTGCGGCCGTCGAGGAGGTCGACTCGGCCGACCATCTCGTTGACTGTGCGCAGGCCGAGCTTGGCCATGATCTGTCGCAGCTGCTCGGCGATAAAGAAGAAGTAGTTGATCACGTGCTCGGGCTGGCCGGCGAAGCGCTTGCGCAGGTCTTCATCCTGGGTGGCGATGCCGACCGAGCAGGTGTTGAGGTGGCACTTGCGGAGCATGATGCAGCCCATCACCACCAGCGGCGCCTGTGCGAAGCCGAACTCCTCGGCGCCTAGCAGGCATGCGATGGCGACGTCGCGGCCGGTCTTCAGCTGGCCGTCCGTCTGCACCACGATGCGGCCGCGCAGGTCGTTCGAGACGAGCACCTGCTGCGCTTCGGCGACGCCGAGCTCCCAGGGCAGACCCGCGTTCTTAATCGACGACTCAGGCGAGGCGCCCGTACCGCCGCTGTCGCCCGAAATCAGGACGACATCGCCGTGGCCCTTCGAGACACCGGCGGCAATCGTGCCGACGCCGAACTCCGACACGAGCTTGACGTGGATACGCGCGCTCGGGTTGCTGTTCTTCAGGTCGTGGATCAGCTGCGCGAGGTCCTCGATCGAGTAGATGTCGTGGTGCGGCGGCGGCGAGATGAGCTCCACGCCGGGCATCGTGTGGCGTACCCAGCCGATGTAGTCGTCTACCTTGTGGCCGGGCAACTGGCCGCCCTCGCCGGGCTTGGAGCCCTGCGCCATCTTGATCTGAAGGTCAGTGGCGTGCGCCAGGTAGTTGATCGTGACGCCGAAGCGGCCGGAAGCCACCTGCTTGATCGCGCTGTTGCGAGAGTCGCCGTTGTCGTCGGGCGTGTAGCGGTGGTAGTCCTCACCGCCCTCGCCCGTGTTGCTGCGGGCGCCGATGCGGTTCATCGCGATCGCCATCGTCTCGTGCGCCTCACGGCTGATCGAGCCGAGCGACATGGCGCCAGAAGCGAATCGACGCACGATTTCGGCGGCGGGCTCGACCTCATCGATCGAGATCTCGTTGCCGAATCGGAAGTCGAGGAGGCCGCGGATCGTGCAGAGACGGCGCGCCTCGGAGTCGACCAGCGCGGCGAACTCCTCGAAGGTCTTGAAGTTGTTCGTGCGGGCCGACTGCTGCAGCAGCGAGATCGTGTCCGGGTTGTACATGTGGTACTCGCCGTCACGTCGCCACTGGTAGAGGCCGCCGGAGTTGAGTGCCAGGTTGCCGGGGATCTCGCGCTTCGGGTACGCCTGGGCGTGTCGAGCGCGAGTCTCACGCTCGATTTCGTCCATGCCGATGCCGCCGATCCGCGAAGGCGTCCAGGCGAAGTAGCGGTCGACAAAGTCCTGTCGCAGACCGACAGCCTCGAAGATCTGGGCGCCGCGGTAGCTCTGCAGGGTGGAGATGCCCATCTTGGACATCACCTTAAGGACGCCCTTGTGCAGGCCCTTGATGTAGTTCTTCTCGGCGGTGTGGAAGTCGACGGGCTTCAACATGTAGCCGTGCTCGCACATCTCTTCCAGCGTCTCGAAAGCGAGGTACGGGTTCACCGCGCCGGCGCCGTAGCCGATGAGCACGGCCATGTGGTGCACTTCACGCGCCTCGGCCGTCTCGATGATCAGACCGACCTTCGTGCGTATGCCTTCGCGGATCAGATGGTGGTGTACCGAGCTGACTGCGAGAAGGGCGGGAATCGCGAGGTGGTCGCGGTCGTTGCCACGGTCCGAGAGCACGAGGATGTTCGCGCCGCCTCGTACAGCTTTCGCAGCTTCGACGATCAGATTCTCGACTGCCGCCTTCAGCGCGCCGCCGGCGGACGCTGCGTCGAAGAGGGTCGAGAGCGTCGCCGAGCGCAGGCCCGGCAGGTCGAGCGCCTTGATCTTGGCCAGTTCGCCGTTCGTGAGGAACGGTTCCTTGAGCTGAAGCTGGCGACAGTGCTCCGGAGTCTCGTCGAACAGGTTCTGGTCAGAGCCCACGAACGTCTCGAGCGACGTCACCAACTCTTCGCGAATCGCGTCGAGCGGAGGGTTGGAGACCTGTGCGAAGAGCTGCTTGAAGTACGTAAAGAGCAGCGGGTTCTGGTCCGAAAGCACCGCGATTGGCGTGTCGGTGCCCATCGACCCGATCGGCTCGCCGCCGGTCGACGCCATCGTCTCGAGCGTGACGTCAAGGTCCTCGGCCGTGTAGCCGAAGGCCCGCTGGCGCGCGAGCAGCCCTACCGAGTCGCTCTGAGGCACTTCGGCGGGCTCTGGCAGGTCGGCGAGCGAGACACGGTTCTCGGAGAGCCACTGCGCGTAAGGCTTGCGGTTGGAGAGCTTTTCCTTGATCTCGGCGTCTTCGACGAGGCGGCCTTCCTTGAGGTCGAGGAGGAACATGCGGCCGGGCTGGATACGGCGCTTGAGCAGGATCTTCTCGGCCGGAATCTTCAGCACGCCAACTTCTGACGCCATGACGAGGAGGTTGTCGGTCGTCACGAGGTAACGGCAAGGGCGCAGACCGTTGCGGTCGAGTACGCCGCAGATCTGCGAGCCGTCCGAGCCGATGACGAGCGCGGGGCCGTCCCAGGGCTCCATCATCGTGGAGTGGTACTCGTAAAAGGCCTTCTTCGCCGGGTCCATCGGGATGTGGTCGGCCCAGGCTTCTGGCACGAGCATCATCATCGCGTGAGGCAGGCTGCGCCCGGTCGCCAGGAGCAGCTCGAGGGCGTTGTCCAGCGTCGCTGTATCGCTCTGAGCGCCGGCGATCACGGGTCGAAGCTTCGAAATCTCATTGCCGAGCTCGGCGGAGGAGAACTGGGCCTCGCGAGCGGCCATCCAGTTCGTGTTGCCGCGGACCGTGTTGATCTCGCCGTTGTGGACGACGAATCGGTAGGGATGCGCCAGCTTCCACGTGCCCAGCGTGTTCGTGCTGAAGCGAGAGTGCACCAGCGCGAAGGCCGAGACCATCGATTCGTGCTCGAGGTCGTGGTAGAAGGGTTTGATCTGGTCGGCGATCAGCAGGCCTTTGTAGACGATGGTGCGGCAGGACAGGCTGCAGATGTAGAAGTCGTCCTTATCCGGCATGTCGTCCAGCGCGCCGACAACCTTCTCGATCTGCTTGCGTGCGACGTAGAGCTTGCGGTCGAAAAGGAACTCGTCCTCGATGTTGTGCGGGCGTCGCACGAAGAACTGGCGGATGCGGGGCATGCGCTGGGCAGCCAGCACACCGATCGCATCGCGGTTGATCGGAACGTCTCGCCAGCCCAGGAACGCGAGGCCCTCGGCGGCCATCGTCTGCTCGATGAGCACCTCGCAGCGGTGGCGCTGGTGCTGCTCCTGAGGCAGGAACGTCATACCCACGGCATATTCGCCGCGGTGCGGCAGCTCGATGTCGTGGAGGTCTGCTTCGTCGCGGAAGAACTCGTGCGGCATCTGGATCAGGATGCCCGCGCCATCACCCGTGCGCGCGTCGGCGCCGGCAGCGCCGCGGTGCCCCAGGTTCACCAGCACCTCTATCCCCTGCTCGATTATCTGGTGCGAGCGTTCTCCCTTGATGTTAGCGACCAGGCCAACGCCGCATGCATCGTGCTCCTGCGACGGATCGTAAAGGCCTTGCTTGGTCAGTCTAGGAAGATCGGGAAATGGATAAGGCTGGCTCATGTGAGTCTTCCGAGCTTTCGTCCTAGAGTCGTAAGGGATAGGTTGCCGGGCGGACGGAAACCTAAATCTAAGTCAAACCGGCCCGCCACGAGGGTGGGCCGGCAGCTAGTGAAACGGATAATAGTTCCCTATGGTCGCGGACGCAAGTCCTCGCGAAGGCCTATCAAGATTTTGAATGCGCGCAGATCATTCACGCCGCATTTCTCGTAGGGCGCTCGTGATTTGGGTGTCAATCGAACCTGAAATCGCCCAAATCCAGCGACAGTTAGCGACGCTGCGACCTCTTACCGCAACGACCGTTAGCGACATTGCAATGTCATTCAGCAGACCCTTTGCTGTCGCCGGTTATCGACGCGACGCGTGGAGCCGAAGCCGCCTGCAGGACGTCGCCGAACGCCCCTCGACACGGGCAGAGAACCGCCTGGCCAACCCACGCGTCACGGAGCCGTAGGACCCCAGCATGCTGGGGTCCTACGGCTTTGACGGGCTTAAGGCCAGATCCAGGAGGGGTGTGCAGAGCGGCGAAGCCCTCTGCCAAGGAGCCTGAGGGATGTGCCCTCAGAGAGCCCTGTTTTCAAGGGGGCGGAGCGTCGCGACAGCGCCGCGCAGCAAAACGGGCAGCCTTCACGACACGCAAGGTCGCCGACTGCCCGCCCTCGAGCGCTTCGAGCGAAGGTGCTTCTACCAGATTCCCAGCTGCATCTTGATCTCGTCGCTGGCCATCGTGCGCGGGTCCCATGGCGGCGTGAAAGTCAGCTCCGTCTCGACGTCGCGTACGCCGTCGACCTCCATCAGCGCGTCCTGGATCTGCGAGATGATCAGCGGGCCCAGCGGACAGGCCGGCGTTGTCAGCGTGAAGGTCACAGTGATGATGTCGTTGTCGTCGACGCCGACGTCGTAGACGAGGCCGAGGTCGACGATGCTCATGCGCAGCTCCGGGTCCTGGATCGGCTGGAGCTTCTCGATGATCTCGTCGGGGCTGAGGGTTACGTTCTTCGCCATGGCAGATTTCCTTTCGACGAGGCCAGCTTAGCCCGCCTTGATTGCCTTCTCCAGCACGTTCCAGGCCAGTGTGGCGCACTTCACGCGCACGGGGAACTTCGAGACGCCCTGCAGCGATTCGAGGTCGCCCAGCTCTTCCGGTGCTTCGCCTTCGCCTGTCATCAGCTTTTTGAACTCGTCGATCAGGTGCTGCGCCTCCGACGGCGACTTGTTCAGGATCGCGTCGGTCATCATCGAGGCGGATGCCTGGCTGATCGAGCAGCCGCGTCCAAGGAAGCCGACCTTCGTGATCAGGTCACCCTCCACGTTAAGGTCGACCGCGATCTCGTCGCCGCACGTCGGGTTGAAGCCCTCCGCGTCCGCGGTCTTCACCTCGAGGTGGCCGCGATTGTGCGGGTGGCGGTAGTGGTCAAGGATGAGCTCTCGGTAGAGGTCATCCAGCATAGGTTCCGGTGCGTTGTTGATATTGTTCATGTCTTAATTAGATCGTGTCACACAGGCACTGCGACGCGCCAGTTCGTCGTCGCGATGTCTTCATCAGTCCCCGGCGGAATCGGCTTTCCCGCCGCTTTGAGCTTGCGTACATGCGCCTCGACGGCATGGGTTACATCCTCAGAAAGCCTGCCAAGGTTGTCGGCAAAGGCGATGCAGCCGGGAAGCTGCTCCACCTCGGCCCAGTAGCCGGCGCCGCATCCAATAGCCTCGTGCACAACGACTGTGTAGCTCTTCATCTCTACCTCGAATCGTGTCAAACCCGTGCAACCATGTCCAGCCGCTCCGCCACGTCCGCCGGTGGGTGCCAGACCCGCTCGACCGGCAGCAGCTTTGTCGCCGCGGTGTACTTGCCCATTTCGCGCATTTCCCGCAGCTCTTCGACCATGTCCGTGATGTCGCCGATCTCGAGCGTCCACTCGTCGACGTATCGCTTCACAATCTCAGGGCCGATGCCGACCTGGATCGAGCGGTAGGCCAGCTTGGCACCCTTGAGGTCACGCTCCGGGTCCCACTGCACGCGTACGGGCGATTCTGTGGCGCCGCGAGTCGACAGGCTGGCGTTGCGTAGCGCCTCTGTCCAGCCCTCGAGCGACATGCGGATAGCCAGAACGCGCTCCTGGTCTTTCAGCGTCCCGTAGGCGCAGCGCTCCATCATCCAGAGAAACGACGGCTTAATCCACGTCATGCGGTTGAGCTGGAACGGTCGCACGAACTTCTGATTCTCCAGCGCGGCATCGGCGATTTCGTCGTTGAACGCCTGGTACACCACGATGCTCGTGTCGTCGAACTGTGCGCGGATCTGGTGGCGTGGCGGCACGATAGCGTCCTTAGTGGGCCAGCGGCGCCTGCTGCGGCGCGAAGTACGCCGAAGCCTGCTGCAGCGCTTCCACGAGGGCGTCGACCTCAGCCTTCGTGTTGTAGAGGTAGAAGCTCGCCCGGGCCGTCGCGACGCAGTCGAGGCGGCGCATCAGGGGCTGGGCGCAGTGGTGGCCCGCTCGAATCGCCACGCCGTACTGGTCGAGCACCTGACTCAGGTCGTGCGGGTGCACGTCGCCCAGGTTGAATGAAACGACACCGACGCGGTCGACGCTGGTCTTCGGCCCGTAGATCGTCAGGTCCGGCATCGAGCCGAGTCGCTCCAGCGCGTAGCTCGTAATCTCCTGCTCGTGGGCGCGCACATTTTCCATGCCCAGCCCCTCGAGGTAGTCGATCGCCGCGCCGAGGCCGATGACGTCCGCGATGTTCGGCGTGCCCGCTTCGAACTTCGAAGGCAAGTCAGCCCATGTCGCGCCCTCGGTGGTCACACGAGAGATCATCGAGCCGCCGCCCATGTAGGGGTCCATCGCATCGAAGAGGTCCGGCCGTCCCCACAGCACGCCGATGCCGGTCGGGGCGCACATTTTGTGTCCCGAGAACGCCAGGAAGTCGCAGCCGAGGTCCTGCACGTCGACCTTCATGTGCGGTACGCTCTGGGCGCCGTCCACGAGCAGCAGAGCGCCGTTCTCGTGCGCCAGCTTGGCAACCTCACGGATTGGATGGATGCCCAGTACGTTCGAGGCATGAGCCAGCGCGACCATCTTCGTCTTGGGTCCGACAAGCGCTTCGAGATGGTCGAACTTGAGAGCGCCCTCCTCATCAATGTCGACGTAGCGGACGATGGCGCCCTTTTCGCGCGCGATCTGCTGCCACGGGATCATGTTGCTGTGATGCTCGACGACCGTTGTGACGATTTCATCGCCGGGCTCCAGGAACTTGCCGCCCCACGACCGCGCGACGAGGTTGATGCCCTCGGTCGTGTTGCGCACGAATACGGTGCCCTCAGGCCCGTACGGCGAGTTGATGAACCGCCCGACGTGGGTACGGACGCCCTCGTAGGCCTCGGTCGCTTCCTCGGCGAGCGTGTGTAGGCCGCGGTGGATGTTGGCGTTGTAGTTCTCGTAGTAGTCGACCAGCGCCTCGATGACCTGGCGCGGCTTCTGCGACGTCGCTGCGTTATCGAGGTAAACCAGGGGCTTGCCGTGTACCTGCCGGTCGAGGATGGGGAAGTCTTTTCGGACGGATTCGATGTCGTACATGATTCGTTCCTTAGTTGCGCGTCCTGTGTACCACTGACTTAAGGTCGACGGTTACGGCCTACACTCCCACGCTGCGGGCACCTCATGCCGGCCCCGCGAATTTCGCCTGTCAGACCAAAACGGGCGCTGGTTGCCAGACGCCCGTTCACCCTTCGACAAGCTCAGGACGAACGGGAGGCACTGCCGCATCCCGCCCATGTTGGATTTCATGTCTTCGAGCTCGAGCGCTTGTGCGGGTTACTCGGATCGCCGCGCTTGATCCACTTCGCCGTCTGAAACACGCCGAACAGCAGGCCCAGCGCCACCGGAATGCCGACCAGAAAGGCCATCACGTAGACGCCCCAGTAGATCACGCTCGCCATGACGACGATGCTAGCCAACGTCCACTCTCACTTCGTCGCCGGCAACTTCTGCCTTGTACGCCTTCACAGGTCGAACGGCGGGAAACGCCTTCACGGCGCCCGTCTTCACATCGAAGCGTGCGCCGTGTCGCGGACACTCGACCTGGTCGCCGACCAGCGTGCCTTCGCCGAGCGGCCCTTTGTCGTGGGTGCAGATGTTGTCGATGGCGTAGAAGGTCCCGCCGACGTTGGCGAGGCAGATGCTCTTACCGCCGACGCTGAACACCTTCACCTGACCCGGCTCGACGTCGCTGCTCTTGGTCACATCCTGGAGGGCCACTAGACGCCGCCGATCTTGGCCGCGAGCGCCTGCTGGGCTTGCTCCCGGATCTGCTCGCTGGGGATGCGGTCGATCACCTGCTGGAAGAAGGCGTCCACGAGCAGCTTCTGCGCCTCATCGCGTGGGATGCCGCGCGACTCGAGATAGAAGCTCTGCTCCTCGTCGAGCGGCCCGGCCGATGCGCCGTGGCTGCACTTCGAGATGTCGTACGCCTCGATCTCGAGGATCGGGATAGGCGCCGCCTTTGCTTCTTCGCTGAGCAGCAGATTGCGGCTCGTCTGGTTCGCCTCGCTGCCGGCGCCGCCCTTACCGATGTGCACCGTACCGCGCCAAACGTCGCTCGATGCGTCGGTCAGGGCCGCCTTGAAGAGCAGGTCGCTGATCGTGTGCGCCGCTACGTGCTCCTGCAGCGTGACGTAATCAAACTGCTGGTTGTCCTTGCCGTAGCTCACGCCGAGCAGCTCAGCGCTGGCATGCTCGCCAACGAGGTGCGCCTCGAGCTTCGTCTTCGTCACCCGACCGCCGAGGCCAATCAGCACGGCCGTCACCTCGGCGCCTTGCCCGACTCGAGCCCGGATCGTCGAGAAGTTGTACGTGTTGTTGCCCCATGCCTGAAGCTCGACGAAGCGCACGCGGGAGTCCTGCGCCGCGATGATCTCGACCGCGCCGGTGACCATCGACTGCGCGTCCGAGTCGGCTGAGAACGTGTTCTGAAGGATCGTCACGCTGCTGCCTGCCTCGGCGACCACCAGCAGGTGCGGCGCCACGCGAGCTCCCGATGCCGAGATCTCGTAAGTCAGCGGCACCTCCACCTCGACGCCGCGCGGCACATACACGAAGCCGCCGCCCTGCCACACCGCGGCTTGCAGTGCCCCAAGCTTCCACTCGGTGGGCTGCACGACGCTGTGCAGGTGCTGCTTTACCAGCGCCTCGCTGTCTCGAGCCGCCGTCGCGAGGTCAGTGAAGACCACGTTGGCCGGCTTGCCATCGCCAAGGAACGCTGCTGACAGCGTGCCTTCGCCGGTTGCAGTGCTCAGGTCGAAGACGCTGATGTCGGTGCGGCGCCACTCTTCGTCCAGCGGATCGGGCATGGACATGGCGTTGAAGGTGCGGACGGCGGCCAGGCGCTGGTCGAGCAGCCACTGCGGCTCGTTCGCCGCGGTAGAGGCCGCTCTTACGGTGTCTTCGCTTAGCGCTGGCAATGCTTCGGTGGTCATTCGCTATTCGTCCTAATCGTTGCCCTCTTGCCGGGCGCGGAGTGCCTGAGAGCATTACCGCGGGTTAGACCCGCGGTAATCTCTCGATTCTTGGTCGTTGTTGACCGCGGTCTAGCCGACAGAGCCTTCCATCTGCAGCTCGATCAGCCGGTTGAGCTCGATGGCGTACTCCATCGGCAGCTCCTTGACGATGGGCTCCACGAAGCCGTTGACGATCATCTTGGTCGCCTCGGTCTCGTCGATGCCACGGCTCTGCAGGTAGAAGAGCTGCTCGTCGCCGACCTTGCTGACGGTCGCCTCGTGGCCGATGGTCACCTGCTCCTCGTCGATCTCCATCACCGGGTAGGTGTCGGACCGGGAGTCGGCGTCCAGCAGCAGAGCATCGCAGCGCACGGAGGACTTGGCGTTCTCGGCGCCGGGGTAGACCTTGAGCAGGCCGCGGTAGCTGGTGCGGCCGCCGCCCTTCGAGATCGACTTCGACACGATGTTCGAGGTCGTGTTCGGCGCGACGTGTACAACCTTGCCGCCGGCGTCCTGGTGCTGACCGGGGCCGGCGAAGGCCAGCGAGAGGATCTCGCCGTGCGCGCCGGGCTCCATCAGGTAAACGCTGGGGTACTTCATCGTGATCTTGGAGCCGAGGTTGCCATCGACCCACTCCATCACGGCGTTTTCGTAAGCGGCAGCGCGCTTGGTCACCAGGTTGTAGACGTTGGTCGACCAGTTCTGGATCGTCGTGTAGCGGACACGGGCGCCCTTCTTCACGATGATTTCGACGACGGCGCTGTGCAGCGAGTCGTTGCTGTAGGTCGGCGCCGTGCAGCCCTCAACGTAGTGAACGTAGCTGCCCTCTTCGGCGATGATCAGGGTGCGCTCGAACTGGCCCATGTTCTCCGTGTTGATGCGGAAGTAGGCCTGGAGCGGGATGTCCACCTTCACGCCAGCGGGGACGTAGACGAAGCTGCCGCCCGACCACACGGCCGAGTTCAGCGCCGCGAACTTGTTGTCCGCCGGCGGCACGATGCTGCCGAAGTACTCCCGGACCACGTCCTCGTGCTCGCGCAGGCCGCTGTCCATGTCGAGGAACTGCACGCCAAGCTTCTCGAGGTCCTCGCGGATCTTGTGGTAAACGACCTCAGAGTCGTACTGGGCGCCGACGCCAGCGAGGAACTTGCGCTCCGCTTCCGGGATGCCGAGCTTGTCGAAGGTGCGCTTGATCTCGTCCGGCACTTCCTCCCACGTCTTGCCCTGGCCTTCCATCGGTTTGACGTAGTAGTAGATGTCGTTGAAATCGAGCGGGTAGCCATCGATGTTGCCACCCCAGAAGCCCTTCGGCATCGGCTTCTGCTCGAAGAGCGCCAGCGACTTGAGACGGAAGTCCCGCATCCACTGCGGCTCGTTCTTCATCTCGGAAATCTGGGCTACGACTTCGCGATTGAGGCCCTTTTTGACCTCATTGACGGGCTTGAAGTCGGGGTCGTGCCAGCCGTACTTGTAACCGGAAACGATGTCTGCCGCGTTACTCGTCATGTCTAGTTACTCCCTCCGGAAGCGGCGCCTGCCGTTGCTTCCTCTTGCGCGTCGATTGCGTTCGTAATCCAGTCGTATCCCTTGGCTTCCAGCTCGGTCGCCAGGTCTTTGCCGCCAGACCGTACGATGCGGCCCTTGTAGAGCACGTGCACCTGGTCCGGCTGAACGTAGTTGAGAATGCGCTGATAGTGGGTAATGAGCAAAATGCCCATCGGCGGCGCGCCGTCGCCATCAGCCACCGGCTCTCGAAGCGCGTTGATACCGTCCGAGACCGTACGCAGCGCGTCGATGTCGAGGCCGGAGTCGGTCTCGTCCATCAGCGCCATGACGGGTCGCAGCAGGCTCATCTGCAGGATCTCGGCGCGCTTCTTTTCGCCGCCGGAAAAGCCGTCGTTGACGTAGCGGCGGGCGAACGATTCGTCCATCTTGAGCAACGTCAGGGCGTCCATCAGACGAGTGCGGAACTCGCGCACCGGCACGTCCTTGCCCTGAACGGCCTTCATAGCGGCGCGCAGGAAGTTGACCATCGTCACACCGGGGATGGACGTCGGGTACTGCATCGCCAGGAACAGGCCCTTGCGCGCCCGCTCGTCCGCCGAGAGATCCGTGATGTCCTCGCCCTTCAGCAACACACGGCCGCCGGTCACCTGATACTTCGGATGGCCCGCCAGCGTGTTCGCGAGCGTGCTCTTGCCCGAGCCGTTGGGCCCCATGATCGCGTGCACTTCGCCCGCCGGTACCGACAGCGATAAGCCGTTGAGAATCTGCTTGCCCTCGACTTCGACCCTGAGGTCTTCGACCGAGAGGACTGCCCCGTTAGCGTTGGTCATGCCTTGAATGCGCTTCCTTACTCTCGATTTCATCCGCCGCTACCAGGAGCCCGTTAGGGTGACATTCGGTGTGGGCTTTGGCGGACGCTCCCCTACAAGACGGCGGGCTTCGGTGGCCACTGCCGTCAGTCTTTCTGCTTTCGCAACTCCCTCTGTCGTAGCTGCAACCCTCAGGTCTGCATGAGTGTGAACCAGCGGACTCGCGTCCGTGCAGGCCTGGGGGCCCGCAGCTACTACTTCAACTCGATTCCTTCGCTGCCTGGCGGGGGCGAATCAAGTACTCGCAAACGGCGGCGCCATCAACGATGCGCTTCGTCTGCTCCACGTTGCCGCCGACCAGCAGCTCGATCGTCTGGCGATCGGAGCGGCAGGCCGCGTCGCTCATTTCGGCGAGACGCAGGTAGGGGCACTCGCCGTTGACCATCTGAAAGCCTTCGTCCTGCTGCTGCCAGCTATCGACGATGCCCTCACGCTCGAGGGCCCGGCTTGCCTCCGCGACGCGCTCGATCAGGGTTGCGCCGCGCACTTCCGATTCGTGGTCCGCCGCGACTTCTGTCGCGATGCCGGTAAACACCTGGTCGAGCACCTGGCGCCCTGTACCGCCACCGACTTCGTCCGCGTCCATCTTCTCGAGATGGCGGAATAGCCTCGATAGCAGTTGCAGGTAGGTGCGGCCCGAAAGCTCTTCACCACGCTCGGTAGCGAAGAAAACCAGCGATGGCCGCCCGACGCCGTGGCGTTCCAGCCGGGCGTCCAGCAAACCGTCCGCCCGCAGTCCATCGAGGTGGCGGCGTACAGCCTGAGGGCTCACATCGAGCGCCTCGGCAAGCTGCGCGACGGTCGCCTCGCGTCTGCCGCGGACGAATCGCAGGACCTGTTCCCGCTTTCCAGCACAGTGGGATCCGAAGCTTGGAATTCACGTGACTTGAAGTCGCG
>JADMIO010803648.1_pt1 | contig 47095 bp, 44 predicted proteins | sample 8958161 | NCBI WGS metagenome assembly JADMIO01 (sample SAMN16585339, study PRJNA669376) | soil metagenome | isolation source: Crop rotation soil | place: USA: Cullars Rotation, Alabama | collected 2011
CTTTCCCAAAGTCGCGGTACAACATAATGAACAGGGCCGCCCGCATGGCCTTTGGCGAAAAAGAAGTTTTGGCCGATGCCACCTGCTCATCGGAGAGGGCTCCCCTGTTTTCAAAGAACACCAGGTCAAACAAATGAATATTCGCCGCCTCTCTTTCGGTAAGTCCCTTCGCATAAATATTCCTGTATTCACGCCAGAAAGGATGGAGTCCGTCGGTGGCCGCGGGAAAATCTTTCCAGAACTCCTCTTCGAAAAAGGGCATTCTTTCCAGCCAGTTGTTCACGAGGGCCAGCAGGGATTGCCCCTCTTCCGCCTGGCTGATCCTTTCATAGTCCCCGGTTGAAAAACCGCCCGCATTGGTACGTTTATAATAGTCCCTGTGGTGGCGATCCTCCATGGCAAGCCCCAGTTTCGCTTCCACCAGCCTGAACTGCAAACTTTGAAAACCTGAGGAAGGCGTGAGCAGGTTCCTGAATTCGAGAAAGTCCAGTGGCGTCATGGTATCCATAAGGCCCACCTGCTGGTTGAGCAGCTCGAGTATCCGGATCACCCGGCGCAGCCGGTGGCGCACCAAATTGAGATCCTCGGAATTGTCGTCGATCTTCTTTTTACCGAATACACCGCAGGCGAAATCCAGCTCGTACAACACCTGTTTGAACCAAAGTTCGTAGGCCTGGTGCACAATGATGAACAGCATTTCGTCGTGTGCCGGCTGGTTGCCCGGCTTATGGCTTTCAGGCGCCTGCGCATCCAGTAATTTATCCAGTTGCAGGTAGTCGCTGTAATACATTGTCTTTTCCATACATCAGTCGTTTTTACGCAATTTTCTTAGCAATACGAGGTGCGAAAATAGAACTACGGGTACAATAAAACAGGGCAGCCATACAAAAGGGAAATATAAAATGGCGGTGTTGGGCTGATCAAAGGCGAATTGCTGGAAGCGGAAGGGTGCAGATAACAGCGCGTTGATCACGATGTTCATCAACAGCAGCAGGCAGAGGATGTTCCAGCCAGTGAGAAACTTTTTGCTCAGCGCTTTTCTTACATACCCGAAATAAAAAACAACGGGAGCGCTGAGGCCCGCGAGGATATCGAGGTTACGGCCTTCGAAGGTCATCAGCCTGGGTATCATCTGGTACAAGAAGAGCCAGTAGAGGATCATTTCCACGAATATGCGTACGGTATGCAGCAATACGAGCATACGGTCCGGCAGGCTGTCAATGAATTTTCTTCCCGTCCGCGTAATAAAAAGGATACCGATCAGTATTAATGGCGGAAGCACGGCCAGGGCCAGTCTTGGCGGAAGCCCTGTTGTTTCACTGTAAAAATTTCGCCACGCCAGCCAGCCATTGAGCAGCAGCCAGTCGATACAAATAAACAACACGATCGCAAAAGTCCTGAAAGGGTTGTTCACACGTACGGCAGCCATAAAAAACCCAAGCGTGAGTAAGGTGGTGAGCACGAACAGCAGGGGAACAAATATGGGAAGCGTATTCATTTCGCATGTTTTATTTTACCATGTTCTTGATCTCCTGCAATTTCAGCAGTGCCTCCACGGGCGTAAGGCGGTTGATGTCCACAGCTTCCAGTATCTCCCGGATCTCGTTGAAAGTTTGGGAATGCGCATCAAAAATGCTGAGTTGCATTTTGGGAGTGGAGAGCTTTTTTATATTGCCGGCAAGGCTTTCTGTTTCTTCCCCTGCATCCACGTGCTTGGTCTCCAACTGCCGGAGAATATCATTGGCCCGCTCTATCAGCGATGGCGGCATGCCCGCCATCCTGGCCACGTGTATGCCGAAACTGTGCCGGCTGCCGCCCGCGGCCAGCTTGCGCAGGAAAACAATATGGTTGCCCGACTCTTTATTGGTGACATGAAAGTTGCGCACGCGTGGCAATTTGTTTTCCAGCTCGTTGAGCTCATGGTAATGCGTGGCAAATAAGGTCTTGGGCGCATGGGGTGAACCATGCAGAAATTCCACGATGCTCCAGGCAATGGATATGCCATCATAGGTGGAGGTGCCGCGCCCGATCTCATCCAGCAACACCAGGCTTTTTTCCGTGATGTTGTTGATGATGCTGGCTGTTTCGTTCATTTCCACCATGAAGGTGCTTTCCCCGCTGCTCAGGTTATCACTTGCACCCACGCGCGTAAATATCTTGTCTGTCATGGGTATCCGGGCTTCGCCTGCCGGAACAAAACTTCCCATGTGCGCCATCAGCGTGATGAGCGCCGTTTGCCGAAGAATGGCGCTCTTACCGCTCATGTTGGGTCCCGTAAGTATGATCACCTGCAGGGAGGCAGGGTCTAAAAAAATATCATTGGGAATAAAATCACCCTGGGGCAGCGAACGCTCGATCACCGGGTGCCGGCTTTCCTTCAATTCAAGTTCATTCCCCTCGTGCATGTCCGGCTTCTTATAATTGTACTGAAGGGCATTGTACGCGAAACAGCAAAGGCAATCAAGTACGGCAAGCACGTGTCCATTCACCTGCATGGGAGCGATATAATCCTGCAATTCATTGATGAGCCGCTCAAATATTTCGAGTTCTATCCGGAGAATCTTTTCTTCTGCCCCCGTGATCTTTTCTTCATACTCCTTCAGCTCCGGCGTGATGTAGCGTTCGGCATTGGTAAGCGTTTGTTTCCGAATCCACGCAGCAGGAACTTTCGATTTGTGGAGATTGGTAACCTCCAGGTAATAACCGAATACATTGTTGAAACCTATGCGAAGGGACGAAATGCCGGTGGCCTCGCTTTCTTTCTTTTGCAGTTGGGCAAGATAGCTTTTTCCATGCGTGGCAATGTTGCGCAGCTCATCCAGGGCGGGGTCCACTTCCAGGGCGATAAGATTTCCCTTGGCCGTGGTAGCCGGGGGATTTTCGATGATCTCTTTTACAATTTTATCCGCGATGTACACGCAGGGATTGAGAGAATCGCCCAGGCGCTTCAGGTATTCATTGCCGGATTGCGCACAAATGGATTTGATAAGCTGCACCTGCTGCAGTCCTCTCGCCAGTTGCAACACTTCGCGCGGGTTTATTTTACGCAGGGGTATTTTACTCACGAGGCGTTCCACATCCCCCGATTGCTTTATACTTTGCGAAACCTTATTGCGTGTTTCCACCGACTTAATAAGGTACTCCGTAAGGTCATGCCTTTCCCTTATTTTGCTGATCTGCGTGAGAGGCAGCAATAGCCAGCGTTTCAGCAGGCGTGCGCCCATGGGCGAAACCGTATTGTCCAGTACTTTCAGCAGCGAATGGCTGCCTTCTGCGCCGCCCAGCAACTCCAGGTTCCGTATGGTGAACCTGTCCATCCACAGGTGATCTTCCTTATCAATACGCTGCAGCCTTACGATGTGCTGCAGGTTGGGATGTTCGGTGTCTTTGAGATAGTGCAACACGGCGCTGGCAGCGATCACCCCATCCGTAAGGTCCTCCACGCCAAAACCTTTCAGGCTTTGTGTTCCAAAATGCTTCAGCAGGCTTTCCCTGGCATACACCTCGCCAAAGATCCACTCATCAAGGCTGTAGGTATAATATTTATTCCCAAAATTATTTTTGAAATTTTTTTGCTGGTTGCGCTGGAACAATACCTCTGCCGGCTGGAAACTTTGCAATAATTTGTCCGCATACTCCCGGTCGCCTTCCGCTACAAAAAACTCGCCGGTGGAAATATCCAGGAAGGCAAGGCCGTATTTTTCCGTATCGCGCGCGAGGTGGAAGTGAATACCGCATAAAAAATTATTCCGGTTGTGCTCGAGCAGCTTGTCATTGGTTGCCACGCCCGGCGTGATCATTTCCGTTACCCCCCGCTTCACGATCCCCTTCACCAGTTTAGGGTCTTCCAACTGGTCACAGATGGCCACACGGTAACCTGCCTTCACCAGTTTATGTAAATACGTGTCCAGGGCATGGTGTGGAAAGCCCGCCAGTTCTGCGGCCGTGGCCAGGTTATTATTTCGTTTTGTAAGGGTGATGCCCAGCACGCGCGAGGCGGTAACCGCATCCGAACCGAAGGTTTCATAAAAATCGCCCACGCGAAACAGCAGGATGGCATCAGGATATCGCGCCTTGATCGCATTATGCTGTTGCATCATAGGTGTATCTGCAGCTGTTTTGGCCATATGAGCGCCAAAAATAAGGCATTAGCCAAGTTGGCGGAAGGGTTTATCACCTTTGTGAATTAATTTTGCGGTAACGCATCCCAGATGAAGAAACTAAGCATGGATGAGCTGGGCAGGAAGTCAGTGGAGGAATTCAAAAGCGCAGAAAAATTCCCGGTGATCGTGGTGCTGGAAAACATCAGGAGCATGCACAATGTAGGCAGCGTGTTCCGCACCTCCGATGCATTCCTCATCGAAGCCATTTATATCTGCGGGTACACCGCCACGCCACCGCGCAAGGAGATTGATAAAACCGCCCTGGGCGCCACGGAAACGGTGAGCTGGCTGTATTTCAAAACGGCGGCAGAAGTTTGCGAAATGCTGCGCGGAAAGGGTTATAAAATGTATGCCATCGAGCAGGTGGACAAGAGTATACCGCTTGACCGGTTCAAAGCCCATGGTGAAAAAGTTGCCCTTGTATTTGGCAACGAGGTTACCGGCGTGGAATCTGCCACCATAGCAGCATGCGACGGATGTATAGAGATCCCGCAACTGGGCATGAAACATTCATTGAACATTTCCGTGGCCGCGGGCATTGTGCTTTGGGAAATGATCAGGGAGCGGTTACCCGCCGGCATAAATTCAAACGAACAGTGATCCATACCATAAAAAATTATTTTTCCCTCGTCAAGTTTTCGCATACCATTTTCGCGTTGCCCTTTGCCCTCATTGGATTTTTCCTGGCACTGGCCACGGTCCACTTCTCGCCTGCCCGGCCGGCCTGGCAATTGTTCCTGCTGGTGATCGCCTGCATGGTATTCGCCCGCAGCGCAGCCATGGCCTACAACCGCTGGCTGGATAAAAATATCGACGCGCTAAATCCGCGAACGGCGGTCAGGGAAATCCCTGCCGGTATCATCACGCCGCGAAACGCCCTGGTGTTTGTGATAGTGAACTGTGCTCTTTTCATCGCCGCTACGGGGTTCATCAACAGGATCTGCTTTTATCTTTCACCGCTGGCACTTTTCGTGATCCTCTTTTACAGCTATACCAAACGCTTCACCACGCTCTGCCACCTCGTACTGGGCCTGGGCCTCAGCCTCGCCCCCCTCGGCGCCTGGCTGGCTGTTACCGGTGCCTTTGACGGGTTGCCCCTGTTTTTTTCGGGGTCTGTTGTATGCTGGGTGAGTGGCTTTGATATTATTTATGCCCTGCAGGACGAGGAGTTTGACAGGGCACACCACCTGTATTCCATTCCTTCGGCCGTGGGTAAAATAAAGGCGCTTCACATATCGGAAGTGCTGCATCTTGTTAGCGCCGCTTTTATCGTTGCAGCGGGCACAGCCGGTAATTTTGGCTGGTTGTACTGGTGTGGTGCCACCATTTTCATATCCATGCTGATCTTTCAGCATTCCATTGTAAAACCCAATGACCTCCGCCGGGTAAACCTGGCCTTTATGACAACCAATGGCATGGCCTCCGTGATATTTTGCATTTTTGTGTTGCTCGACCTGTTCATTCTTCAATCCCGATAATATGGCAAGGATCATCTGCATCGATTATGGCGGAAAGCGGACGGGGCTCGCGGTAACGGATCCCCTGCAGATCATTGCCGGTGCCCTTACCACCGTTGAATCGCGGGAGCTTATCCCCTTTTTAAAAAAATATATTTCACAGGAAGCCGTCGAGCTTATCCTCATTGGCGAACCGAAGAACATGGATGACAGCGACACGCATGCCACCCCCCTGGTGCGTAAGATCATTCCTGAACTCAGCAAAAACTTTCCCACCATACCCATTAAGACCATTGATGAAAGGCTTACCTCCCGCATGGCAAGACAGGCCATGATCGACATGGGTATGAAGAAAAAAGACCGGCGTATAAAAGGTAATGTGGACCAGATCGCCGCGGCCATCATGTTGCAGGAATATCTCGATGGAAAAGCGGGATGAATTACCTTTGCAACCGGCTATAACAGCAGCAAAAAAACCCCGAACATAAAAATATCTTCAATGGTTCTCCCGATAGTGGCATATGGTTCCCCGGTTCTCCGGAAGGTTTGTATGGATATAGATCCCGGCTACCCGCAACTCGACAAATTGATTGAAGACATGTGGGAAACCATGTACAACAGCAAGGGCGTGGGTCTGGCCGCGCCGCAGATAAACAGGCCCATCCGGTTGTTCGTGATCGACAGCCAGCAGATCGTGGAAGCTTTTGATAAAGATGAAAAAGAAGAATTCCCGGATGACCATGGTTACAAAGGTGTTTTTATCAATGCCCATATCACGGCTATCAATGGGGAGGAATGGCCGTATAATGAAGGCTGCCTGAGCATTCCCAAGATCAGGGAAGATGTTTACCGGCAGGAAGAAGTCACCATCCGTTTTCTCGATGAAAAATTTGAACCCCATACCAAGACATTTGGGGGCATAACGGCGCGCGTAATATTCCACGAATATGACCATATAGAAGGAAAACTTTTTATCGACCTGCTGGTGCCGTTGAAGCGAAAATTACTGAAGCGAAAGCTGGACGACATCACCCGGGGAAAGATCAGCGTGGATTACAAAATGTCCTTCACCAAATAAGGTTATTTACCTTTGCCGTATGCTGAAACCTTTTGCCTGCCTGGCTTTTCTTCTTCCTCTTTTTCTTTCCGCGCAGCATAACCAGGATACGGTGGTAAATATCGAAGGACGGCTGGTCACCCTTTCAGAGATCGTCATCAATAATAAGATCAACGTGCCCGCTTTCATTGAAAAAGTGAGGACCGACACCACCTTCTATAAAGCCTTTCGCACCCTTCATATCATTGGCTATACCGCCCTGAACGATATCCGTATGCTGAACAGTGATGGCGATAATAAAGCCTCCCTGCACAGCCGCATAAGGCAGATCCGTTCCGGTAATTGCCGCAGCATGGAAGTGCTGGAAGAAACCTCTACGGGTGACATTTATGACGCAGATCACAATTTCAATTACTATACCGGGGAAATGTATGCTTCCCTTTTTTTTACCAAAGGCAGCGTATGCGGCGAAAACAACATCATCCAGGGCCATGATATCTCCACAGCGGGACTTAGCGGCATGGAAAAACACAAGGCACAACTGAAGATGTTGTTCTTCAACCCCGGCCGGCAGATCAATGGCCTGCCCTTCATCAGCGGGAAGACAGCCATTTTTGATAAGGACATGGCAGACCGGTATGATATGAGCATAGATATGGAGCAGCACAACAACACGAGTTGTTACATTTTTACCATCAAGGCCCGGCCCGAGCACAAGGGTGATGTGGTGATAGATGAAATGACAACCTGGTTCAATGACAAGACCTTCGAGATCGTCGCCAGGAACTATTCACTGAGCTATGATGCGGGGGTGTATGATTTTAATGTGCAGATGGAAGTGGAGCTTACGAAATTTGGCGACTACCTCGTGCCCTCGCTGATCAAATACGTGGGTAACTGGAAAGCGATTTTTAAAAACAGGGAAAGGGGTATTTTTACAGCCACCCTTTCTGACTTCGTAAAATAATGCCAACACAACATTTACTGATAAAGGGAATTGTGCAGGGGGTTTTTTTCAGGGCCACCGCCAAAAAGATCGCGGATGCACATTCCGTGACCGGCTGGATCAAAAATACACCGGACGGCAATGTGGAAGCCCTGGTAAGCGGTACGGAGAAACAATTACAGGCCTTTACCGGCTGGTGCCGCCAGGGACCAGACAAAGCAAAAGTGGAGCAGGTGGTCATAACACCCGCGCCGGAAACTTCTTTCAGTGAATTTGAGATTGTACGACGGAAATGATCAGGCTTTTTTCCTTCCCCATTTCTTCAGGTCGAGGTAATCCAGGTAATATATGATCTTAATGGAAAGATTGTTGCTCTGCGGTTCCGACAAGGTATTGTTGATATTTTTAAAATAATCCGATCGTGCATCGCTGTTATAGAACAAACCCTCATCCTTCCACACCACGTTGATAAAGCTGCCTGGTGCGAACTGCCAGGTATACACCGCGTCAATATTGAAAATATTAAAATTCTGATCGCTGAGCGGCACGTTGGTATGCTTCGTGGGAGCGAGGCGGCCAAAAACGCTAAGGTCATACAATTGCTTTTGCTTGACAGTGCTCCAGTAATGGCGCGCCCTGAAAGTGATACCCGACCGGTTGTTGAAACTGTACTTGGCCTGGATAACATTTTCCACCGTCACCCTATCGCGGCGCGAAAAAATAATATCCTTTAACACGCGCGAGCCGTTTACGATCACCGGCACATTGTTCACGCTGTCATAATATTTTCCCGAAAAACCCGCATCATCTTTCAGCGGATTAAAATACAGCGACTGGGTAAGTGAGAATTTATCGCTGAAACGGTACCGGTGATACAGGCTGTATTCATTGTTGGTTCCGTTGAACAGGCGCTTGATGGCGCCAAAATAATTTACGCTGGCATAATATTTTTTAGAGGAGTTGGTTTCGAACCAGGCGCTGTACTGGAACCTTTCCGGGATACGGAATGCCCAGCCCGTCTGGTGGGCTTCATAAAAATCATTGCCTTCGGGTATATAACCGAGGAACACGCCTGCCCACCAAAGGTTTTTGAACTGCGCGTTGGCATTCACATTCGTATTGAAACGCTGGAACAATTCATTCCGCTTCTGTCCTTCGAACTTCTTATACAGGCGGCTGTAGCCTGCGTTGAAATTTACCTGCACCCTGTTATACCAGTCCCTGGGTTCTACCCAGCGGTAACCGGTCCAGAAATAATGATCCAGGTAATTGTTGGAATAAAGTATTCCCATATCATTGATGTCATACTTTTCATCCGCCATATCCTGTACGAGCTGGAAGTTCCAGTTGCCCCCGAATTTGGCGACGCTTATGTTCTGCGAGTAGCCGGTTGTGCCCTTGGGTGAGGGATCCGTGAGATGGCTCACCGACATCTTGCCGTTAAGGTTATAAATATTTTTCTTGTCATAAAAATTAAAGAGGGCGGCGCTTACATTGGCATCATAATCATGCCCGCTGCGAAGCACATTGGTGTTGATGAGGGAAACCGATGAATTGTTCTTCAGGTTCTGGTCGAGTACGATGATATTATAATTGGTGAGCGGGCTCGTCTCCACCTTACGAATGTGACCGGCAGAATTTTCGATCTCTGCATACATGGGTTTGGTGATGGCATTGAAAAAACCTATGCCCAGCCCCTGTTTCGTTCTGCCCGATACCTTGGTGGCATTGATCAGTTTCGATGCCTGCGGGTCCCGGTTCACTTTTTCATCCGAGGCCAGTGAATATTCCCCTATATGCAGCGGTGTACCCCCGATGCGGCGCGAATAAAAAAGATTTCCCTTATTGAATAATTCCGTACCCTCCGTAAAAAATGAGCGGTTCTCGTTGTACCGCACTTCAAAAGGCGAAAGGTTCAGCACCTGGTTATCACTTTGCACCTGCCCAAAATCCGGAACCAGCGTCATATCCAGCGTAAAGCTTTGGTTAATGCCATATTTTACATCCATGCCCCCGTTAACAGAGGTCCGCCAGTCCTTGGTATCCGGCTTATAATAATTCACGTAGCCCGAGAGGTAGGGAGAAAAGGACAATCGCACAGGTGCATCGATCTTTTCAATACCGGTCCATTCACCGGCCTGGTTTACAAAGCCGGAAACCTTGGGGTCGATCGCATCCCAGGTAAGCTGCTGCCCCCGCTTGTTCCTCACGCGCACGAAATTCATTCCCCAGGTTTGGTTGGCTTTGCTCACAAAACGCAGGGCTGAATAAGGTATCCGGATCTCGAATGACCAGCCATCCTCATTGATCCTGGAAGCGCTGCTCCATACTGCATTCCAGGATACGTCACGGTTATCATTCGACAAATACTTCTGGTCGAACTGTTCGCCCAGGGGCGTAACATAAAAACCCAGCGCGTTGATCTTATCATTATAGGTGTCAAGCATAACGCCACAAAGGTCATTTGAACTGGGATTATCGCGGCCCGCCAGTTCCCGTGCCACACTGTCTTTGGTACGCTCATGGCAATAGCCTGCCACATAAATGGAAGTGTTATCATAGAGCATATATATTTCCGTGCGCGTGGCGGCATCTTCCACGCGGCCGGGTGTGGGCCGCTGTTCTACAAAATTTGTGGCCATAGGAGCGTCTTTCCAGGCCGCTTCGTCTATGTTACCATCGATTTTTATGGAAGAAGTGGTTCGTTTGGCAGGTAATTGTTTTCTGGTGTCCTGGGAAAAAAGAAGTGCAGGCATAAGCAGGCCTGTAAACAGAAGTATGGTACGCATCTCAGTGTTTTAATAAGTACGAAGATAAACGTACCGTTGAACGGGCCCCATACCGCTTATCAATTTTTAATAAATTTTAGATTTTGATGCAGGATAACAGGAATTTCTAAGCCTGGGTGATCAATTGACACCGTCAACCTGTGCCTCGCGGTTTATTTTTTGTACCAGCCCCTGCAAAACCTTGCCTGGACCCACTTCCGTAAAATGCGTGGCACCGTCACTGATCATATTTTGTATGGTCTGTGTCCATTTTACGGGTCCCGTCAGTTGCTGTACCAGGTTGTGTTTTATTTCAGCGGGGTCGGTTACGGGTTTCCCGGTTACATTTTGGTATACGGGGCATATGGGCAGATTGAAATGTGTGCCTTCGATGGCTGCTGCAAGTTCCTGCCGGGCCGGCTCCATCAGCGGAGAATGGAAGGCGCCGCCAACCGGCAGCACCAATGCCCGTTTGGCACCTGCCTCCTTCATACGTATGCAGGCTGTCTCAATTCCCTGGTTGGTACCGGAGATCACTACCTGGCCGGGACAATTATAATTTGCCGCTACCACCACATCCTCGATGGATGCACAGATCTCCTCCACCTTTGCATCATCCAGGTTGAGAATGGCGGCCATGGTGGAAGGATTTATTTCGCAGGCCCGTTGCATCGCCGAGGCGCGTATGGATACCAGCCGCAATGCATCTTCAAAAGTGAGCGCCTGGTTGGCCACCAGGGCTGAGAATTCTCCGAGCGAATGGCCGGCCACCATATCCGGCACCACCTGCGGCATGGTTTTGAATAAAATAACTGAATGGAGGAAGATAGCTGGCTGTGTAACGCGTGTTTGCTTGAGGTCTGCATCTGTGCCGGTGAACATAATGTCGGAAATACTGAACCCGAGTATTGCATTACCCGCTTCAAATAGTTCCCTTGCTGCTTCATTGCCTTCATACAGGGTTTTGCCCATGCCGCTGAACTGCGACCCCTGCCCCGGGAAAATATAAGCGTGCTTCATTTGCTGTGCATTTAAAATTTATCCAAGTTTTGCAGAAATAAGTTTCAGGAATTCGTTGCGCGTAGTGTGTTTCATGAACTCACCGTCAAAGGCGGAAGTGGTGGTCACCGAATTTTGTTTTTGCACACCGCGCATCATCATGCAAAGGTGTTTGGCTTCGATCACCACGGCCACACCCAGGGGGTTAAGCGTTTCTTTAATGGCGGCCAGTATCTGCGTGGTGAGCCTTTCCTGCACCTGCAACCGCCTTGAATACACATCCACTACACGCGCGAGCTTGCTGAGTCCTGTGATCCATCCATTGGGAATATAGGCGATATGCGCTTTACCAAAGAAGGGCACCATGTGATGTTCGCACATGCTGTACAGCTCTATGTCCTTTACCACGATCATCTCGCTGATCTCTTCGTGGAATTTGGCCGAATCCAGGATGGCATGCGCATCCTGCTGGTAGCCCTGGGTGATGAACTGCATGGCCTTCGCGATGCGTTCAGGTGTTTTCAGCAGGCCTTCGCGTTGGGGGTCCTCGCCCAACAGGGTTATATTTTCTTTATAATTTTTAATAAGCGCTTCCGTAACCGCCTCATCAAAAAATTCTTTCTTGGAGTAAGCCATACAATTTAATTTACTGGGTATTCAACATAATTTCTTTCTGTTTCATACAAACGCACCTGGAGGTCGAGGGTTGGCTCCAGTTTCTCCCTCAATATATTATAGATCACGACGGCGATGTTCTCGGCAGAAGGGTTCAGGGATTTGAATTCAGGCACGTCCAGGTTCAGGTTGCGGTGGTCAAACCGTCGCAAGACGTTTTCCTTCACCAGGTCGCTCAATTTTTTCAGGTCGATGAGGTACCCCGTCTCAGGATCGGGTATGCCGGTTACTTTTATCACCAGGTCGTAATTATGGCCATGGTAGTTGGGATTGCTGCATTTCCCGAAGACGGAAAAATTCTTGTCATCACTCCAGGCAGGATTGAATAAACGGTGCGCCGCGTTAAAATGTTCCTTTCTGAAAACCGATATCCTGTTTCCCATCCTTTACGATTTATTTAGTCACCAAAATACTCCACGTATATCCGGGGCGTTTCATATAATTTGATGCAATGCAACGCCACCGGTGATGGCAGCACCGGCTGCAATTGTTGCCAGATACCTTTTGCCAGGTTTTCCGTGGTACACATCTGGCCGGCAAGAAAATCCACCTCCACATTCAGATTTTTATGGTCCACTTTTTCGATCACCTGCGATTTGATCAGGCCGGCGAGCTCTTTTGCATCCATCAGAAATCCGGTATCAGGGTCCAATTCTCCTTTAATGGTCACCAGCAATTCATAATTATGTCCATGCCAGTTCTCATTGGCACATACGCCAAATACCTCGTCATTCCGCTGCGGATCCCAGGCAGGGTTGTATAATTTATGCGCCGCATTGAAATGTTCAACCCTTGTAAGGTATACCATTTAAAAAATTTGTCCAAAGGTAACAGAGAATCGGAAAGTCTGCTTTCTATATCCGAAATTTGTACCATGAAAATACTGGTGGTTTCTTCCACGGAAGCAGAGATCGCGCCATTCCTGTCGGCTTCCACGGGCATTGCAACGCTGGTGGCCGGCGTGGGCGTTCCTGCCACGGTTTATCATCTTACTAAAAAATTGCTTACTGAAAATTTTGACCTGGCCATTCAATGTGGAATAGCCGGTTCCTTTTCCAAAAAATTAAAAGCAGGAGAGGTTGTGGTGGCGCAAACAGATGCCTTTGCGGATCTGGGTGCAGAAGAAAGGAAAAAATTCAGCGACCTCTTTGCACTGGGACTGTTAGATATAAATGACTTTCCTTTTAATGATGGGAGGCTGGTAAATACCTCCGCCATTCTCTCTTCCCTGCCATGGAAAAAAGTGGAGGCGGTAACGGTCAACCTGGTGAGCGACCGCAAAAGGTCCAGGCAGCGCCTGCGCGCGGGTGGCGCCAGTATTGAAAGCATGGAAGGTGCGGCCTTTCATTTTGTGTGCCTGCAGCAACGCCTGCCCTTCATCCAGCTACGTTCCATTTCCAACCGTGTTGGCGACCGGGATAAAAAGAACTGGGAGATACCGCTGGCCGTCGCTAATCTCAACACGGCATTGTTCAAACTCATCACTTCCCTGCAATGAAAATAAGCCTGGGGTTTTCGCCCTGTCCCAATGACACTTTTATCTTCGACGCCCTGGTGAATGGCGGCATTGATACCGGAGGACTCACCTTCGATGTGCGCCTGGAAGACGTGGAAACGCTTAACCGCCTGGCCCTGGATGCACAGCTCGATATTTCAAAGATCAGTTACGGCGTACTTCCCCTTTTAACAGAAAAATATGTGGTGCTCAACAGCGGCAGTGCGCTGGGGAGCGGCGTAGGACCATTGCTCATTCACCTGCACGATGCCAACGCGGAACAGATCGAGGAAATGCCGGTGGCCATTCCCGGCGAACATACCACGGCGCACAGGCTCTTTAGCCTGGCCTATCCACGCGCCATCAATAAAATATTTTTACGTTACAACGAGATCGAGGATTTTGTTTTGGAGGGCAAAGGCGCCGGCGTCATTATACATGAGAACCGATTTACTTACCGGCAAAAAGGCCTTGTGAAGATACGCGACCTGGGCGAGTACTGGGAACAGCAAACGGGGGTGGCCATCCCGCTGGGAGGCATTGTGGGCAGGCGTTCCATGGATCCGGAGCTGCTGCGGAATGTGGACGGTCTCATTAAAAAAAGTATCGAGAATTCGTTCCGGCATTATCCCGCCGTCAGCGACTATGTGCGCCGCCATTCACAGGAAATGGAAGACGAGGTAATGAGAAAGCACATCGATCTGTATGTAAACAATTATTCGCTCGACCTCGGTGGCGAAGGAAGAAATGCCATCCGCCGCTTTTTGGGAACAGGTTCCAAAGGGCATGCATACACTAACCTGTTTCTTTAATTTTTTTTAGCGCGCGGCCCGGAGGGCCGCAGAAAAGGTTTCGAGGCATCTTTTCCGTGCGAACGTATGTTCTACAATCGGGGGCATATAATTTCCGGCATCAAACCCGGGGATCCATTTTTTAATGTAAGCCTGCTGCGGGTCAAATTTTTTTTCCTGCAAAGCGGGATTGAAAATGCGGAAATAGGGGGCGGCATCACATCCCGAGCCGGCTGCCCATTGCCAGCCGCCATTATTACTGGCCAGTTCATAATCCAGTAATTTTTCCGCGAAATAGACCTCGCCCCACCGCCAGTCGATGAGCAGGTGTTTGGTAAGGAAACTGGCTACGATCATCCTTACCCGGTTGTGCATAAAGCCCGTGGCATTTAACTCGTGCATGCCCGCATCCACGATCGGATAACCCGTCCTGCCCTCGCACCACAACCTGAATTCCTCTTCATTGTTCCGCCATTTGATATGGTCATAGGCCGGTTTGAAAGCGCTGGTGGCCACGTATGGAAAATGCCAGAGTATGGCCTGGTAAAATTCACGCCATATCAGCTCATTGAGAAAAGCGGCGCTCAGTTTCCGCGCTTCGCGCACCAGTGAGCGAATGCTTATGGTTCCAAACCGCAGGTGTACGCCCAGTTTCGACGTACCCCCAAGCGATGGATAGTCTCTTTGTTTTTGGTATTCCGCCAGCACGGATGCATCGATCCCGGGAAACGGAAATTTCCGTTCAACCCTATTGAATCCAAAAGACCGCGGGGAAAGTATTTCAGCCGCTGGCTGCCGGTGAAAATTGGACAAATATTTTTCCGTATCGCAGGTGGTAATGTTCGCTCCTTCCAGCCGGCTCTTCCATTTCCGGCTGTAGGGTGTGAACACCGTATACGGCGACCCATCTTCTTTTACTACTTCATCTTTCTCAAAGATCACCTGGTCCTTGAATGTTTTGAAAGCAATATTTTTTGCCTGTAAAAGCGCCGCAACTTCGCTGTCCCTTTGAATGGCATACGGCTCATAATCATGGTTGGTAAAAACTTTCTCAATGTTATAGGTCCTGGTCAGCTCGGCAAATACATGCGCCGGCGTTCCATAAAAAGTTTGAAGTGAGGCGCCTGCGTCAACGAGCTGTCGTTGTAAGGCAGCCAGTGCCTCGTATATGAATTGAACGCGCGCATCCGATGGATCATCCAGCTTATCCAGGATATTGCGGTCATAGATGAACACGGGCAGCACGGGCCGCTGCTGCTGCAAGGCATGGCAAAGACCCCAGTTATCCTGTAAACGAAGGTCACGCCTGAACCAAAATATATTTACCTGCTCCATGCTGTCATGTACGGCCTGCTTCAAACATTGGATTTCTCCAGCCGGCGAATGATGTCCATTGTTATTGTATGCCCATAATATATGTCATCAAATTTTTTCACACTGCGTATGCCCCGAACCGAGTTGGTAAGAAAAACTTCATCCGCCTCCATAATATCTTCCACCTGCAGCGGTCGTTCCCGGATATGCAGCCCATCCATCTGCAAAAGGTATTTTCGAAACACACCGGCGATGCAGCCATCCTCCAGTGGCGGCGTGAAGATGTTCCCTTCCCTGACCACAAAAACATTGGCAATGCTGCTGTCGCAGACCCTGCCATGTTGATTAAGGACAAAGCAATCATCAAGACCGGTACCGGTTGCATGAAGGGCAGCCATGGAATAAGGAAGGAAGTTGTTGGTCTTAAAACCGGAAAAACTGTCGAAGGCTTTTACCGCGCCGCGGTAAAGGCCCGTCAGCAGTCCCGCTCCCATGGTTTCATGCAGGCGGCCGGCTTCAGCGGATTCAATGATGAATTGCGGTTTGCGGTCATCGTCATACATTCCCCGTCCTGAAGGAAACACCAGTAGCCTTGCCCGGGCAGGATTTGCTCCATTCCTGTCACACAGCGCCCGCACCTCGTTTTCCAAAAAGTTTGGAGTAAAATGCGGCGGGATGGCAAAGGCAAGTTTCGACAAACCCGCGAACAGCCGTTCAAAATGCAGGTCCCCGAGGTAAATGGATCCATTTTCCACTCGCATGGTCTCAAAAATGCCGTCGCCATAATTGAGCGAGCGGTTACCCGCGCTGATAATGGCATGGCCTTCTTCGAAAAACGATCCGTTATAATTAAAAAAAATGCCCATTGGGTTCAATGGGCAAAAATAGAGGTATAAATTATTTAATTGTCTTCGTCGATCAGTTTATGCTTCACCGCGTACATGATGAGGCCGGCCGTACTTTTCGCGCCTGTTTTGGTTTTCAGCTTATCGCGCATGGCCTCCACGGTGCGGGGACTCAGTTCCACCGCTTCTGCGATCTCGCGTGTGCTCTTTTCCTCGCACATCAGGCGCAGCACGGTGATCTCCTTATCCGTCAGGTGCGCTTCTGTTCCCTGCATGCGGTTGGGCATGGCGGTATTCTTTTGGCGCAGGTTGGTGAGCAGGGCCTGGTTGGTGAGCGAGTTGAAAAAGTATTCCTGTTCATGGCAGGTTTTGATGGCTTCGTAGATCACCTCCGAATCGGAGGTTTTGGTAAGGTAGCTGTTTGCCCCCAGTTCCATCAGCCGCGTGATCATGCTATGATCATCCATCATGGTGAGCATGATGACCTTGATATGGGGGTACAACTTTTTGATTTCCGGCAGGGCTGTTACTCCATCCATGATGGGCATCTGTATATCGAGCAGGATCACGTCGGGTTGCACTGCCTTCAGCAGGGTGAGCAGGTGAGCGCCGTTATCGGCCTCGGCAATTACCTTGATGTCTTTTTTTGACGACAAAGCCGTCTTTACACCGGCCCGGTAAAGTACATGGTCATCCGCTATAATTACCTGTATGGGGTTCTCAGTTTTCGCAGTCATTCCTAATGGGTTTTTCTTTTAATGGATCAGGACACGTAAAATTCTTTGTTTTTCCCCGGATAAAAAATAGGATAACTACTGAATCTGTGTAATAGTAATTATACGAATAAGCAAAGTAAAAATTGCGCTCCCCGGTAATGCCTTTTGTGGGTCCTTTTGTACCGGCAGGTCCCGGCCACTTGCATTCTGTGGAAAGGCATACCCGGATCTGTTATATTATTTTAATATATATGTATAGTGCCATTGTGCTTACCTGGGCGATGAGAAAATTGCAAATTGGACGGCTTTTTGCATTAATAAAGGGAAAAATATACCATGGCCCAGCTTTCCAACTCTTCACCTGCACCTGCTAAAGTAAAAGCTACATTTCCAAAGACCATCGTTTCCTATCGCGGTTTTGCATCCATCGACCAGGAAATGGAAAGGGAAATTGCCATGCAATGGTTTACCTTGTCGGGCAAAACCACTTGTTCCCAAAGAAATTTCCTGCTTAAAAAAGAGACCGGAGCCGCCATTAGCTGATCTCCGGCCAGGTTCTTCCAACATTAGATTCTAAACTAAACTTATCAACGCCGGCTAAGCTAACCTGCACTTCTATTCAAATACCGGTAATATCTCCCCCAGCCTTCAGGAATTTTCCCCTTGTATAAGGGTGAAAACACCCAAAATGCTATTTATCTAATGGCAATCTTTGAGATATTTATAGTATGGGGGAGAAAATCAATTTCTATTATACAGTCCTGGAGATTACGGTTATTTTCATTAGCCTATTATATTCCGTTTACTATAGAAATTTTATTAAAAACACCATTTTCAAATTCTTACCAATTTACACTGCAGTTTCATTGACAATATCTTTAATATGGCTTTGGAAATCCTTAATTTTTTTTGGCCCATTAATAAGTAACTTATTTATCCCTTTTGAGTTTTTCATTTTCTATAATCTCTATTTTAAAATTTTCGAGGACACCAGTCTTAGAAAAAAGTTAATAAAAATCGTTTACTTATTTTCTATCTCCATCCTGTTGGTATTGTTTATCACATTTATTGAACAAAATGAGATCCCAAATTTTCTGAATTTTATAACCACTACAATTTTACCGGAGATTGTAGTAATTCAAAATATTTGTATAGTCCTTCCTGCCTTATACTATTATAAGCTATTATTTAACCCACCATATAGTAGGAACCTTATCAATAACCCTTTGTTTCTTGTCATGACCGGAACACTTTTTTGTTTTGCTATTGCGATTCCAGTCTATGCATTTCAAAAGCTGATATTACCTACAAATCGCGAATTTTATTTGATACTTTATGTGGTAAATGCGCTTAGCTATATGATTATGCATTTATTTTTCATTAAAGCTTACATACAATTAAAAAATGGCTGAAGTAATTGTGACTGTTTCGATTGTATTCTTAATTGTTCTAATCTACAGTTTATATAAACTGTCTAGACTACACAATGTAAAAAGTCAACAATATTTTATGGACTTGGAAAAAATAAAATCTGACCATGAAAAAAATCTTTTGAGTACTCAAATCGAAATCCAGGAGCAAACCTTTCAAAATATTTCAAGAGAAATTCACGATAGTATACTTCAGAAACTAACCCTGGCCAAACTATACCTTTATCCTAACCCTACCTCTGTTCCGGATAAAAAAAACAATGACTGCCTTAATCTAATGACCGAGGTCATCAACGAACTGGGTGATATTTCGCGCAGCCTGAATTCGGATCTCATTCTCCGGAATGGCCTGATAAGAGCGCTGGAATCAGAAATACTGCTTGTGAAAAAATTAGACAAACATGCTATTGACCTGCAGGTAAAGGGCGATTGCATTTTCCTGAACAATAAAAAAGAACTGGTCATTTTCAGGATCATCCAGGAATCCCTGAACAATATCCTTAAGCATTCCTACAGCAGGAACATCGGGGTGCTTCTCCATTTTACCTCCAACCATCTCCTGCTGGAAGTTAAGGATGATGGGCGGGGCTTCGATACGCATATCTTGAAAAATAACCCCGGGGCCGGGATCGCCAACATGATCGAGAGGGCAAAAATGATCGGCGGTGAATTACACATCAACAGCATTATCAACAAAGGCACCTCCTTACAATTGCAAGTACCGTATGAGCATTGACAAAATAAAGATCATCCTGGCGGATGACCATGTATTGTTGCGGGATGCCCTGGCTTCCCTGATCAATTCATTCAACGAATTTGATGTGATCGAAGTGGCCTCGAACGGCAGGGAGGTAATACAATACCTGGAGAAAGGGAAAAAACCGCAGTTGGTGATACTGGATCTTAATATGCCGGAAATGGATGGTTATGAAACGGCCAAGGTGATCGCAGAAAATTACCCGGGTATCCACGTGCTTATTCTTACCATGTATGATTCTGAACTGCTGTTGATCCGGCTGTTACAGGTGGGCATCAGGGGATTTATTAAAAAAGACATTCATCCCTTTGAATTAAAGAAGGCCCTGCTGCAGGTGGCCGAGGACCATTTTTACTATTCCTTCACTTCGCTCGACAAGCTTACCCATCTCATTAAAAAAAATGAAGGGGTGGAAACACGCAAAGCGGGTTTTTTGAGTGATGCTGAGATACGGTTCATGCAATTGTGCTCCAGCGAAATGACCTATAAGGAGATCGCAAATGTCATGGAGCTTACCCCTAAGCAGGTGGATCACCTGCGCGATAATGTCTTCGAGAAACTGGATATCAGGAGCCGCGTTGGCATTGCCCTGTATGCCATAAGGAACGGGTTGATCTCATTTTAAGATCAATCAATGAGTTTGTTGCGCATGCCATACATGATGAGACCGGCAATGGTTTTGGCGCCCACCTTGGATTTCATATTCTGCCGGATGGTCTCTATCGTCCGTGGGCTGAGGAAGATAATCTTGGATATTTCCTCCGTCGTCTTGTCCTCTGCCAAAAGTTGCAGGATCTTGATCTCTTTTTCATTGAAGTTTACGGGCACCGCGCTGCCATAGTGCTGGCGTACATTCTTTTTCTGGATCAGTTTGCCCATAACGGCATTGTTCACCAGTGAGTTGAAATAAAAGTCATCATTCATGCAGGTAAGGATGGCCTCGTATATCTCTTCGGGATCCGTTGTCTTGGTGAGGTAGGCATTGGCGCCCATTTCCATCATCCGGCTGATCATTTGCTGGTCATCATACATCGTGAGCACAATGATCTTGATATCCTCGTATTCCTTGCGCAGCATTTCTATGGCATTGATGCCATCGATCTCTGGCATACGGATATCCATGAGTAGCACATCGGGTTTTTTAATAGCCACCTTGTGCATCAGGTCCTTGCCATCTTCAGCTTCCCAGAGCATTTTGAGGTTCTCTTTGCCGCTCAGGGCCATCTTTATTCCATCCCTGAAAATTTTATGGTCATCGGCAATAGCTATCTTGATAATACTGGAACTGGACATCGGAGTGTTAGGGTTTACTGGTAGTAATTAATAACGCAATATAATATTTGCTAGTACATTCAACCGCAATAAAATACGGTAACAGGGCTACGTAATTTTACGATGGTAAAGATACGTGTTTTGAAAGCTGGTTTGCGGTATTAATACGAAAATGGCGGGTAATTATCACAGTTGAAAAATCGGGCAGTTCTGCTCTTCCGGGAAGCAACGTTACCCTCTATCTTTGTATTGTTGATTGACATTGGTTCCACTTTATTTATCCAATATCCAATCCAATTCAATCCGGTTCTTATTGCTTTTGTGCTTATGATCAGTGTCAATCAACCTTTTTAACAACCCGCTTTAGATCCAAATCCAACTGCTTTGTCCCGGCCTGGATCCGGGGCCGCCTGGCAAGGGTAAAAATCCCAGGGGAAAATCCCTATTTACTCCATAGTAATTTTACGATTATTTTACCGTACATTTACCTGATTTTACATAGTAAAAATCAGGTTTCGTCTATCTTAATCCATTGAAAATTACATTTTTATGAAATCCCCTATCTCCGCCAAAGGGTACCTACCTATTGTGTACCTATTCGTAAAGTTGGAAGTTAGTAGTCCAAATTGGCATTTTGCCCTATAAATACTAACTAAACTTACGACTATGACACAACATGAACTCCTGACCACCCTTAGCCTTGCTGAAGTAGGTGAAGACATCGGAATTGCAGAAGGTCAAAGACTGATCAATGCTTTCAGGGAAGCAAATCCCGCAGCAACCCAGGGTTACTATATCGGCAGGAACATCATCGAGCAGATCCTGAACCAGCCGGGATGCGTAGGCATCAACTTCCGTAAGTGCCTCACTGAAACCAACGAAGAGCACCTGGTATATACAGGCGTTGGCGAAGACGGAAAGGATATCCTGGAATTTACCGTGGTAACCACTACCGGCGACATCCAGAAGCAAGACGCGATTGTTGCTGATAAGATCTGGATCAACAACGATGAGATTCAGGTAATCGACTAATAGTTTTTGATTTCAGCTTTATCTATTTATATTTGGCCCAAATTGCCAAACTATATCTAAGATTTTACAATATATAGCGAGCTTTTCGTCGATCTTACCCTTAACTCTGTTCATTTTATTCCAATGGAATAATAAAGGGAGAGAGTTAAGGGTAATTTTATTTTATCTAATATATACAGTTCTTAATGACTCGATTTCCTTTTATCTCTTTAGAATCGCTGAATTAAGGCCCTTTTTCATCTATGATATTTTTGTAGCGGTAGAATTTTGTCTTTTTTCGGTATTCTATTACCTGATTATTTCCAATCAAAAAATTAAGAAAGCCTTACCTATCATAATAGTGCTTTTTGTAGTGTTTTGCGGCATCTGCCAGATTTACGTTCCAGAAGAAACTTCTTTTAGTTCCTTAACTGCTGGCGTTGAGGCAGTATTAATAATATCAATGTGTATTTTTTACTTTTTCGACCAGTTGAAAAGACCAGACTCAATTTTGATATATACTTCTTTTAATTTCTGGATAATTATTTCCTTTTTAATTTATTTATCGGGAACATTTTTTTTAAACATCTATGCAGACAGCATGATAACAAGCGCAACATTTATCAAACAGTATATATTGATAAACTCGTCGTTTGCCATATTAAAAGCTCTATTATTAGGCGTTGCAATGCTAATGAAACCTGAACAAACCAATAACACGAACTTATTCCCCGAAGACAAACTTTCAGACTGGAATTCCGGTCATTCCTTACAAAACTTAAACTAACGGCCAAACCCTGACATGTTCTTTCTTGAAGCAAATAATGAACCGGGAATATCGGGCGTCCTGTTTCTTGGCACACTCGGAATGTTCGTGATGGCCATTGGCATCGTGGTCTTCGTGATCTTTCACCAGCGCAAGGTGATCCGCTACCAGCTCCAGATGAAACAACTGGAAGATGAAAAGCAGCAGATCCTGCTCCAGGCCTCTATCCGTTTCCAGGAAGAAGAAAGACAACGCATCGCGGCGGACCTGCATGATGATGCAGGCCCCCTCCTGGCCACGGCGCGCCTCTACCTTAACGAGAACCTGATCCACCAGGAACCGGCGATACAATTGCAGTCGATATACAATGCCAAGCAGATCATCGACGATGCCATTCAACTGATCCGCAACATATCGCATAGTCTGATGCCGCCCACGCTGAAGAACTTCGGCCTGGAATCGGCCATGACGGACCTGTTCCAAAAGATCAACGGCTCCGGTAACCTCAATGCTACCGCCCGTTTTCATGATTACCGCCAGCGGTTGAAGCTGGAGCAGGAACTGCTCGTTTTCAGGATCGTACAGGAACTGGTCACCAATATTATCAAGCACAGCAATTCAGGCTTCATCCATCTTACCCAGAACACCAACGGCAACAATATTTATTTCCGCATTCACCATGACGGACAGGGTATCATACAATCGGAATTTGAAAGGCTTAACCAGAATTCATCCGGCCTGGGTTTGAAAAATATTCAAAGCCGGGTGAAAGTACTGAAAGGAAGGATCCTGTTCGAGATCGATGCCTCGCATACATACTATAAGGTTACCCTCGAAGTTCCAAGGGAACCGCTGGTATAACTGTGTAGCATTGCATGGCAAAATGTTTACCTTTACCCAACCTTTCGAAACATGGATATCATTAAAGTTGCCATCGCCGATGATCACCAGATCTTCAGGAAAGGGGTTATTCTTTCACTGCGGCAGTATAATAATATCAAGTTCGTGTTCGAGGCGGAAAATGGGGAAGAACTCATTCAGAAAGTGAATGATGAAGAACAACCGGATGTGATCCTTATGGACCTCAAGATGCCGGTGAAGGATGGGATTGAGACCACCAAGCACCTCAACAAACATTTCCCGGCCATTCGCATTATCATACTTACAATGTATGAGGATGAAAGATTCGTGGGCCACCTCATGGACAGCGGCGCCAATGGCTATTTACTGAAAAGCACAGAACCCTCCGAGATCAAAAAAGCCATCATGGATGTGATGCGCACCGGTTTTTATCTCAATAATTTCGTGAACAAGGTGCTCATTAAAAAGAATTATGCCAAGCAGAAGTTCAATCCCAACCTCAACAGTGAAGTGGTGGTAAGCGAACGCGAAAAAGAAGTGCTTACGCTGGTTTGCATGGAATACACCGCCCAGGAGATCGCGCAAAAAATGGAAATAAGTGCCCGCACGGTGGAAGCCATCAAAGACAGGCTGATGGAGCGCTTCGGGGTGAAGAATTCTGTTGGCCTCGTATTTTATGCAATGAAGAATTCGCTCATCGATTAGAAAGACATTTCCGGCACATCGCCTTTTATTACCAGCCTTCCCGCAGTTTTACTTTTTATTTCTTCCACGCTTACGCCCGGCGCACGCTCCAGCAGGTTGAATCCTTCCCCGGTGACCTCCATCACGGCCAGCTCAGTAACGATTTTTTTTACACAGCCTACCCCCGTTAAAGGCAGCGTACAGGCAGGAAGCAGTTTGGATTCACCTTTGGGATTCGTATGCATCATCGCAACGATGATATTCTTGGCGCTGGCCACCAGGTCCATGGCGCCACCCATACCCTTCACCATTTTGCCGGGGATCTTCCAATTGGCAATGTCGCCCGTATCGCTCACTTCCATCGCACCGAGCACGGTAAGGTCCACCTTTCCTGCCCTTATCATCCCGAAACTGAGCGCGCTGTCGAAAAAGGCTGAACCGGGTACGGTGGTGATGGTCTGCTTGCCCGCATTTACCAGGTCCGGATCCTCTTCGCCTTCAAATGGAAAAGGCCCCATGCCCAGCAAACCATTCTCCGATTGCAGTGTTACATCCATATCTTCCGGGATGAAGTTGGCCACCAGCGTGGGTATGCCAATACCCAGGTTCACATAATAACCGTCTTTCAATTCCTTTGCAATGCGGCGTGCTATCTGGTTCTTATCTAACATTAATTTTTATTTCTTACTGTTCTTTGCTCGATCCGCTTTTCATATTTGTCGCCCCGGAAGATGCGATGCACATAAATACCTGGGGTATGCACCTGGTCGGGATCCAGTTCACCTTCTTCCACCAGTTCTTCCACCTCGGCAATGGTCACCCTGCCGGCCATGGCCATTACCGGATTGAAGTTCCGGGCTGTTTCGCGGTACACCAGGTTCCCTTTGCGGTCACCCTTCCAGGCCTTCACAATTGCGAAGTCGGCATTGAATGCATATTCCATCAGGTACTGCTTTCCATTGAATTCACGCATCTCCTTGCCTTCCGCCACTTCAGTACCCACACCTGCCGGTGTGAAGAAGGCCGGCATCCCATAACCGGCAGCCATGCAGCGGGTGGCCAGGGTTCCCTGCGGGATAAGCTCCACTTCCAGCTCCCCACTCAACAACTGCCGTTCGAATTCCGCGTTCTCACCTACATAGGAGGAGATCATTTTTTTCACCTGCTTTTGTTGCAGCATCAGCCCGATCCCAAAATCATCCACCCCTGCATTATTGGAAATGCAGGTAAGGCCCCTGACATTTTTTTTCACCAGCGCCGCAATGCTGTTCTCCGGTATGCCGCAAAGGCCAAACCCGCCAAACATAATGACGGCACCGTTCTGAATGATATCGAGCGCTTCCTCTGCACTTTTATAAACCTTGTTCATCGGTGCTGAATAATTGAATCTTTGAATTTGGGTTTTGGAACGGTACTGTCTTTAGGTACTTTTGGTGTTACGGTGCTGTCTTTCTTTTCCGAATCCGTGTTTACCACTAAGGAGGCCAGCCTTGTTTGCTGTGCATTAATACTGTCGAGCATTACCTTCATCAGGTCGGGACGCGCTGAATACCAGGCATAGCTTTTATCAAAAATTTCCCGGGTGGTTTTGTGAATCGTAAACACCTGGGCCAGCAGGCGGGCATTTTCATCCAGGGCGGTTTTTGTTGTATCACGGGCGGCGATCTCCTGCGAAAGCGCCTCGGCCCTCACCACATCCCACATGATGGCTTGCATCTTCGCGGGTTGCAGCAGCCCGCGGGGTACCGATTCATTACAGGAAACCACAATGAGGGCAAGCAACAGTAGGTTTCTCCCTGTCATTTCAATCCGTCTTTATACTTGGTTGCATTGGAAATGTCCAGCTTTTGCAGGTATTCCAGCGCCCGCACTTTTTCCGGCGGTGAGGCCTTGGAAAAAATACGGATCAACTCCTGCGTTTTTCCCTGGAAGAAAAACTGGAGGATCATTGTATTCGGATTTTCATTATTGAAATTGGTGAGCAGGCTCAATACATTCAGTATCTGGGTACGGCCATTGATCTCATCTTCGTATAATTTATCCATGCCCATCCGGTAGAATGTATAATAGGCATCGTGCATGAGCGTGTAACGGCTGTTCCGGAGATTTTCAATGAGCCAGTAACGGTTGCGGGTACCGTCAAATGCTTTCCACCCGGATATATTTCTGCTCTCCGGCGCATTATTCACAATGTTCTGCGCTTTCTGAAAATACAGGTCACCGCCTCTCGGTGAGAAGGTGTCATAGTCAAGGCCGAGTATGATATTGATATAATAAGCGATCACCGCCGTGAGGTTGGCTGCTAAAGGATCTGTACCGGCCACGCGGTTATCGTTAAACTCCAGTTGCTGGAATTCCGCATATTTAAATACGATCTCGTTATCCTGAAAATTGATGATAGGCGACAGGTAGGTGGCATTGTACACCGGCCTTGCTGATTGCACGGTAAGGGAGGCTTTGTAAACATTTACATCACTGGTGGCCTCCAGGTTCAACAGGAAACTGCATTCGATCTTTTCATCCGGTGCAAATACATCCGGCGTCCATTTCCGGTTATTGATAAAATTATTGAGCGCCGTTTGTAATGTTTGGAAGGTTTTCTTATCAACATTATTTCCCACCCGGTTGGCTACCACGTTTACGCGGGCCTTCAGTTCCTGGGCATTGACCCTGGCTGCAAAAAGCAGCGCAACGGCAATAACTATTTTATTCATTTTTATATTGGATAATGGCGTTAACAATATCTGCTGCCACCTGCTTCTTGGATTTCAAATCAAAAGTATGTTCCCCTCCCCGCCTGTCAAAAATAGTGATTTTGTTAGTCTCCGTTCCAAAGCCCGCCCCTTCATCTCTCAGTGAATTCAAAATGATCATATCCGCATTCTTCTTTTCCAGTTTTGCCAGGGCATTTTCCTTTTCATTATTTGTTTCCAGGGCAAATCCCACGAGCACCTGTTCCTTTGATTTTAATTCCCCCAGCTTTTTCAAAACGTCCTCCGTCCTTTTTAACTGCAGGGCAAGCTCGTCACCGGTTTTCTTGATCTTGCTTTCAGCATATTCCAAAGGCGTATAATCTGCAATGGCGGCGGCCATCACGGTAATATCAGCGGCCGGAAAGGCATGTAGACAGGCAGCATACATTTCCGCGGCCGAGGTAACGCGTATGGTTTTCACAGGCTCGCCCGCTTCAAAAGCGGAAGGTCCTTTAACCAGTGTTACACTGGCCCCGCGCGCCGCAAATTCACGCGCGATCTCAACGCCCATTTTACCGGATGAATGATTGCCAATGAAACGGACGGGGTCAAGGGCTTCATAGGTGGGTCCCGCCGTCACCAGGATTTCTCTGCCGGTTAAGGCATTGCTTTTAAAAAAAAAATCTTCCAGGTAATGGAGAATACTTTCGGGTTCTGCCATTCGCCCCTCGCCGGTAAGTCCGCTGGCAAGCTCCCCTTTCTCAACCGGTATTACCCGGTGGCCATAAGTCTGCAATTTTTCCAAATTTGATTGGGTGGCAGGATGCAGCCACATATCTTCATCCATAGCCGGCGCCACGATAACAGGACAGGTGGCAGAGAGGTATACGGCGAGTAAAAGATTGTCGCAGCCGCCCTGCGCCATCTTTGCCAGCGTATTACAACTTAACGGGGCTACCAGCATTATATCCGCCCATCTTCCCAGGGCTACGTGGTTGGCCCATGAATTTTCATTGAAAAGATCCGTGAGCACTTCATTTTTCGACAGGGTGGAAAAAGTGAGCGGCGAAATAAAGTCCTTTGATGAAGGCGTCATGATCACCTTTACTTCAGCGCCGGCCTTAACCAGCAGGCGCAGTAAAAGCACCGATTTGTAAGCGGCGATACTGCCCGTGACACCCAACAATATTTTTTTTCCGCTGAGCATAAAAAAAGCGACGGTTTATGACCGTCGCTAAAATTATATTTTCTTATTGAAAGATTTATATAAAATTGGATATACCATGATCAACTGAAGAGATCATCTTCATTCTTCCTGTAGTACACTTTGTCGTCCATGAACTCTGTCGTGGCCAGCAGGGCGGGATTCGGCATGCGTTCATAGGCCTTGGAGATCTCGATCTGCTCTTTGTTTTCATGGATCTCTTCGAGGCTGTCCGTATGGCTGGCAAACTCTTCCAGTTTGTTGTGCAGCTCTTCCTTCAGGGAAATATTGATCTGGTTGGCTCTTTTGGCGATAACAGCGATCGACTCGTACAAATTACCGGTCCTCGATTTGATGTCGGTGAGATTTTTTGTTTCCACAACATTGCTGGTATTAGCGCTTTGTTGTCGTCTTAGCTTGCTCATTTTGTAATTCTTTAATGTGATTTAAACTTAGGTTATTATAGTCCAGGGCTTCCTTTGTAAGCTTACTTTCAGGGAAGCGGTCTACAAAATCATTATATTCAGCGATCACCTTTTCATAGCGTTCGATCTGCTTTTCGGTAACGCTCAGTTTGGCGAACTGGTAAAAAGATTTTATCGCCATCAGCTTATACTCGTCTCCTTTTGTTGATTCAGGATAATTGTTGAGCAGGCTGGTAAAAGCGATCCCGGCGGCACGATACTGCTGGATCTTAAAATACAAAGCAGCGCTTTCATATTCCTTTTGTTCCAGCTTGGCGCGGCTCTTATCAATGATTTCAAACGCGGTTTTAAGCCGGGATGAATTGGGATGCGTATTGATGAATTTCTGCATCATTCCAATTGCACGGCCCGTATTGGTTTGATCGAGTTCTATCCTTGGCGACTGCAGGAAATACGTATAGGCATGCATGTAGGAAACCTCTTCTTCCTTTAAGCTGTTGGGAAAAACTTCCAGGAAACCTTTGAACAGGCTTTCTGCATCTTCGTAATTCTTCTGGAAATAGGAACAATAGGCGTACTTATAATACAGGTCCTCGAACTTCTCCGTTCCTTTGAAAACAGGGAACAGCTCCACATACAATTGTTCTGCCTGCCGGTATTTTTTCTTGAAGAAATATTCGTCCGCTTTTTTCAACTGGTAATCATAGTCCTTGCTCTTAAGCACCTTACCAAATTCGCTGGAACAGGATACCATAAAAAAAGAACAGGCCAAAAAGATGCTAGCTAATCTCATAAAGGAGCGCAAATTTACGATTTTATACAGAATTCCGGGTAAAAATATCGGTGTTTACGGGGATTCCTGCAGCTTTTCAACATTTCCAGGAAGTTTTAATATTATATTATGAAAAAGCCTCCCGGTTCAGCGGGAGGCTTTTACTATTGTTCAACCGTTATTAGCGGATTGTTTTGATATCGATCGTGTTGGCATCGCCACCACCTACTTCACAGTTGGTACTGATCCTGTCGCCGCTGATACCTTCCTGTTCCATCAGGTATTGCTTGATGGCCGCGGTGCGCTTGCTGCACAATGCCTGTGAAGCTTTGGAAGCTGCGGGATAACCGGTGATCACGATGTTACACTGCGCATTGGTTTTAAGTTTTGACGCTACCGTTGCCAGCATGGCTTTTGCATCGGCGGTAAGTGTGCTTGTATTGCCTTTGAATGAAATGCTGGGCAGATCACCGATCGGGCAGGCATCGTTAACTACCACCTGGGGAGGATTTTTGCAGCAGTCAGGCAGCGGGCAATTACCTACACCATCCGCATCAACGGGCTGGCAATACGTTGGGGTGATCAGTTCCTTATCATTACAATCAGGAACGCCATCACCATCTGTGTCCTTGCTCACACCATGCGTGTCAACCGGGCAACCAGCAGGTGTATTGGGTTCTTTATCGAGCTGGTCGAGAACGCCATCCGCATCTGCATCGTCAAAGGTTGGTTTGGGAAGCTTCATATGGCGCGGGTTGTTCAGCTCACTGTATACATAATCCAGTGGATTGAGCCACCAGAGCGGTTCAACAGATTTAGATCCAAGGTTGAAGTTGAGGCCAACGGAAGCATAGTTGTAGCTGTCGAATTCGGGCGTAAGCACCGCATCTCCCACAGCCTGCTCCTGCCATATCTGTCCGTCGATGAAGTCATCCTTAACCACAGTATATTTTTCTTCGAAGGCGAGGTTGATACGCTTGCTCAGCTTGAAGGCTACACCGCCGATGAAGTGACCTGAAGGGCGGATGGTATTTTTTCCCAGAACACCCCGGCGGATACCAGGCGCCTGTGCTTCCGTTTCATATGTATCATCCATGTTATCCTTCAGTATGCTCAATACATCCTTGCGGTTGGCATGTGTTTGTGCCGACCTGGGAATGCTGGAAAATAAAGCGCTGTAAGTTTGACCATTTGCATCCAGTGCATTCACCATGGTGTGATAAGCCGTCATGCCAAAACCAAGACCACCATACACGATGATGCCGGATTTTTGCTTGTGAAACCGAATGTTGTTGAAGGTGAGAATACCCTGCAGGCTAAGGTCCTGTACCTGGGCCCTGTAATTATAGAACACGGTTTCAAACGCGCGGCCGGGTATAGAACTCGCCAGGGGTCCGGCATTGGTGCGGTAAGGTGCTGCATAAGACAGCCAGGCCGGGTTCTTTGCAAAGTTCTCGGAAGCGATCCAGGATAAACCTTTCGCAATTCCATACACATACTGCGCCCTGATGGAAAATACATAGCCGAGTGCTTTGCGGATATGTGCTGATCCACCCCAGGTCGGGTTCTGTGAAGGAACGTCGCCACTTACTGAAAAGCTACCTCCTGAAATACCAAATTCCCACTGGTTGCGGGGTTTAGCAGGGAAGCTGTACGTATTATTCCAGAATTCATTTTGCTGGGACATGCTCTTGGGTCTGATAACGGTAGAATCGTACACATCGTAAGTACCGGATTGTGCACTGGCGCCAGAGGCAACTATTAAAAATAGTCCCAGAACAAAGACAGGTAATAATAAGGGTAACTTTTTGCTTGCCATAACTTTAATGTTTATCTAAGTAATTGATTTTTATCTAAAAAGGACTTATTCCAAATTTTAACAAAAGTATTAAAGGATGATTATAATCCAAAATTTTTTAAGTTTTATTTAAGAGTGGGGTTTTTGACACCGGGCCAAAATTAGTTACCCTATGACTTAATTAATAACCAATGCGCTGCATAGTGTTCAAAAAACCCGTTTCAGCAGGTTAAATCACCTGCTGAATATTATCGGTTCTGCATTATATTGCCCCCATGCAGTTTCCCAAATCCCTGATAGCCGGGGAATTAAAAACCTTCGAGAAAAAGTTCGGCGACGCCGTAAAAAGCCAGGCGCCCCTGCTGGACCGCATCATGAAGTATATTATCAAACGCAAGGGCAAACAATTGAGGCCGATGTTCGTGTTCCTGAGCGCGAAGCTGCACGGGTCGGTTAACGAATCCACCTACCGGGCAGCCGCCCTGGTGGAGCTCCTGCATACCGCCACCCTCGTGCATGACGATGTGGTGGATGAGTCGCTTGAAAGAAGAGGCTTTTTTTCCATCAATGCCCTTTGGAAAAATAAGATCGCCGTACTTGTGGGCGACTACCTGCTTTCCAAAGGATTGTTGCTATCCACGGAGGCTGGGGATTTCAAACACCTCCATATCTTATCCGATGCCGTAAGGCAGATGAGCGAAGGTGAGCTGCTGCAGATCGAAAAAACGCGGAAACTGAATATCACGGAGGATATTTATTTTGAGATCATCCGCAGCAAAACCGCCTCCCTGCTTTCATCCGCCTGCTGCGTGGGCGCCTGGAGTACAACAGGTGATGAAGGGATCGCCGCAAAAATGAAATTGTTCGGGGAAAATGTGGGCATTGCCTTCCAGATCAAGGACGACCTTTTCGACTATGGAAAGGAGGACGTGGGTAAGCCCACAGGAAATGATATCAAGGAAAAGAAACTTACCCTCCCGCTCATTTATACATTGAATACAACCGATGATTCCACGCGCAGGAAAATAATTTATATCATAAAAAATCAGCACCGCGATCCCGGAAAGGTTCGCTGGGTGCTAGACCAGGTGACTGCGGCCGGCGGTATCCGGTATGCAGCCGAGCGGATGAATGAACACCGCGACGCCGCCCTGGAAATTTTATACCAGTTCCCTGAAAGTGATATCCGGCGCGGGCTGGAAGAACTGGTTCGGTACACCACTGACAGAAAATACTGATGCAAAAGAGGTGGCACATATTATCAGCAGATGAAAACAAAATACAAGCGCTGCAGGATTCGCTAAAGGTGAGCCGGGCGGTTTGCCAGATACTTGTGCAACGGGGTATAGAAACCTATGAGAAGGCAAAGGATTTTTTCAGGCCAAAGCTTTCACAGCTACATGACCCCTGGCTGATGAAGGACATGGACAAAGCGGTGAACCGGATATGCCTTGCCTTTGAAAGAAAAGAAAAAATTCTTGTGTTCGGCGATTATGATGTGGATGGCACCACCTCGGTTGCCTGCATGTATAAATTCCTTTGCAAAGCTTACCTGCCCGAATGCGTTGAATTTTATATTCCACACCGTTACCGCGAAGGGTATGGCATAAGTAAAATGGGGATCGATTTTGCAAAAGAAAATGGTTTCAACCTGGTGATCTCCCTCGACTGCGGCATTAAGTCAATCGAACTCATTACCTATGCAAAAGGACTGGGACTTGATTTCATCGTGTGCGACCACCACCTGCCCGACGAGGAGTTGCCGCCAGCGGTGGCTATCCTTAACCCAAAACAAAAAGATTGCGGATACCCGTACAAAGAATTATGCGGTTGCGGCGTGGGCTTCAAATTAATGACGGCCCTTTGTGAAAGACTGGGCATCGCACTTACAGAAATTTACAAGTATCTCGACCTGGTGGCAACGGCTGTTGCGGCAGACATTGTGCCGCTCACCGGCGAAAACCGCATACTGGCTTTTTATGGCCTGCAAAAGATCAATGAAAATCCCTGCGCCGGCATCAAGGCACTGATGCGGCTTAACGAGATCAAATCGAAATACACCATCAACAACGTGGTATTCATCATTGCGCCACGCGTAAACGCGGCTGGACGCATGGACGACGCCCGGAAGGCGGTGCAAATGTTCGTAGAGGATGATGAGGAAAAGGCCATGGAATACGCGGCCATGTTGCACAGCGACAATGCCGACCGCAAGGATGCCGACACGAGCATTACGGAAGAGGCGCTTTCCATCATTGATGCAGACGAAATACTCATCAATCGAAAATCGACCGTGGTATTCAAATCCCACTGGCACAAAGGCGTGGTGGGCATCGTGGCCTCGCGGCTTATTGAAAAATATTACCGGCCTACCGTGGTACTTACACAAAGTGGCGAGATAGTATCGGGCAGCGCAAGGAGTGTGAACGGCTTTAACCTCTACGAGGCCATTCATGCCTGCCGCGAACACCTCATTGGTTATGGTGGCCATTTTGCAGCGGCCGGGCTCAGCATGCTGCCGGACAGCGTTGATGCATTCAGCAAAAGTTTTGAAGACGTGGTTGACGCCACCATTCCACCTGAACTGCTTACACCCGTGATCACCATAGATGCCGAAGTGGAATTTAAGAACCTGACGCGTGGCTTTTACAGCATACTCAGCCAGATGGAGCCGTTTGGCCCTGAGAACATGCGGCCGGTGTTCATCACCCGGAAAGTTTCAGACAATAGCTGGTCAAAGATCGTGAAGGAACACCATATCCGTTTCGTAGTGAAACAGGACAACATTGTATTTACCGGCATCGGGTTCAACCTGGCAGAAAAATTTTCCCTGGTGCAAAACGCCCAGCCGCTTGACATTGTATATACACTGGATGAAAATGAATGGAATGGTGAAAAACATCTTCAATTGAAGGTCATCGATTTCCGCCTCTCCGAATCCAATTGAGATGAAATTCATCAACTACCTCCGTCTCTTTTATTTTATCAGCCGCAACTGGAACATCCGGCTGGCCTGTTTCACCCTCTACCACGAGATACGCGGCGAAAGTAAATATGGCCTCAACACAAGCAGGATCGTGAATGTAAAAGAACTGGCCGTAAAGGGCGATAATTTGTCGCATGCCGAAAATTACCAGGGAGCCAGTTATTTCTTACTGGAAAATATTTTTGCCTACATACAGCAACTTAACATCCCCGGCGGGCTTCGCTTGCTGGACCTGGGCTGCGGCAAGGGAAGGGCGGTGGCAGTGGCGGCCTGGTATGGATGCAAAACTATAACGGGCGTTGAATTCGCGGAGGAATTGTATAAGGAGGCCCAAAAAAATATCACCGCTGTCAGGGCCAGGTTTTCCGACACCCAATTCACCCTGGTACTAGCCGACGCCGCGGATTATTCCATTGCTGATGACACTAACGTATTTTTCTTTTTCAATCCCTTCGACGAAACGATAATGTTGCGCGTGATAAGAAATATTTTATCCTCCCTTAAAAAAAATGCGCGGGAAGTATACGTGATCTACATCAACCCCGTTCACCGCGAGACCTTTCTCAGCGCAGGTTTTGAGCAGATCTATCACCTTGAAAAATTTATTTATATACAGGCGGAGATCTATATGCTGCCGGCCAGTTAGCTGCAAACAAAAACCGGAAAAATATGTTTGCCCTTTTACAGGTCAACAATAATGCTGCTCTTTTTTTCAGGCTGCATCATTTCCACACTGCGGCTTATGAAATTTGTAAGCTCGCTGCCTTTCAGCAATCCCTGCGACAACAATGCCAGGTCAGCCAGGTTACGGACCTGCTTTTGCCGGACTTCCTGGTCCGCTTCCTTTAGAATAGCGCCGTACACGGGATGATTCCCGTTGATGGTGAGCGTAACCTCCTCCGGCATGTTGCCATAAAAACCTCCCATGCCACCCTGCTGCGCCATGTCCTTCATCCGGCGCATGAATTCAGGGCGCGTGGCGATCACGGGTGGCGTATCCGGGTTGAGCCCTTTTACGTCTACGCCCACCTGCATTCCGCTAATATCGAGTTTGAACAATTCTTTCAGCGTTTCTTCTTCTTCCGTAGTCAGCACACTGGCCGCGTGCTCGCCTTTGTCGATCAGGTTCTCAGGAATATCGGCATCCACCCTTACAAACTGCACATCATTCCACTTCATCTCCATATTGTTGATGAAAGCCGCATCCACAATGGTTTCCAGCTTTACCACCTTATAGCCCAGTTTGTTCGCTGCCTTGATATAGCTGTCCTGCTGCACCGGGTCGGTGGTATATAACATCACCAGTTTCCCGTCCTTGTTCTTTTGCAAAGCACCCGCAGCCTCCCGGTATTCATCCAGCGTGTAATAAGAGGGCTCATCTTTACCGATGGCGCCCGCCAGGCCGAAGATGTTGAAACGGCTCGCCTTTTCCAGGAACTTATCATCCGTTATCATCCCATACTTCACGAACAGGCCAAGGCTTTCCCATTTTTCCTCGAAGGCTTTCCGGTCCTGGTTAAATATTTCCTCCAGTTTATCAGCCACTTTTTTCGTGATATGGGAATTGATCTTTTTTACATTCGGATCGCCCTGGAGATAGCTGCGGCTTACATTCAGCGGAATATCCGGGCTATCGATCACGCCATGCAGCAACATGAGGAATTCGGGAACGATATCTTTCACCTCATCTGTAACAAACACCTGGTTGCTGTACAACTGGATCTTGTCCTTTTGTATCTCATAGCGTTCTTTGATCTTCGGGAAATACAGTATACCCGTCAGGTTAAAAGGATAGTCCACATTGAGATGGATCCAGAAGAGAGGCTTCTCGCCAAAAGGGTATAATTCCTTATAAAAATTCTCATAGTCTTCGGTGGTAAGATCAGCCGGCCTTCTCGTCCAGGCAGGTGATGTGTTATTGATCGGTTTGTTTTCTTCTTCTTTATCCTTTTCTTCATTTTCCACCGGGGCATGCTCATCAATGAAATAAATGGGAACGGGCAGGAATTTACAGAACTTCTCCAGGATACCTTTCACGCGGAAACCCTCAAGGAATTCGGCGCTCTCTTCATTTATATGCAGCACGATATCTGTGCCCCTTTCCGCTTTCTCCGTTTCTTCCAGGGTATATTCGGGGCTGCCGTCGCATTCCCACCGCACGGCTTTCGCATCTTCCTTATAACTTTTTGTGATCACTTCCACCTTATCGCTCACCATGAAGGACGAATAAAAGCCCAACCCGAAGTGGCCGATGATGCTTGCCTCATTCTTACCCTTGTATTTTTCCAGGAATTCCTCAGCGCCGCTGAAGGCTACCTGGTTGATGTATTTGTCAACTTCCTCAGCAGTCATCCCTACACCGCGGTCGGAGATGGTAAGGGTTTTCCTTTCCTTGTTCACGATCACATTGATGAAGGTGTCTCCTATGTCGCCTTTGGCTTCCCCAATAGATGCCAGCGTTTTCAATTTCTGCGTGGCATCCACGGCATTGCTCACCAGCTCCCGGATAAATATCTCGTGATCGCTGTAAAGAAATTTCTTAATGATGGGAAATATGTTCTCTGTCTGGACCCGGATACTGCCTTTTTGCATATAAAATATTTTGCGTTGCCATTTCAAATAAGGTGCCATTTTGGTTTCCTGACAAGCTGTCAAGGTCCCTTGCCTCCTGTGGAAAACTTCCGGAAAATTTGCGCCTGCCTTTTTGAGGCTGCAGGGGATTATAAATTAACTTGCGTCCTCCTGTCCGGTAATACAAAAACCGGAATCATCACACAACGAATGCTATCAACAATTTCCCCCGCGAACGCCTGCGGACCCCGATCATTGTTCCCCATTATTCACTTTCATTTTATTTAATAATAACATATAACACACGTATGAGGAAATTATTTACCCGTAGAACCTTATTGCTCCTGATGATCACGGCCCTTTTACCGGCTGTAAACCAGGCACAGGTAACCTTGAGTTTTTGGGATTTCAATACCGGCTCCACGGCCGTAGCCAATGCCAAGTGGATATCCCCGGTTACCGCCACGACAGGCGGAGGCACACTGACGCACAATTTTACCAAGACAGAAAATTTCGCAGGTACCGCGCTTGATGCAAGTGGAAATCCCGCTGTGTTGGCGGGCGCCTCCTTTGCCCCGCTTGACCTGGCTAACAATGGAAAATCTTTGATCCTCAATGTATCGACCACGGGCTATAAAGATATCAAGCTCACCTATGCCAGTAATGGCTCCGCTACCGGCTTTTCCAGCCATTCGGTCGATTATTCAACTGATGGTGTCAACTATACCAACATCGCCACTTTCACCGGCCGGAATTCAACAACCTTTACACTTTCCTCTGTTGATTTTTCCGCCATTGCCGCTGTAAATAATAATGGCAATTTCAAGATCCGCATCACCGTGAACGGTGCCACCAGCTCTTCCGGCAATAACCGTTTCGATAATATCCGTGTGGTGGGAACCGCCATCCCGGCCGTGAAAACTGTTTCGATCAGCCGCGTGAACGCCACCGAAGGCGGAGCTGCCGGTTCGGTTACGATTACTTTTAGTTCGGCTACCACGGCACAAACCACCATTGGTTTTGATTATTCCGGCACCGCCACGGAAGGAGATGATTATTCCCTGGCCCTGCCGGCAGGTGTTACCAATGACAATCTGAACAAAACACTCACGGTTCCTGTCAACACCACTACTGTTGTGATCAGTGTGAACACCGCCAATGACGCGCTTTTTGAAGGAACGGAAAATATTAATTTTACCATCGATCCGCTTGCCTCGGGTTACCAGCCGGGCACCACTTCTGCCACGGTTGACATAACTGATGACGAAGTAGTTCCGTTTGGCGGATACTATGCACAGGATTTTAATTCACTTGCCGCTACAGGTACCAATACCTGGGCTGATAATGTAACCCTGCATGGCTGGTACAGCAACCGTCCCAATTATGTGGCCAATGATGGCGCCAGCAATTCCGGCGCGTTGTATTCGTATGGCAGTAATGGATCAGGCGAGCGTGCGCTGGGTACGGTGGGTTCGGGAAGCACCGGTACGATATTTTATGCCCTGCGTTTAAAAAACACAACCGGCGCCACCATTACCAACCTGCAGGTTTCCTATACCGGTGAACAATGGAGGAATGGGGGAAGCAATACACCGCAAACAGTGAACTTCACTTATCAAACAGCGCCAAGCCTTACGTCGGTTACCAGCGGAACATGGACAGCCGTGCCCAGCCTGAATTTCACGGGGCCGGTAAATTCATCTTCAGCCGCATCACTCAATGGGAATCTTGCCGATAATTTCACCAACCTGTCATTCAATATCACGGGCCTCAACATTCCTCCCGGCAATGAATTCATGATACGCTGGGAAGACATCGATCACTCGGGCGCCGACAACGGCCTGGCGATCGATGACCTTGTGATCACCAACCAGGTTTGCGCAACACCTGCTGCCAAACCCACCTCAATGGTATTCGGCAATGTGACTGAAAACACAGTGGAAGGAAGTTTCAGTGCTTCCGTTCCTGCTTCCGACAGGTACCTCGTGATCATGAGCACTGCCAGCAGCCTTACTTCCAACCCGGTCAACGGCCAGGTATACGAAGAAGGCGACAACGTGGGAGACGGCTCAGTGATAGGATACTCAACTGCCGTGAATTTTGCAGCCAGCGGCTTATCCGGTTCCACCACCTATTACTTTTTTGTATTCCCCGCCAATGCCAATTGTATCGGCGGCCCCATGTATAATACCGAAGATCCTTTGACCGGCAATACTACCACTGCGGCAGGGCTTCCTTCCTGTACGGCACCGGCAGGCCAGGCAACAGATCTTTTACTCACCAACGCAACTGTGAACTCCATCCAGGGATCTTTCACCCCAACATCGGGCGATGAATACGTGGTGCTGCGTTCCACCGCATCCACGCTGAGCCAGTTACCCGTGAATGGACAACAGTACAATGCCGGCGCAGGGATAGGTAATGCCACGGTGGTACAAAAAAGTGCGGCGACCGCGTTCACTGCGAATGGTCTTAGCCCTGACACAAAATATTATTTCTTTGTCTTCAGCCTCAACTCACAGAATTGTGTCAACGGGCCGGTGTACAATGTAACCTCGCCGCTTAGCCTGGATGCAAACACACTTCCCTTACCTGCCTGCACTACTCCGGCAAACCAGCCGGCCAACCTCAGCCTCAACAGCACCAATGATAAGGTTTCCGGCACATTCAATGCTGCGGCGGGCGCCGATGCCTACCTGGTGATCAGGAGCACTTCGGCAAACCTCAGCGCAGGTCCGGCAGACAACACCAATTATGCAGCCGGTGATAACATTGGCGGTGGCATAGTAGTAAGCAGTGATGCCACTACAAGCTTTGTTGCCAATGGCCTCAGCCAGTCAACAACCTACTATTTCTTCATTTTCTCGGCCAATAAAAATTGCATCGGCGGCACCAAATACCTTACCGTAGCGCCTTTGACAGGCACGGCCAGCACCACCGCCACGCCACCGAACTTTGTGTATTTCGGCACACTTCACTCCCACTCCGATTATTCGGATGGTAATAAGGATCGCCCGGGGTATACACCTGCGCAGGATTATGCATATGCGAAAGATGCAGAATGCCTCGACTTCCTTGGAATTTCCGAACACAACCACTTTTCATCTCCTGACAATCCCGGTAACCTTATCAGCAATTACCACCAGGGATCCACACAGGCCAATGATTTTACCGCGGCCAACCCGGGTTTCCTTGCCCTTTATGGAATGGAATGGGGTGTTATCAGCGGTGGAGGCCACGTGGTGATCTATGGTGATGGCATGGATAAACTTTTTGGATGGGAATCCAACGTAGGCGGACAGCCAGGACCCAACTATGATGTGTTCGTTCCTAAAAGCGTTTACACGGGTCCTACGGGTTTATTCAAAACAGTGAACGATAATATCGGGACCAATACTTTTGCCACACTTGCGCATCCTAACAACACGGATTATAATAATCTTTCAAATATTACCTACGATAATGTGGCAGACGATGCCATCGTGGGAACGGCGGTAGAAAGCGGCCCGGCCACGTCTACCAACACCAATTATTCCAACCCGGGATCACCGATGGCCTACAAATGGTATTATGAAAAACTTTTGTCCAAAGGATACCACCTGGGTCCCACCATCGATCATGACAACCACAATACCACATTTGGTAAGACAACGCGTTCCCGCACGGCGGTGATCGCACCGGCGCTTACTAAAACAGAGATCATAAAGGCGATACGTAACATGCATTTTTATGCCACCGAAGATTGCGACAGCAAAGTTGACTTCACCGTAAACACAAAGATCATGGGATCCGTATTCGCCGACCGGAATGCGCCCTCTATTTCTGTAACGCTTACCGATCCTACCACCTCCACGGCTGGCGCCCTCATCCGCGTCAAGTTTGGTATACCGGGCAGTGGCGTGTTACCCATCACTATCGATTCGGTTTATGGCAGTTCATTGAACTTTGTACATAATGATCTTGCCATCAATGGCACGGGCTATTATTATATCGACATCACCAACACAACTGGTGAGATCATCACCTCGCCCATATGGTACACGCGCCTTTGCAGCAATACTTCGGCTGTTAACCAGGTGGCTTGCGAAACCTATACCTGGCCATTGAATGGCGCCACCTACACGGAGAGCGGTGATTATACTTATTCGTATACCGATCCTTCGGGCTGCGCAAATTCCGACACACTGCATCTTACGATTACCCATCCATCAACGGGCGATACCACGGCAGTTTCCTGCGATAATTTCAGTTGGTATGGAAACGTGATCACCGAAACAGGCGATTATACCAAAGTGCTCAGCGGATACGGCGGCTGCGATTCCACGCTCACACTTCACCTTACCATCAACCATAGCAGCACTTCGGAAGAATCTGCGACCGCCTGCGACACGTATACATGGCATGGCAATACATATACGGAAAGCGGGGACTATACCTACCAGTCGGTCAATGAACAGGGTTGCGTTCATACAACTACCCTGCACCTGGTGATCAACCACAGCACCACCGCAGAAGAAACAGCGACCGCCTGCGATAGTTATACATGGCATGGCAATACGTATACAGAGAGCGGGGATTATACCTATCAAACACTCAATGATAAGGGATGCACGCATACCATCACACTGCATCTTACCGTACACCACAGCAGCAGCTCGAGCGAAACGGTGAGCGAATGTGATGCTTATACATGGCATGGCACCACCTACACGGAAAGCGGTGACTATAGTTACCTGTCTATGAATAATGAGAACTGTGTTCATACCACAACGCTGCACCTTACGATCCGCCACAGCACAACTGCGGAAGAAACCGCAGTGGCCTGCGATTCCTACACATGGCATGGCAACACCTATACGGCAAGCGGCAACTATACTTACCAAACCACCAATGCGGCGAACTGCAGGCATACGATCACCCTGCACCTTACCATCAATCCAAAACCCGTGGTAAGCATTGCCAATGCCTGGGCATTGAACCAGGGTATTGCGGTGAACACGGTGTATAATGGTTATACGCCTGCCGCTGTGCTCCCATTAACAGCGAGTGCAACATCAGGCAGCCCGGCCTATTCATTCGCCTGGACGGCGGGTCCCGGCCTGTCCATTGTTGCAGGTACGGCCAGCCAGCCTACCGTGAAGGTCTCTGCAACTTTAAGCGGCAATTACTGGTCAACAGTAACAGTTACCGTTACAGACAGCAAAGGTTGTTCGGCAACAAAAAGCATCAATGTTCATGTAATAGATGTGCGTAGCGGGAACAAGAATGATAAGGTAACTGTTTGCCACAATGGCAACAACCTTTCCATCGACGCGAACGCGGTAGCTGCACACCTGGCGCATGGAGATGCACTGGGTAGCTGTACCAGCATCATCACCGCCAGGGCATCCGGCAGTGAGCAATCGATCATGTTCGAAGAAAAGACGGGCAGGTTCGAGGTAAGGGTTTCACCCAATCCAAGCCGCAGCGACTTCCGCCTGCAGGTGCTGGGTAGCAGCAATGAACCCGTTACCATCCGTTTATTTGACATCACCGGTAAATTGATTCGGCAGTACAGCGGACTTTCTAAAAACGCGGTACTCACCCTCGGTGGCAACCTCGTTGCAGGCACTTACCTGGCCGATGTTTCACAGGGCGCCAACCGGAAAAAGATCAAACTGATAAAGCTTAATTAATAACGCAAAAGCCACTCTGATGAGTGGCTTTTTTTTGCAGCCGTATTATTTATCCCGAGGCCTTTTTAGAAGGGTGGAGTATGGTATTATTCCATATATTCGACGGGTCAAAAACCTAAACTTTTCAACGGTCATTCATGAAAAAAATTTACCTGCTCTTTATTTTGCTGGCCACCCTTTCTGCAAGATCACAGGTCGTGATCAACGAGGTGTATGGCGGCGGCGGCAATGCCGGCTCTACCTGGAAAAACGATTTTATCGAGTTGTACAACAACGGACCGGTGGCTGTACCCCTGACCGGGTGGTCGGTTCAATATGCGAGCACTACAGGCACTACCTGGCAGGTGACGAATTTATCAGGAAGCATCCCGGCACATGGACATTACCTGGTGCAGGAGGCCGTGGGCGCAGGCGGTACCACTAATCTTCCCATACCCGATGCCACCGGCACCATACCCATGAGTGGTACGGCTGGAAAAGTGATCCTCTGCAATGTGACCACCGCACAAACAGGCGCAAACCCAACAGGGGCGCAGATCATAGACAAATGCGGTTTTGGCGCAGGCACCAATGGCTTTGAGGGCGCCGGGCCTACGGCCACCCTGAGCAACACCACTTCTGCACAACGATTCCCCGAAGGATTTGACAGCAACAATAACAGCACCGATTTTACAGTAGGCGCTCCCAGCCCCGAAAACGCTTCGGGTGGCGCGGATGTAACGCCACCTGCTATCTTATCTTTATCACCTGCCCACAATGCAACCGGCATAGCCACTTCTTTTACAGGAACCATCACCTTCACTGAAACCGTTCAGAAGGGAACATCCGGGACCCTCACCATTAAAAAGTTTACCGATAATAGTGTTGTGCAAACCATTGATATTACCAGTGCCACTGTGGGCGTAAGCGGTAGCAGCGTTTCATTTGACGTGTATTCGCTGGCCTTCAATGCAAGCTATTATATTGAAATGTCGGCAGGGAGTTTTAAAGACCTGGCCAATAATAATTTTGCCGGCATTTCCGGCAATGGCACCTGGAAATTTACAACAGCGGCCACACCACCTGCGGGCGCAACGGGTACCACCTACAGTTTCAATACCTGTACAACAGGATTGACAGATGGCTTCAGCCAGTTCAATGTGCTGGGCGACCAAAAGTGGGCCTGTACCACGTTTGGAAGGGATGCAGCCAACCTTCCCGCTGGCAGCGCACCCAATGGTGTTCAGATCAACGGTTTCCTGGGGACCAACGTTCCCAATGAAGACTGGCTGATATCTCCCTCATTCAATCTTTCAGGAACTACCTTTCCGCTGCTTTCCTTCTGGAGCCGAACGGCCTTTAATGGATTACCCCTGCAATTGAAAATTTCCACCGATTATCCCGGCACCGGCAATCCTTTGAACTATACCTGGACCGATCTCAACGGGCGCTTTCCTAACCAGGCATCTGACGTATGGACGCTGAGTAATAATATCAATCTCTCGCCATACAAGCAGGCTTCTGTATATATCGCCTTCGTGTATACCTCCAGTGATGATGATGGCGCAAGATGGACGCTCGACGATATCAGGATCGACAATTCAGCCACACCGCCACCACCCTTGCTGACAGTTAATACAACAGATATTCAATTTCCCTTTGCAGCCAGCGGCACAACCACCGATAAAAGTTTTAGTGTGCTGGGCAACGACCTCACCGCCAACATCACCATTACAACCGGCGGCGCATTCCTTGTTTCAAAGGACGGCACCAATTTCAGCACGTCGGTAACCTATACCGTTGCAGAAGCCAACAACATTGCAAAAAATGTAACGGTAAGATTCGCACCTTCACAGGCCGGGCTTAATTTTACGGGCGCTGTAACCGTGACCACGGGAGCGCTTGGTTCCACCGTCAATTTGAAGGCTACCAGTCTCGATCCTGCCGCCACCCTGGAAGTGGTGAACTGGAACCTGGAATGGTTTGGCAGCCCTGGCCTGGGCCCCACCAATGATGACCTGCAACAACAAAATGTAAAGACCGTTCTGCAATCCATTGGCGCAGATATTTACGGCGTAGTGGAAGTGGTTGACGAGGCGCGCCTGGCCAGCGTCGTAAGCCAGATGCCGGGTTACAGTTATGTGATCTGCAATTATGGATCGCATGTGAACCCACCCGACCCTACGGGCGGACCGCTGTCGGCGGCGCAAAAAGAAGCATTCATTTACCGCACCTCTCTCTTCAGCAATGTGAAAACAAGGCCGCTGATCAACAACACCAATGCTGCCAGTGCCTCTTATAACAACTGGGCCAGCGGGCGTTACCCCTTCCTGATGACGGCCGATGTTACACTCAACTGCGTTACCAAAAAGGTGCAGTTCGTACTCATACATGCCAAAGCCAATACATCGCCGACGGCCACTTCTTATGCGCGGCGCCAGGCGGCGGCCACGGAACTGCACGACACGCTGAACCTGTATTTCCCGAATGATAATATCATTGTTCTGGGTGATTTCAATGATGACCTCGACCAGTCCATCACGGCGGGATTCACTACTTCGTCCTATAATTCGTTCACGGCAGACAATACAAATTTCTTTTCGCCAACGCTTGCCCTCAGCCAGGCTAATAAAAAGTCAACCGTGTCCTATAATGATGTAATCGATCATGTGATGCTTTCAAATGAGATGCAGGCATTTTATATGGCAGGCTCGGCGAATATTTTAACGGATGTGGCGGCACAGATCAGTAGTTACGGTAAAACCACCACCGACCATTACCCGGTATTTACGCGGTACCAGTTTAAGAATACAACACCGCCGGTGATCACTGCATGCCCAACGATCACCACACCCCTGTGTTTGCAGCCGAATAACACCTATACCATTCCTGCCATTACGGCTACGGATGATTGCAACGTTACCAATTTCAGCTATGTAATTACCGGCGCTACAAACCGCAGTGGCACTGGAAATAATGCGAGTGGTGTTTTCAATTTCGGCACCAGCACCATTACCTGGACGGTAGCGGATGATTTCCAAAACACAGCCACCTGCCAAACGACGGTGGTAATTAACCCGAATCCGACCGTTAGCATTGCAGATGCCACCGCCCTGCCATCCGGCGTTCTCAGCAACACCGTTTACCCGGCTTATGCGCCGGCTTCTTCCATCACGCTCACAGCAACGCCCGCGGGGGGTGCACCGGGTTATACCTACGCCTGGCAAGGCGGCGCCACAACTGCTTCTGCAACTTTTTCTCCTACCGTTGCAACTCCTTTTAGTGTTACGGTCACCGATACAAAAGGATGCAAGGCAACCGCCTCCAGGAACATTAACGTGGTTGATATACGGAGTGGTAACAACCCGAACAACTTTGTCATTTGTCACCACACGTCACAGGAAACAAATACGCTGGAAGTGGATGCCAATACTGTGGCGGCACACCTGGCACATAATGGCGATATGCTGGGCGCATGTACGGCCCCCAACATTCCCACGCTGTTGCGGATAACCGCGATGCCCAACCCGAGCAAAAATTATTTCACGATCACCATCGAAGGAGGCAATGTGGCAGACAAGGTGAGTATCCTAGTCACCGACCCGCAGGGAAGGGTGGTTGAAAGGAAGGATAATATTTTTTCAAAATCATTCAGGCTGGGCGCCAGTTATATCCCGGGTATTTACATCGTGCATGCCGTCCAGGCAAATATGAAGGCCGCATTGAGGCTGGTGAAGTTCAGGTAGGTATACGAATTATCTATATAAATAGCGGCAGGCAAAACATACTTGCCGGTATTTATTTTATTGATCACGTATTTTTTTTAAAGGCGCCAACCATTGTCCATGATGGGTATGGCGCCGGCCAGGCAACAGCACCGGGTAAACAATAATGTTTCATTGATCATACCCCCTGGAGGCAAAAGGATCATTTTCCTTTTACCTGTCCTCTTTTGCCCTTCCTGTTATGTGGGCTGGTTTGCCACTGAAGTATACATCGCCGCTGCCGGTGATCTTTGAGGAGAGATTTACACTGGCATACACATGCGCGGCACCACTGCCGGTGATCCGCACTTCGGTATTCTCACTCAGCAGGTCGCGGCACCTGATATCGCCACTGCCCGTAATGGTGCAATTGAGATCTCTGGTACGGCCACGCAACTTGACGGCGCCGGAGCCCGTGATATTGGCCATGATGGCGGGCGCATCCACCTCTGCATTGATATCGCCCGAACCGGCGATGCGGCAGTCGATCTGCTCATTGTCTTTGAGCACACCGGAAGAACTGATGGTACCCGAACCTGTTACCATTAATCGGTCCACTGCGGGCGTGGTCACATAAACTTTCGCGTGGATGTTATGATAAGACCGGTTGTGCTGGAGATAAACATTCAGCAGGCCGTCCTCTGCGATCGTTACCACGAATGGCATGACGTTATCATCGGCTTCCACTTCCACCTTGCTCTCACTTCCCTGGATAACCTCCACATCGATCGAGCCGGATAATTTTATGCCTTCCACCTGGCCCGGGTGGCGTACCTGGGAAATAATATTACCACTGCCCGTGAGCGAACGGCAGGAAAAAAGGAGGGATGAAAAAATCAGTATGAGAAAGGACCTGGTCATAATAGCAGTTTAAAAATAAAGCTATGAATTAAAACGCTGTAACTTCGCAGGCCATGGTGGAAAAAATATTAATCCTTGATTTTGGCTCGCAATATACCCAGTTGATCGCGCGGGCCGTACGCGAGGCCAGCGTGTATTGCGAGATCATTCCCTTCAACAAAAAGATCGAACGTGAAGGTCTTAAAGGGGTGATCCTGGCCGGGTCACCTTTTTCAGTTAATGAGGATCTGGCACCTGACGTTGACATTGAAGGCCTGGCGGGAATACCTGTACTGGGCCTCTGTTACGGGGCGCAGCTCACCGCCAAACTTTCCAGCACAGTGGGATCCGAAGCTTGGAATTCACGTGACTTGAAGTCGC
>JADMIO011288122.1_pt1 | contig 47094 bp, 34 predicted proteins | sample 8958161 | NCBI WGS metagenome assembly JADMIO01 (sample SAMN16585339, study PRJNA669376) | soil metagenome | isolation source: Crop rotation soil | place: USA: Cullars Rotation, Alabama | collected 2011
GCCGCGACTTCAAGTCACGTGAATTCCAAGCTTCGGATCCCACTGTGCTGGAAAGGCAAGCAGGAACTCTGCGCCACTCACCTGCGCTCCATCGCACAGGCGATGGCGGCCTACGCGCAGGACAACGATGGGCGCTTCCCACCGCTCGACTACCAGAACGCCAAAGGAGAGCGCGTGACGTGGGTCTCGCTGATGAGTGGACGTGTTCAGACGAACGACCTGACCTGCCCGGTCGGCCCGCACCTGCCGGCGGGCCAGGAGCGGTTCGTATCGTCCTATGCGCTCAACCCCGTTCTCGCTACGGCTAAAGCTGCGGAGCTGGATAACGTGGTGGGTGCCTTGATGCTCGCCGATGGCGGCGGCAAGCACGACGTGTCTCTGCTGCCACCGTATCCTACCTGGCCCTCGTTTGCTACGCGACGACCAGGTGGCGATGTGGAGGCGACCGAGTGCAATCTTGATTTCCGGCACAGTGGAAAAGCCGTGCTGGCCTATGTTGACGGCCATGTGAGCGCGGTCTCTCCGGGCGGCTGGGAGGACGATGCGTTCTATTGGGGTGGTAGCGCCGTAGTGCGCCGCTCGCGCACCCGCCTCAGTGAACGCAGCCCGCAGACCCGCGAGTTGTTCAAGCGTCTTCAGGCTGATGATGTGAAGAGCGCGGCGTCCTACCTGTCCGCGCATCGCGCGGCGCTCTTGCCGGTCAGCCAGGAGTTCGCGGCCCTCTGGCGCCTCAACAGCGGCGATTACACCTCAAGCAGCGTGGACGAGCTGGGCTGGCACTTGGCGCGCGCCTGGAAGCAGGCGGGCGATACTTCGTTTGAGCAGCAGTTAGGCGACGAGCAGACCCGCCGCTGCCAGGCGGAACGGGATCGTATCGGTTACCACAAATGGGAAGGAAGGGCACTCTCCGGCCAGCCGACGATGTGCTATGAGGCGCCAGCGGTATGGAGTTCACAGGAAGAGCGCGACGGGCGCTACCGGCGCGCTTACGTGCGCTCAGGACTTTCTTCGGTGTATATGGTCGTCGAAGTGGGTGAGCGGCGCAGCTATGTGACGCCCCAGCCCATTGACTGGCGCGGTCAAGAGCAGGATCTTTTGCGCCGCTACGGTAAGGGAGGCTACCGGCGCCTCGCCCTGTCCAACGGGACGCTTGGCGGAAGCACGGCCAGTGTGTGGGAATACGAGGTGGAGAAGCCGGGCGGGCCGCGCCTGCGCAAACGCTGCGTTGGCTACACCGACGGGTGGATCAGTTATGTGTCGGCTTGCACGGCACCTGCTAAGGATTGGGCGCTCTGGAAGCCGACCTTCGACAACCACCTGGGTTCGGTGCGGACCGGCTACCTGTCGTCAGGCGAGTAACACCGTCGTGCATGCCTTCAATAGGAAGGTGCCGGCGAAATGGGGAAGATGGGTGACCCGGATGAAGCTTGGCTCAGCCTAATGCAATAGCAGTGCGAGGGCAAAATTCGCAATGATAACGAAAACCGCCTCTTCGACTTCGGATCCGGTTGTTATTCGCCAACTCCGTGGCAGCAAGTAGAATCGGCGCGGTCGGGGATAGAGAAGGCGGATGCCGCTCTTCGTCGCCGAATCGGCCATTAAATGGCTCGCGTAGCCCAAAAGCAGCGCACCCACAGGTGCCCATCCCACCCACCAGATGAGTGGGGTTGACAGACCAGCGACCATGCATAGTCCGCTTAAAGAGTGCAATAGCCCCCGATGCTGGTCGCTGCGGTGCACGACCTGGCTGGGCAAGAGAAACGGTTTGAATTGGGTGCCGAGTAATTTGAGGTGCTTGATTTTTGATTCCGCAGCATCCAGATCCGGTAGCAAAGCTCCGAGGACCGCACACCCCGCTAAGAAGCCGATATTCACCGAAGGGTCCGCCACCAAATGATTCGCCGGCAGCACAGGCAGCAGAACCCAAACGGTGTTAATCCCGATAACGGCGTGGGTGTGCCACATCATACAAAGTGATTGAGCTGGCCTCTATGTGAGCCGAGCCGGCGTTGTTAAGTTGAGAGTTAGGTTGAAAGGGCCAACCTATCCAGAGGGCCGAACTGGCGATGCTGCGCTTCGACATCAGCCAACGCTAACGCGCAGTATTTTCGCGTCATTCCCAGATCCGAGTGACCCAGCATAGCCTGCACGCTAAACACGTTCGCCCCGTTGCGCAGCGTTTGGACGGCGAAGGCGCGGCGCAAAGCATGAGGGGAGCAGGAGGCCTTGATACCACACCGTTTTCCCAGCCGCTCTATCAATTGCAGAAGGCCAGAGCGGGTGAGGCCCTCCGGATTTCCTTCCCCGCACCGATTTGAGAGGAACAGTGGTGTCTGCTCCACTCTTTGCTCCGGGGCTGTTTGAAGCGTCGAGCGCAGTTCGTAAGTCTCGAAGAGATACTCCTGTAGGGCGTCGGCGGTTCGGTTTCCAAAGTAGACGGTGCGGTATTTGTTGCCCTTACCGAGCACCGTGCAGGAGCGGTTCGTCAGATCAAGGTCGCCAAGTGCAATCGCGATCAACTCGCTGGCGCGGCAACCGGTGTCCAGCAAAAACGATAATATCGCTATGTTGCGTTTCGCTTGAGAGGTTCTTTGCGCTGCGTGCAGGAGGGAGGCGATCTGTTCCGGAGAGAGAGGCTCTTTGAGGCTGGTGTGCGCTCGTGGCTTGGGAATGTGCACGAATGGCGTTTCCGCTATCGCTCCTACTCTTTTAAGCCAGTCGAAGAGCATCCGCAAACAGACGTCGTAGTCTTTGAGGGTAATGGGCCGAACCGGGCGATTCAAGTTGCGATGGCCAAAGCGTCCTCCCGGTTCTTCATGGCCGTGCATCAGGTAATGGAAGAACTGGCGCAGCTCCCAGGTGCCACACGTTGTGTAGCGCCGCTTTTCCAGGAACCAGAACAGATTGCCGAGAAAAACACGGCGCGTATTAATAGTGTGAGGCGACAGAAACCGCAACTCGCATTCGTTTAAATACTCTGGCACCCAACGCTTTAGCTCTACCACCGGGAGACTGTCAGAGGAAGATGGCGGAGGAGATTTACTTGAAAAACGGGAAGCAGCAGCAACCTGAGGGCTGCTTGCGGCGGTCTGCTCTGGTGAGAGTAGGGATTGGTTCAGAGGAAGGATTCGCGCCCCAAATGCTGATTGAGCTTGAGCCATAATCGTATGTTACTTATGGTCGGGACCATAATACACAATGTTGTAAATTTGTCAACCATTGTCTATATTTCTCCGCCAGGCGCAGACGCGGTGTTTCTATTTTCTGCGACAATTTTCCAGCTCGAAACATTTCTCTGGCCAATTTACGAACCGAGACAATCCGTTTACTATAAGCCCATGACAGACACCATCATGACAGCCGATGAGGTCGCCAGGCTCAAGGGGGTGACCCGTTCCGCAGTTTACGCCGCCATTGCCGAGCGGAGACTGCCCCATGTGCGCATTCTGGGTCGGTTAGCAGTCAGGGAGAGTGATGCACGGTCATGGCAGCCGGTGCGTTCGCCCGGACGACCTGAAGGCATCCCCATGAGCGCTGACGCCCGAAAGCGCATCTCTTCAAGTCAAAGGCGACGATGGCGGGAGCGAAAAGCGTTACGAAACCAGAAGCCATAAGCGAAAGCTATATCAGCAAGCAAAAGGACAAGGGACAGGCTGCCTACTCCGCAGCCTGTCCCTTGTTGCGTTGAGTTGGTTGCGAGCATCCTCTCGCTCTTTACGGCTTGAACGGACTGGCCAGAATCACCGGATTTTGAGCCGATCCGCCGGGCTGAACTGGCGGTGCTGTGATTCGATGTGGCTCTGCGACACCGCCAGATATTTGAGGGTCATCTGAATGTTGGTGTGCCCCAGCATGTCCCGCACGCTGATGATGTCGGCTCCCGCTTCCAACATGGAGGTGGCGAAAGTGCGGCGCAACTGATGGACGTTGGTCGGCACGCCGACATCCTGGCCCAGACGATAGATGAGGTGCAGTAAACCGTTACGGCTCAGCGGGTCACGGCTGGGAACGCCGTTCCTCATGCCGGGGAACAGGGGCGATTTCGGGGGTAGCTTCGGCTTGCGCAAGTAGGCCATCAGCGCTTTTACGGTGGCTTTGCCCAGGTAGCAGGTGCGCTTCTTGTTGCCCTTACCGGTCACCTCGAAGCTGCCGTTGCGCAGATCGATATCTTGCACCTGCAGGCTGATGAGCTCCGAGGCGCGCACACCCGAGTCCAGCAGCATGAGCACAAGCGCTTCGTCGCGGCGTGGGGTGGGAGACCGCTTGGCCGCCCGCAGCAAGGCTTCGACCTGCTCCTTGCTTAAAGGCTGCTTCACTTCCTCGCGCACCATGGGCCGTTCGATACGCGCCAGTGGCGATGCGTCCAGAATCTCTTCGCGCACCATCCAATCGAAGAACAGGCTCAAACAGACGTGATAGTCCTTGATGGTGATGGGACGCGGCGGGCGGGTTAACCGGGGAATGCCCCAGCGGCCTCCCGGCTCCTCATGGCCGTGGGCCAGGTAGTGGAAGAACTGGCGCAGTTCCCCGGTGCCGCACTCCTCGAAGCCCCGGTGGTCTAAAAACCAGCAGAGGCATTTGAGAAAGACGCGGCGCGTCTGTGTAGTGGCTGGCGAGCGCTGCTCCAACTCGCAGTGGAGCAGCCACTCCTCGGCATACTGCTCGATCTCAGCGCGGCTCAATGCCGCACTGAGTGTGGCGGTGTTCTCGGTGGGCGGAGACGACTCGGCACTAGCCGAATTCCTCCCAGACTTTTTCCCGGCCGTGGTGTTTTTCGTCGCAGAAGCATTCTGCGAGACAAGCGCCCTGGAAGCCATTTTTCTCGCTCCTTTTGGGAAATCGAGGACGCTTGTTTTTCCAGTTAAGAGGACAAGTCGTGCGAAGAATTGAAAAATGTAATGGAGCTGGGGGGATTCGAACCCCCGACCTCTTGAGTGCGATTCAAGCGCGCTCCCAGCTGCGCTACAGCCCCGAAAATCGTTTGTCCAACGTCTACCGATGGTTCAAGTTCCACCGGCCCACAGCATTTTAACAATGGCGCCGCGCAGCGGCAAGCCAACGGACAACGCTACGCGGGCGAGGACAATGAAAGCAAAGGAAGGCGCCCCATGAATCCAACTTGCCTGGCACATCGCTTGACCGAACGCGAACGGCAGACCTTCAACGAAACGGGATTGCTGCAAATCGAAAACGTGCTGTCGCGGAAACGTGTGGCGGCGCTCACCAAGGCCGCCGACCGCGTTTATCAGGCGAAGCTGGCCAACGGGCATCCGCCACGGCAGGCGCTGTTTCATCCCAACTTCATTGGCGACGACCCTCTGTTTCTGGAACTGGTGGACTCCGAAAAAGTGTTGCCCAAAGTGTGGGGCATTTTGGGCTGGAACATTTATCTGTATCACGCGCACCTCATCGTCACGCCGCCTTCGGGCCAGGTGCGCGATGATAAAACTTTCGGCTGGCATCAGGATTCGGGGCGCGTCAATCAGGAAATCGAATGCCATCCGCGTCCGCGCCTTTCGCTGAAGGTCGCCTATTTTCTCTCGGACACCTCAATCGCCGGGCGCGGCAATTTCTGGGTGATTCCCGGGAGCCATCTGCGCGACGAGATGGAGCGTCCCGCCGAGGGCCGGGGCCAGCCGGAAGGCGCCATTCCCGTGCTGGCCAGGCCCGGCAGCGTCGTGCTGTTCGACCGCCGCCTGTGGCACAGCGCCAGTCCCAACTGGTCGGACGTGACGCGAAAAATTCTCTTCTACGGCTATGCCTACCGCTGGCTGCGCACCAAGGACGATATGATCGTGCGGCACCTGTGGGAAGGCAGCGACCCCATTCGCCGCCAGATGCTCGGCTGGGGCGTCAACTGCAACGGCCACTATTCACCGACCGACGACGACGTGCCGCTGCGCACCTGGCTGCGCGAACACAGCCCCGAAGACGCCAAATAATTCTTAACTAGCCCCTTGATTTTAATTAACGGCGTTAATTAAAATAAATCATATGAAGCAAGACGCTGCCACCCGCTCCTCGCGGATTCGCCGCGCCAGTCTGGACCGCCGCGAGCAGCGCAAGCGCGACCTGCGGCAGAGCATTCTGCGCGCGGCCAGCGACGAGTTCCAAAAGCACGGCTATGAGAACTTCTCGCTGCGCCGCGTGGCGGAGACCATCGGCTACACGCCCACCACGATCTACCTTTACTTTCAAAACAAAGACGACCTGCTCCTGGCCACCGTGCGCGACGGCTTCGAGCACTTCGATCAGACCATTGCGCAGGCCGCTGGGGCCAGCGACGATCCGTTGAAACGCATTGAGGCGCTGGGCCGCGCCTACATCGCGTTCGGCCTCGACAACCCGGCGCTGTATCGCCTGATGTTCATGCAGCGCAGCGATTTTTACTTTATGCCGCGCCTCGTCGGCGGCGGCACGCCGCTGGGTGAGTTGGAAAACGCCGCCGGCGAACAGCATCGCGCCGTGGCGCAAGAATTGTTGGTGGCCGCTGTCGGCGCCGGCATGAAAAGTCGCCAGATACGGCGCGGCGATCCTCTGCTCGTCGCCGATGTGCTGTGGTCGGGCGTGCATGGCCTGGTGGCGCTGTCTATCAGCCCGCTCATGCAGTGCGACCACGCCCGGCAAGTCGCCGGGGAGTTGCTGCGCGTCTTGATTGACGGCATCAAGAAGCGTCCGTAGGTTCGTAGCATAGCTCTTTATGGGCGTGCGTTAGCACCAACCGACGCCCATAAAGGGCTATGCTACAAAATTACTTAACGCTGTTAACTAAAAGAACATTTGGTTTTGAAGGAGAGTGTCCCATGTCCGAGTCTTTTGCGCAGACGCCCCCGGCGCAGCCGTTGGCGGAGCAGGGGCCGGCCTTGCAGCAAGTGCAGCAGTTGTGGGAGCTGCACGCGCAAATGCGCCGCTTGCAGCACCGCATCGAGCAGGTGGAGCGGCGCTTGCAGATCGAGCCGCCCATCGAACGGCTTGGCGAACGGCCCGCGCCACCGACGCCTACAACGCCGTCTGTCACGGCGCCTCTAGTGCAAGAGTTACCGCTTCCGGGCGGGCCGGTGGCCAAGCCACCATCGGCGCCACCATTGGCATCGCCGCCAGCGCGACCCACGCCGCAACCGGCGACACCGCCGTCTCCGGAGTGGGATTTCGCGGCGCCGCCCACCATGCCGCACCGCGAGCCAACGTCCCGCGACATGCCGGTGGAGTTCGTGCCCGCGCCGCCATCGGCACCGATGCCGTCGGCACCTACGCCACCGGCGGCGCCTACGCCACCGGCGGCGCCTCGCCCACCCGCGCCCATTCCGGCATCGTTCAGCACCGCGCCGCAAGCCGTCGTGGACGAGGCGGAGGCGCCTTCGTCGTTCGACGCGCCTTCGCCTTTCAAGACGCGCGTCGCTGCCGATGCTGCCGGTGCCCGCAACGTGTCTGCCCGCGATGCGGCGCATCAGCCGTTCACTCCGCCGGCGCCCACAGTGGACTGGGAAAGTCTCATCGGCGGCAAGTGGGCGCTGTGGATCGGCTCGTTTTCGCTGTTCCTGGCTGCCGCCTCGTTTCTGGCCTACACCTGGCGCTATCTGCCGCCTCCGCCGCCCTGGGCCAAAGTGACCCTGGGACTGCTCGGCGGTTTTGTGCTCATGGTAGTGGGCGGCTTCGCGGTGCCTCGCACGCAGCGATGGTTCAGCGAAGGTCTGTCGGGCGCCGGCCTGGCGATTTGCTACCTCAGCCTGTGGGCGGGTGTGCAGGTCTATCATCTGCTGCCGCATGAAGCGGCGTTCATCGCCATGGCGGGCCTCACCGCGCTGGGCGTCTATCTGGCGGTGCGTTACGATGCGCTGAGCCTTAGCGTGCTCAGCACACTGGGCGGCTTTTTGACGCCGGTGCTGCTTCGCACGCAGGACGGCGGCGCGCACGCCGTGGCGCTGCTCGGCTACATCGCGCTGCTTAATGCCGGCATTCTCGGCGTTTCGCTTTTTAAACGCTGGCACTCCCTTAGTTGGCTCAGCTTCGTTGCCACCATTCTGCTGCTGTGCGGCTGGGCTGCCGACACTCAGGTGGCGGCGCTGCGTTGGACGGCGTTTACGTTCTTCACGATTTACTTCGTGCTGTTCCTGGGCACCGCGTGCTTTTACAGCTTGGCGCACGGCGAGGCGACCGCCGACGAAGACCTGCTGCTCGTGTTCGCCGCCAGCTCGGTTTACGCTCTGAGCGGCTATGCGCTGCTCGCGCCCGCGCTGGGCACTTGGCCCGGCACGTTTCCTCTGGCGCTGGCGATTTTCTACGGACTGCTCGGCGTGGCGGTGCGCGTGCAGGCGCCGCAAAATCTTCCTCTGCGCTACAGCGTGGGCGGCCTGGCGCTGCTGGCGCTCACCGTCACTGTGCCGATGCAGTTGCACGAGCCGTGGATCACCGTCGGCTGGACGGTGGAAGCCGGCGTGTTATTGCTAATCAGCCGCCGCTTGCGCAGCGTGCTCTTGCAGCGCGCCGGGCAGATCGTGTGGGTGCTCTCGCTGTGGCCGCTCTTCATGGGCCTGTTCAGCGCCGCGCCGCAGCCGCCGATTTTGTTCCTCAACGCGCGTGCCTTGCCGCTGCTCATCGCCAGCGCCGTGGCGATGGCGGTCGCACTTGATGCGCACTTCGCGGCGCGCAAGGAAGACGGCGATTCCATCGCGGCGTGGTGCGACGACATGGCGCCGCTTTATGCCTCGTTCGCGGTGTGGGGCGGCGCCTGGCTGCTCGCCCAGGAAACCTATCTGGGCTTCGCCTGGCGCCAATTTCCCACCGCGAAAAGCTGGCAAGCCGGGGCGCTCTTCTCTATCTCCTGCCTATGCTCGCTTTACGCCTTGGTCGTGTTCCGCCTGTCGCTGCGCTGGCGCCATGCCATGCTGCGCCTGAACGCGCTGATCGTGGCACTCTTAGCTGCCGCGCTGCCGGTGTGGGCGGGCGTGAGCCAGGCCACGCCGGACTGGACGCCGTTCTGGAACTTGCGTCTGGCGGCCTTTGCCGTGACCACGGCGGTGTGGCTGCAAATGGGCCGCGCCATGGCCCGCAACGAGGCAGCGCTGGAGCCGCAGGAAACCGAAGCGCTCGGCGTCTGGCCGGTGCTCGCCAGCCTGCTGGCGCTGACCGGCGCCACGCTGGAGCTTTATTTTGGCTTCGAGCGCTGGCACCAGCCCGGCGACCTCCACTGGCAGGCGGCGGCGTTTTTCGCCATCGCCATGCTGTGGGGCGGCTTCGCTGCCATGCTGGTGCTGCTGGGCTGCGCGTGGCGCCAGGCCGAGCTGCGCACGCTGGCCTACGTGGTCGGCGGCGGCGCCGTGCTGGTGCTGCTTTGCGACGCCGCACTGTTCGACATCGCCGCGCCGCCGCTAATCAATCTGCGCTTTGGCGCCTTCGCGCTGCTGGCGATGGCGTTGGCGGCCAGCGCCGGACGCCTGCGCGGCGATGACCTGGCGGAGTGGGAAGAGGGCCTGCCTTCTTTCATGATCTTCACGGCGGCGGCGCTCGCCCTGTGGGGATTGACGCAGGAGATTTACGAGACCTGCCGCTTTTATCAGGGCACCTGGGGCACCGACTGGCGCACGGTCGCCGCCTTCGCCATCGCCATGCTGTGGGGCAGCGCGATGCTGCCGCTCATCGGGCTGGGCTGCCGCTATGCGCAGGCGCCCTTGCGTTTGCTGGCTTATGGCTCCGGCGTGTGCGCCGTTCTTTTGCTGCTCTTCACTGCCGTGGCGAGCGGCCTCGCCGCGGCGCCGCTTTTCAACCTGCGCTTTGTCGCCTTCGCGCTGGTCGTCATGGCGTTCGTGGCGGCAGCGTCGCGCCTGTCGAAGCAACGCGACGTGCTGGGCGAGGGGGAAAGCGCGCTGCCCGCGCAACTCTGCCTGCTGGCGGCGTTGCTAACGCTGTGGGGACTGACGCAGGAGATTTACGAAGCCTGCCGCTTCTACCGCGTCGCTTTGGGAAGTCACTGGCCGGCCATCGCCTGGTTCCTGAACGTCGTGCTCTGGCAGGGCGGTGCCTTCGGCCTGTTGATGCTGGGACTGATGCGCCACAAGCCGGCGTGGCGCCAGGCGGCTTATCTGCTGGGCGGCGCCGGCGCCTGCGTGCTGCTCTACGACGCTTTGGGCGCGCCGCACCCCGGCTGGGCGCCGCTCTTCAACGTGCGCTGGCTGGCTTTCGGCGTCACGGTGATGCTGTGGGCCGTCGCCGCCTGGCAACTGCACCGCTCCCGCGCGCTACTGGAAAATGGCGAGGAGGCGAGCCTGGTTCACTCCATCGGCCTGCTGGCGGTGATCGTTTTGGGTTGGGGCCTGACGCAGGAGACTTTCGAGGCGTGCTATTTTCTGCGCACTACGCTGGGACAGAACTGGGACCGCTGGGCGCAGATGGCGATTTCCCTGGTGTGGTCGCTCTACGGCACGCTGCTGCTGATCGGCGGCATTCACCACAATTATCGTCCGGTGCGATTGGCGGCGCTGGCATTGCTGGCGACGACGGTGGTCAAGGTGTTTCTCTTCGACCTCGGCTTCCTCGACGGCTCGTTGCGCATGCTCTCGCTGGCCGGACTGGGCCTATCGCTGATCTTCATCAGTTGGCTTTACAGCCGCTTTGGCAGCGGGCAAAGGGCGGCGGACACACCACTCGCCGCGCCGTGAGGCCTGAAGCCTATCGAGTGCGGAGGCAAGCCTCCGCACTCGAAATACTCACGTGTTTCAATCCGTCTTGCCGCCTTCGATGCGCTTGATTTTCTCCTGGGCGATTTTGTATGCGTCGTAGTTTTTGCGCAGCTCCATCACGCGCTGGTATTTGGCTTTGGCTTCTTCCGGCTTGCCCTGCGCCAGCAAAATGTCGCTTATGCCCATGTTCGCCTGCTGGGCGACGGGAAGCGTAGCTTCCCTCCCTCCGGTGGGGCACCCGCGTAGCGGGTCATCGAGGGCTTGGGGGAGGGCGGGGCGGCGGCTTAGCCGCCGTCTTCGCCCCCACCTAACCTCCCCCGGAGGGGGAGGAACTCCGCTCCTCCTCCGCTAACTTAAGATCCGCGTTCACCCGTGTCGTTTCCGTGAAATCCGTGTTCCTTCTTTCCAGGGCCTAATCCATCTTCTGGACTTCGACGCCGCAGAAATAATGTTGCAAAATGCGACGGGCGTCCCAGCCTTCGCGGGCGTGGTTTTGCGCGCCGCGCTGGCACATGCCGACACCGTGGCCCCAGCCGGCGCCTTTCAAAATCCAGCCTTGCAGCGCGCCGGTCTCGTCGCGTTGCGGTAGCGCCACGAAGGTCGAGGAGGGTAGGGCGGTCGTCGAGCCGAGGCGGCCCGACAGCATGGCGCGGATTTGCGAATCGCCCTGCAAAACCACGCTGACCGGCTTACCCGTTGCTGGTTGCCGGTTGCCGGTTGCCGGTGGCTCGGTGCTCGTTTCCTGGCGGACGGCTACTGTCTGAATGGCTGGTAGTGGGGCGGGCGTTTTTTCAAAACACACGCCGAAGATCGCCAGCTTCTTAATGTGGCCGGACGGCGCGCGCTCGACGATGCGAATCTCCGTTACGCTGTCCATCTTGACCTTCAGCGCCGGCTGCGTGGCCAGCGCCTGTGCCAGCGTTGTTGGCTCGACGAAGCGGCTCCAACGATAGAATTCCGGCAAATCGCTCGGCTGGAAGAGCAGAGCGACGCGGCGCGAAGTGGCGCGGCGCGAGGCGAGCTGTGTCTGTTGCGCGGCGCCCGGCTGCGCGTAGGCCGGCAGGTTTTGCGCGCAGTAAGCAGCCCAGTCGTCCTCGGTCATTTGTGGCTTGACGACGGCGGCCATGGTGGTGTGCAGCTTCGGCGAAAAGTCGCGCACGCCGCGCAGATACGGCGTGGGCTTGCCGCGCCACACGTCGTCGTCGGAGGCGGTGATGCCGCCGCTGTTGGTGCCGTAGACCGCGTCGGCGACGCGCCCTTTGTAGAACAAGACTAAGCCTTTGGTCTGCTCGACGGCTAAGGTGGTGGCCGGCTTTTCGTTGGCGGCGCCGGGATAGCCCTGGCAATGGTCGAAGTCGCACACGTCGAAGCCATCGGCGGCGTGGCGATGCACCGCCATTTTCGCCAACAGGTTGGAGCGCGCGCAGACCGCCTGCGCCTTGAGCGCTTCGAGCGGCGCCGTGGCGCCCATCTCCCACGGCACCACGCCCTTGAGGTAATCCTCCACTTCGACGACGTTGACCACGCGACGCGGCGTGACTTCGAGCGCGCCACGATAGGGCCGGCCCCAGCGCGGATTGGCGCCGTCGCTGGTCAGGCGGATGAACTCCTCATTCGTCGCGTTTTCGCGGCTGACCAGCGCGCTCTGCCAGGCGCCGGAAGTGCCGGAAGCCGTGCGAATTTGCAGCGGCCCGCTCCAGAACTGGTTGGCCTTGCCCGGCACCGCTCCCGGCACGGCAACTTGCGCCACGGCGCCGAAAGCGAAGGTGACTTTCTCCTCGGCCTGCACGGCGAGGCTGCGCCCCGGCTGCGCGGGATCGGTAATGACGAGGGGCGCTTTGCACCAAAGGGCGACCGGCCCGCCGCGCGAAGTCAGCCCGACGCGAATCAGCTTTTGCGCCGGCTGGGGCAGCGCCGTCTGCGACGGCGGCGTGGGCTTTGTCTCGGTGCCTTCGGCCTGTGGCATTGGACTTTGCTCGGCTTCCGGCGCCGGCAGAAGGCTGGGTGTGGGCGGCGTCGAAGGCGGCGCGGGAGGCAACGCCAGCGCCGTAAACAGCACGGCGGGCACGAGCCAGAGCAGGGAAAAACGGGACAAGCGAGAGGGGGGCAACGGGCGCGCCCAGGGCTGCGATGCAAACGTCATTGGTCAGGTGGCTCCGTTGGAAAAACGTTGGCCTTATTTTATCACGTTGCGGGCCGTTTGCGCGAGTGCGGCCCCGAATTCATTGGGATGCGCTCCACGGGCCGCTGGCGCTATCCGGCGTAGCGCGAGTATCCGCGGCGCGGCTGTCCACGTAGTCGCGCGCCGCGAGCGACAAGATCAATTCGATGGTTCTGTTATCCACGCGCAGCGGCACTGCGAGGCGGGTGCCGCCGAGAAAACGCCATTCTCGCGATGGGCTGGCAACGGCCCAGGGAAACAAAATCGACGGATGTCCGCAGCGAAACGGCGCAGCCAGTTCCAGATAGATGCCTTCGTCGCCGAGCGTGACGACGATGCCGCCGTTATAGCCGCCGATGGCCCACAGGCGCAGGCTGCACCAACCAAACGAAGGCCCCGACGGACGCCGGCGCGCCGGAAAGCGCCGCGCGAAAGAGCGCCAGCCCGTGACACAGGCGATGAGCCAGAGCAGCGCGCACCAGTAGACAATGAAGAGCGCGAACGAGGCGATGACGGTGACGATGATTCCCATTGTGGATTCCGTGCGCTTGGGCGAGGGCACGCTGCACTCACGATCTCGGTGCCGATGAACAATGCGCTTCGGCACTCACCACTGTGTTAGGGCAAATGCTTGCCCAACGCTGCGTCGCGCCAGCGGCGCACGCTCATCACGTCGAGGCGTTTGCCCTCGAAAACGATTTGCTTGACCGCCTTCTGGCCGTTGTCGCTGGCACGCTTCAGATAGTCGCGCACTTCCATCCAGCGCACCTGGCCGTCCGAAGTGCGAATCACTAAAACGACGGGGAATTTTTGGTTCATCCAGTATGCGGCGTGGCGCTCTTTGGGAAGGGTGAAAATCTCCGCGCCATCGCTTTTGCGCTTACGCAAGTGGGCATCGCCCGATTTCAGTTGCAGCAAGACCATCTCGCCGGTGGCTTCGTTCTGGTCGTTCTTGAACTCGATTTCCGCATCAATGCCGTGGTCGCTGACGGTCTTCTCGCGGCAGATTTGACCGGCCAGCGCCGCCACGGAAATCACTTCGCCGACCAGCACGCGCTCCTTGCTTTCGCTGTCCAGCACGATGTTGGCTTGCTCCTCCAGTTCGCGCACGCGCTGCTTCGTTTCCGGGCTGGCGAAATGGCGCTCCATGTCGTCCCACAGCGGCACGCGCTTCTCGCAGTCGGCGCAGATGATCGTCGGCGCTTCCGCCGGGCTGCTCCCGGATTTGTGCCGTCCCACCTTGCCGGTGTCCGGCGGCTGGCGTTGCAGCCATTGATCGAGCTTCCTCATCGCCACTTCGCGGTTGCCCACCGGCGTGCCGCAGTGCGGACAGACGTAGTGCCGCAGGCGCACCACGTCCCTGGCGTTTTGCAGCAGGTGTTCGTGCACGTATTTGCTGAAGATGATCTTCTCTTCGATGGCGATAGTGGGGTCGAAATACACTTCCAATTCGCCGGCGCCTTCCGCCCGGCGGGTCAGCTTCACGCCGAGTTGTTTGCCCACCAGCGTCTTGAAGTCGGCGGCGTAGCGCCAGAGCTGATCCTGCTCGAAGGAGTCGGTGTGATGCAGCTTCACCACCAGCGTGGCGTAGATTTCGTCGAGGAAACCGTTGAAGCGATAGCTCACCTGCACCGCCGGATGCCCCACCAAATCCGGGCGTTCGCGGCGGTAGTAGCTGGGGAAAATGAGGAGCGTGCCTTTGGGCGTATGCTGCCGCAGACAGAGGCCGCGCTCCACCAGCGTCTGGTGCATGGCCAGCAGGATGAAGCGTTCCTCGTCGGCTTCGAGGCGGGCCATCGAAGAGTGATAGCTGAGGTCGCCGTTCAAGACCTTCTCTTCGGCGATGCAGCCGCGTTCGTGTTCATCAGCGCGCATCGTCTGAATCACGGCCTGCGCGTAGGCGTTGATGCGCTCCGGCTGGAGCAGCACCCAACTGCCGAACTTCAATTCCCACACCACGCCGGGGCCGGCCAACAGGCTCACCACCGCTTTGAGTTCTTCGTCGGAAAAGCGCGTGGCGTCGCCGGACTTGTCTTCCAAGAGGCGCAGTTGCAGCGTCTCGCGCAGCTCGTTGAAGCGCAGCAGCACCCGGCCCGCGTCCTTGAGGCGAATGATCTCCTCGCGCAGCCGCTGGAAGAGCAGCGGCGAGGAACGCCACGGAATGTTCTCCCAGCGGCTGCCGCCGAGGATAGCGTCTTTCAACTCCTCGCAGCGGAGGTTGGCCTTGGCGCTGGTTTCCAAAAATTGCGTGTAGCCGCGTTCTTTAGCAAAGGCTTCGACCTGGCTGCGGCTGACGCGCAGGCCGCCGGCATCCACGCGCCCGGCGACGAGCAGCTTTGCGAACTCTTTGCGCGAGGCCCGTGTGAGATCGCGGTCCCACTGGCCGAGCGTCTCGAAGAGGTCTTCCTTCTGGCCGTCGAAGACCAGCACCGCGAGGGCGGTTTCGTCCATATAAAGCTGGTGGATGAGGCGCTGGTCGGCCTGGCCGCCGAAATCCCACAGCCAGATTTCCCGCTGGACGCTATCGTCCGAAGACACCGGCAGCTTCCACTGCGTCGCCCACGCGCCGACCGTCGAGTCGCTGGGTTCCCAATCGTTCAAAGCCAGCCGCTTGGAAAGCCCGGTCTTGCCCACGCCGCTCTCGCCGACGAGCAGGACTTTAGCGTTGGTGTATTGCACTTGGCCCGGCGCGGGCGACGGAGTTGGCACGGAGGCTTTTGGTGCTGGCGCTTCGGTGACGAATTCCGACAGATTCCACACCCGAATCCTGCCGCTGCGGTCACCGGAGAAGGCGCGGTGGCCGTCGGTGCTCCACGCCACGCTCAAGACGCTGCTGGTGTGGCTCTCGAGGACACGCACACAGCGCCCGCTCTCTACCTCCCACAGCCGCACCGTCTTGTCTGATGATCCCGATAGGGCGTGCTGTCCGTCACCGCTCCACGCTACGCCCTCGACAATGCCGGTGTGGCTCTCGAGGACACGCACACAGCGCCCACTCTCTACCTCCCACAGCCGCACCGTCTTGTCCCCTGATCCTGACAGCACGTGCCGTCCATCGCCGCTCCACGCCACGCACAAGATACTGTTGGTATGGCCTTCGAGAACGCGCACACAGCGTCCACTCTCTACCTCCCACAGCCGCACCGTCTTGTCCCTTGCTCCCGACAGCACGTGCCGTCCATCGCCGCTCCACGCCACGCCCTCGACGCTACCGGTGTGGCCTTCGAGGATACGCACACAGCGCCCGCTCTCTACCTCCCACAGCCGCACCGTCTTGTCGAATGATCCCGACAGCGCGTGCCGTCCATCGCCGCTCCACACCATGCCATAGATGCCGCCGACGTGTCCTTTGAGAACGCGTAGACAGCGCCCGCTCTCTACCTCCCACAGCCGCACCGTATCGTCATTGGCACCCGACAGTGCATGTCGTCCGTCCCCGCTCCACGCCACGCTCCAGATGCTGCGAGTGTGTCCTTCGAGGACACGCAGGCAGCGTCCACTCTCCACCTCCCACAGCCACACCGTATTCTCATCGGCACCAGTGAGAGCAAGCTTGCCATCAGGACTGAATGCGAAGGCATTGATCATCGACGGGGAAGCGAGTCGGATAACCTTTTCGACAACCTGCTCGCCTACGGCTTCTGCTGGCGCCGCCGGCGGCGCGGGCGGGCGGCAGGCTTCGAGCAGCCTGGCATATTCCGGCTCGCGCTCCGCCGCGCGCCAGTCAATGTAGCGGAATAGCTTCAGCGAGCCTTTGATGGGCGCATCGTCGAGGCGCAGGGGAATGAAGCGCAGGTCTTTGTTCTGGGGGTCGAGGAAGCGAAACGTCTGGTTCTCCAGCGTCGCCCAATCGGAGCCGAAGGCGTGGGCCGACATGAAGAACACCAGCACGCGCGACTTTTCCAGTCCCTCTTCGATTTTCGCGGGGATGTTGCCGCCGACAGGAATGGCCCAATCGTCGAGCCAGACTCGCAGACCGTCCGCCTTCAGCCGCTCCGCGACGGCACGCACCACCGCCTTATCTTGCGAGCTGTGGCTCAGGAATACGTCGAAGTCGAAGTCTTGGCTCATAACATCCTTGCGGGGCTGGCGCCCTCTTCCAATCTCATGCCGCAAGATGCCGGATGGCATAGCTGGCGGACTGTTGAAGGGCGACAACTTGATTCTACACGACCTCGGATGAGCACTCCCACTGCGGCGCCGTCGCCGCCTTTTCCGGCGCGCTTTATACTGAAAGGCAACATGGCAAACACGCGCTCGAAGAAAATTGATTACGGCCTCACCAAAGAGGAAGAATTGGCGCGATTCCGCGCCGGGTCGGCGCGCATCGTCGAACGCGCGCAAAGACAGAATTTTTGCGCTCCGTTGGCTGCGGAGAATCGGTTATTTCGACATGTATCCTGAAAGGGACACCGGCGAAGACCTGGCGAATCCGCCCGTGTCCAATGAGGAATTCTGGCGCAAGGAGAGGGCGAAAGCCAAGTCGAAAACTACACCCAAGGCTAAACCTCGCAAGTCCCAGGAGGTAACAATGACACAACTTCTCGAAAAAGCATTTGCCGAAGCGGCTAAATTGCCGGAAGACCAGCAAGACAGCGTGGCGGCGCTCCTGCTGAAGGAAATAGGGACGACTGCCAATGAATCCTCCGCAGTGACGGGCTACCAACTGCCAACACTGGAACAAGCCCAGGCGGGCGCGATTTGGGCTGCCATGACCAGCGGCGACGATGCACGCCGCAACGAAGCGCTTAGGACGCTGTTTCATGCCCCGAACGCGGTGCAAGAGATTGTCGCGCAACGTAGCGCCGCTTCCGCTGCCCTCTACTATGCCACGCCCGAAGGCGAAGCCGAATTAGCCGATTGGCGAGCGCTCGATGGCGAGCCGTTTCACGATGAAGAAGGGGACGGCGACGACCTATGACGGCGCCAACGACATCAACTGCACCGGCGATCAACCCGCAGCGCGGCGAAGTGTGGCGCGTGCAGCTTGACCCAGTGCGCGGCAGTGAGCAAGGCAAAACGCGGCCCGTGGTGGTATTGAGTGAGCCGTATAGGGGTCGTGCCTCGGTTCGCCTGTGCGCGCCGGTTGTCCACTCCAAGCCGGAGCATCCCGACTTTGCTTGGTGTGTCTCTCTGCCGCCCGACGCTCAAAACGGCCTGAGCAAGCACAGCACCGCCGATGCCGCCCAAACGCGGGCGCTGGATATAGTGCGCTTCGAGGCGAAGTTGGGCAACGTGAGCGCGGCCAAGTTGGAACTCATCACCGACGCTCTTGCCTTTTGTGTGGGCCGTGAAACCGTGCCGCTCACGCCGCCAGCACCCGCCGCCTCGACAACCGAGCCATGACCGAAGGCGGTTGCTCATTCACAATCTTCACCCGCCCGCCGCTCCCAACTCTCCATCCAATTTCACCGACTGCCCCGGCTTCAGCTTGAGGTCAAGCACTTTGTCGCCGTAGCGCACTTTGGTCTGCGTGCCGCTCGTGCTGCGAATCGTGGCACCCGCCAGCTTGCCGTTTTGCCAACTCATGTCAATGGTGAAGCCGCCGCGCGCGCGCAGGCCCGTCACGCTGCCGCTCGGCCACGCGCTCGGCAGTGCGGGCAAGAGTTGGATTTCGGGATGCGCGCCCAGCGTGGGCGGTTGGCTTTGCAAGAGCATTTCGGCGATGCCGCTGGTGCCGCCGAAGTTGCCGTCAATCTGGAAGGGCGGGTGCGCGTCGAACAGGTTCGGAAAGGTGTTGCCGGACAGCGCCTCGATCAGCATCTTGTGCGAGTGGTCGCCGTCGAGCAGGCGCGCCCAGAAGTTGATCTTCCACGCCTTGCTCCAGCCCGTGCCGCCGTCGCCGCGATAGATTAAAGATTGCCGCGCCGCCTTGAAAATCTCCGGCGTGGCCGGCGTCACGTCCCATCCCGGATGCAGGCCCCACAGGTGCGAGGTGTGGCGATGGTCGTTCTTCGGGTTGTCTTTGTCTTCCAGCCATTCCTGTAACTGCCCGTGCTGGCCGATCTGGTTCGGCGCGATCTGCTTTTGCATCGTCGCCAGTTGCGCCGCGAGTTCCTTGTCCACGCCGAGCACGTTCGCCGCTTCGACGGTGTTGGAAAACAGCGAGCGGATGATCTGGTGATCCATCGTCGGCCCCATCACCAGGCCGCCCTGTTCCGGCGAGTTCGATGGGCCGCTGATCAGCCAACCCGTTTTCGGGTCTTTGACCAGGAAGTCCACGAAGAACAGCGCCGCTTCCTTCATGGCGGGATAGGCGCGCCTGGCCAGAAACTCGCGGTCGTTGGAATAGAGGTAGTGTTCCCAGAGGTGCTGGCACAGCCACGCGCCGCCCGTCACCCAGATGCCGTGGTTGGAATGGTTGATCGGCGCCGTGCCGCGCCAGATGTCGAAGTTGTGATGCAAGACCCAGCCGCGCGCCGCGTAGTGCGCCTGCGCCGTCTTTTGGCCGCTGACGACTAATTCATCTATCGCGTCGAAGAGCGGCCCGGTGCACTCGCTGAGATTGGTCACCTCGGCGGGCCAGTAGTTCATCTGCGTGTTGATGTTGCAGGTGTATTTGCTGTCCCACGGCGGGTTCAACTGGTCGTTCCAGTTGCCCTGCAAATTGCCGGGCTGGTCGCCGGGGCGTGAGCTGCCCATCAGCAAATAGCGCCCGAATTGAAAATACAACGCCGCCAGTTGCGGGTCGGGCGTCTTCGCCACATTTTTCAATCGCTCGTCGGTCGGCAGCTTCGCGGAGTCGCTGGTGCCCACGTCGAGCGTCACGCGGCGGAACAGGCTTTGATGATCAGCGATGTGCGTCTGCAACAGCTCGCCGAAGCTCTGGCGCGACGCCGCCTGCATCGCCCTGTTGACGCGCGCGGCGGGATCGGCGCTGATGTCCTGCCAATTTTTGAAGCTCGTCGCGCCGGCAAGGAGCAGCGTGGCGCTTTCGGCGTTTTCAATCTTTAGCTCGTTGTCCTCGACCTTCGTGGTGCCGCCCTGCACTGTCGCCTTCAGGCGCGCCTCGAACTTGAGGCCGCCCTCTTCGACTTGGCCCGACAGCACGAGGTCGTTGCCCTCGGCTTTGGTCTGCGCCGCTTTGTGCGGGCTGTCGAGGCGCACGGTGCAACTCAGCGCGCCGGGCTGGTTGGCCGACAGGCGCAGCACGATGACTTGCGCCGGAAAGCTGATGAACGCTTCGCGCAAGAACGCCACGTTGCCGGCTTTGTAGCTGACGCGCGCCACGCCGGTGTCGAGGTTGAGTTCACGCCGGTAATCGGTCACCATGTCCAAACCGGGAAAGCGCAGGCGCACGTCGCCGAACGGCTGATATTTTTTTTGGCCGAGAGGGATGGACATGAATTCCTTCATCGCCAAATCTTCGGCCTCTTTTTGCTTGCCGTCCCACAGCAGTTGGCGGATTTGCGGCAGGAACTTGGCGGCGCCTTCGTGCGCGTAATCGTGCGGCGCGCCTGTCCACAGCGAGTCTTCATTGAACTGCAAACGCTCGTTCTGAATGCCGCCAAAAAGCATCGCGCCGAGGCGACCGTTGCCAAGTGGCAGCGCCTCGACCCATTGCTTCGCCGGCTGGCGATACCACAGGCTCAGCGGCTCTTTGGGCGGCTCGTTGGAGGAGGTAAATTCCGCGTCGGCGTCGGTGCGCTTCAGCGGCAACGTGCCTGCCGTCGCCGCGATTTTCGCGGGCGCATTGGCTTCCAGCTTCCAATCGCCGATGACACCCTCCGGCGCTATCGCGTCGGGGTTGGCGGCGCGCCCCGCGATCTCTTCGGCGGACAGCGCGCGCTGGTAAACGGCGGCGCGTTTAATGCGCCCTGAAAAGCGATTGCTGTCTTCGCTGTCGGCGCCAATGCGCAGGGGAATCGGCGGCGTGCTCATCGGCGGGAACTCGCCGCCCTCCTTCGAGGCGACCTCTTTGCCGTTGAGATAAAGCTTCATGATTTTCCTCGGCGCCGAATATACGCCGGCGACGTGCGTCCACTTGTCGGCGGGCAGCTTCGCGTCGAAGTGCACCTGGCCGCCCATGTTCAAAAAGCGCAGCGAGTTGCCCGGATAGGTGTCGAGCATGAAGCCCTCGCTGGTGCCGGGCAGCGACTTGTCGAGCAGTCGCCCGCCCGCCTGATCCATTTTGTCGGCCTGCACCCAGGCTTCTACGGTCACTTCGTCGGCGAGGTCGAGCGCCTTGTCCGGCCCCGCCTGATAAATCGGCGCCCTGGCATTCAGCGCCAGGCCATCGGCCACAGCATCGTTCATCATGGCTCCCGTCAAACAAGCCGCCAGCAGAAGTTGCGTTTTCATGGATGAACTCATTTAAACACAAAGCACACCAAGATTTCACAAAGAAACACAAAGGACTTTAAAAGAATTTTGTGCTCTTTGTGAAATCTTGGTGTGCTCTGTGTTTGAAAATTGGTGTTCAGCGCGCTTCGCCCTTTGCCCAGTCGGAGCTCACGCTGCGCTCGCCCGCAGTGAAAGTCCACGTGTCGCCGTCGGCGCGCAGCGTCACCGCAACCGGCGCGGCGCCCGTCTTCGACCACGACAGCGCCACCGCATTGCGCCACTGCGCTTTCTCCGCCGCCAGGCGCACCGTGAACATCGTGAAAGTCGTTTCGCCGTGGCGACCTTCGCCGGCCACGTCTTCGGCGCTGGCCGTTACGCCTGTGGTGGTCAAAGGCTCTATCCGTAGCACCGACTGCTTGCCTTTGATGACGAAGGCGGCGCCGTCCTTTTCCGCCGGGCGGTTTTCGGGATGGAAGCGCAATTCCAGAGAATGCGGCGCGTCGAGCGCGATGTCGTCGAGCACGATCAGCACGTCGGGCTTGAGGAACAGCAAATGGCGCTGGTAACGCTGCAAGCCGCTATCGCGCGGATAGGCTTCCGTCGCGTCGCCGGTGATAAAATCGAGCTTCGCGTTGGAAGTCGCGCGCAGCACGCGAGGGCGCGATTTCACCTTGAGCGCCGCGCCGCCGTCGAACCACTGTTTGCCTTCGCCGAGCTGGCCGTGCCCGCCAATCAGCAGCGTGTTGTGCTGGCCCGTCCACTTGGCGCGATAGCCGTCGTCGCGGATCAGCCATTCGCCGGCGCCAAAGAGCACGAAATGATTGGCGTCGGGATGCACGTGGCCGCCGCCGGGATCGTAGTTGAACTCTTGAATCGCTTCGTGGCCGATGAACGGGCCGCACTTGAAGACCAGCAGCGACTCGTCGCCCGACCAGCCAGAGCGCGCCGCCACGATGTCCATGTCGTTGAAGTGGCGTAGCGTCGGCAGGTCGCCCGGCGGCTGCTTCGCTATCGTCGGGTCGAACCAGATCAGGTTCAGCCAGCGTGCGCCAGGGTCATCGGTGTTGGTATCGTCAATCTCGCCGGCCAGCCATTGCGCGTGGCCGTCGCGGAACTCACGCGCCAGGCCGCGCAGCAGATAGTCCGGGCCATACCAGTTGCCGCGCGGGCAGTCGGCGATGTCCACGATGCTGTTTTGTCGCGTCCAGGCGTTGCGCGGCAGCGCCAGGTATTGGCGATAAGCCGCCGTGTGCTTCCACCACTCGCCGCCATACAGATCAACGCCGAGCAGCTCGCGCGATAGGTGCATGAACTTCAGCATGTATTCGACGCCGTAGCCCCAATATCCCACGCCCTCGTGGCTGGCGCCGTCCGGGCCGAGCACTTGCATGGTGCGCTTGAACTTGTCGAGCGGCAGGCCGAGCCACAGCGTCGCTTCCGGCACTTCGTCGAAGAGCGCGAAGCCGGCCACCGCCATCCCGGCGATGTTCACCCAGAGGTGGTTTTGCATGTAGGAGCGGTTCCACCACGCCTTGCCGGTCGCCGCCGCCTCGAACATCGCCGACGTGCGCCTGACCAGCGTGTCGCGGATGGTGCGCCGCGCCTCGTCGCCGAGGCCGTCGTAACACCAGTCGTAAACGATGCCCAGCCCAAACAGTTGATGGCCCGCCGCCAGGTCCATGCCGTTGGTGCCGCCCAGTCCCCAGGTCGGATAGCCGCACGAGGCCAATGCCCAGGCGCGCGCGCCGTCGAGATATTTTTTGTCGCCGGTCAGCACGTAGGCCAGCGCCAGCGGCGGCATGGCGTTGCCGACCTCGCGCTGCCAGAGCTGCTCATCGCCGCTCTGGGTGTCGCGCTCGCGGTAGGCCGGCGGGCCGCTTTGCGCGAACTTATCGGCCTGTGCGCGCACTTCGTCCCACAGCGGCGCGTGCGTGGTCTTGATCGCTTCGCGCAACTCGGCCACGCGCCGCGCATCGAGGTAAATGCGCGGATGCACGCCGCGCACTTTCGTTAGCGAAGCCGGCACCGGGTTTAAATCGAATTTGCCGACGGCGCTGAGGCGCTCAATGGTTTCCAGCATAACGTCGTCGAGATAGGCGTCAATTTCCACCGCCGCGTTGCTGCCGGTCTCCAGCGCCAGCCAGCATTTTTGTGTGTCGTCGGGCGCTTTGAACTCGCCGCGCACTTGCTGCCATTGGCCGAGGCGCGTGGCGTCGTAGCTGTCGGTGGCGATGCGACCGAGCGATGGCTTGTCCGGCCCGCCGACGAACTCGCACTTCAGAAACGGTGGCGGCGTGCCGGGCGCGAGCTTGTCCACGCGCAGCCACGCCGAGAGGCGATACATCTTGCCGCCTGGCAGCGGCACCTGGTTCGACGCGGCATAGTTCCACACGCCCTCGGCGCGCCCGCGCACGCGCAGGCTCGCTTTGCTCTTTGGCGTGGCGCCGACGCCCGCCGCGCGTTCGAGGGTGATGGTTTTGGCGCGCGGCTGCCAGGTGAGCGGCTCGTTTTCAAAGTCCCAGGTCGCGGGGGCGAAGCCCTGCGCCGCCGCGCCGCGCACGACCAGCAGCAATCCGACGACTACCACGGGGAGCAATATTGGAATTTTCATGGATGGATGTCAATATAGCCCAGGGCAACGCCCTGGGCTATATTGAACCGCGCCGTTGGCGCTCCAACCCCAAGCGACGCCAACCGCGTCCTTCATCATCAGCATGGGGAAACGCCCCATGAGGTAGTTTGTGGAATGCGTGAAAAAAGCGCCAATCCGCGTGCGGGGTCAACAGGAAAGCGGCGGCCTATTTGGGGCGCTTTGTCGTTCTGACTTTAGGCGGTGACTCGTGCAGATACTTCTCCCGCTCCTCTGGCGTCAACTGCCAGGTGGCGCGCTTTTTGGCCGCGGCGAGGACGCTTTCATAAGGTGAAAAGGCTTCCCTCGGATAAATGCGCGCCGTGCCGTCGCTACTGGTTGTGACGATCGTTTGTCCATCAGGACTGAAAGTCGCGCTGGTTACCGCGCCCGTGTGGCCTCTGAGATCAGCTATGAGTCTAGCGCTGTGGGCGTCCCAGACCCGCGCTGTGCCGTCCAAACTGGCGGTGACGATCCGCTGGCTGTCGGGACTGAAGACCGCGCCCATTACTACGCCGGTGTGGCCTTTGAGTTCGCGCAAGGGTTTGTCGTTGCGGGCGCCCGGGCGGGCGTCCCAAACCAGCGCCGTCTTGTCGTAACTGGCAGTAACGATCCACTGGCCGTCGGGACTGAAGGCCGCGCTGCTTACCATATTCGTGTGGCCTTTGAGTTCGCGCAAGAATTTGCCGTTGCGCGCGTTCCAGACCCGCGCTGTGCCGTCCAAACTGGCGGTAACGATCCGCTGGCCGTCGCGACTGAAAGCGGCGCTGGTTATCCCACGCCTGTGGGTGGGGTAAACGCCGTTGAGTTGGAACAAGAATTTGCCATTGCGGGCGTCCCAGACCCGCGCCTTGCCGTCCAAACTGGCGGTGACGATCCGCTGACCGTCGCGACTGAAGGCCGCGCCCATTACCGCGCCCTCGTGGCCTTCGAGTTGGAACAGGAACTGGCCCGTGCGCGCGTTCCAGACCCGCGCCGTGCCGTCCTCGCTGGCGGTGACGATCCCCTGACCGTCGCGACTGAAGGCCGCGCTGGTTACTGAATCCGTGTGGCCTTTGAGTTCGCGCAAGAATTTGCCGTTGCGCGCGTCCCATACCCGCGCCGTGTTGTCCCAACTGGCAGTAACGATCCGCAGGCCGTCGGGGCCGTCGGGACTGAAAGCTGCGCTGGTTACCTCTGCCGTGTGGCCTCTGAGTCTGCTGGTGCGGGCGTCCCAGACCCGCGCCGCCTTGTCTTCACTGGCGGTAACAATTCGCTGGCCATCGGGACTGAAAGCCGCGCTGAATACCTGTATCATATGGCCTGTGAATCTGGTCAATAGACTGCCATTACCTGCATCCCATGTCCGCGCTGTGCCATCCGAACCGGCGGTGACGATTCGCTGACCATCGGGACTGAAAGCCGCGCTGTTTACCTGACCTATGTGGCCTTTGAGTTCGCGCAAGAATTTGCCATTGCGCGCGTCCCATACCCGCGCTGTGTTGTCCCAACTGGCGGTGACGATCCGCTGGCCGTCGCGACTGAAGGCCGCGCCCATTACCGCGCCCTCGTGGCCTTCGAGTTGGAACAGGAACTGGCCCTTGCGGGCGTCCCAGACCCGCGCCGTCTTGTCGTAACTGGCAGTAACGATCCGCTGGCCGTCGGGACTGAAAGCCGCGCTGTTTACTCTATCCGTGTGGCCTTCGAGTTGGAACAGGAACTGGCCCTTGTGGGCATCCCAGACCCGCGCTGTGCCGTCCAAACTGGCAGTAACGATCCGCTGGCCATCGGGACTGAAAGCCGCGCTCCTTACTGAATCCGCGTGGCCTTCGAGTGGGAACAGGAACTGGCCCGTGCGGGCGTCCCAGACCCGCGCCGTGGTGTCTTCACTGGCAGTAACGATTCGCTGGCCGTCGCGACTGAAAGCCGCGCCCATTACCGCGCCCGCGTGGCCTTCGAGTGGGAACAGGAACTGGCCCGTGCGGGCGTCCCAGACCCGCGCCGTGTTGTCCCAACTGGCAGTAACGATCCGCTGGCCGTCGGGACTGAAAGCCGCGCTGTTTACCATACTCCTATGGCCGCGCAACACCGCGCGAAGCGATGCTGCAACCATTGACTGTCGCAGAGCGTCCTCGGCCCGCTCCGTGCGCCGAACATTTGCCGCTTCGATCGCTAATAGCAGGCTCAGACCGGGATCGTTTTGCAACTCCGCCAGCGCGCTTGCCGCCAGTTCACCGGAGGAAGCACTCTGGCGCTGCTGTTCGGCTTCGCGGCGCTGCCGTTCGGCTTCGCGGCGCTGCCGTTCTGCTTTGCCGCGCTGCCGTTCGGCTTCCTGCCGAGCTTTTTTGGCTTGATCACTCTCAGCCTCGGCCTCTTTCCTGGCCGTGTCCGCCTTCCCTTTTTCTTGCAAGGCTTGGTTTTCGCTTGTAGTGGCTCGTGTTGCGCTTGCAAGGGCATTTGACTCGGCTTTTTTAGCCTTCGTCTTGGCTTCTTCGGCCTTCTGCCGTTCGTCAACAGCGGTTTTGCGCTGCGCCTCTGCGTCGCGTTGGGCAGCCTCTGCGTTGCGTTGGGCAGCTTGGGCGTGATCTTGTTGCTTCAAAGCATAGAGAGCGGACAACGCCGCCAAAACAGCCACTAACGCCATCACCAGCGCCAGGCGGCGCAAGCGTCCGGCGGCCTTGGCTTGTTCTCTGGCGCTCTGTCTCTCGGCCTCCGCCACGCGTTGCTGCTCCGCCGCCAGCAGGCGGGCCTGCTCCAATTCGCGCTGGCGGGCCTCTTCCTGCTCCTGTTGCCGTTGCCGGGCACTGGCGAGGTGGGCGTGACTAAGCTCCGCCAGCGCCAGCAGTGTCTGGCTGTGGCCTAGCTCCTTGGCAGCGTCGGTCTTTAGCCATTCCTCCACTTCGCGGAGTTCAGCTTCGTCCAGCAGGCCCTCGTCGCCCCGGCCCCTGGCGGCCCACTCCGCGGCTTTAGCCTCGAACTTCTGGCGCTGTTGCTCGGCGCCGGCGCGCTCGGCGAGCCATTGCTGGCGCGCCTGCAAAATCGGCGCGATGAAAACGTCGTGCGCCAGCTCATACCAGCGCGAGCCGCCGCGCTGCTCGGCGCGCACCAGGCGCAGTTTTTCCAATGCGTCCACGGCGGCATTGGGCAAGTCGCCGGTTTGCTGCGGGCCTTGAAACACCATGCCACGCGTTCCCGCCGGAGTGAGAAGCTCCTGCTCGAACCACCGGCGAATGGCGGCTTCCGCAATGCCGCTGGCCTGGGCCGCTTGCGCCACGGAGCTTTGGTAGAGATCGAGCACAATCTGGTCAATGTCGGCAAATTTTTCCAGGTGCTCCTGGGTGATTTGCGTCACGCCGGCGGGCAGTTGCTCCCAGAGCTTCTGGCACACCACTTGAAGCTGCACCGGCTCGGCATGTTCGCCGCCAATTTCCTGCATATCGCCGGGCGCGACTTCGACCTTGACCTCCATTAATTGTGCGACCAATTGCTCGGCCACGCCCGGCGCAAAGCTGCGCCCCGCCTGCGCCGCCGGCCCGGTCACCGCGGCTAAGGCGGCCTTTTCGCGCAGGCGTTCCAGGCGAAAGCGCGTGCGCAGCTTGTCGGGGAGAAGGGAAACGTAGGGATCGAACTCAGCGATGTAATCCTCGCGCATCGCGAAAACGACCCGTAACAGCGAGTCGGCGCGCAGCGCATCGCGGATTTGCTTGAAGAACTCAGCGCGCTTGGTCCACTGGTCGGGATAAAAAGTGAAAATCTCCTCGAACTGGTCGAAAATCAACACGCGGAAAGGGCTGTCATGGTCAGGATCGTCAGGATCGTCAGCAGAGTTGCCCGGCTCGGGAGTGGGGTGTGCCGCGAGAAAATCGCCGATGGTCATTCCCGCCAGTGTGCCGGCGTCGGCGTCGCTGCCGGCCCAGCTCATCAGCGTGTGAAAAACGTAGATATTGGCGTAATCGCCCGGCGCGCTGTCTTTCAGGGCGCCCTGCACGCGCGCAATCGGAAAAACCACACAGCCTTCGTCTTCCAGCAGGGGCGTGAGCCTGGCGTTGATGAGCGAGGTTTTGCCGGCGCCCGACTGAGCGTAGAGCAGAAGAGCCGGGTAGGCGATGGTGAGGGACGAAAGCTCATCGGCCTCTCGATTCCGCCCGAAGAAAAACGTGCTCTCTCCGCGCTCGAAAGAGCGTGCGCCGACGTAAGGCGATCCCTGGGGAGAGAGTATCACGGGGGACAACAGTTTTTCGGGGGATGGTTTTGCGGGGGATGCTGTTTGCTGGCTCATGGTCGGCCTCCTGGCGCTTCCTAAGGTTGGGGGTTGCCTGGCTGGGACTGTTGCCAGCGCCGGCGCAGCGCGGAGACGAATTGACGCGAAGTGCCCCAGTAAACGCCCATATTAAGCTTGTCGCTGTATTCGCTCAGATACTCTTGCGCCTGTTTCACCTGCTCCGCATCTTCCCGGGCGATGGCGATGACCTGCACCGAGACGTGCTTGCTGTTGCCGCTTTTCAGATGGCTGGCGAGGCTGCGCAGTAGCACGCGGAACGAGAGGTCGGAAAAGCGGTAGCCCACGAAGAGCAGCGAGGTGCTGGTGAAGACCTTGCGAATCTGTTTCGGGATTAAGTCGGGATTGCTCGCCGTGTTGAGCAGGAAATCCAGATAGTCGTCTTCGGTGAGAACCAGGGAAAGCGGTTCGTTGATGTGGCCGAACATGTAATAGACCACCGGGTTGGCGATGTTGAATGTGATCTCGTCATCGAAGATCGTGTCCTCCTCCTGCAATGCCTCGTGCCAGCGGCACCATTCCACCTGGGGGTCTTTGTGGCGGGGCGGCGCTTTCAGGGCATTGGACATGAAATCGTAGCAGTGCGTGCTGATGTAGACCGGAAGCTGCAAGTCGGCCAGCGCCGCGTGCGGTTCCTCAGGCTGGGTGAAGTCGGGTGGAGTGATTTTCTCAAAGACTTCGGTGATGAGATCCCGTGGGAGGTTGGGTTCATATTTGGTGGCGATGAATTGCGCGACGCGCGCCAGGTTGTCCGTGTCTTCCAGCGGGTAATGATATTCGCTCGCCCACTTGTGAGCGATCTCGGAAGCGGAGGGAATCGTGCCAAAGCAAGCCTCTTCGCCCAAAAACGGCGTGCAGCGTTTCTTGTTTATGTTCCGCACCAAAGTATCCCATTGATTGTCCGTCAATTTGCCGGAATCGTCGGCGCTGGCCGCGTCCGGCTGAGCTTCGCCCGCAGCAGGCGGCCTTCCATTCTCTTCACCAGGCATCGTGTGCCTCCTTTTTGACTTCTCACTTCTATTTTTGGCTGGCCGTCAAGCGCTGCTGCAGCTCGGCGCAGAACTCGCGGGCCGTGCCCCAGTAAACCCGCAAATCCAGGTCGCTGTATTTCGCGGTCAGATATTTTTGGGCTGCTTCGCGCTTCTCTTCCGTATCGCCGGGCGGCAGCAGCACGGCGAAGGAACGCCCGGACAAACTGCCGCGCAGACTTTGAAAGAGCACGCGGAAATTGATATCGGCCAGGCTGTAGCCAATGAAAAGGCAGGTGGAGCGGCTCAGCACCTTTTTGATCGGCGGCGGCAGCAAGTCCTGGTTGCCGATCATCGCGGCGAGAAAATCCACGTAATCGTCCTCGGTGAGCACCAGCGATTCCGAGACTTCGAGGTGGCCGTGGAGATGGAAAACCGTCGGGTTGGCCACCGTGGGAGTGTAATCGCCGTCGTCGAACGCGGATGGCTCACCGCGCAGCGTTTCGTGCCAGTGGCAGAGTTCCTGTCTGGGTTCTTTGAAACGCGGCGGCGCCTTCAGGGCGCGCACCATGAAATCATCGTAATTGGTGGTCAGGTAGACGGGCAGGGGCAGGCCGGCCAAAACACCGTGCGGCTCGGTAGGGTCGTTGAAATTGGGCGGCTGCACCGCCTTGAACGCCTTGACGATCTCGTCCTTGGGGAACATCGGGTCGTATTGCACGGCCAGATATTGCGCGACTTCGATCAGGTTGGAAGCGTTCGCCAGTGGGAACTGGTATTTATCCGCCCACGTGCGCGCGACGTCCGAACCGAGGGGCAAAACGCCATAACAGGCGCCCGCGCCCAGAAACGGCGTGCAGCGTTGCTGCGTGATGCGCGACACGAGAACCGTCCAATCTTGGTCGCTGAGAGTATTCGGCATGGTTGGCCTCACTTTTCATGCAGCGTCTCAGGCGAGTCGTGCAGAGGGTTGGATTTTTCAATCGCTTGCGGCGAACGCTTACAGCGAACCGTTGCTATCGCATGATTGAATAAAGCTGATTTTAACGCGAAGTGTGGTGAATGTCAAAGTGGCACAGGCTTCCAGCCTGTGAAAATAACCACATCACAGAGAGAAGCCTGTGCCACTTTGCGCGAGGTGTCAGCTTTTATTTACGCGCTTTTAGCGCAACCGCTCTTCCAGCCAGGCGAAGGCGGCGTCTTGCATGGCGATGTCGAACTGGTGCGGCCCCGGATAGAACTGCCCGACGTAATTGCCCGGATGCCCGACCGCCGCGTAGTGCTGCTTGAGGCGCGCGTCCGCCGCCTTCATGCCTTCGACGGTGAACAGCGTGTCGTCCAGATCGTATTGCACCAAGAGCGGCGAGGGCGCGCGGCACGCCACGAGGTCGGGATAGTCGCCATGGCGCGTCCAGCCCGGCGGGAAGAACATCCAGGTGTGCGAGACGACGTTGTGATCGAGCAGCCCGGCGTAAGTGCTCATCATACCGGCGATGACCGCCGCTTCGATGCGCTCACTCGTCGCCTGCAAGAACCCGGAGCGCGCCCCGCCGCCGGACAGCCCGATGCAGCCGAGGGCGTCGCCGTTCACGTCCGGGCGCGCGGCCAGATAATTCGCCGCCACGCGGTCTTCGTAACTGACCACCGCGGCGAGGCTGGTGCCGAGCAGACGGCAATATTTCTCGACGATTTCCTCGTGCAGCGCGGCGGCGACGTTGTAATCGGCGATGGGATCGGGCGCGGCGCCCTGCCGGAGTTGCTTCGCCATCTCGCGCCGAAGGGCAGGCATGGTGTCCAGCGCGAACTTGCGGCTGCCCCACAAAAAAGTATCGGGCACCAGCACCGCGAAGCCGCGTCGCGCCAGCTCGTTGGCGTAGGCGCGCCCGCCGTAACTGTTGCGACGAAACGCCAGGAGGACTTCCGACGTGTCGTCCGGGCCGTCGGCGATTTTTTCCTTACCGTAAAACTTGAAGCCGCCGTGATCGTGCAGCGCCACCATGCCGGGCAATGGGCCGGTTGCGCCTGCCGGGCGCAGCAGCCAGGCCACGGTGCGCGGGCCGTAGCCCACCGACCACGAAATCTCCTCGCCGGCGATGCCGTCCTTTTCCCAGCGCCGCAGGGCTTTCACGTCCCGCGGCATTTCGTCGCCGGGCGCGAAGTGCAGCACTTCGCGCACGCGCTGCTGCGTGGCCTGTCCCGGCGCGGCCAGCGGCATCAATGGCATCAGCGGCTGCGAGCGCCGCGCCGCGTCCACCAGGTCGCTGAACGCGCCGAGATGTTGATAGATGTCAGGCATGGGTGTTCGTGGTGCCAGCCCCGCCACCAAAAAACAGCACGGCGCGCTCCGCTTTGGAGCGCGCCGTGCTGTTTTCAATGGGGTTTGTTGACGGGCGTTTGCGCGGTCTTGATGCGCGTGCCGGCGTCGTTGAGCTTGACCACCGTCACTTCGGGCGTCTCTTCGTCGGGCGTTTCCTCAACGGCGGGGGCGGGTTCGGCTGTTTCCTCCGCGTTGTTGGCGAGCAGGGCGCCTTTGCGCCGCAGTCCTTTTAAATCGTTCAACACCTGGGTGAAGCGCGAAATCAGGTTGTCCAGCTCGCCGCTGGAAATGCGCGGCGGGTAGATTTCCACTTCGCCGAGCGACACCGCGCGGTCGGAGTTGATGTCCGGGTTGATGCCTTCCAACGCCACGTCGCCGGGGCCGTTGGCGGTGAACAGGAGGCGCACGTATTTCGCCTCGACCGGGCCGATGTCGAACTCCTGGTTTATCGGCTCCATGCGCAGGTTCAGCGTTTTTACCGTGCGGAACGACTTCCAATTCTTGAACGAATCGCTGCTCACCTGCACCTCGATGCGGCGCGCCCAGCGCTCGCGCGGCTGGTAGGAAAGCGGGTTGATTACGATCTTGCCGATGGGCTGGGTGCGGTCGTCCTTGAAGCCGATGGTCACCCATTGCTCGCCCGGCGCGAAGCCCTGGCTCGACCAGCCGTAGCTGGGTTTAGCGTCTTTGGTCTGCCACACCCTGCCGTCCAGCAGCTTGTCGGGGCCGTAGGTCGGGTCGGGGCCTTTGCCGCGCTCGCTCTCGAAGACCGAGGACACCTCCACGATCTTGCCGCCGTTGGCCGTTGCCGCGATGTTGACGCTGGCCGCCGGCGCACCTGCGGCCACGCTCGGCGCCGCGCCCGGCGTGGCGCCGGATGTCAGGCTCACCGGTCGCACCATCGGCGAATTGGCGCTGAGGTCGAGTTGCGTCTGGTTATACCTTTTCAGGTCGGCGATGGTGCTTTCGAGGCGGCCAATCACGTCGCCGACCGAATCGGCGGTGCTGATGGCCTCGTAGATTTCCACTTCGCCGAGCGCCACCGCGCGATCCGAGCCGTAGTTGGTGCGAAACACCAGGCGCACGAAGCGCGCCTGCACCGGCAGGAACTTGAACTCCTGGGGCGTGGGCGTCTGGCGGAGCGTGACTTCGGCGACCGCCTTGAAGTCCTCGCTTTCGGCGCTCTCGGTGGAAACCTGGATCGAAACGTCCTTGGCCCAGCGCTCGCGCGCCACGTAAGCCGCCGGATTGAGCACCACTTTGCCGATGACCTTCAGGGGGTTGTCCTTGAAGCCGATGGTGACCTGTTCCAGGTTGATCGGGTCGTAGCGGTTGCTCGCCCAGCCGAACGAGCCTTGTCCGCCCGGCCCGAACACCTTTTCGTCAATGAGGTTCTCGGCAGCGTAGTCTTTTTGATTGTCGAGCACCGACGAGACGCTGACGATGCGTCCGCCGCGCGAGGCCGCCGCGATGTTGACGATGTCCGTGGGCAGCGCCTTTTGCGCGTGCGCCGCGCCGGCGAAGCCGCCCAGTAGCCCGGCCAACAACGTCATGGCGGATAGCAGCGTGCCTCGATGTGTGTGAGAAAAGTCCATAACGAAAACTCCTGAAACTCCTGCTTGCGGTTCTATTTTACCTGTTGTGGCGCAAGCCCCGCCTCAATTTTCGGTTTGCACCGCGCGCGCCGCAGCTTCCAACGCCGCTTCGTAGACTTCGCGCGCCGGCACACCGCACTGCGCCGCCACGCGCGCCACGTCGTCGTATTCGGGGGCGACGCGCCGCAAATTTTGCTCCGGCCAGCGCGCGATCTTGACGCGCACCGCGCCAAACGGCGTCAGGGCGACGGCGACTTCGCGCGGCAGCGCGGCGCGGCGCACTTCGCTCACCCGCACGCCGAGCGTCGTCGTCTCGCGCAGCAACGCCTTGACAACGGCGTGCTGCGCGTCCGGCGGGCACAGCGCGTGCAAAATCGTGGCGGGACGGTTCTTTTTCATCTGCGCGCTTTGCAGCCACACGTCCAGCGCGCCCACCTCGAACAGCCGCGCCATGACGTAATCGAATAGCTCCGGGTTCATGTCGTCAATGTTGCACGCGACGACACGCAGTGTCCGCCATTCGAGGCCGTCCGCTTCGAGACTATCCGACGGCCCATCCGCCGGCCCGTCCGTTATCCTTGCAGTTTTCTCGCCGAACACGGCGCGCAGCAGATTAGGCCGGTCGGCGAAGCGTTTTTTACCGGCGCCGTGGCCGACCGCGCGCGGCGCGAATGGCGGTGGCGCGCCGAAGCTTTGCGAGAGCGTCGCCACTATCGCGGCGCCGGTCGGCGTGACAAGCTCGCCTTTGACGTCGGTCGGGTAGAGCGGCACGCCCTGCAAAATCTTCAGCGTGGCCGGCGCCGGGACGGGCATCCGTCCGTGCGCGCAGTCCACGAAGCCGCTGGAGAGCGGCAGCGCCGAGCAGTGCACCTCGCGGACGCCGAGGTATTCCAGGCACCACGCCACGCCGCAAATGTCAATCAGCGAATCCACGCCGCCGATCTCGTGAAAATGAATCTCGTCCACCGTGGAATGGTGAATCTCGGCCTCGGCCCGCGCGATGCGCTCGAAAATGGCGAGACTGGTCGCCTTCACTTTGTCGCTGAGCGCGCTGGCGGCAATGATGTCGCGGACTTCCGCCATCGAACGGCCGTGGTGGTGGGGTGGTGGGGTGGTGGGGTGGTGGGGTGGTGGGGTGGGGTGGTGATGGTGCTCGTTGTGGTCGTGATGTTCGTGCTCGTGGTGTTCGTGATGGTGATGCTCGTGGCTGTGAGCGTGCGCCAACTCCTGCGCATCGGTGACGCCGTGCAGGGAAATCGTTACGTCCAGCGCGTGGATGCCGGAGATCAGCGTCGGCTGCGCTTCGATGTGCCAGCCTTCGACGGGCAGCGACGAAAGGCCCTCGCGCAGCGCCTCGACCGGCACGCCGCAATCGAGCAGCGCGCCGAGCGCCATGTCGCCGGAAATCCCGGAAAAACAATCGAAATAGAGCAAAGACATAATTTTTGCCCACGAAGGACACGAAGATTCACGAAGAGATCGCTGCGTAGAAATGCGCGTTAGGCGTCTAACGCTCGGTCTTGAAACGCAGACCGCTTCGCTGGAGCTTTAACTAAACGGCCTTTGTGTCTCTTCGTGAATCTTCGTGTCCTTCGTGGGCGAATGTTTGGTTCGCAGGATCGAGGCGGCGAAGGCCGCCGCGCCGAAGCCGTTGTCAATGTTCACCACCGCGATGCCGTTGGCGCACGAGTTGAGCATCCCCAGCAGCGCCGCCAATCCGCCGAAGCTGGCGCCGTAGCCGACGCTGGTCGGCACCGCGATGACCGGCACGTCCACCAGGCCGGCCACCACGCTCGGCAAGGCGCCCTCCATGCCGGCGCACACGATCAGCACGTCGCACAGGGTGAACAGCGGGCGATGGTGCAGCAAGCGGTGCAGACCGGCCACACCGACGTCGGAAATGCGTTCGATGCGGGCGCCCATCGCTTCGAGCGTGACGGCGGCTTCCTCGGCGACCGGCAGGTCGCTGGTGCCGGCGCAGAGCACGCCCACCCGTCCCGGCAAATGTGGCGCCACTTCGCCGTGCACGTGGATCGCTCGCCCGATTTCGTGGTATTGCGCGGTGGGAATCGCCGCCTGCACCGCCGCGAAAGTGGCGGCGTCGGCGCGCGTGGCCAGCACGGTGGCGCCGCGCGCGTGCAGCGCCAGCGCGATGGAGGCCACCTGTGCCGGCGTCTTACCCTGGCTGAAAATCACTTCGGGAAAGCCCTGGCGCAGGCCGCGATGGTGATCCACCTTGGCGAAATCCAGATCCTCGAACGGCAGGCCGCGCAAGGCGGCCAGCGCCTCGTCGCAGGAAACGGCGCCGCTTTGCACGCTCTCCAGCAGCGCCCGCACTTTTTCGTGATTCATGAAGATTCGACCCTTTGATTCTAACAAACCTTTTTAACGCGGAACGCGGAAGCCGGAACGCGGAAAGTGGGAGCTATCACGTTTCCGCGTTCCGCGTTCGCACTTCCGCGTTGAGAAGCTCCGCGTTGGGTTGACCTGCTTTGCTCACTCGTCTATAATTTCATTTCGCGTCGCCGCGATTTGAGGACATCCTTCGAGGACATCTTTCGAGGACATCTTGAGAGCGCGCGGCGCGAAGGGGACGAAGTTTTTGTGGCGACTTTCGCGTTAGCTTTAGCAATTTTAAACGCTCTGGTGTTGATCGTCCTGATGTCGGTGCAGACCGAAAAGGCCGAACAGGGCGGCGTGATGGGCCTTGGCGCTACCGGCGGGCGCCAGACGGGCAGCGTGGACATGATGGTGGGGCCGGAGCGCATTCTCAAACCGGCCACCAAGTGGAGCGCTATCGGCTTCCTGTTCACGTCACTGTTTGCCGCCACGCCGCAGCCGACCATCTGGATCTTCCTCGGCCTGCTGGCGGTCTACCTCGTGGTGATGCTCTTCGGTGAGCGCGTCTGGCGAGCGGTGCTCGGCCTGAATGCGTAAATAATCCGGTTTGGTCGCAGTGGCGGAATGGCAGACGCGCTAGCTTGAGGGGCTAGTGCCCGCAAGGGCGTGGAGGTTCGAGTCCTCTCTGCGACAGGCGAAGCAACCGGCGGCTTTCTGGCGGCCGGTTGTTCTGTTTTACGGGAAGGAGGGAGACAGGAGACGAGAGACAAGAGACGGGAGACAGGAGACAGAAGACGAGAGATGAGAGAGTGAGGAGGAGTGAAGATAACACTTCTGCGCTTTTCGTCTCCCGTCTCCCGTCTCCCGTCTCTTGTCTCTCGTCTCCTGTCTCCCGTCTCTTGTCTCCCATCTCCCGTCTCTCGTCTTCACTTTCCCCAACTCGGCGCAACCGCGCCGCGAATGCTCTTCAGCGTGCGACCTTGTAAATCACGAATATAAAGCGTGTAATCGGCGTTGCGCGGCTCCCAGTTTTCGTTTTTCATCACCGTTTGCGTGTTGTAGAACAGCGCCGAAGCCGCCACCATGTCGCTGCCCGGCGACCAGCAGGTGCCGTAGACCAGGTTGGTGTCGGCGCCTTTGCGCTCGTCGGGGCGCAGCACTTCCGTCGCTTTTTGCGTGAGCAGGTCGAGCACGGAAACCGCGCACGGGTTTTCAATCGCGCTCGAATGCGCCGAGGTCACGAACAGTAGCTTTTTGCCGTCGGGCGAAAGCTGCGCGTCCGCGGGCAAGCGCGAAAACAGCGCGCCGAGCCTGGAGAGCACGGCCAGGCGTCCCGTTTGCGCCTCGCAGGCGAACCAGCACCAGGTGGTGTTGCCCGCCGCGCCGGCGCCGGTGCCGGCGTTGCAGGCGAACCACAACGTCGCTCCGTCGGCGGAAAACACCAATGAGCCGAGATTCCACAGCGAGGCGTCTTTCCACAAGTCGGGCGAAATCTCGTCCGCCAGCTCCTTGACGTTCTTCGGATATTTGGCGCGCTTCATGGCGTCGAACAACGGCTGCGGGCGCGCGATGGAAAACAGCACGCGCTCTTTGCCGGTAGATAGGTCGCGCAGCCGCAGCTCTTTTTCGCCAGCGATGGCGAGCTGTTTCCCATCGCGCGACAGTGACGCCTCGCCGCCCGGCACGCGCTCGATTTTGCCGCTGGACAGCCGCCACAGATAGCTTTTGTCCCATGACGCCAGCAGCGCGCTTTGGCCGTCGCCCGACCACTGCACGTTGCCCGGCTCAAATTTATCGAATGTGCCCAGCGGCGCCGGCAGCGCCCGCGTGCTGGCATAAGGCGGGCGCGCGATGAAGCCGCGCTCCTCATTGCCTTTTTGCGGCACGAAGTAGAGCACGGCGCCACCGCGCGGCGCCATCGAGACCAGCCGCGCGCCGCGCGAGTTGGGCAGCATTTTCGGCGTGCCGCCGGGCAGTGCCACCACATAAGCCGCGCCGTTTTGCACGTAGGCCAGGCGTCCGTTGAGAGCGGCGGCGTGGCTCGTGGCGGCGCAGAGCAGAAGGGCGAAGAGCAAACGAAAGCTTGGCACGTTCGCCAGGCAATGCAGGCTGCGTGCCGGGTTGCGTGCCGGAACAATCGCGCCGCGAATCGGCGTAAACTGCGCTGTTAAGGAATTGAAAATGAACGAGATTCGCGTGGCCCTGATTGGCCTCGACACCAGCCACACCGTCGAATTCGCGCGGCGCATGCAGGCGAGCGACTGTCCGCCGGGCCAGCGCGTGGTTGGGATGCGCGCCGTGACGTGCCTGCGCTTCGCCACGCCGTTTCAAAACGAAGACGGGCTGGATCAGCGGCAGGCGATGCTGGAAGAGTGGGGCGTGAAAGTCACTACGGATTTCGAGGAAGCCGTCGCCGGCTGCGATGCGCTCATGATAGAGATCAACGACCCGGCGCTTCATCTCGAATATTTCGCGCGCTGCGCCACGCTGGACAAACCGATTTTCCTCGACAAGCCGCTGGCCGACACCCTGGAAAACGGTCGCCAGATCGCCGCGCTGGCCCGCTCGCACGGCGTGCCGGTTTTCTCGGCGTCGTCGCTTCGCTTCGTGCCGCAACTGCGCGAGGCGTGCGCGCAGATGGCGGCGCCGCGCTATGCCGCGCTGTTCGGGCCGCTGGGCCAGGCGCCGTCCGGCAGCGCCGTCGTCTGGTATGGCGTGCACACCTTCGAGATGCTACAGCGCGCCATGGGACGTGGCGCGCAAAGCGTCTTCACGAAGCGCGACGCGGCAGGCGTGACGGCGATTGTCAATTACGACGAGGGGCGGCGTGGCGTGGTCGAGCTGTGCGACGGCGCCTCTGTTTACGGCGGCTGCCTGCGCGACCAGCGGCGCGCGGTGCCGTTCGTGGTGGACATGGAGCGCGCCTACGCCGATTTGCTGATCCGCGTCGAGGAATTCTTTCGCACGGGCCGTCCTGCGGTGGAGATGGAGGACACGCTCGAAGTGATGGCGCTGCAGGGCGCCGCACAGCGCGCGCTGGACAGCGGACGCGAAACCGATGTAGGTTGAGTGGTTGGTCGTCGCGTCGTAAGAGGCGCTATTTCGCATCTCACGACGCGACTACGAACCGGGCGCCACGATATCGAGGATGCGCTGCGCGGCGTGGCCGTCCCAGAGATCGGGCAGACGACCCGGTTTATCGCTCTCCAGGGCCTCGGTGGTGGCGCGCAGGATTTGATCGCGCTGCGTGCCCGCCAGGCGATTGGTGCCGACTTCGATGGTGATGGGCCGTTCGGTGTTGTCGCGCAGCGTGACGCAGGGCACGCCGAGCGCCGTCGTCTCTTCCTGGATGCCGCCCGAATCGGTCAGCACCAGGCGCGCTTTGGACATCAAGCCTAAAAAGTCCAGATAGCCGAGAGGCTCGACCAGTTGGATGGATTGCCAATCCTGGCCCGACGATTGAATGCGCTGGCGCGTGCGCGGGTGCACCGGGAAAATCAGCGGCAGGCGCGCGCTGATCTCGCAGAGCGCCTGGCGCAGCTCCTCTAAGGTGGCCGGATCGTCCACGCTGGCGGGACGGTGCAGCGTGACCAGCCCGTAACCGCCCGGCTCCAATCCGAAAGACGTCCACGGCGCGCGCGCCAGCGCCTTTTCCTGGTGGGCGCGCAGGCTGTCAATCATGCAATTGCCGACGAAGTGTATCTTCTCGGCGGCGATGCCCTCGGCCAGTAGATGCTGGTCGCCGTCCGGCTCCGAGGTGAAGAGCAAGTCCGAGATGTGGTCGGTGACGATGCGGTTGATCTCTTCGGGCATGGTGCGGTCGAAGGAGCGCAGGCCCGCCTCGACGTGCGCCACCGGGATGCACAGTTTCGCCGCCACCAGCGCGCAGGCCAGCGTCGAGTTCACGTCGCCGCCCACCATGACCAGACGCGGCTTGTGTTGCAGGCACGCCGGCTCGAAAGCGGTCATCACGCGCGCGGTCTGCTCGGCGTGCGAGCCGGAGCCGACGCCGAGGTGCACGTCCGGCTGCGGCATGCCCAGCTCGCGAAAGAAAACGTCCGACATGGCCGCGTCGTAGTGCTGCCCGGTGTGCACCAGAATATGCGCCAGGCCGCGCCGCCGCGCCTCTTGCACGAGCGGCGCCATTTTCATGAAGTTCGGACGCGCGCCCACCACAATGCAAAACATGATTCGAGGTTCTTTTGAGAATTCGGAGGAAAACAGATTTCGGGCAGTGCGGGCGCAAATCCAATAGGCATGAAGTGAGGGGCACGCCTGCAAAGAGCGGCTGCGCCGCTCATCGCCCCTCATCCCCGTCCCTTTCTGACCACCCGCAAGCGGGTTCCCGGCCCATCCGGGGAGAAGGGAGTCTGCCTCCGGCGCTTCCTCCCGTCCGATACGGGCAGGAGCGTCATGCGCCGGTTCCCTCGCCCCGGAGGGGGAGAGGGTTAGGGTGAGGGGCGACGAGCCGCGCAGCGGCTCTGTGGCTCCCTCACCTTAGCGGCCTTTGAAGCCCAGCACGACCACGATGGTTTTGAAGAGGATTTCGAGGTCGAGCAAAAAGCCCTGGTGCTTGATGTAATACAGGTCGTATTGCAGCTTGATCAGCGAGTCTTCGACGCTGGCGCCGTAGCGGTAGCGCACCTGCGCCCAGCCGGTCAGGCCCGGCTTCACGGCGTGGCGCACGCGATAAAACGGAATCTCCTTCGCCAGTTGGTTGACGAAAAAAGGCCGTTCGGGGCGCGGCCCGATGACGCTCATATCGCCTTTGAGCACGTTCCAGAACTGGGGAAGCTCGTCCAGGCGCGTGCGGCGCAAAAACCTGCCGACTTTGGTGATGCGCGGATCGGCCTCGTCGGCCCACACGGCGCCGGACGACTTCTCGGCGTCCACCACCATGGAGCGGAGCTTGTAAATGGTGAAGTGGCGCCCGCCGCTGCCGACGCGCTTTTGCGAATAGAACATCGGCCCCGGCGAGCCGACGCGGTTGATCAGCCACACGAAGGGCAGCACGCCCGCGGTGAACAGGCAGCCGATTATCGCCGCCGCGATGTCGAAGAGGCGCTGCGCCGCCAGATAAAAATGGTGCGTCGGCCCGTAACTGAGCGGCAGCGTGACCGCCAGGTTGCGTCCGGCGTGCTCGACCGGCACCCGCCCGCTGAGCTGCTCGTAAACGCGCGACATGCTCGTCACGCCGATGCCCAGCTCGCGGCATTCCAGGATCGCCTCGAAAAGCTCGGAGTTGATGGACTCGGAAAAAGTGATCGCCACCACGACTTCGTCCACCTGATGCAGCCTGGCCAGGCGCACCAGGTCGTGCCGCGTGCCTATTACTGGCACCTCGGCGACGGCCTGCCCTTGCTTCGCTTCGTCATCGTCAATGAAGCCGACGACGTGGTAGCCGATGTTGTGGTGGTTCTTTTTCTTGTCCAGGCTCAGCTCGTTGAGCAGGCTGACCAGCGTGCAGCCCGCGCCGCCGGCGCCGACCACGATGGCGCGCAGTTGGAAGCCGGGATGCACGAAAACCACGGCGTAGAACACGCGCCACAGGCCGATGCCCGCCACGCACGCCGCCGGCAGGCTGACCAATTCCAAACGTGAGGACGGCAAGGTCGGCGTGACGAAGGGCACCAGAAGATAAACCGTGCAGGCCAGCAGCGACGCCCCGACGCCGCGCACCGCCGACTGCGTGACGTCGGTGGCGTGCATCAGATGATAGCCGCCCAGCGCATGGGCGCAGGCCAGCCACAGCACGCTGAAAACCACGAACCAGATGGGATGCGCGACCAGTTGATGGCGCAAGGTTTCGCCGGGCGTCCTGGGCTGCAAGGCCAGCAGCAGGGCCGCGTTGGCCACCAGCAGATCGCCGAAACCCAACAACATCTTCCGCTCGGAAAAACGCAGCGAGGCCGAAACCACGCTGCCGATTTTCAGCGGAAGGGGGATCAGCAAATCGCTGGAGGCTGCTTCGCCGGAAGGCGACGCGGAAATACGAGGGGACTTCATGGCTGCGAGCGTGGCGTGGAAATCTCCGGGAATCTCCGAAACCTTCGGGAATTTCCGCCACCCATATTATCCTTTCCTTCCCAACAGCGAACAACGGCCTGCCGGTTCGTTCACTTGAACCGGCTCAATAAACCGCGTGCAAAAGTGGCTGGGGTTGGCTGCGATCTTCGAGTCGGACGTGATGCGCTTAGCGAACGCTTAGCGAACGCTTAGCGAATTCGCTGAATGAAGCACACCGTTCCGATGTTTAACTGAAACGGGCCGCTGGCGCAACGGGTTTTCGTCGCGCGGTGCACTATGGAGCGGCAATCGAGCGGCAATAGCCGCGATTTCTCCGCTTTACGCCGCCGTTTGGCGTCCGCCACGCTTTTGCGTGGCGTTTGCCTCCAGATAGTCCAGGAAACGGTCTACGGCGACCGTGCGGTCGAAATGCCGTTCCGCCGCCTGCCTGCCGTTGGCGCCCAGCTCCTCGCGCAAAGCGGGGCTTTCGCATAAAGTCCGCACCGCCTGCGCCAGCGCCTCGGCGTCTCCCGGCTCCACCACCAGGCCCGCGCGATGCGTTTTCACGATGTCGGCGGCCTCGCCGCCGGCGGATAGCACCAGCGCGCGTCCGCTGGCCATGGCCTCGTAGAGCTTCGAGGGCACCGCGCCGGGAATGTAAGATTTCAAAGGCACCAAAATGACGTCGGCGGCGGCCAGCAAAGCCGGAATCTCCTCGATGGGGCGCGGGTCGAGAAAAAGCACGTCGTCCAGTCCTAACGCCCTGGCTTGCTCTTGCAGGTCTTGCTTTTCCGGGCCGTCGCCCACGAAGACGAACCGGCACACTCTTTCCGCGCTGAGCTGCTTTGCGGCATCGAGCACCTGTCCCAACCCCTGGGCGAGGCCGTGCAGTCCGACGTAGAGCGCCACGCATTTATCATTGCCGCCGAGCGTGGCCCGCGCCGCCGCGGTGCGCTGGCCGGGATGGAAGCGCTGCGTGTCCACGCCGTTGAAGAGGCCGAATGTCGGGCAGCCGGGGAATCGCTCGGTGATGTTGGCGAGGATGGTCTGCGATTGCCCGGTTATCAGCCAGGCGTGGCGATAATAGAACGCCTCCAGGCGCGCGCTGAGGCGATGCAGCAGGCTGCCCTCGCGCAGCATCCCCAGGCTCACGCCGCTTTCCGGCCAGAGATCGGAGACGTTGAAGACCAGCCGCGTGCGCTTCACGCGGCTCAGCCAGAAGCCGGAGAGGCCCAGAAACAGCGGCGGGCTTTGCACGAACAGGTAGTCCGGTCGCCTGAGCAAAAGCGTGCCCAGCGCGGCGGAGGAGAACACGAAGGAAAAGTAATTGGCCAGGCGCGGCACCAGGCCGGCTTTCTGCGTCGGAAAAATCGCGGTGCGGATTATTTTCACGGCGCCAACTTGTTCCCTCTTCAGCAATCCGCCATAGCCGGGATAAATTTTTCCTGTGGGATAGTTCGGCATGGCGGTGAGCACGGTGACGGCGTGTCCGCGTTGGCTGGCTCGCTCGGCTAAGTGGGAAATGCGGGTCGGCTGCGCCCCGACTTCGGGAGGATAAAGCTGCGTCAGAATGGCAAAGCGCATAATTTCAGGTTAGCAACTCTCAAAAATGGCGGGAAGCGACTCATCGCACGACGATTTTCAGCTTTGTGAACCCAAGGCTGAAATTTATGACCGCCATGAGCAAAAGGGCGACAGTCATCTCCGCTAAAACCGCTTAACCCCGGCGGAATGTGGGCATCCTCTTTAAACCTTTGGAAAAGTTCAGGCTTTCTCTGAATGAAAGCCACGACCGCAATCAGATTTTGCACAAAGAGCTTTTATGGAGAAAGGCGCCAAGTCAAAATTGCTTAAGCTGGTGGGGATTGGTTTAGCGATATTCCTTCCTCTGGCGGCTGGTTATTGCTACATCGAGTATCGCCGTCTCGTCACTTCCAGCCAGCCTCAGCCTAAAAAGTTGACGATCAAACAGGTGGACTTGGGAACTTTGCCTGACACGAACAAAAGCCGCATTTTTGTTGCCAAGCAACTTGCACGTGCTCTCAAGAGTAATCCCAAGGCGGACAAGATTGGTGTCGTGTGGAAATACGATACCGGGTTAAAAATGGAATTAGGCTATGACCGTTACCAGGGTTATCTGTATGCCCAAGCAAATGGAGTTTCTGGAGCCTGCGGCGCCGGCGAGAAATTCGTCTTGCAGCGAATTGAATCCATTGAGCAAGAGAATGTTACGGGGATGGAAAATCCAGCTTGGTGGGATGCAGGGTGTATGGAAATAGTTATCGCGAAGTGATTCATCGTTGAAAAGGTGCAGGGATAGCCGGTTTTGAGAGCGAGGAGCGGCTATAACTGTAGGAATAAACGGCGGTGGCAATTAAAATCGTCTGTCACTGTAGGGATAGCCGATTTTAAAAGCGTTTTTCGCCCGTCCCCGCAGTGCGCGACGAAAAATGAGTCATAATCAGGCTGTAACTGCGGGGAGAGCCGGCTAAGAAACCTTCAACCGGCTGGGAACGCAGGGAATCTTATTTTTGAGGAGTGAGTTTATGCCCAGAGTGAGTGAAAACGAAGTCATTGCACAATTGAGGCAATGCTTGGCTGCCGATGACAATGTGCCCGCCGAAGCCGAGCGCAAGCTGCAACCGGCGTTTCGCGCGCGAGGCGAAAGCATGCTGAACCGCCTGGTCAGCGCGCAGCAGGCGATTTCGGCCAGCGCCAGCGAGCGCGAACAGGCCGTCGCCGCGCTGCAAAGCGCCCAGAGCCAAGCCAGGGAGTGGATTCGCGCCGTCTTCAGCCGCCTCAAGGGCCTGCCGCCGGGCGTCAACAAGAGCGCGGTGCTCACCGCCTATGGCTTCACCGGCGGCAAGCTGGGTAAGCTCGACGATGACCGCGTCATGGCACTACTCTCGTTCTCTGGCATGGCCAGCGCCGGGCAGGACAATCCCGACGCACAGTTGCCCGCCGATTGGCTGGCCACCATCGCTGATTTGAAAACGCAAATTGAGACGCAGGCGCCGCTGACGGCCATCGGCTCGCGCGCCGACCGGGTGCGTTTGCGCAACGAGGCGCGCGCCGAGGTCGACGACTGGCTCAGTCGCATCCTCGCCTGGCTCATCTACGTTCTCCCGCTGCGCGACCGCGACCCGCTGCTGCACGATTACGGCTTCACGCCGCGCCAATTGCCGCGCCCCAAGGCGTCACCGGCGGCGGGCAGCAATAATTCTCCCGCGCCGTGAAGCGCGACGAGTTTTTCCCACGAAGAATCACGAAGAAACACAAAGGCACAAAGACACAAAGAGCAATTATTCTCTTTGCGTCTTTGTGCCGCTTAAACGAAGAAAAGGAGTTTTGAAGTGAGCACGCTCAGTATCCGCTTACCCGACTCATTGCACCGCGAACTCAAAGACGCGGCGCAACGCGAGGGAGTCTCTATTAATCAACTCATCGTCATGGCGGTAACGCGCCAGGTGACGCAATCGCGCCTCGCCGATCTCATCGCCCAACGTGGCGGCCCTGTAGGGCGTGAAGAGTTTTTGCAACTCCTCAATGACGCGGGCAATGCCCCACCCGCCGCCGGCGATGAGTTGTAATCTCCGCAAAGCGACAAAAATCATTCGCCGGGACTACCGGATTGGTCATCCAAATCGTAAGTCGGGCCGGGCAATTCCACACCGGCCAGAGGCGGCATGGTTTTGCCGGGCGGCGCGTCGGGTTCGACGGTGTCGCCACCTGCAGCCGTGCCATCGTTGGTTTGCAGATCGGTTTTCACGCCTTCGCGCGTGGCCTCGCCGGCAATATCGCTGGCCAATCCCGGCGCGCCGGATTCCTGGGTTCTCATAAAGCGCCTTGCTCCTTCACGCCACACGGCTGCCAATGGCGTGCCTGTCTTTTAATTTTGCTGCCGCGCCTTACCACGACTAAACTGCCTTCCCATGACTCAGAAGATTTATCAGTCGCCGCGCGGCACGCACGATGTTTTGCCCGAAGAAATCGCCGAGTGGCGCCTCGTCGAAAATACCTTTCGGGAAATCTGCGCGCGCTACAACTACGGCGAGATTCGCACGCCCCTCTTCGAGAGCACCGAGCTGTTCGCGCGCGCGGCGGGCGAGGCCAGCGACATCGTCGTCACCAAGCAGATGTATTCGTTCGTCGCGCCCGACGAGCAAAGCTATACGCTGCGCCCCGAAGGCACCGCCTCCGTGGTGCGCGCCTACCTGGAGGAGCACTTAGGCGAGCGCGGCCCGGTGACGAAGCTCAGTTATCTCGGCCCGATGTTCCGCTACGAGGCGCCGCAGTCGGGACGCCAGCGGCAGTTCCATCAGGTCGGTGTCGAGCTGCTCGGCGGCGCCGGGCCGGAGTCGGACGCCGAAGTGCTGGCGCTGGCCGCCGATTACCTCAAGGCGCTCGGCATCGAAGCGAAGCTCTTGCTCAACTCGCTCGGCACGCCGGACAGCCGCGCCGGTTATCTGGCGGAGTTGCGCACGTTTCTCGGCGCGCAGCGCGATGCGCTCAGCGAGGACTCGCAGCGCCGCCTCGATGTCAATCCTCTGCGCATTTTCGACTCGAAGGACGCGCGCGACCGCGACGCCATCGCCCACGCGCCACATTTGCTGGACTATTTGCAGGCCAACGATGTCGAGTCCACGGCGCACTTCATGCAGCTTCTGAGTTTCCTGGAAGACCTCGGCATCGCCTACGAAGTTGACCCGCTTTTGGTGCGCGGCCTGGATTACTACACGCACACCGCGTTCGAGTTCGTCTCCGAACAGCTCGGCGCGCAGAACACGGTTCTGGCGGGCGGGCGCTACGACCGTCTGGTCGAGGAACTGGGCGGGCCGGCGACGCCGGGCATCGGCTGGGCGGCGGGCATTGAACGACTGCTGCTGCTGCGCGCCGCGTCGAATTTGCATGCCGCCGTGGCGCCGCGCCCGACGGCCTTTCTGGTCACCATGGGCGACGCGGCGCGCGCAGCGGGCGTTGCCATTTTGCACCGCCTGCGCGCGGCGGGCATCAGCGCCGATTGCGATTTCGTGGGGCGCAGCGTCAAGGCGCAAATGCGCGAGGCCAATCGCCAGCAGGCGTGCTTCGCCCTGCTGCTCGGCGACAACGAGATGGCTGCCGGCACCATCACCCTCCGGGACTTGAACGCCAGCACGCAAGGCGAATTACCGCTGGAGGCCGCCATTGAGAAGTTGAAGTCCTTCGACGCCGACGCGACGGTGGCGCGCTATTTCGGTGGGAGTTAGCCCTCACCCCCGACCCCTCTCCCAATCCGCTTCGCGGGAGAGGGGAGATGAAGCCTCAGACTTGGTAGCATAATGCAAAACGGAATCAAGCTTGAAACTGGACACCCCTCTCCCGCGAAGCGGATTGGGAGAGGGGTCGGGGGTGAGGGCTATACGTCGGAACGCGCCTTTTGGCTTGAGCGTCCTGGACTCAACTACGCGGACTCGGCAAGCGAATTGCGGCGTCCGCCGGGACGGAGGTGTGACATGGCACAGACCAGACAAACCAAGTGCTCCGTGTGCGGCCAACCGATCCGCACGCTGGTGGGCGCGATGGCGTTGCGCCAGGCTCCCGTGGTGTGCCGCAAGTGCTTCGGCCAGCAGACATACGACACGGTGACGCGCACGCCGACCATAATGCCGGTTATCGAGCAGCCCGTCGGCGTCATGGAGGCCTGAGACTAAGCCGGAATGCTTTTGCCTGACGACTCTGCGGAGGACCTTGCGGGACTTTACCGAGGAACCCGAACGAAGAGTCAGAGATCGCTTCCGGCTTTTTCAGGCGCTTCGGGTTGAGTCCACTTTCCAGCACATTGGGATCCTAAGCTTAGAATTCCACGTGGACAAGTTGTCGCG
>JADMIO010991017.1_pt1 | contig 47088 bp, 43 predicted proteins | sample 8958161 | NCBI WGS metagenome assembly JADMIO01 (sample SAMN16585339, study PRJNA669376) | soil metagenome | isolation source: Crop rotation soil | place: USA: Cullars Rotation, Alabama | collected 2011
CCGCGACTTCAAGTCACGTGAATTCCAAGCTTCGGATCCCACTGTGCTGGAAAGAGCTCGACGGGATCCCAGATCTCCTTGCCGTAGATCACGGCCGACGCGCTCGTGATGACGATCCCCATCATCGCAAACACGGTCATCGTTGTGGGAAGCGCCACGACTTGCCCGAGCGCCTGCTCCCTCTGCGAGCGGCCGAACCGGGTGAAGTCCGGCATGTTGAGCGACAGCGTCGACCAGAAGCCGATCATCGCGGTGACGCTCGGAACGAAGACGGGCCAGAACGCACCGAACGTGTGAAATTTACCTTCGGATTTCATGATGGCGCCGAGTCCGGAGCAGTCCGGCTGCCCCTCGCACATCGAGCCGGCCTTCATGATCGCCCACACGACGAGCAGGGCGGTCATCACGAGCACGTAGGGCGCGGCGAGGTTCTCGACCTTGCGGACGAGCTCCATACCCTTGAACACGATGACGATGTTGAGACCCCAGAAGAGGAGGAAGCTCACCCACTCGGTGCCGTAGTGGCCGCCAAAGAGCCAGCTCCCACCGGGGTCGCTCATGCCGCCGAGCAGTGTTTGCCACCGAGGCCAGAGCGATCGGAAGAACGTCTGCAGGGCCTGACCACCGATCCAAGCGTTGATACCAAACCAGCCGCAGGCGACGACCGCGCGCATGATCGCAGGCACGTTCGCGCCGAAGACTCCGTAGGCCGCCCGCGCAAAGACCGGAAACGGGATCCCGTATTTGGTGCCGGGATGGGAGTTCGCGAGGATGGGTCCAAGCACGATCACGTTGCCGATCAGAATCGTCACGAGCGCCTGCCGCCAGCTCATCCCGGCGCTGATCAGGCCCGCGGCGAGCATGTACGTCGGAATGCAGTGGGCCATCGAGATCCAGAGCGCAGCGAACGTGTACGTCGACCAGGTGCGCTTCTCGAGCTTCGTGGGCGCGAGGTCTTCGTTGTAGAGCGCAGGGTCGTCCAGGACGACGTCGTCTCTCAGAGCGACCCGGCCGTCGGGTCGCTCGAGCTGCTCATCCGTGAATCCGCGCGAGGCTTCAGCCATGTCGACGTGGGCATAACCGATCGCCGTCGCCGAGCAAAGCCGCTAACTCCGAAGGTCGTTCAGGCGTGCGTGAGTGTCGCGAGTCCAGCCAGGGCGATCATCGCCACGAGCATGCACGTCGCCGCGATGCGCCGGCGGAGGAGAGGCCGCAACGTCTCCGTTTCCGTCCCTGCGACGAACGCTACGGGTTCGGCAGCGGCGGAACGATAGGACCCGACACGGCCTTCGATGCGTACGAGTACCGCCGCAGATCCGGCGTTCGCCACCATCGGCGCGAGCGAACGATCGTTCGCGAATCGATCGGCCGGTAGGATGTCGAACCCGCTGGCCTCGCCCGAATAGACCGTACGAAGAAAGCGGACGCGCGAGCCATCGACGAGGAGCACCACGAGCAGCGTGACCGCCGAGGCGATCGTGACGACGAACAGCGGTGGAACCGCCACCCCCTCCACGACCAAGAGGCCGCAGCCGGCGAGGAGACCGGAGCCGCCGGTGAACGCAACACCGAAGCCCTCCGAGGCGTCGTGGCCGGTGAGCCGCCGGATCGCGCGGCTTGCGAGCCCGAGGAAGATCGAGACGAGCAGGGCAGGGAGCCCACCGAGAACGATGCCGCTCGCGATCCACGGAATCGGAGCGGTCGTGTCGACGAGGCCGCCGAGGTCTCTCACCGCATGGGACCACGAAGAGCCCACATCCGAGAGGACGATCGCCTGGACCACCATACCGATGAGCGCGCCGAAGGCCGTCGGCAGGAGAAGCGACGCCGCCAGTCGCCAGGGTGATCCCCCGAGGATGTCGACGACCTTGCCGACGAGCATGGCCAAAGCGATCGTGAGCGCGATCCCCACAAAGAACGCGCTTTCGCTGTAGCGCGGCACGGCATCCATCGACATCGACAGAACCGCGATCGTCACCGACGCGAGGACGAGAGGGAACGTCGCCTTCGGCCTCGCGTTGCCCGTCGCGAAGGCGCTGAGCGAGGTGTCGTCAGGCGGCGTCTCGGCGCCCCTGCTGGGGCAGGAGAGGGGGGCGGCGGGACGGAGGACTTTGAGGGACGGCGTCACGGTTCGCCCTCAGACGGATGACAGAGCTCGACGGTTTGTTCCCGAGATTGAAGTCTTCGCTCGCCGCCGACAAGGTGCGCGAACGGCTCCGGCGGCGCGGTCGACGCTACGAGCGCCTCTTCCCGCTGAAGATCCCCATGATCGCTTGCCACATCCGCCGGATGCCGCTCCCCATTTTGAGGTGGCCTTTGCTGACGGTGGTCCGGTGGACGAGGTGGGTTGGCCGTGCTCCGGGAGAGAATCCGTAAAGCGAGTAGAGGTTGATCAAATCGGTGACGAGCTCCGAGACGCCCCGCGTCTCGAGGTCGTGAGCCTGGCAGTAGCTGTCCGGCTTGTTGCGGATCATGCACTTGCCGATGATCAGCATCACGTTGGGATCGATGAGCTCGCCGTTGCCGTCGAGGTAGTGCTTGTAGGAGAAGAAGCGGTCGGCGGGGGCAACCTCGGGCTGTCCGTCCTGCGTCTTCGGCGCACGGAGCGAGTTGATGACGCTGTACTCGTGCCGAAGGTAGGCTTCGATCGTGTTGTTCTCGTCCGCGCGCTCGTATTCGATGAACTTGTGGAACGCGTCGTAGAGCGTCTTTGGGTTCGCGTACGCGCCGCTGATCAAATAGTAGAACGTCGCGCCGAGCGAGTAGATGTCGGCGGGACGCCCGACGGATTTCTGGATGCGCGCTCGGACGTTCGTCTCGGTCGTCTCTCGATAAGGGCGGGCGAGGACCAGGCGTTTGCGTGCGCGATCGGCGTAGAGGATCGGGTACTGCTCGTTGCGGTTGAAGAGCGAGAAGGAGTCGTTCTTCGCGATCTGGATATAGAAGTCCTCGAAGTACTCGACCTCGGGGACACCTTGCTGCACGTTGACGAGGAGCTCGAGGATGTTCGTCTCCTGCTCGGGACTCTGGAAGAAAAGCGTGCCGGGCACGGCCGCTTTCATCTGCGTCATCCCGAACGAGACTTCTTCATCCGAGAGCTTCGCGACGTTGAAGTCCGCGAGGCGCACCTGAAGGGTCGAGCCACGGAGGTTCGGATCAGGCAAGCCGACGAGCACGTTGGCCGGCTTGATGTCTCGGTGACAGATGTTGCGGACGAGATGCGCGTACTCGATCGCGCTGCCGATCGGGATCATGTAGTCGAGAACGCGAAAGAGGCGTTCGCGCATGTCGCAAGCGAGCAGATCCTCCTTGGCACCCCGGTTCCGCGATCCCTTGAGACGCTCCTCGAGGCTCATGTCGAGCTTCTCGAGAATCATGAACTCGGTCTCGCACTTGTCGCGGATGATCGGCGGGAGGAAAGCCTGATCCTCGCCCTCGCCCGATGCGTAGAGCTCGACGATGCTCGGATGCCCCTGCACGCGCTCGAGGAGCTCCATCTCCATCTGGAAGCGCATGTGATCTTCTTCGCTGACGCCTTTCTGCAGCATCTTGATGACGATCGGTCTGCGGAAATCCGTCTTCGATTCGAGCCAGCGCTCTTCACCGAGGTAAACCTTCGCGAAGCGGCCAGAGCCGAGCTCTAGGGGCTGCCCGCGCGCGTCGAGCACGAACGAGTAGGCGCGTGAGCGCGTGACTGCGAACGGCGAGCTGCGTCCCTCCCGGGGCGCCTGGTCGGCGCGGAATCCGAGCGACTGGCCCTGCGCGCCTGCCGGCATGCCGCTCGGCATGACGGGCGGAGCACTCAGTGGGGGCGCGGCGCCGCTGTACGGCATATCCCGCGGCTGTTGTTGAAGCGGGCTGTTCGGCGGCCCGAACATCATTCCGGCGGGCGGCTGACCGTGCTGCGCGCCACCGCCCATGTGCTGGTTGTGGGGCTGTTGCACCGCTGGCGGGCCGCTAGGGCCGACGCCCTGCTTGTGCGTGAGTGGCTGCGGCCCCGACGAGCCACGGTCCTGCGGCTGCGTACCGTGCCCGAGAGCCGGCGGACGCGGCATCGACTGAGATTTGGGCGGAGGTAGGTCGGGGCGAGCCGACGGACGCATGTCCGGAGGCGGAGCCTGTGGCGTGAACGCGGCCGCCGGCGTGTTCGTCCGTGGGAACTGGCCGCGTTGCTGCTGCCCGCCGACCTTGGAGCCGGTGACCAGCGGCTCGGGATTCGTCCCGACCGTCGTCTTCTCCTCGTCTTCCGCCTCGTCATCACCGAGTGCCGAAGGAAGGGGCGCGTCCCGTTGCGTCACGATCTACACGTTCTTTCGGTCAGCTTCGGCACATCACGACGACGTCGTTGCCGCGACTCAACATGAGAGCGACCACCTGTTGCGCCTCCGCATAGGGTACCAGAAGCTGCCGTCCGTCCACGACAAACACGCGTCCGTTCGGGGTTGGCGCACCGAACAACACCGTCACTTCACCGAGGATTTGGCGATGCGTCGAGACCAGATCGACCGTCATGTCTTGGTTGGCAGTGATCGCGGGTGTTGGCCGGCCTCCCCGACGGGCGACGAAGCAGCTCAGGCCCTTCACGTTCAGGGAAATGGTCTGTCCAGGAAGCATCGTGATGCGGAAACGCACCTGGCCCCCGTCGGGGTCGAGGAAGGAAAGGTCCAATTTTTCGTGGACCTGTACGTATCGAATTCGGCGCTCGCCCTGCGCGACGACGCGTTCAGGAAGGGGCTGCACGACCCGCTGGCCGCCCATGCTGTCGGACGCTGCAATCTCGAGAGCGAGCTGTCCGGGTGCTGCGATCGCCGGCATCTGGACGGGTCGGCTCACGACCTCGACGGGGAACGGTGCCACGCTGTTCGAGATGCGCACTTTGAGCGCGTCCCGGATGCATTGTGCGAACTCGGGGGCGCTCGCGATCCGCTCGTCCGGGCGAGCGAGCATCGCCCTCGTCAGCGCGCTGGCGACGTCGCCCGAGATTCCGAGCGTGGAGAGCCGCGCATTGACGAGCGTATCGCCGCGCACGCGATCATTGAAGGTCAGGCGCACATCCTCGTCACCGAAGAGGACGGTACCCGTGAGCATGTAGATGGTGAGGAGCCCGAGCGCGTAGACGTCGGTGCGCGGACCTTCGGGAGAGCCGCAGAGCTGTTCGGGAGCCGCCCAGCGCGGCGAGAAGAGCGCGACGGTGCTCACCGATTCGGTCGAGCCTTCGTTGGCCGTTGGCGCTTGCTTCTTCTTCACGTCGCTGTGTGCGATGCCGAAGTCAGCGAGCTTCGATACGAGCTCACCGCGCACGCGGGCGAACAGGATGTTCGATGGCTTGATGTCGCGATGGATGATCCCGTGCTCGTGCGCCTCGGCAACCGCGCCGGAAATCCCCTCCAGAATGCCGACCGCCTCTGAGGTAGGAAGTGGGCCGCGAAGGCGCACGTGGGACTCGAGGTTTCCGCCATCGAGATACTCGGAGACGTGAAACGGCGCGCCCTGATCCGCCGACCCTTCCGTCACATAACCGAAGTCGTAGATCCGCAGTGTGTTTGGGTGCTGCAGCTTCGAGAGGGCAACCGCTTCCTGGAGGAAGTGCGTGTACGTCGCCTGGTAGACGGCGCGACTGCCGCTCGTGGAGCCAGATCCCTCGACGAGAGTCGTACGCAGGAGCTTGACGCACACGACCCGATCGAGTCGGTCGTCGGTCGCGCGATAGATGGTCGCCATCCCGCCGCTCCCGATGCGATCGAGGATCGAATAGCGATCGAGGAGGCGCATCCCTTCGGAAAGCTCAGGCTCACCCGGTCGGCGATACGGCCGCGCCATACCTGAAAAGACTAGCGCGATTTCGCAGCCCTGCGGTCAGGTATCGGCCGCCCGCCAGAGGTACCAGCTCGCGACCGAACGAAACGGCCTCCACCGTTCGCCGCGCCGGACGAGATCGGTCTCGGTGGGCAGCTCGGCCTTGCGCTTCCCTCGGTGAAAGACGCGCGCGAAGCCCTTCTTGATGCCGAAGTCGGCGACGGGCAGGACATCCGGACGCCCCAGCCGAAAAATGAGGAGCATTTCGACCGTCCATCGACCGACGCCGCGGACCTCGGTGAGCTTTTCGACGATCGCGTCATCCGGCATGCGCGAGAGCTGCACGAGGGTAGGCACGTGCCCGCTCGCCGCTCGTTCGGCCAGATCGCGCATCGCAGCGAGCTTGTTCCGAGAGAGGCCGGCGCTCCGGAGGTCTTCGTCCGTGGCCGCGAGAAGCGCACGGGGATCGAGCCTGCCTCTCGGAAAAAGCGCACGCACACGGGCGAAGATGGTGGCCGCGGCCTTGCCGTTGAGCTGCTGGTACACGATCGACTCGGCCAGTGCGGCGAACGTGCCTTCGGTTTTCTTCAGCCGAAGCGCGAACTCGCCGACGCGTGCGAGATGCGCGCCGAGGACTGGGTCGGCCCCTTCGAGGTGACGGCGGGCGGCGGGTGCGTCGTACGGAACGGAGGCATCGTTGACGGCTGCGAACAAGGGCGCTTCCGTTCGTGGCCGCCAACCTTCGATCGTGAGCAGGCGCTCTTTCGTGACCACGCCTCCGTACGCCGAGAAACCGCCGAGACCACTCGCGCTGCGCGTCTCCGCCGACGCGAGGACGCGATGACACGGAACCAGGAGCGGAATCGGGTTCGTCGCCATCGCGCGACCGACGGCGCGCGAGGCCCCGGGAGATCCGACCGTACGCGCGAGCTCGCCGTACGAGACGGTCGATCCGGGCGGCACTGTCTGGAGGGTGCGATAGACCTTCGCGGTGAACGCCGCCACGTCACGGAGGTCGAGCGGCACGTCGGCGAAATCCTGCGATCGCCCTTCGAGATGAGCGCACAGCAAGTCGATTGCGCGCGTCACCCACGCCTGTCGCGTCTTTGCCGTCGAGCGCGCGCCAGCGTCCACGGCTTTCGCGAGGAGGCGTTCCTGGGTGCGTTCGCGCGTCGCCTCCGGCAGCTGCACCGACGTCACGCCGGCGCCGCTCCACGCGAGGCCGCATGGCCCGATGGCGGTTTCGAAGATCGTCCAAGGCATGTGCACCACCATAGCGCGGGATCCGCGCTCCGAGGCGTTAGCGCCGCGGCGGCAAGAGAAGGCCGCGCTCCGCCGGTCGATCGCGGATCCCTTTGTGAATGACGATCTTCCGGCCAGCCTCCCGGCCATGCGCGTACGCCTCGCTACGGCGCTGCCCGGCATAACGCACGTGGCGGACGTGCGGGTGGCGCTTGCGAAAGTACTTCGCGAGATCTCCGTCGGCGACCCAAACCAGGCCTGCGCTCTCGCTCTTCTTCGCCTCGCGAGCGAGCTTGTCGCTCATGCCGCTCATGACACCAGCGAGGAACGTCCTGCGGTCCCGATCCCCCCGGATCCCGAGCTGCGCTTTGTGCTCGCGCCAAAGGCGCTGCGCGGTCACTGCGAGGTAACCATGCACGTACTCGGCGATGTCGACGTTCTCGGCAGTTCCGCAGATCTCGAGCAAACTTCCTCGTTTGCCCTCCTGTGCGCGGTACACGGGGATCCAGATCGCTTCGACGAAGAAATGCCTGCCCAGCATGAGCGAGAGGACGCGTTCGGCTTCGGTCGTACGCCCCGTCGGCGTGCCAAGGTGTCGCCAGACGTAGCCCTGCGCTGCGCGTGCGTCTCGCAGCTCGATGTTGTGCTTGAGGAGGAGTCGCTGCGCGGCTGCCATCGCCGCCTCCGCTTCGTGCACGTTCGGGCTCTCTGCGAGCGCCAGCAGACGCGCGATGCGGTCACCGACCTTGCGTCGATCCGAGCTCGTCGCCGGCGCGGGCACGCTCGGCATCCCGCTGGCGGCGCCGTCGATCGCGAGCCGCTCGCACACCGCGCGAAAGCGTGGCCCGTGCGGGGTCTCCTCCCGCTCGCCGAGGACTTCGCTCACGTACTGATGCGCCATCTCGTGCTTGAGGACTTCGACCACGACGCCCCAAGGCTGAGAGAGGACGAGCGGGCGCGAGAGCTCGATCGTTCGCGTCGCCCCGACCCATCTGCCGAGCCGCGTGATCGACGAGACGAGCTCGATCTGGGGAAGCTTCAGCGAACCCTTGAAATGGGCGAGCGCGAGGAGTCGGTACTGCTCCCGGAGCTCGTGCAGGAGCGCCGCCTCGAGCGCGGCCGATAGCTGGGGCGTGTCCCTCGGTGCTTCCATCGGGTCAGAGTCCTCGTGCGGTTTCGAGCGGGGCTCAGACGTCTTCGGGAGAGTGTGGCTTGCGCGCGCCGTTCGAGGAGCCGTTCGTCGTGCCGTTGCTGACGCGTTTCTCTTCTTTCTTCCCCTCCTCTTCGGCCTCGATCTTGGCCTTGGCGAACGTCATCCTCGCGTCCTCGACCGATGCACCGCGGAGGAAGTACTGCCGTGCGGAAGCCCCAATCGCCATCGTGCCGGCAAACGCGATCGCACCCGAGACCATCGACCCTGCACCAGGGAAGACGAACTTGATGAGGGCGCGTGCGCCCTCGCGAAGGACGAAGGCAGCGCCGACGTTCACGCCCATGGCGCCGAGGAACTCGGCGGCGCCTTTCCTGTCGAGCGGGCGACCGGAAAGCCATGCAATCGCTGCCACCAGCGTGACTTGCATCGTGGTGATTGGGATGAGATCCGCGACCGGAATGGGCAATGCTGCGATGCCGGTGCAGATCACGGCGACGGAGCGCGTGAGATCGGTTGCGAGCTGCTCCTGCAGGCCGCGAACGCGTGCGATTCGGACGAACGTGCCCCGGCCCGCGTCGGGCAGGTGCTTGAAGAGCGTGCCGACGAGCTCGTCGACGCGCCACCGTTCGTCCCCGCGCAGCGTGCCGTCGTCACGGAAGGACATGTACGTGCTGACGCCGCGCGTCCATACGAGGTGCGGAGCTAGCTTGGGCCGCTCTTTGATCTTGCTGTCGAGGTGGTGCTCGACCTCGGCCACGCGGGACATCTTTTCATCCACGTCGTCGAGCGCTTCTTCCCGCGCGCGGTGGAGGTGCGTTCCTTTTGGCTCCAGCACGTCGCAATGGGTGGCGATCGCGACGAGGGGAGGACGGAAGCGATGCTCGCGCTCGATCTCCGCGTAGATGCGTTCGAGCGCCGCGAGGTCGGCGTCGATCGCGCTGTCGGCTTCGCTAGCTTTCACCAGAAAGAGGATGACGTCCGGCACCTTGCGCTTGAGCTCGACGAGAATGGAGGCGACGGCATCCTTCGCCGAGTCTTCTTCCGACGGGCGCGAGCCTTCCTGGATCCCACGTGTGTCGAGGACGGCGATGGCCCCGCGATCGGAGCTGTAGTCGAACCACTTGCCGCGGCCGGTCTGCGATTTGACGTGGCCGACCTCGGCCACCTTGGAACCGAAGAGAGCATTGACCATCGACGACTTGCCCGCGCCTCGACGGCCGACGAGTGCGAAGGCCGGAGCCCGCTGCTCGAGAAGGATCGTCCGGAGGAGCGCGATCTTTGCACGGATGTCGATCACCGTGGCCGCCGGCAGCGGAAGGAACTGAAGCATCTCTTCGACACGGCGAATGTTGTCGGCAATGACCTTGCGTGTCTTCGACTCGTCATCGTCACTCTCGTGCTCGGGCATCGCTACGAAGCATAAGACCTGCGGGGCGGTTCGGCGAACCGACGGCGCCCGCGCACCTCGAGCATGGCTTGCCTGAGGTTGGCCGGCCTCTGGGCACGCGGCCCGGACGGTTCGGACCGAGGTTCAGATCGCAACGACCGAGATGTTCAGGATCTCCGGGCTACAGCGGCGGAGGGCGTCCAACACCTCGCCCGGGGGCGCTCCGTCGACATGGATGCGGGCGATGGCCGCGTGGGCTCCCTCGAAGACGATGTTCTCCGTCTCTTGGACGTTCATCCCAGCCTTCTTGAGGCAATCGAAGACAGCGGCCAGCACACCGACGCGGTCGTGATGGCGCACTGCAACGACGTGCGTGGCGGGCGATTTTTTCGCCAGATTCACGACGTGAGGCGGACGGCCCGTGTCCTTGTACAGCCTGACGATGCGGACCGTCTCGGCGGCGATCGCCTCTTGTGCCTGATCGGTCGACGCACCGATGTGGTGCGTGCCGATCACACCGGGGAGCTTGAAGATGGGCGCGTCGAGTGAGCCCGCGCCGCCGGCGGGCTCTTCGGCGAAGACATCGAGGCCGGCTCGAAGTCCGCGTTCTTTCACCGCGCGTTCCAGCGCCGCCTGATCGACGACCTCGGCACGCGAGGTATTGATGAACATCGCTCCGTTTCGCATCGACGCGAAGACGCCGTCTCCGACGAGTCCGCGGGTTTCGCTGTTGAGCGCAAGGTGGACGGTGAGGATATCGGCCGCTGCCGCCACCTCGGTGACCGTCGCTCGCTCGACGATGCCCAGCTCCGCTGCGAGGACAGGCCCGAGATGCTTGTCCCATGCAACGACGTTCATACCGAACGCGTGTGCACGGCGAATCACCTCGCGGCCGATCATGCCGGTGCCGAGCACACCGAGGGTCCGGCCGAACAGGCCGCGTGCCTTCGAATACTCCTTCTTGTTCCACGTCCCCGCGCGGAGGTCCGTCGTCCCCTCGGCGATCCGGCGGTCGAGTGCGAGGAGCAAGCCGAAGGTGAGCTCGGCGACCGCAACGGCATTCTTGCCGGGGCAGTTCGCGACCCAGATTCCTCGCTCGCTGGCGGTCTCGACGTCGATCGTGTTCGTGCCCGCGCCTGCCCGGACGACGAGAGAGATGCTCCCGCGCTCGAGCATCGGGCGCGTCACCTTGGTCGAGCGGACGATCAGCACGCTGGCATCGCTCCGCTCGATCGCTGCCTGCAGATCATCGCCGCTCGCGTCGGGCTCGTAGATGACCTCGCATCCGATCTCGGCGAGCCCGCGCCGCCCCGTATCCTCGAATTTGTCCGCGACCAGTACCTTCATGCGCGTGCCTTCATTTGGCGCAAGCATACCGTCTTTGCCTATTGCACGGGGCGGCACGGGCTCTATCCTCGGTTCCCCATGACCCGCACGCTCATCAAGGGAGGGACCGTGGTCACCGCGGTCGACACGTACCTGGCCGACGTCGCGATCGTCGGCGACAAGATCGCCGCGATCTTCGGGCCGGATGCGGCGCCGGCGGGTCCGTGGGACGTCACGATCGACGCGACTGGCAAGTTCATCCTGCCGGGCGGCATCGACGTGCACACACACCTCGACATGCCGTTTGGCGGAACGACCTCGTCGGACGACTTCGAGACCGGAACGCGTGCCGGCGCCTACGGCGGCACGACATGCATCGTGGATTTCGCCATTCAGGCGAAGGGCGAGCCGCTGCGCAAGGGCCTCGACTCCTGGCATGGAAAAGCGGAGGGCAAGGCCGCCGCCGACTACGCGTTCCACATGATCATGACGGACGTGAACGACCAGACGATCTCCGAGATGGGGCAGGTCGTCAGCGAAGGCGTCACGTCGTTCAAGATGTTCATGGCGTATCCCGGCGTGTTTCACGTCGACGATGGGCAGATCTTCCGGGGGATGCAGCGCGCGAGCGAGCTTGGCGCGCTCATTTGCATGCACGCCGAAAATGGGATCCCGATCGACATTCTCGTCGCCCAGGCCGTCGCCAAGGGCCACACGGCGCCGATCTATCACGCCCTCACGCGTCCCCAGATCGCGGAGGCCGAAGGCACCCATCGAGCACTCTGCCTCGCCGAGATGGCGGGCGCGCCCGTCTACATCGTCCATCTCTCGGCGGAGCGCGCGCTCACGCAGGTCGTCGAGGCGCGCGACCGCGGTCTCCCGGCGTACGCCGAGACGTGTCCCCAGTACCTGTTCCTCTCACAGGACGATCTTGCGCGCCCGGACTTCGAAGGCGCGAAGTACGTCTGCACGCCGCCGCTCCGTCCGGCCAGCATGCAGGAGGATATTTGGCGGGGGCTCAAGACCAACGACCTCCAGGTCGTGTCCACCGATCACTGTCCGTTTTGCCAGAAGGGGCAAAAGGAGATCGGCATGGACAACTTCGCCAAGATCCCGAACGGAATGCCGGGCGTCGAGACGCGCCTCTATTTGCTCTGGGATGGAGGGGTTCGAGCGGGCCGGATCTCGATGAACCGGTTCGTCGACATCACGTCGACGGCGCCCGCCAAGATCTTCGGCCTCTACCCGCGAAAGGGAACGGTCGCCGTCGGTGCGGACGCGGATCTCCTCGTCTGGGACGGCGAGAAGCGCCACCTTCTGAGCGAGAAGACGCTCCACATGCGGGTCGACTACTCCCCTTACGAGGGACGCGAGGTGGTTGGCGCACCGACGCATGTGCTCTCGCGCGGCCGCGTCATCGTCGAGAACGGAAAATACGTCGGCAAAAAGGGCGACGGCCGTTTCCTCAAACGCGGGACCTTCAACCTCATCTGATCGCCGAACCCCAAGCCCAGCAAGCGCCGCTGGAATCGGGTACCCGCCGCGCTGCGGTATCCATGTCGTCGAGGCGCGCTTTTTGTCGACAAAATCGTCGTCGATGGCCTTGTCGAAGGAAGCTCGAAGAAACAAAATGAGGGAAGTCGACGTCTTTCGAGACGTGGTTGCGTATGAGTGGGCTGAAGCCGGCGTAACGCCGACGAGGAGACTCCGATGAGCGAGCGTTATGTCAGGCCGACGATTGCTGGGTGGCTCACCCCCACGCTGATCGCACCGTGGATCTCGGTGTACGGAGCGGTGACGGCGTTCGCGCTTCTTGGCGTCGACTGGGGGCTTTTCGGCAAGATCGCCGGCTGGGCCGTCGGGATGCTGGTCGGCAGCGTCTGGGCCTTCGCGTTCTGCTTCATGCTCATCCTCGTCGACCTAGCGCTCCTCGCCGTCCGGGTGCGAACGCTGCCCGCGGGCAAGCGTGGTTGGGGCGCATCCCTGCTTGCCCCACTGATGGTGTTCGGGATCTACGGCGTCGCCCCGCCGCACACGTTCTGGCCTTACGGCGGCTGGGGAGTCGCCGCGGCCGTGCTCGCGCCGATGGCGCTCGTCGCGATCTTCATGCGCGTGTTCGCAGGTCGCAAGCCGCTGCGCTGAAGTCGGGACGTCTACTTCGGTGGGCCAGCGCAGTGGCTCTGGAGGACGACTTCGTTGATGGTGGCGGCGAGCGAGACCGTCCCGCTCTTGACCGCGCCGAGGTCGAAGTCCTTCCCTCCGGTTGCCTCCGGGATGGGGGGCTTGCCTTCGTACGGCTTGCTCCATCCCCACATGAATGCGTCGGCCTCCGTGTGGCGACGGCCCGTGCCGCAGCCCGATGGTTTGAGCGCTGAGAACGAGAAGACGCGAATTTTCGCGTCCGTCAAGGCTGCGACGGTCTCGTCGAGCGTGAACCGCGCGGGGTAGTCGCCCTCCTTGAAGGGGAAGATCTTGTCGAACTTCCCGTCATGATCGGCGTCCCCGTAGTTGTCCGGCTTCTCGATGAACGTGTCGTCCGTCGCCATGATGACCACACGCGCGGCGTTCGAGCGCCACGGGAAGTCGGTCGCCGCCATGTGGAGTGCATCGAGCGCGTTCTCTTCGCAGAGCGGGTTTTGCGTCGTAGGGCCGGTCGGACCGTCGCCGGGGTTGCGGTCGACCGCTGTGTAGGTGGTCCGCGCGTACGCGAAGGCACTCTTCAACGTGGCCGCTGCGGTGTGGACCTTGCCGCCCGATTGATCCCCAGTCGTGCTCAGCGCGCCATTGTCGGCATAGACGACGAGCCCAAAATGGGCCCCTGCTTTCAATGCGTTCGAAGCCGTCACGACCTTGTCGATCTCCGACTCGAGCTTCGAGAGGACGAAGTTCATCGTGCTCGAGACGTCGAGCACGAGCACGACATCGATGTCCTCGGTGCACGTGCCATCGCCCGCCTCGGCCGGGGCGCCGCCTTCCGCGAAGTTTCCGCCAAGGCCGCCGCTGCTCGCGTCGGTGGTGCCGGCCGGTGTCGGATCCTCGGCAAATCCGACGCGACCGGCACTCGAGCAATGAACGACACCGACGAGCGCTGTGGCGACGATGAGCGGTACGAGCCAACGCGGGCGCATCGCTCGACTGTCTAATGCGCCGCCGGCAAAGGCGCTAGCGGAGTCGCCCTCGCGACGCATTCGGGCAAAAATGCCCGACGGCTCAAGGCGTGAAGCGGAGCGAGTAGCTCACGCCGGTTCGGCCTCGATCGAGCTTCGGAAACTCGACACTCTCGAAGACAGCGACGACACAAGGCAGAAATGCGGACGCATCGGCATCCTTCGGGAGGGTGGAGCGATGGTTCGATGTCTTGGCGCGCCCGCCGCCCGCCTCGATCAGGAGATCGACACCGACATCCACCGCCTTCGGCGGATGCGTGACGTGTCTTCCCCAGCACTGCGCGATCTCCGGAAAGTGGGGTTCGACCGCTTTCTTGAAAGGCTCCTTCGTCGGCTCGTCGAAGGGACCGCCGGCGACGTGCATTCCGATCGTCACGATTTTCACATTGACCTTCACCGGTGCGCTCGACGCCGAGGGCTGAGGGGTCGGGGGAGCCGCGTCCGGGGGCGTCGCCGCGCTCGCGCGCGGCGCTTCGGCGAATACGGTCGGGGCCGCACCGCTGTCGAGCGCGCCGGCCGACTCTGCGGGCGCAGCGGTCTCGCGCCGCGGCGAGCGCGAGCAGGCGATGGCGCCGGCGGCGAGCAACAGGAACCTGGCGAGGGTCGGCATGGGCACCACCATCAGTCCAGATCGATGTCGGTTCCGATGGGGGGGCCCTTCTTGGCTGCGTCTGCGAGGTGAAGCATGAGCGATCGCGTGTCGAGCACGCTGAGGGTCTGCATTTCGAGCGCGCCGATGCGATCCTCGGGTGTGAACAACGAATCGCTCCGCTCCATCGAGAGCTTGTGGGCGTCGTACGTCGCGGCCTCGGCCTTGGTGTCTACGATCGAATAGTCGTCGCCCCGACGCAGCTCGATCTCGACGGATCCGGTCACGTGCATCGCCACGCCGCGAACGAGCGCCTGCTTAAGCATGTACGCCTCGGGGTCGTACCAGCGGCCTTCGTACAGGAGTCGCCCGAGGCGACGTCCCAGATTGGCGTACTGGTCGGTGGTGTTCTCGTTGTGGACCGCGCTGAGGATTCGTTCGTACGCGATATTCAGGAGGGCCATGCCCGGCGCCTCGTAAATCCCGCGGCTCTTGGCTTCGATGACCCGGTTCTCGATCTGGTCACTCACCCCGAGCCCGTGGCGTCCGCCGATCGCGTTCGTCTTCAGGATGGCGTCCGCGAGAGAGGAGAAACGTGTGTCACCGACGGCGACCGGAACGCCCCGCTCGTAGTGGATGCGGACGCGCTCGGGCTGGATGGCGACCGAGGGCTTCCACGACGCAACCCCCATGATCGGCTCGACGATGTCGACCCCGCGGTCGAGCCGTTCCAGGTCCTTTGCCTCGTGCGTCGCGCCGAGCATGTTGCTGTCGGTGCTGTAGGCCTTCTCGCTCTTCATCGAGTAGGGGAGCCCGACCTTTTCGAGGTACGCGCTCATCTCGGCACGTCCGCCGAGCTCGCCGACGAACTCGGAGTCGAGCCATGGCTTGTAGACGCGAAGCTCGGGCTGAATCAGGATGCCGTAGCGATAGAAACGCTGGATGTCGTTTCCCTTGTGAGTGCTGCCGTCGCCGAAGATGCCGACCTTGTCCTCGCGCATGGCGCGGACGATCGCGGTGGCGGTGACGGCTCGGCCGAGAGGTGTCGTGTTGAAGTATTTCCTCCCGGCAGTGCTCAGGTGGAAGGCTCCGCACTGGAGCGCGATCACGCCTTCGCGCGCCATCGCTTCACGGCAGTCGACGATCCGCGCGTTGACGGCGCCATGACGCAGCGCCTCTTTCGGGATGTCGCGGACGTCCTTTTCGTCGGGCTGAGCCAGATCGGCGGTGTAAGCGTGGACCTTCAAGCCGCGCTGCGTGAGCCATGCGACCGCGCAGCGCGTGTCGAGGCCGCCAGAGAAGGCGATGGCGACGGACTCGCCGGCGTTTGGGAGCTTGCGGAAGATGCGGGCCATGGAGGGTTGGACATAACGCAGGAGCTCGCAGAGGACAAACGCCCCAGTAAGTAAGCGCGGCCGGATCCCGTGACCGGTAGACATTCGCGGACTAGTCTCCGGCTGCCATGTTCGATCTGCCCACGCCAAAGCCGCTGCCTCCGAACGAGCCCGTTCTCGCCTATGCGCCCGGCAGCCCGGAACGACTCGCGTTGAAATCGGCGCTGGCGACGATGGCGGCCGACCGCCCCGACGTGCCGCACGTGATCGGAGGCGCTGAGCTTCGTGAGGGAGCTCCATTCGACGTGAGGGCTCCGCACGACCACGGCCTCGTCCTCGCCACGGCGCATGACGGCGGCCATGGCGTTGCCGAGAAAGCGATCGGTGCCGCGCTCGCGGCGGCGCCCGCGTGGGCGGCGACGTCGTTCGAGGAGCGCTCGCGGGTGTTCCTCCGAGCCGCCGATTTGTTGGCGGGTCCGTGGCGACAGACGGTCAACGCTGCGACGATGCTCGGGCAGAGCAAGACCGCCCATCAAGCGGAGCTCGACTCCGCGTGCGAGCTCGTCGATTTTCTTCGCTTCAACGTCGCCTTCGCCTCGCGCCTCGTCGAGCAGCCAATCTCGCCTCCGGGAACGCTCAACACGCTCGAGCTGAGGCCGCTCGAGGGCTTCATTCTGGCGGTGACGCCCTTCAACTTCACTGCCATCGCCGGAAACCTCCCTGCGGTTTGTGCCCTCATGGGCAACGTCGTGGTGTGGAAGCCGGCTGAAAACCAGGTCCTTGCCGCGCATCACACGATGAGGCTGTTCGAGGCGGCCGGCTTACCGCGTGGTGTGATCAACATCGTGCACGGCGACGGCGCAAAGGTCGCCGAGGTGTGTCTCCGTCATCGTGACCTCGCCGGGATCCATTTCACCGGCTCGACGCGGGTCTTCCAGTCGCTCTGGCGCGGCGTCGGAGAGAACATCGCCAACTACCGCACTTACCCGCGCATCGTCGGTGAGACGGGCGGCAAGGACTTCGTGTTTGCGCACCCTACCGCCGAGATCGATGCCCTGGCCGTCGGGCTCGTGCGCGGTGCCTACGAGTATCAGGGGCAGAAATGTTCCGCCGCGTCGCGCGCATACATCCCGCGATCGATCTGGCCGAAGGTGCGCGATCTCGTCGTCGATCACATCAAGGCGATCGCGATGGGCGACGTCGCGGACTTCCGCAACTTCATGGGTGCGGTCATCAACGAGCGTGCGTGGACGCGCCTCCACGGTTGGCGTGAACGTCTCGCGAATGACCCAAAAGCAAAGCTGCTGGTGGGCGACCGATGGTCCCGCGAAAATGGTTGGTTCTGCGGGCCTACGCTCGTGGAGATCGAGGATGGCACGCACCCGCTCTTCGGCGAGGAGCTGTTCGGTCCGGTGCTCGCGGTCAACGTCTACGATGACTCCACGTCGCACGGCGTCGATCAGGCGCTCGATCTCGTCGATCGCACGAGTCCTTACGCTCTCACCGGGGCCGTCTGGGCGCGCGACCGCGCGGCCGTGGCCGCGGCGGTCTCGCGCCTCAGGCAATCTGCAGGAAATATGTACGTGAACGACAAGCCCACGGGCGCGGTCGTCGGCCAGCAGCCGTTCGGGGGTGGACGCGCCTCCGGGACGAACGACAAGGCAGGCAGTCCGTACAACCTGCTGCGCTGGGCGAGCCCGCGCACCATCAAAGAGACCCTCGTGCCGCCGCTGACGGTCGGCTATCCCCTCATGCAGGTGGAGTGAGGGCACCTGGAGTCAGGGCCTCCCGAGGGCTTGAACGGTTTTTTCCTCGGAGAGACGCAAGGTCTCATTGACGGCGCCGCGTGTGAACGGTACCGCCCGATCGTCTGTTTTCGGAGGTGTCGATGAGGACCGGGTTTGGACGCGCCCTCCTCTGGGCTTGTGCGGTGAACCTCGCGTGCGGTTGCGCCGTGCCGCCGGCCGATCTCGACGTGCAAGAGAGCGACTCCTCGGTCACCGTCGGAGGTGAGGTCATCCACACGACGAACGGCAGGGTCTCGGACACCTCCGTGATCACCGTCCCGGGGACCTCGATCCGAATCGCCACCTGGAACGAGACTCCCGCTGGGTCGCACGTTGCGAGCCCTTACTTCGCGATCAACCTCGGTGCCGGGTGGCACGAGGCGAAGAAGACGTCTTATACGGTGCCGCTGCGCTCGCGCGGAATGGATCCAAGCACCGAGATCCAGTCGAAGAACCTGAACGACGCGGGCGCGACCCTCCACATCGTGCAGTATGTCTCGCAACCGCTCGAAGCGTTTTGGACCGCGATCGCCGCGGCGGGTGCCCAAGTTCACCAGTACCTCCACGGCAATGCGCAGGTCGTCCGCGGCGATCTCGCGGCGATGAAGCGTATCTCGCAGTTTTCGTTCGTTCGCGCCGTGACGCCGATGCGCGCGAGCGACAGGATTGACCCGAGCCTGACGCGTCGCGACCGGGTCGTGATCCCCGTCAACATCGTCCTCGTCGACGCGAAGGTCGACCGCGCTCTCGTCGAGGATGAGATTCGGGCGCTTGGCGGACAGGTGGTCGTGAGCGATCGTGACGGCATCCTCGTGGAAGCGAAGATAGAGGCGAGCAAGGTCGAGGAGCTCGCCGGGTCGTCACGCATCCTGTGGCTCGAGCAAGCGATGCCGATCGAGGCGGATTACGACATTGCTCGTCAGCAGGGAGGAGCCAACTTCCTCGAGAGTCTCCCTGACGCCGATCCGGCCTTGCCCGGCTACACGGGTATTGGCATCCGCGGGCACATCATGGAGGGGATCGATCCGGCCCATCCCGATTTTGCCGCGACGTCCTTTCGAAACGTTCCGCTCGGCGTCGACGCGACCGAATCGGATTACCACGGCATGCAGACGTTCGGCATCGTGTTCGGCTCCGGTGCGGGCAATGCGCGGGCGCGCGGTCTTCTCCCCGACGGCCAGGGCTACTACACGAACAACAGCGCGGTCATGTCTGCGCCCGAGGGTGGCCGCTCGACGCTCGTCGGCAAGTTGATCAAGGACCACAAGGTCATGTTCCAGACCGCGTCGTGGGGCAATGGAACGAGCACCACGTACACCGCCAAGTCCGCGGAGATGGACGCGCTGATCCTGAAGCACGACATCCCGGTGACGCAGAGCATGAGCAACACCGGCACGCAGAGCTCGCGGCCGCAAGCGTGGGCGAAGAACATCATCTCGGTCGGCGCGCTCTATCATTTCGGCACCGTCACTCCCGACGACGACAGCTGGGACAACGGCGGCAGCATTGGTCCTGCTGCCGACGGCAGCATCAAGCCGGACCTCGCTTTCTATTACGACCGAACGATCACGACGACGCTCGACAACGGCTACAGTGAGACGTTCGGAGGGACGTCCGGCGCGACGCCCACCGTCGCCGGGCATGTCGGGCTCACGATCGAGCTGTGGACCAACGGCGTGTTCGGCAATCCGATCATTCCCGTCGCCTCCGGCGAGGACATCGCGTCGTTCCGTTTCAAGAACCGGCCCCACTTCACGACCACGAAAGCGCTCTTGATCCATTCGGCAAAACAGTACGCTTTCGCCGGCGAAGCCGATGATCGGACACGCACCCATCAGGGCTGGGGAGTCCCCGACCTCGAGGGGATGTACAAGCGCCGGACGAGCATGCTCGTCGTGAACGAGACCGACGTCCTCCGGAACCTCGAGAAGAGCGGCTACAGCATCACGGTCGCCGCGGGAGCGCCCGACCTACGCGCGACGCTGGTCTACGCCGACAAGGAGGCCGCGGTCCCAACGACGATCCACCGCGTCAACAACCTCGATCTGAAGGTGATCGCGCCGGATCAAACGATCTACTGGGGCAACAACGGCCTCAAGGCCTCCATGACCTCGGTGGCCGGCGGCGTGCACGACGTGGTCGATACGGTGGAGAACGTCTTCGTGCAGCGGCCGCAACCGGGGATCTGGAAGATTGAGGTCATCGCCGACGAGATCAACGTGGATGCCCACCTCGAGACCCCCGGCGCCGACGCGGACTACGCGCTCGTAGTGAGCACGGGCGCCAACTGAACAGCGAGACATGCGAAGCTCACTTCGTGGTTGTCCGGTCGCCCTCGTCGTAGCCCTCGCGCTTGCAGGTTGCAGGCGGGCGCAGCCGACTCCGGACGGCTCCTCGACCCCGGGTTCAGCTGCGAGCGCGGCACCGGCTCCGCTGCCGCCGCTCTCGCCCGGTGCGCGCATCGAGGATGAGCGCAACACCATCGGCGTGTTCAAGGCGTGCGCTCCCTCGACCGTCTTCGTCACGCAGACGCGGGTCCTCGTCGACTACTTCGGGGGTGTCGCCCAGGAGGTGCCCGCGGGCTCCGGCTCGGGCTTCGTTTGGGACGATCAGGGCCACATCGTCACGAATTTCCACGTCGTCGAGGGCGCGCGCACCGTGACCGTCACGTTCCACGATCAGCAGACCTTCGAGGCGAGGGTCGTCGGCCTCGAACCGCGAAAGGACGTCGCGGTGCTCAAGGTCGACGCTGCGCCGAAGCTGTTCGTTCCGATCCGGATCGGGAAGGGTGGGGAGCTGGAGGTCGGGCAGAAGGCCATCGCGATCGGGAACCCCTTTGGTCTCGATCACACGCTCACCACTGGCGTCATCAGCGCGCTCGGTCGTCAGGTGCAAGGCGCCGGCGGTGTGACCATCCGCGACATGATCCAGACGGACGCCGCGATTAACCCGGGCAACTCCGGCGGACCGCTCCTCGACTCGACCGGCCAGCTCATCGGAATGAACACGATGATCTTCAGCAAGTCTGGATCCTCGGCCGGGATTGGCTTCGCCGTGCCCGTGGCGACGATCTCGCGCATCGTCCCGCAGATCATAAAGACAGGCCGTGCGGAGCAGCTCGGCCTCGGCATTGGCATCGATCCGATGCAGAAGCTGGAGCGCCGGCTCGGCCTTCGTGGCGTCATCGTCCTCGCCGTCCCACCGCAGAGCCCGGGCGGTAAGGCAGGCATGCGCGGGATCACGCAGACGGGGCGGGGGATTGCGCTCGGCGACGTCATCGTCGGAATCGACCAGAAGCGCATCGAGACGTTCGACGATTTCTACACCGCGCTCGACTCGCACAAACCGGACGACACGGTGAAGGTCACCGTCGTCCGAGGCGATGAGACCACGACGATGCAGGTGAGGGTCGTGGTGCTGAACCCGGCCGGCGGCAACTAAGGGTACCGAACCGTGACGCCGGTCGCCGTCCGGAGGTAGGATCCGCCTCGATGGAGAACACGCTCTCTCGCCGTCGAACCGGGCTGCCGCGTCGCGCGCTGCTCGTCGGGCTGATCACGATCGTCGGGCTCGCTTGCAAGGACCCCCCCAAGCCTGACGCCACGAGTGACTCCGGCGGAACCTCTTTGGGAGGGAGCGCCAACAAACTCAAGATCGCCGTCATTCCGAAGGGGACGACCCACGAGTTCTGGAAGAGCGTCCATGCCGGAGCGATCAAGGCATCGAAGGAGCTCGACGTCGACATCGTCTGGAAGGGGCCGCTCAAGGAGGATGACCTCAAGGCGCAGATCGACGTCGTGAACACGTTCGTCGCGCAAGGCGTCTCGGGGATCGTCGTCGCGCCGTTGAATGACAGCGCGATGCGGGCTCCGGTCAAGGCAGCGGTTCAGGCGAAGATCCCCGTCGTGGTCTTCGACTCCGACCTTCAAGGTGAGGACCACGTGAGCTTCGTGGCGACCGACAACCAAGCGGCGGGACGGATCGCTGGCGAGGCGATGGCCAAGTCGCTCGACGGCAAGGGCAACCTCATCGTCCTCCGCTACCAGGAGGGATCCGCCAGCACGCAAAACCGGGAGAAGGGTTTCCTCGACGCGGTGAAGGCAAAGCCCGAGCTGAAGCTCGTGAGCGACAATCAGTACGGCGGCGCCACGACGGAGAGCGCCTTTCAGAAGGGCGAAAGCTTGCTCATCGCGCACAAGGCACAGACCGGCGCGATCAACGGCGTCTTCACGCCGAACGAGTCGACGACGTTCGGCATGCTCCAGGCGCTGAAGAAGTCGGGGCTGAACAAGAAGGTGAGGCTCATCGGCTTCGACTCGTCCGACAAGCTGGTCGCGGCGCTGAAGGATGGCGACATCGACGGTCTCGTCGTCCAAAATCCGTTCAACATGGGCTACCTCGCGGTGAAGACGATGGCCGAGCACCTTCGCGGCAAGCCCGTCGAGAGACGGATCGACACCGGCGCCCGTCTGGTCGACAAGGCCAGTCTCGAGGACCCGGCGGTGAGGGCGATCCTCCAGCCCGACATCAAGAAGTGGCTTGGAGAGTGACGAGCATCCTCGAAGTCAGTGGCATCGAGAAGTCGTTCGGCCCCGTGTCCGTTTTGCGCGGCGTGAGCCTGAGCGTCAGGCGCGGCGAGGTGCACGCGGTGCTGGGCGAGAACGGCGCGGGCAAAAGCACCCTGATGCGGATCCTCCTCGGCGTGGAGCACGCCGATCGCGGCGAGATGAAGCTCGGTGGTCATGGGTACAGGCCTCGGAGCCCTGGAGCGGCACGCAGCGCTGGCGTGGTCATGGTGCCGCAGGAGCGCACGTTGTGCCCCGACCTCACCGTGGTCGAGAACATCGTCCTCGGTCTCGAGCCGACGTCGCGCGGCTTCGTTCGTCTTCGATACGCGCGGGCGATCGCCGAGCGAGCCCTCGGGCTCGTCACCGACGTCGAACGCCCCATTCCTCTCGACGTCCGCGCGCGGCACCTCGGCGTTGCGGATCAACAGCTCGTGGAGATCGCTCGAGCGCTCGCGCAGGGCGGTGCGGCCGACAAGGGCTCGGAAGACTCGTCCGCGCGCGTCCTCGTCCTCGACGAGCCGACGTCGAGCCTCGGCCACGACGACGCGGCACGCCTCTTCACGCGCATCCAATCGCTGAAAGCAGCAGGTCTTGCGATCATCCTCGTCACGCATTTCTTGGGTGACGTGAAGAGCCAAGCTGATCGCTATACCGTCCTTCGCGATGGCACCGTGCAAGGCGAAGGCGATCCGAAGTCGACGCCTCCGGAACAGATCGTCCACGAGATGCTCGGTCGCGAGCTCGAGGCATCACGCGATGACAGCGCCGGCAGTCACCGAGGCGACGCTGCCGCAGATGCCGACGTCCTGCTGGACGTGAATGCGCTCGGAGGCCGCTCCGCGCGTCCTCGCAAAGCAACCTTGGTCTTGCGACGCGGCGAGGTGCTCGGGATCGCCGGCCTCGTCGGCTCGGGCCGCACCGAGCTTCTTCGCCTCATCGCCGGCCTCGACTCACCCGTCGAGGGAACGATCCGTCTGCGCGCCGAAAGGGGAGTCGGGCTGCTCAGCGAGGACCGCGGCGGCGAGGGCCTCATGCTCGGCCGCTCGATTGCGGACAACGTCACCCTTTCGCGACGCGGCCCGTTCCTGTCCCTGCCGCGCAAGGTCCTCGCTGAGGGCGCACGGTGGATTGGCGAGCTGTCGATCAAAACGAGCGGTCCCGAGCAGGCGGCGTCCGAGCTTTCCGGAGGGAACCAGCAAAAGGTGCAGATTGCACGGCTCCTTCGCGAGGACTACGACGTCCTTTTGTTCGACGAGCCGACGCGTGGAATCGACGTCGGGAGCAAGGCACAGGTCCTGTCGCTGGTCCGCGATCTCGCGCGGCGAGGGAAGGGGATCATCCTCGTGTCGAGCCAACTCGACGAGCTGGTCTCGACATGCGATCGGATTGCCGTCCTCCGTCGTGGAGAGCTCGACGCACCGCGTCCGGCAGCGGAGCGGACGGAAGAGCAGCTCCTCCTGGAGGCCTCGTCGTGAGCTTTCTCCCGGCTCGCCGGCCGCCGTGGCTTGGCCCGCTCCTGGCCGTGCTCGTCGTCTTCGGCGTCTTTGCCGCGCTCACGCCGGATACGTTTCTGCGGACCCAGAACCTCTTGACGATGACGCGGCAGACGGTGGTCGTCGCGATCTGTGCGCTCGGGATGACGATGGTGATCGTGACCGGCGGGATCGATCTTTCGACCGGCTCGCTCGTCGCGCTCACGACCGTGCTCGTCGCGCGTCTCCTCAAGGGTGGGGCGAGCCCGCTCGTCGCCGTCCTCGGAGCCCTCGTCGTCGCGGCTGCCGTCGGCGCGACGATCGGGACCCTCGTCGGGCGGTTCAAGATGATGCCGTTCGTCGTCACCTTGGGAGCGATGACGGTCCTCCGCGGAGCCGCGAAGGGCCTGGCGCAGGAACAGAAGATCGACTGCGATACGAAGGGACTGGAGAAGCTCCTGTCGGCGGACCTCTCGGCCCCGGGACTGTGGATTGCGCTCGCCCTCGCCGTCCTCGTCGCTCTCCTCCTCGGCTACACTCGTTTCGGACGCCACGTCTTCGCCGTCGGCAGCAACGAGGCCGCCGCTCGGTTGTGCGGTATCGACGTGGCGCGCGTGAAGATCCTCGTTTACGCGCTCTCGAGCGTTCTGTTCGGCGTGGCGGGGGTGATGGAGCTCTCCACCCTCACCGTCGGTGACCCCACCGACTCGATCGGCCTCGAGCTCGATGTCATCGCGGCCGTGGTCATCGGTGGCGCGCCGCTCGCAGGCGGCGACGGTAGCATCGTGGGATCGGTCCTCGGCGCGCTCCTCATGACAATCATCAAAACCGGCGCGGTCCACAAGGGCATGCCGAGCTGGACGCAGGAGATCGCGACGGGCGCCATCATCGTCGTCGCCGTGGCCATCGATCGTGCGCGCCACGCTCGTGGCCGCCGCTAGCGTTGAACGACGTGCCGGATGGCCGTGTTAGGCTCTCCGCGCTCGACATTGGACGTCGAAGGAGGCCACGATGCGCTTGAAAGACAAGATCGCCCTCGTTACCGGAGCAAGCCGCGGCATCGGTTACGCGAGCTGCCTCGCGCTCGCCAAGGAAGGCGCGACGATCGTCGGGACCGCGCGCACGGGTAAGGATCTCGAGGCGCTCGAGAAGGCCGTCTCCGCCGCGGGCGGCAAGGCGAAGAGCTTCGCCTGCGATGTCACCAAGTCTGCCGAGGTCGCGGCCTGCGTGAAGCAGACGATCACCGACTTCGGGCGGATCGACATTCTCGTGAACAACGCCGGGATCGGTGGCTATCGGCCATTCCTCGATTGGAGCGAGGACGACTACGACAAGATCATGGAGACCAACGCCAAGTCGACGTGGCTGTTCTGCAAGGAAGCGATCCCGCACATGCTCACGCAGGGCGGCGGAAACATCGTCAATGTCTCGAGCGTCGCTGGCCTCCAGGGGTACCCGAACGAAGGCATCTACTGCATGTCCAAGTTCGCGCAGGTCGCGCTCTCGCAGTCGCTCGACCGCGAGTTTTATCAACGCAACATCAAGGTGAGCCTCGTCTGCCCTGGCGGGGTAGAGACCCATTTTGCCATCGGTGACGGACGTACCTACGACGGCGCCAGCATGAAGGGCTTCTCCACCCCAGAAGACGTCGCCGAGGCGGTCGTGCTCGCGGTGCTCCCGCGGGAGCGCTCACGCATCGTCAACATCATCCTGCGTCCGATGAACGAGATGACCTGAGGGTCACGCGACCTTCGCTGAAAAACGCTGTGTTGCGGCGACGAGCGTGTTCTCGAGCAAGCATGCGATCGTCATCGGGCCGACACCGCCGGGCACCGGGGTGATCGCTCCGGCGATCTCGGCCACCTCGGCGTACGAAACGTCGCCGACGAGCTTCGTTCGCTGCGTCTCGTTCGGGCCGCCTGCGACAATGATGCGGTTCATCCCGACGTCGATCACGACGGCGCCCGGCTTCACCCAGTCGGCGCGTACGAGCTCGGCCTTGCCTACGGCGACGACGAGGACGTCGGCCTCACGGCACACCGCGGCAAGGTCCTTCGTGCGCGAGTGCGCGATCGTCACCGTGGCGTGTGCCGCGAGAAGAAGCTGCGCCATCGGTTTGCCGACGATGTTGGATCGACCCACGACGACGGCACGGGCTCCCTGGAGCTTCACCGCGGCAAGATCGAGGAGCTTCATCGCACCCCGTGGGGTGCACGGGACGAGGCCGGGTCTCCCCGAGGCCAGCAGCCCGGCGTTGATGGGGTGGAATCCATCGACGTCCTTGTCCGGGCGAACCGCATCGAGCACCTTCTGCTCTCGGATGTGTGACGGCAGCGGGAGCTGGACGAGGATCCCATCGACGGCCTCGTCGGCATTCAGCCCGTCGAGGAGCGCGAGCAGCTCCGCCTCCGTCGTGGCGGCGGGCAGCGTGTGGAGCTTGCCGCGGATCCCGACTTCGGTCGAAGCCTTCTGTTTGTTGCGCGTGTAGACGTGGCTCGCCGGATCGTCGCCGACGAGGACGACCTCGAGGCCGGGCGGACGACCGTGGGCGGCCACGAATGCGGAGACGCCCGCGGCGACTTCCGCCCGCACGCTCTCGGCCAGCTTCTTCCCATCGAGGATCGTCGCGCTCATCGTCCCGAGGTTACTCGACAGGTCCATGGAGCGTCCACGGGATGGGCACGCGTCAATTCCACGCGAAGCGGAACTATTTGAGCGTGACGCGGAGATCGTCGATGACGACGCAGTCGCCTATGGCCGCGTTCGCTACGCCGGCTTGGGCAACGATGACTGCACCCTTCTTGACGCTGACGGAGCTGCCCTTGACTCGTGTCCACGCTGCGCCGATCGACTGGGAGCTCGAGGACGTGCCTTCGACCACGAGCCGGACGGACGCGGTCGACGGTGTGGTGTGCCCCGTGACCTGGCGTGCGTACGCCTCGACCGAGGCCGAGTCCGACACGGGCATGGTCGCGGTGACCTCGAGAAACATCCCGCCCGCGACGACCGCGCAGATCGTGCACGCTCCTCCGGTCCTGCCGTTCGGTTCGTAGGTGGTCAGCGCGCCGTTCGTCGTCTTGATGCCCGTGCATGCGCCGGCCGACCCGAACGTCTCCTGGACCACGGGCGTGTCCTCGGGGGACGCGTCGACTGCGGCGTCGGCTCGTGCGGCGCTGTCCTGGCTCGTTCCGCCGTCGGTGCCGGATGTCACCGGGACGTCGCGACCAGGGGGCGAACCGAAACCGTCAGGTGCTCCAGCCGAGCCGGAAGAGGTGGCGCCACTCGACGAGCCGTTCGCCGACGGATCGTCGAGCGCATCGGCGCCCGTGAGCGCATTGCACGCGGCTGCGCCGATGGCGAACACGAGTAGACGGCCGAAGTGCCCCACACCTCGACGATAGCATCGCTTGGCGCGTTACTCGAAATGGAAGACGCGCGCCAAGATGCGGTCGAGATGGTCGAGGTCCTCGTACGGAATGGAGATCTCACCCTTCTTCGCGTTACGCGGGTCCGATCTCACGAGGACTTTGGTACCGGCCGCACGCGTGAGGCGCTGCTCGAGATCGCGAACCGCAGACGATTTTCCGGGGGCAGTCTTGTCCTTCTGATCGCCGGGTTGGCTTTTTTCCTTGGCGGCGCGGACGAGCGCTTCGGCCGCACGCACGCTCATCCGACCGCGGACCACCTTCTCCGCAAGCTCCTCGATCTTCGAGGCGTCGGGAGCGCCCAGCAGCGCGCGCGCGTGACCCTCACTGAGCTCGCCCGAGATGACGCGCGAACGAACGCGCGGCGGGAGCTTGAGCAGCCGAAGCGAGTTGGCGATCGTCGTTCGATCCTTCCCGAGTCGCTCCGCGAGGGTCTCCTGCGTGTAGCCGTGCTCGCGCGTGAGTCGATCGAGCGCTTCAGCGAGCTCGACGGCGTTTAGATCCTCGCGCTGCACGTTCTCGATGAGCGCGAGCTCGAAGGCGACCTTCGGCGTGACGTCCTTGACGACGACGAGGACCTCTTTGAGGCCCGACTTCTGCGACGCACGCCATCGCCTCTCGCCCGCGATGATCTCGAGCTTGTCATGCCCTGCAACGCGTCGGACGACGATTGGCTCGAGGAGCCCGTGCTCCGTTATCGATGCGGCGAGCTCGTCGAGTTTGTCCTTCGCGAAATGCTGTCGTGGTTGGCCCTTCTGCGGAACGAGCTTTTCGATGGGGCACGAGAAGATGCTCTTGTCCGTCTTGTCGCCATGGGCGGCTGCCTGCGGCGCCGCGGGGAGCAGGGCATCGAGCCCACGGCCAAGAGCGCGACGTTTGCTCGGATCCATCAACGTGCGCCCCGGTTCTCGCGGCCCCGCGTGGACGCCGGGATCGCGCGGTTGTGCTTGTGGAGAAGCTCTCGGGCGAGCGCGAGGTAACCCTGCGATCCCTTCGAGGATACGTCGTAGAGGATGACCGGCTTGCCGTGGGACGGCGCTTCCGAGAGACGCACGTTCCGAGGGATGACGCTGTCGAAGACGAAGAAATGTTTCTTCACTTCATCGGCGACCTGATGCGCGAGGTTGTTGCGTGGGTCGAACATCGTGAGAACGACGCCTTCGACCTCGAGATCGGTGTTCATTCCGTTCTTCACGCGATCGATCGTGGCCATCAGGTGCGTGAGACCCTCGAGCGCGAAGTACTCGCACTGGAGCGGTACGAGCACCGAGGTCGTCGCAGCGAGCGCGTTCAGCGTGAGCAGGCCGAGCGATGGCGGACAGTCGACGAAGACGTAGTCGAAGCGGGGGAGGAGCGACGCCAGCGCGTCCTTCAGCTTGAGAGCGCGCTTGGGATCGTCGACGAGCTCGATCTCTGCGGCCACGAGGTCCTGCGTGGCGGGTGCAAGGGTGAGCTTCGGGACCTCGGTCGGCACCAGCACGTCCTCGAGCGAGACAGCGCCGATGAGCACGTCGTAGATGGTCCGCTCGCGCGTGCCTGAACGCACGCCGACGCCGGAGCTCGCATTGCCTTGCGGATCCATGTCGAGAAGGAGTGTCCGCTTCTCGGCAGTGGCGATGCTCGCGGCGAGGTTCACTGCGGTCGTCGTCTTCCCGACGCCGCCCTTCTGGTTGACGACGCAGATGACGCGGCACGCGTGCGGACGTGCACCAGGGAGGTCGGCCGCTCTTGCGGTATCGATCGGGATCGCCACGCACGTCCTCTCTAGACCCGAGCGACCGACGACCGCAACGGGCGCGCCCACTGTCGACGCGCGCAAATCGGTGGAGGTTTTTTGACGCTAGATGCCAGCGTAGTACGGTGTGTCCAGATGTAGCCAAACGTAGGCTACATCGAATCGAGCAACGCTTCATGCACGGCAGCGAAGCGGCTCGAACCGGGGAGACCATGCGCGACGCTCTTTCGAATGTGCTGGGCCAGAACGAGGACGACATCGGCGTCGACCGCATTCTGGCTGCTGCCTTCTTCAGGAAGCGTCCGCTCCAGGCGGGATCCTCGGCTCATGTGGTTCTCCTCGCGGATCGCCGAGCGGTCCGTGAGGGGTGTGACGTCACGGGCTTCCTTCACAAAGGACAACGGCGATGAGCGTTCCGAAGAGCTACCGGAGCATCGAAGAGTTCGAGCGTGAGGCCATCCGGCCTGACCTCAAATACGGCTTCTCACTCGATGACTTGATGCAAGACACGACCTTCGAAGGATCCGATCTTCTCTTCGACGACACCGTCGACGAGTACGACCCGGACCAGGAGGACGACGACGACGACTACTGAGCCCCGCCTGCGCGGAGGTTGCTTCCACTACTTCTCTTCTTCGCTTCTTCCCTCCCGGGAAAAACCGCCTCCGGACGACGCCTCTCGTCCGGAGGTTTTTCTTTTGAAGTTCAGGCGGCTAGGGACCAGGACAGCGTCATCGCGGCGGTCAGCTCCGCGCGGATGCCGGCGAGCGCGCAGGCGAGAGCGTGGGTCGTGTCAACGGGCCAGCCGTCGGTGGTGAGCTCGCCGACGAGCTCGTCGAGCGCGACGAGCGCGCGGGGCGCGAGGTCCTGGAGGCGTTTCCATTCGAGGTCGGCGTTCAGATCGAGGCTCTCGGTCAGCTCGATCTCGCGTGCGAGGAACGCGCAGTAGGCGAGGAGATCGTCACGCGCATCGACCGGCTTCAAGGCGATTTCCCAGAGGACCGTCGCCGTGCGCGTCACGTGCCGTTCGAGGCAGTCCCATTCGGAGGACGGGGTCGTCGTTCGAATGGTGCGCAGGGCGCGTCGGCCGCCGAAAGAGCGAAGGATGCTGGCATCGAGCCGTTCGCGGAGGAGAGCGTTCGTCATGCACCCTCTCGTTGCAGCTGGCGTGCCGCTCCAGGGCGTCATCGGAACATCAAAAGCGTCATCGCCGTGACGATCTCGGGCGCAGGCGGGGCAAGGGCAGAGTGGAACCCGAAAGAGATCCGCGACGACGCTTGACCCGTAACCCGTAGAAAGTATTGTGGGCGGCCCTCAAATGGAAGTCACCCTTCAGCGGATTTCGCCCGTCGTCATGGAGCTATCGGTGGAGATCCCCGCCGACCTCGTGAAGGCCCAGGTCGACAAGGCCTATCTCACCCTTGGCAAGAAGGCGCACGTCAAAGGGTTCCGGCCCGGAAAGGCGCCACGCGATGTTCTCTCGCGTCTGTTCGGACCGCAGGTCGCCACCGACGTCGCCAACGCGATCGTCAGCGACACGCTGCCGAAGGTGCTGAGCGACAAGAATCTCACGCCGGTGAACCAGCCGTCGGTCGAGGCCGAAAATGCGTTGGATCCGAAGAAGGCCTTTTCCTACAAGGCGCGCTTCGAGGTTCAGCCCGACATCGAGGACGCGAAGTACGAAGGCTTCGAGCTCTACCGCCCGAAGGTGGAGGTGCCCGACACGGCCATCGAGGAGCAGCTCGAGCAGCTTCGCCAGCGCAACGCCGCGTTGAAGGAGCCCGAGCCTGCGCGTCCGGCGCAGAAAGGCGACGTCGCGTCGATCGATTTCACGCTTACGGTCGACGGCAAAGAAGTGAAAGACGGCGGAGGGCAGGGCGTGCAGCTCGAGCTCGGCGCCGGTCAGGCCCTTCCCGAGATCGACACCGCGCTCATCGGCAAGAACACCGGCGACACCTTCACCGCGGCGCATACATTTCCCGCCGAGCACCCGCGCGAAGACTTCCGCGGCAAGGTGGGCACCTTCGCGATCAAGATCGCGGATCTCAAGGAGCGGGTCCCACCCGCGTTGGATGACGAGTTCGCCAAGGACATCGGCTTCGATACGCTGATCGCGCTTCGGGCCGACGTGCATACGAAGCTCGAGAAGGCGCACAAGGACCGTTCGGAGACGACCGTCGCCGAGCAGATCGTCGCCAAGCTGAACGAGCACAACCCGTGTGACGTGCCGCCATCGCTCGTCGAGCAACAGTCCCGTATCATGGAGCAAGAGGTCGTGATGAGCGCCCGCCGAGCGGGTCAGCGCTTCACGAAGGAGCAAGCCGAGGCGCTCCACCAGGCCATCGTGGCCGATGCCGAGCGAAAGGTACGGGCGGGCCTGGTCATGGCCGCGATCGCGAAGAAGAACGAGTTCAAGGTCACGGACGAGGACATGGAAAAAGGCATGCAGGAGCTTGCCGCCGAGACGGGGAAGAACGTCGCCAAGCTGCGGGTCGAGTACCGCGAAAAGTCGAAGAGAGACATTCTCATCGGCATGATCCTCGAAGACAAAATCCTGGATTTCATCGAGTCGAAGTCCAAGATCACCGAGGGCGACCCGCCGAAGGCCGCAGCGACCGCGGCGACCGACCCCACTGCGGCGACGGACACCAAGAACGAGCCGGCCGAAGCGGCATCGAAGCCCAAAGACAAGAAGTCCGAAAAGTCGGCACAGAAGAAGGAAGGCTGATCAATGAAAAGGCCCGAGACGCGAGCTCAGGCGCTCGAGGTGATGGAGCGCCACAAGGACGTCCTGATCCCGAATGTCGTCGAGACCACTCACCGTGGCGAGCGCGGATGGAGCATTTTCGACCGCCTGCTCAAGGACCGCATCGTGTTTCTCTACGATGAGATCCACGACATGCTCGCGAACGTCATCATCGCTCAGTTTCTCTTTTTGGAGAGCGAGGATCCCGACAAGGAGATCATGGTCTACATCAACAGCCCCGGCGGCGTTGTGACCAGCGGTCTCGCGATCCACGACACGATGGGCTACGTCCGCTGCGACGTTTCGACGACCTGCCTCGGCATGGCGGCATCGATGGCGGCTGTGCTCCTCGCGGCCGGCGCGAAAGGTCGCCGCAACGCGCTGCCGAATGCCCGCATCATGATCCACCAGCCCATGGGCGGTGCACGGGGTCAAGCCTCGGACATCGAGATCCAGGCCCGTGAGATCCGGCACCTCAAGGAGGTGCTCACCGACATTCTCACGAATGCGACTGGCAAGAACAAGGACCAGGTCCTCAAGGACATCGATCGTGACTTCTACCTAGGTGCCGCAGCGGCCAAGGAGTACGGCCTCATCGACAACGTGATGCTGCCTCCAGCAAAGAAGAAGACCGACGCGAAGGAGAAGTGAGGGAGCTCGACGGGGTGGATGGCCCGCGAGACAAGAGCGCGCGTACGGTGGGGCTGACGCAAGACGAGACGGCATGACCGCGGCCCCAGCCGGCGCAGCGCGCACGTCTCCTGACTGCCCGAACCCCACAAGCTTGCGATGAAGTTGGTACGGGAATAAGCTTCCGAAAAGACGAGGCGGGTTTTGGAGCGGCGCAGAGACGATCACACCAGCGGGAATCTGAGCTGCTCCTTCTGCGGTAAGTCGCAGAAGGAGGTCAAGAAGCTCATCGCCGGACCTACGGTCTACATCTGCGATGAGTGCATTGGTCTCTGCAACGACATCATCGCGGAGGAAGTGGAGAAGGACGAGCCCTACGCTGGCTCGACACCGATCCCGAAGCCTTCCGAGATAAAGGCCATCCTCGACGACTACGTGATCGGTCAGGACCGCGCGAAGAAGATCCTCGCTGTCGCCGTCCACAATCACTACAAGCGCATCGACTCGCGGATGGCAGCCGACGACGTCGAGCTCGCGAAGTCGAACATCCTGTTGCTCGGCCCCACCGGCTCCGGCAAGACGCTGCTCGCGCAGACGCTTGCGAAGATCCTCCACGTCCCATTTGCGATCGCCGACGCCACGACGCTCACCGAGGCCGGCTACGTCGGCGAGGATGTCGAGAACATCATCGTGCAGCTCCTCCAGAACGCCGACCATGACGTCGAGCGCGCTCAGCGGGGCATCGTCTACATCGACGAGATCGACAAGATCAGTCGCAAGAGCGACAACCCGAGCATCACCCGTGACGTCTCGGGCGAGGGCGTCCAGCAAGCCCTCCTCAAGATCATCGAGGGCACGATCGCGAACGTCCCGCCGAAGGGTGGGCGCAAGCACCCCCAGCAGGACTTTCTCCAGGTCGACACCACCAACATCCTCTTCATCTGCGGCGGCGCGTTCGTCGGCCTCGATCAGATCGTGCAGCGCCGGATCGGCCAGCAGACGCTCGGCTTCGGCGCGGACATCAAGAGCAAGAAGGACTTCAAGCTCGGCGAGCTCCTCATCCGTGTCGAGCCCGAGGATCTCCTCAAGTTCGGGCTCATCCCCGAGTTCATCGGCCGCTTGCCCGTGATCGCGACGCTGCACGAGCTGAACGAGGACGCGCTCATCGACATCTTGACGAAGCCGAAGAATGCGCTCGTGAAGCAGTTCCAGAAGCTCTTCGAGATGGATGGCGTGAAATTGAAGTTCACGAAGACCGCGCTCTCCGCCGTCGCTCGCGAGGCTCTCGCGCGCAACGCGGGCGCCCGCGGGCTCCGCGCGATTCTCGAGGGATCGCTGCTCGACATCATGTACGACGTGCCTTCGCGCTCCGGCATCAAGGAAGTCGTGATCAACGAAGAAGTGGTCACGAAAGGCGAGGCGCCTCTCATCGTCTATCAGAAGGAAGCGGAGCTCGCCTGAGCGCCGCGGGCGGCGCCATCGCCGTCTCCGCTTCGCGCCGCCTTCACTCCTATCGCACTGTCGCGTCACTCCTAGCCGAGGCGGACGAACGTCACGAGGATGAGGAGCGCAACGACGATGAGGGATCCGACGGTCCCGTAAAGGTCGTGGCGCTTCTTTCGCGCGTCGATGTCGGTCGTCGCGGCGTCCCCGCGAGCGGCACGGGCCTTCACGATCGCGCGCGCGTTGAACATCTCCGCGTGGCTGAGGACGACGAGCAGGAGGACACACAGGAGCTTGCCGTGCAGCCAACCCATCTTCATGAGGGCGGGGTTCTGGGCGATGAAACCCGCGCCACTGACGATCGATCCGATGATCGCTGGCAGCTCGATTTTCGTCACCACAGCGGCGGAGAGCGCCTCGCGGTCGTCACGGACCGCGGGGGCGATCCCGTTTGCCCGTGAGCCCTTCATGAGCTGAAGCTGAGCGAAACCCGCGCCGAGATAGGCGGCGAAGGACACGAGGTGGATGAGGAGGAGGCCGCTCGAGAGCACGAGTGAGGAGTACACCGATGCCGGTCGGGCGAAAAGGAGCTAGAGCTCCGGAATCCAACGGGGCAGTTGGGGTGTTCCCCCAAGTTCGCGTGGACGCGCCTTTGTGAAAGAGCGGGTTCCGGGGTAAAACCCTGGCTACAACCATGTTCTTCAAGAGCGACGACGGCAAGCCCGGACCGAAGAAGCGAACCGTTCCTCTGCTCCCTCTGCGGGACATCATCGTGTTCCCGCACATGGTCAGTCAGCTCTTCGTCGGGCGCGAGCGCTCGATCAACGCGCTCGATGCGGCGATGGCGCGCGACAAGGACATCTTCCTCGCCGCGCAGAAGAACGCAAAGACGAACGAGCCCACGCCGGAGGACATCTTCCAGGTCGGCACGCTCGGCACGATCATGCAGCTACTGCGTCTCCCGGACGGCACGGTCAAGGTGCTCGTGGAAGGGAAGAAGCGCGCGAAGGTGAAGAAGTTCCCTCAGACGGAGGAGTATTTCCTCGTCGAAGTCGAGGAGGTCACCGAGAACAGCGCGAAGGGCGTCGAGGTCGAGGCCCTCATGCGTTCGGTGCAGGCCGCCTTCGAGATGTACGTGAAGTTGAACAAGAAGGTTCAGCCCGAAGTCCTCATGAGCGCGCAGACGATCGACGACGCCGCACGCCTCGCCGACACCATCGTCGCCAACCTCCCGACCATCAAGCTCACCGACCGCCAGGCTCTCCTCGAGATGGAGGATGCGGTCAAACGCCTCGAGCGCCTCCACGAGTTGATGCAGGCCGAGATCGAGATTCTCCAGGTCGAGAAGAAGATCCGTTCTCGCGTCAAGAAGCAGATGGAGAAGACGCAGAAGGAATACTACCTGAACGAGCAGATGCAGGCGATCCAGAAGGAACTGGGTGGCGGCGACCGCGACGAGTTCAAGAACGAGATTCACGAGATCGAGGAGCAACTCAAGACCAAGCGCATGAGCAAGGAAGCTCTCGCGAAGGTGAAGAAGGAGCTCAAGAAGCTCAAGATGATGCATCCGACGAGCGCCGAAGCGACCGTCGTCCGGAACTACATCGACTGGATCATCGGGCTGCCCTGGTACGACAAGAGCGAAGAGAACTACGATCTCGTCAAGGCGGAGGAGATCCTCGAAGAGGATCACTACGGTCTCAAGAAGATCAAGGAGCGCATCCTCGAGTACCTCGCGGTCCAAGCCCTGACCAAGAAGCTGAAGGGGCCTGTTCTTTGTTTTGTCGGGCCGCCGGGAGTCGGAAAGACATCGCTTGCGAAGAGCATCGCGCGCGCAACGGGCCGCAAGTTTCAGCGCCTGTCGCTCGGCGGGGTGCGTGACGAGGCCGAGATCCGCGGTCACCGCCGGACGTACATCGGCGCGCTACCGGGCAAGTTGATCCAGAATCTGAAGAAGGTCGCGACGAACAACCCGGTATTTCTCCTCGACGAGATCGACAAGATGTCGACCGATTTTCGCGGCGATCCGGCGGCGGCACTCCTCGAAGTGCTCGATCCCGAGCAGAACCACGCGTTCAACGATCACTATCTCGACCTCGACTACGACCTCTCCGACGTCATGTTCATCACGACGGCGAACACGCTCTCGGGCATCCCGATCCCGCTCCAGGACCGGATGGAGATCATCCAGCTGTCCGGGTACACCGAGTTCGAGAAGATGAACATCGCGGTCAAATACCTCGTCCCACGCCAGACGAAGGACTGCGGCCTCGAGGACGTGCCCTTCACGTTGAGCGAGAACGCGATCCGCACCGTCATCCACCACTACACGCGCGAGGCGGGCGTTCGCTCCCTCGAGCGCGAGATCGCCTCGATCTGCCGTAAGGTCGCACGCCATGTCGTCGCCGAGGGCAAAGAGAAGCCGATCGACGTCGTCGCCAAGAACGTTCCGGTTTATCTCGGCGTTCCGAAGTTCCGACTCAACAAGAAGGAGGAGCGCGACGAGATCGGCCTCACGAACGGCCTCTCGGTCACGAACTCCGGAGGCGGCGAGCTCCTCGCTTGCGAAGTCGCCGTCGTTCCCGGCAAGGGAAAGCTTGCGATCACGGGCCTCCTCGAGAAGGGTATGGAGGAGAGCGCCCAGGCCGCGATGAGCTACGTGCGCTCACGGGCCACGATTCTCGGCCTCGAGCCCGATTTTTATCAGAAGGTCGACGTCCACGTTCACTTCCCGGAGTTCATCCGCAAGGATGGTCCGTCGGCGGGCGTGACGATGGCCACCTCGCTCGCGAGCGCGTTGATCAAGGTGCCGGTAAAGCGCGATCTCGCGATGACCGGGGAGCTCACGCTGCGCGGTCGCGTCCTCGCGATCGGTGGGCTCAAAGAAAAGCTCCTCGCCGCCCACCGCGCGGGGATCACGACCGTCGTCATCCCGCGCGAGAACCGCAAGGACCTCCGTGAGGTCCCGCGGCGAGTGCTCAAAGCCACCCGCATCGTGCTCGTCGAGCACGCGGACGAGGTGCTGCGCGAGGCGCTGTGCCTCTCCGACGCCGATGCAATCTTCGGCTCGCCGCGTGAGTCGTGGGAGTACGTCGATGGCGAGCTGGTGGTAAAGCACGGCAAAGCTCCCGATGGCGACGGTGCATCGCCGGTGCGCCCACCGGCAACCGAGTCAGCGCCCGTTCCGGTGCCGTCCGGCAACGCGTAAACGAGAGGGACACCGAGGACCGGGACGTGGGCGGCTGATTTGGCGGTGGGAACCTCTCCGCTGCGTTGCTGTCAGGTTCTCCATGCAGCGATATCGCGTGGGGTTGTTCTTCTCCCGTTCGGGCTTGGGCTCGGCGCTGCTCGCTTTCCTCGCGCTCGGGGCCGCGCCGGCCGCGGCGGACACGGTCGCCGGCACTCGCTTCGATCTGCGGGAGCGCGTTCACAGCGTCGACGTGCGTTTGGAGCATGGTCACGCGACGCTGGTCGTGACGCGGGTCGTCGACAACGCTGCGCCAAGAAGCGATCAGGCGATGTTCCACATCGACCTGCCGCCGGGCGCGGTGGCGACCCGATTGCGCGCGGCGGGTACGGGCCCGCACGGCGAAGCGGTGTGGTTCGAAGGTGAGCTCATGGAGGCCGAGGCGGCGGCCCAAAAGTACACCGAGCTCACCGGTATCGGCGGCTACTACCCCAAAGACCCCGCGCTCCTTTCCTGGCGCTCGCAGCGGCATCTCGCGCTCCAGGTCTTTCCGGTAATGGGTCGAGGCTCGAAGACGGTCGAGTACACGATGCAAATGCCGATGGAGTACGCGGACGGGGTGTACCGGATGACCCTGCCGCAGCTCGGCACCGGAGAGCTGCCGGCAAAGGTAAGGGTGACGCCGGCCAACCCCGAGGAGACCGTGGAGATCAACGGCGTGGGCGTCGCCGCAGGCTCGGCGGTGATCGCTTCGCGAGAGCTCGAGGTGCGGCTCAAGCCGCGTGGTGTGCCCGCCCTCGAAGGTGCTCTCGCATCGTTCGGCTTCGCGTCCGCGCGCGTCCTCGTGCATGCGCGCGTCGCAGCCGCGCCGCGGCTCGGTCAGACGCCGGCGCACGCCGCGGTCGTGGTGCTCCTCGATACCTCTCGCTCGATGGAGGATGACGTGCCGTCCGAGCTCGCGGCGGCCCGAGCGTACCTCTCTCACTTTCCGAGCGCCGATGTCGAGGTGATGACGTTCGATCGCAAGGTCCGTTCGCCTTTTGGCGGACCGTTGCCCGTTCGCGAGGCCCTCGCGCGCCTGTATTCCTTCGCGCCTGCGGTCTCGAACGGGAGCCGGATCGACGACGCGATGGCTCGAGCCGATGCCCGGCTCGGGAAGTCCACCGCTGGCGCGCGGCGGATCCTGCTTTTGACCGATCTCCGCACGCGCGAAGCACTCACCCCCGAGCGGTTCGCCGCACACCCATTGGCGAGCGGAGCCGTCCTTCACATCGCGACGCTCGCGTCTCATCCGAACGTGCAGCTCGAACGTGATGACCAGAGCCCGTGGTCGAAGCTTCCACGATCGACCGGAGGTCTCCTCTGGCATGCATCGTTCGATGGCGCGCTCAACGACACGTCACGGGCCGTGTTCGAGGAGTGGGTCCGGCCGAAACGTATTCAGAGGGTTACGGTGAAAGGTCTACCGGGTCTCGTCGCTCCGAACGAGCTCCTGGAGGGAGCGGGGATCGAGCACCTGGCGATCGAAGGAGCGGAGGTTGCGCAGTTTTCGATCGAGGGCGAGCTCTGGTCGCGCAGTGTGCGGTGGTCGGCGTCATCATCGGCCGGCGAGGCGCGGCGGTGGGCGGGTCTCGTGTTCGGGTCGACGTTGCTCGGCGAGCTATCGGAGGCGGAGCAGATGACGCTTGCGATGCACGGCCGTGCGGTCTCGCCGGTCACGAGCTTCCTCGCGATCGAGCCCGGGGTCCGGCCTTCGACCGAGGGTCTCGAGGTCGGCGAGAGTGGCGTCGGCGGGGGCGTCGGCACGGCGCAGGGGTTTGGTACTGGATTCGCGCGCTACGGCAGCGGGAATACGCCGGGCATCGATCGGCAGGGCTTCGTTGATCGGGCGCTCGCGACCGCGCTCGCCGCGTGCGCGGTACGTGGTCGCACCGGCAGGGCGTCGATCGAGTCGACCCGCGCGGAGGTCGTCGACGTTCGCGACGTCGAGCTCGGACCCGCGCGCGACGCGAAGGCGGAGGCATGCATTACCGAGCAGCTCTGGACGGTGATGCTGCCCGGCGCGTTCATCGAGGAGCATGCGACGTGGAACGCGGCGACGCGTCCTTGAGCGTGGCATGCGGCCCCGCCGAGCATTGCGCCTGATTCCGCGGTGGGGGCGTCGATCTTGATCGAACGGCCCCCGCCGCGCGTAGTAATCTCTTCCATGTGGGGCTCAAGAAAGTAGTCATCGGACTCGTGGTCGTTGCCGTCCCTGTAGGATGCAGCTTCCAAGATCTCGGGGACTTCAGCAGTGGGCGCGACGCGGCAGGTGCCGTTTCGCTCGACTCCGGCGTATCCGAGTCCGGCGCCCACGATGCGGGCTCAGCGGACGCGAGCCCAGCCAGCGATGGAACATGCAGCGGGAGCTGCGCCTGCGAAGCCGACTGCACCCGCACCTGCAGCGGTCGTGGCTGCGCGTTCGAGTGCAACGGCAACGGAAGGTGCGTCTTTCATTGCCCGTCCGGTGGTTGCACGAGCATCGTCTCCGGTAACGGAAGTGGAGAACTCTTCTGCGAGGGCGGTGGCTGCTCGATCGAATGCACGCTGAACGGGGCTTGCCACATCGTCGCGTGCGCCGGCGGTGACTGCCACGCCGTGTGCAAAAGCGCGGCGGCCCTTTGCGACAACAGCTGCACCGCCCCGACCTGCTCCTGACACGATTTCCACGGCGGCGGCGTTCACCAGCGCGTGTCGCGCCGGAACAGCTCGCCATCGAGGCTCTCGGCGAAGCTGGGTGACCCGCCTTCGCTGACGAAGTGCGTGACGGCGGCGACGACGTGCGGTGCTCGGAGGATCGCGCGATGGCCCAATCCGTTCGTCTCCAGGAGCGAGCCGCGGGGAGCGATCTCCACCAGAGCGCGTCCGTGCTCGAACGAGACGACCGGATCCTCACGGTCATGGACGACGAGGAGGGGCGCCTGGAGGCGGGCGACATCGAGCCGAGCGTCGATCTCCGCAAAGGGAATCTCGTACCGTGCCTCGAGCCGCGCGAGCATCGCCTGCTGGACCGTGGGCTCGAGCTGGAGCGCCTTCGCGAACATCGACGCAAACTGCACCGGCGTCGTCGGCGGCGCCACGAGCGCGAAGCGAGCCGCCTCCAGCCCGAGTCGCGTCGCAAGGAGCGCCGCCGCGCCACCCACGGAATGCCCGATGATCGCATGTACCGGGCCCACGGTCTTGGCGACGGCGCACAGCGCACGAGCATGTTCGATCACCGAAGCGAGCGGAAGTGACGAGTCGCCGTGACCGGGAGCATCGAACGTGACCACGCGCAGCCCACGTTCGAGCAGGGGAGGGACGAACGTTGCCAGTTGCGAGCCGCGACCCTCCCATCCGTGAACGAGGAGCACGGTCGGTGGATCGTCGAACGTTGCGCCCGCCGAGGGGCTCCACGTCCACGTCGGCAACCATCCGTCCGCGTAGGTCACGCGGCTCGCGGCGGCTGACGCGAGCGCTTCGGTCTCCCAGAACGGTCGTTCGTGGCGCCGGGCCGTCAGGAAGAGACGCTCTGCCCACAGCGCAGCTAGTGCGGGAGCACGTGGAGCAAGAACGCGCAGACCAGCGCGAGCCGCCCTCAGAGCGAGTTTTCGAGAACGAACGGTCGTACTAATATGGTGGCCGAGTTGGGTGTTCATCATGGGTGGTCCTTGCTGATGGGATGCTCGTGCTCAGCGGCGCGTTACGCGCGCGTCGAGAATGAGGCGCTCGAACGCCGTGCGGGACCGCTTCTCGGCTTCGTCGGCGTCGATGATGCGGCGAATGAAGTGGTAGCCGTAGGCGATGGAAAAGATCTCGTGCGCAAGCTGACGGCAGTCGAGGTCCTTTCGGAAGTGGCGCTCGTCCACCGCAATGCGGCCGGCATGCGCAAGCGTGTCGATCCAGTCCTTCTGGGACGCGATCAGGCGATCGCGAGGCGGCCCCGGTCGATCATCGAGCTCAACGCTCGCCATCACGAAAATACAGCCTCCCGGTAGGAAGTCAGCCCGCGACCACTCGAGCCACCGCTCGAAGAGGGCGCGCACACGAGGCTCCCCGCGAGGCTTCTTCAGGGCGGGGGTGACGACGAGCGCGACGAAGCGGGCGATGGCCTCTTCGAGGATCGCGACCTGGAGCTTTTCCTTCGACGAGAAGTGGGCGAAGAGGCCGCTCTTCGACATGCCGACCTGCTCCGCGAGCTTGCCGATGGTCACCCCTTCGAGGCCGAGCGTGCTCGCGAGTGTGATCGCGGAGCCGAGAACGGCGCTTCGAGTCTCGTCACCCTTGGTCACTCCCACAGAATAGCACGATCGTGCTGGTCGTCAAACGCCGCTCGGATGAGCGACCGTGCTCCTGTGCTCGGTTGGCCCAAACTCGCAGTAAAGCCGACAGGCTTGACGCTGATGCACGGAGTGGGTTACCTACCGGCCTCTCCGTTTGGGCGGGTAGCTCAGCGGTAGAGCGCTGGCCTTACAAGCCGGATGTCGCAGGTTCAAGCCCTGTCCCGCCCACCATCGGGAAGCCTGCACGCAACACCGAAGTACACGCAAAGAACATGATCGAGACATTGGGGCGGTAGTTAAGTCGGTTATAACGCCGGCCTGTCACGCCGGAGGCCGCGGGTTCGAGTCCCGTCCGCCCCGCATAAGAAACGCGGGTAAAATAGCAGTTTCAGTGACAAGTGGACCCTGACGTGGGCCACTGAGGAAGGGATCGAGGGCTTACTCTCGGTCCTTTTTTCTTTTGTGCCCTCGCCACGCGGCCCGACAGGTACGCGATCACCACGAAGGGGACGGCGAGGACGTCGCTCGGATCGGCAACGAGCACGACTCGGCCGACCGCGGGGATGGGCGCACCATGCGCGAGCGCTCGTGCAGCGCGGAGCGGCCACTGCAGTGCGCCCCATGTCACGCGATACGCCTCGTTTGCGGAACCGTTCGTCTTGGTGAGGGTGAAGACGAGCGCGGTGGCGATGCATGCGATGAAGAGGAGGCGATCGTGAGCGGCATCGTTGCGCCGTCCACGCGGGACGACCAGCCAGAGAGCCGCATGGAGGATCACGGGAAAGAAGATCATGCCCGCAACGTCGGAGAGCTTTCCGGTGAGGAACCCCGGCCACAGCGGCTTCAGGATGTGGTCGTTGACGAACAGTATGAGCACCGCGACGAGAGCTACGCCGGGGATCCGTCGCTGCGTCACGGCACGACCTTGGCACGAACGAAGGCGCCTTTCGGCTCGTCGCCCCGGTCGCCGATCCTCGCGATCGTGGTCCAGTGCAGGTCGAGCGAGGACCGGCCTTCGTTCGTGATCCGGATGGTCACCGTTCCCGTGTTGTTGCTGCACGTGGCGTTTGCGGAGGCCAGCGAGGACCAGTAGTCGCTCGGATCGGTTCCATCACCCGTCGTCTTCCACTTCCCCGCCTTGTTCGACTCGTAGAGCCAGCCCGAATCACATGCGTTGCGGTAGTTGTCGCGGTCTCGGCTCCCGCCGGCGTCGGAAGCGGGAGGGGTGGTCGCGTCGTCGTAGACGATCCGCAACTTCGTCCCGCTCGCGTCCGGACTGGAGAGGTCCGTTCTCAGGTCCGTTCTGAGGTCAACGGGGTGACTGGCTTCGTACCCGATCTTGCGCTCGACCGACGCGCCCGCGGCGAGCGTGATCGCCTGGTCGATCGGCGTGTCGTCGAGCTGCCAGGCCGGGACGCTCGTGGCTACCGTGGCGACGACCGCAAAGAGCAGGAAGGGAACACGAACGAGAGGAGATCGAAAGAAGCGGGAGACAGACATACAGGCGCCGCTCGTGCACGGCGGATGCCATGTCCATTGCAGTGTCGGAGGTGCGATTCCAGCTCGGAAAGGTATGACAATGGCGTCCGCCTGCCCGGAGCGCGCGTTCACCCGCTACGACGTCGTCGACGAAGAGGATGCCCGCGCGCGTGGCAACGAGGTTCGTCGGATCGCATGCGACGAGGGCGCCCACGACCGCCGCGCCAGGAGGAGCGCGGGCGCCCGCGCCGCCGGGACCGACGCCACCGGACCGAGCCTAGGTAAAGGAGGAGAGGACACCGTCTCATAGAGCGCTTGCGTCAGTCTTTGCGCGATTAGGTCTTCGGCCGCGCTAGGGCGGCCGCGCCCGTGGTGCGCGAAAGAACCAGCGTGAGGTCGTGGAGACGTTTGGCGAGGAGCGGATATGGCATGGTCCGCCCGCCTGAACCCAGGGAGACATCGATGCGAGCCTATCTTTCCGCCTCCGTCACGCTCCTCACCGCGATCATTGCGGGGGCCAGCGGTTGCTCGCCGTCGAGCGACTCCGAGCTGCAGGCCGAAGCCAGCGAGTCGGCCGCTTCGGCGCCCACGCCGGCCGATGTCGCGCTCGCGAAACAGGCCGTCGCGCTGATCGCCGGCGACGACGCACACTGCAACTCCTGCCACACCGCGAGCGCGCAGGACATTCGCCGCTGGGGCGCCGCGATGCGCAGCGTCGAGTCCTCCTGTCTCGCGCCGACGCTGTCGTTGTCGAACGCGGAGCGCGTGGCTTGCCTGAGCGATGTGCCGTCGAGCCCAACGTCGACGTTCTCCGCGCGCAAGCTTGGCCTCTACACCGCCGACGTGACCCACGCGTCGATCCACGGCCTCTTCGACACCGGCGCCGCCGGCGCTGCACGGTATGCCGCTCTCAAGGATGCTGCCGCCATGCCGAAGTCCGGTACCGCGCTGACCGAAGCGCAGTTCGCAACGGTCAAGAAGTGGACGCTCGCGGGTATGCCTGCGCTCGACGAAGTCCTCGCCAACCCGGACCTCGGGCCGTGCACCGCGTCGCTCACGCCGGCTCTCGCAACGCACCTCGCCACGATGAAGCACGACGGTTGGGGAGCGCGCCTCGCCGATGCGTCGACGCCGATGTTCGGCTGCAGCGTCGGGGGCGACCCGCAAACGTGTCTTGGCAATTTGCCGGACGTGACCGCCATGGTCGGCAACCCCGACGCGCACCAGAAGGTGCGAAAGCTGCGGGACATGCCAGGAAAGACCGAGTTCTGGGTGCGCTCGTCCGCGGATGGTCGTTACAGCGGTGTCGGAGGCAGCAAGATCTTCGATCACGCCGCCGGTCCCACCGCGAAGGGGATCCCCGTCCAGGCTCCCTACGATCCCACGTTCTTCCCCAACAATGACGGCTTCGGGTTTGCCGGCACCGACGGCGGCATTCGCGTGTGCCGCCAGAGCGTCATCGCCAAGGCGCAGCTCCTGCCAACTCCGAAGATCACGCTCCACGAGACGGGCTGCAGCGCGATCGCCGATGACGTCTACGAAAGCGTCGGTGCCGCGACCGACGGTGCCGTCTATTGGATGTCGCACGGCGAGCACGTCAACGACTTCGGCGATCTCGGCAAGCCGCCGAGCGGCTTCGACGCCACTGCGGTGACCACGCTGACGCCGATGATCTCCGACGGCGTAAAGTACGTGGCGAAAACGCCGGTCGATGTGAAGTTGCCCTACGAGGGGGATCAGGTCCTTTCGCCCTCGAGCCGCCTCCTCGTCACGCGCTTCGGCGGCGAGCCGGGCAAGCGAGGGTTTCGCGTTCGAAAGGTCACGTGGACGTCGGCGTCCGCCGGCACGTTCAACGTGCAGACCGAGGCGGTCGGCACCGTCTGTCTCAACGGTACGAAGCCGATCGTCTCCTTCGACGAGCGCTTCGTCGTCACGCACCAGTACGTCGATACGAGCGAGAGCCCAGGTCTGCCCGCCGGGACGTCGAACATCTTCATGATGGACCTCGCGACCGGCGACGTCGTCCAGCTCACGAAGATGAAGGCCAAGCAGTCCGCGCTCTTTCCGCACTTCCGTGCGGATGGCTGGATTTACTTCCTCGTGAAGGATGCGACGACCAACGTCGAGACGCTTTACGCGACCGACGCTGCCGTCCGCCGCGCCGCGGCGCCCTGAGCGAGCGTCCTGACACGGGCGCTTTCGACCGGTGATCTCCTCGATCGGGGTCCCGAACCGCGAGGATCGTGGTCCGCGGGCGCACGCTACGACGTGCTGCACACGAAGTAGGAGAGGCCCTCACACGACGCGGCCCAGCTGCCCTGTAGAGCCGTAATTCCCCGCAGTTAGCCTCGCGATGTGCCCCCGCGGAGTGTTCTGCCGGCCGTCGACGACGTGCGATCAGGCCAGCCGAGCGACGGTCGGCCGATCGGCACGACGGCTGCAGTTCAAGTCTGCGAGGTGATGATCATGAAGACGAGCGCGACGACCCTCCTCCTTGCCGTTGCCAGTGCACTCCTCATCGGCGGCTGCGCGGCCGACACCGAGGACGGTACCGCGGACGAAGAGGTCGGCAGTTCGACCGACGAGCTCGAGACGGCCGTCACCGACTGTGGCTCCTCCAAGGGAGTCAACATCGTCGCGCAGATCTCCACCGAGAACAGGAATCAGATCGGCATCAACTTCAACGGCTACAACAACGACCACAGCAACGTCAAAGGGACGCTCAAGCACGCCGGCAAGTTCTACTCCGTTCGCACCGACGACAACATCCCAGCCAACGAGTGGGTGAAGCGCGACCTCAAGTTCTCGAGCAGCGGCAAGACGGTGACGCTCCAGCGGGGCGACCAGCTGCACCTGATGCTCATCGTCGACGTGCCCTGGCAGAATGGTCGCGACAAGAAGTGCCAGACCGTCGCGCTCACCTACTGAATAACTGAACGCGCTCAGGCAAAGCCGGCGCTCAGCGCCGACCGCCACGAGCGGCGTGCCTCGTCGTACGTGATGCGTGCGACGCGTCCGAGCTCGTCGTGGGTGAGGGCAGGCATCGAGCGTTCCACCAACATTCGGCCCACGTGTGCGCCCGCTCGGGTACGCGCTTCGGGCATCGTACCGGGCCAGCCACCCTCGATCGGACGACCTTCACGCGTCAGCTCGAGACAGCACGCGCTCGCCCAGGTGCGGGCGGCGTCGAACGCCGCTTGCTCGAGCAGGACGTCGCGGGCGGTTCTTCCTGAGGCGGGCGGCATCATGTTTGAATTTTGGCTGCCAGCGTCGTCTCCACCTCGACCACTCGCGTCCGCGCCAAACGAAGCGTGGCGAGCGCGCTCTCCAGCGCGGTCGAGATCGACGTCTTCTCGGCGCGCGGAGCGACCCGAAGGTCGGATAGAACCGTTTCGAGCTGCATTTCCGCGGTCTCGACGGCGAGCTTGGCTTGCTCCAGACTGGCGAGGGATGCCTTGAGTGCGGCCTCGAGTGGGTTCGCGCTCAACGCCAGGCCACCGCGTCGTCGCTCGTGGTGCCAACCTCGGCCTCCAGGACCGCCGTGGCGTCAGCCGCGCGGTCGGGAAAGGTCTCGGTCTGCTGTCGATACGTCCTGTAAGCGGCGTCGAGACGCTTCATCGCCGCGCACATCGTCGCGACCTTGGACGTGTCGGTGGGCGGACCGACAAACCGCGAGGATACGAGCCGGTCGGCCGCGCCGAGCCGTTCGACGAGCTTCGAGGCGGAAGTGACGAGCGGGTCGGGCGCGGGCTCGGCCTCGGTCCAGCGCGACAGTCGAATCACAGCATCGAGCGACTCGATCAACGCGTCGACAGCGCTGCGAAAGGGTGTCAGGCGATGATCTTTCATTCAGCGCACCCTAGCATCAACCTGCTGCTGATACGTCACGTTGACGCCCCCCCGCTCGCGCTTCGTATTCGACCGGATGCTGATCGTGTAAGTAAAGAGGCATGACTCTGTCCAAGCGATCGTTTCTTGCGCTGGCGGCCATCGGGTGGGCGGACGGATCCCTGCAGCGAATCGAGGCCGTCGGGCTCCTCCGCGCAGCGCGAGAGGGTGGCCTGTCAGGTGCGGATCTGGCGGAGGTCGAGGCCGCGACCAAGAAGAAGGCGTCGATTGAGGACGCGGATCTCTCCGGCATGAGCCAGTGGGATCAGGTCATGACGTACGCGCTGGCGGCGTGGTTCGCTCAGTTGGATGGTGTACTTTCGACCAGCGAGCACGTCGTCATGGTGGCGCTCGGGGACAAGCTCGGATTGCCCGAGCCTTTCCAGCACATTGGGATCCTAAGCTTAGAATTCCACGTGGACAAGTTGTCGCG